>Ga0310690_10000027_pt1 | contig 323504 bp, 278 predicted proteins | sample AusTroGonzalo_MG_2_FD_207661 | JGI IMG/M metagenome (GOLD analysis project Ga0310690, IMG submission 207661) | Bovine rumen microbial communities from tropical cattle in Woodstock, Queensland, Australia - Gonzalo_04 (v2) (version 2) | ecosystem: Host-associated > Mammals > Digestive system >...
TATCAGCAGGTGTTTGATCGATATATATTTTCAACGCTTTTGCGAAATCGTCTTTCAAATACGGAGTCGAAGCGTCGAATTGTTTTAGTCCAAATTGATGTTGCATAATTTGCTATTATCGCTAGTTTAATCAATTATATTTTGATATCTCCAATCCATATTTATGATCAAAGAGCTGACACTGATAAAACTTTGTCTTTATATAGCCCTTGTTTTTAAACAAAGTCATTAGGCTATCCCTATCTTTTTGAGACAATTCTTCTTTCAGCAGTTGTAACATGGAACTTTTCTCCATATTATCTATAATCTCTTCATCATTATTTCCAATACTAACATCAAGGTTGCAATCAAAAGGATCATTAAAATCAGACGGTTTAGAAAACCAGCAGGAATGATTGCTTATAACATTGTACAAGTTATCATTTACAGAATAGTATTTGTAAAGTTTACGAGGAATAATAAGTTTGGTATTTTGAGGATTCGCTCGCATATATCAATCATATATTTCATAATTACGACTCTATACTTCCTATCTGACTAATCATCATGAAACGGCTTTGGACACCACTGAATAATGGTAGAGAAGTTTCAGCCCCCCACACACATCCTTTTCTATCTCCAACTTTTTTTAAGATAAGTAAAAACCCCATCCTGATTTTGTTTATAAGTTAATTTATTCCACAAATATGACCGCCGGATACGATGATGTATTGGTTTGATAAATTCAGATGGTAGTGCTAGGGCTTTTTTATAATATTCCATACTTTTTTCATTGTCTTTCATCTTTTCATACAGATATCCGATATTAATATAGCTTTCGGCTGTATCTGGATGCTCAGCGCCAAGATTCTTTTCACGAATAGTAATAGCTTCATTGAAATAGTCTAATGCTTCTTGTTCTTTATTAATACACATGCAAACAAAAGCTAAATTATTATATAAATAAGATTTAACACTATCATCATCTTTATCAACTATATTTTTAGCTTTTTGCATGTGATGGAGAGCCGATTTATACATGTCTTGTATACAAAAAAGCCATCCAATATTGATATAGTCTCTTGCCAAAGAAGGATTGTCTTCCCCGAATACTTTTCCCCTAATGCGCAACGCTTTATAGAAACATAGTATGGCCATCATATTCCTGTTTTTTTCAGATAAAACAATGCCGATTTGGGTATAGGAATCAGCTGTAGCGGGATCCCTTCTCCCTAACACTTTTATCCTGGTCCTTAATGACAATCTATGGAATTTTAGGGCCTGATCATATTCTTTCAAGCAGTCATACAACGCCCCAATTCTATTATATGCATTAGCGGCCCTTAATGATTTCTCCCCATACAATTCTTCAGCCAATCCAATGTATTTAAAAAAAACATTAATAGCACCACCGTATAAACCATATTGATATACAAAATCACAATAGTTAGAAAGCAAGTCGAAATACATGTTTTTGTCATAATTCGTATATGACGCCCAATAATCGGCTTTGCTATATAGATCTCTAACTTGAGCTATAGTAGCCACAATAGAACTTGAAGATGACATTATAGATGTTATAGTTGCTGGTAGATCATCTATAATCTTATGCAAATGATTCCTGGTATCTATTTGTTCTTCTTCAATAGCTAAATACCTATTGAAAAGGGTCTCACCTTCTTGTCCAATTTTGTCTGATTTTGTGGTGTCAACCTTTACACCTTGCCTTTTCAGAAAACCTAATATGAATTTTTTCTCAACATCTTCTACATTATTACACTCTTCCCAGTCAATATCCAGATTTGCTTGAAAATCTATTAACCTCTGCTCTTTTTCTTCTTTGGGTGCTTGTAGAAAATACATAAATATCACATGATTATGTGTTTTCTGCAATTTTTTGGCTATATCATATTCCTCCTCGGTTCTATCACCAAGATGCGTCTTGAAAAGAAAAATAGAATACTCGCAACCTTCTAATAGGTGATCATAATAATTTTGTTCACGCGACCCGTCATTTCCTGCATGATTATTTTCGCTTTTAACAAAATGGATATATGTATTGTTATTCTCAAATAAACTGCTAATATCACCTGATATTTCGCCACTCAAATCTCTACGTTCTTCTTTCAATTCCTTAATTGAAGACGCAAGGAATATCTTTATTATATTAGAGTGTTTTGAATGGATTGTATTGCACATGATAATAATAATTAATCATACCAGATTCTTGTGCTGGCACTAAGTAACGCTTAACATCCGCGTTGCTCTTGCGTTCCTTCGGAAACAGCACGTCCTCCAACTCTAGGCGGAACATCTCGAAGTCCATCACTTTTGATAACCGCTCCAACTTTTCAACTGCCCCTAAACTCTAAACACTCAAAACTAAATTGATATAATGTCGGATAGACTTTGGGGTTCGTAGAGGCCGTTGGGTGAAGCCTTGGCTTATTTACCTCTCAGCCCTCATTGGGTTATTTAAGAAATCCTCGTAGCTGAGACGAATGCCGTCTTCAAGTTCGGTTTTGTAGGTCCAGCCGAGTTTTGTGGCTTTGCTGACATCCAAAAGCTTGCGAGGGGTGCCGTTCGGGCGGGTGGTGTCCCATTTGATGACGCCTTTGTAGCCGATGACTTTAGCAACCAATTCCGTTAATGCCTTGATTGTTAACTCTTTGCCTGTGCCGGCATTGACGGTCTCGTTACCACTATAGTTATTCATCAAGAAAACACAAAGGTTAGCGAGGTCATCCACATAGAGAAATTCGCGCAATGGAGAGCCGTCGCCCCAGCAGGTAACTTCTTTCAAACCATTGACTTTCGCTTCATGGAAACGACGAATCAGAGCTGGCAAAACGTGAGAATGCTCAGGATGATAGTTGTCGTTTGGACCATAAAGATTTGTTGGCATCACTGAAATATAATCAGTGCCGTACTGACGGTTGAGATATTCACAGTATTTCAAGCCTGAAATCTTCGCTAAAGCGTAAGCTGCGTTGGTTTTTTCCAACTCACTTGTCAATAAGCATGATTCCGGCATCGGCTGAGGTGCCATACGAGGGTAGATACACGAACTTCCAAGGAATTCAAGCTTCTTGCAACCGTTTTTCCATGCGGCGTGGATGACATTCATCTCCAAAATCATGTTATCGTACATGAAATCGGCGAGAGCTGACTGATTTGCCACAATGCCACCAACTTTTGCAGCAGCGAGGAATACATATTCCGGCCTCTCCTCTGCAAAGAACTCTTCAACTTGGTCTTGACGAGTTAAATCAAGCTCTTTGTGGGTTCTCGTGATGATATTATTATAGCCTTGACGCTGTAATTCACGAACAATAGCAGAGCCAACCATTCCGCGATGACCAGCAACATATATCTTACTGTTTTTCTCCATCATTTCACAATTCCTTTTTCGAGGTATTCTGCCAGATTCATTTTGACTTTGTGTGCGGCGCCTTCGGAGGCGACTTTAGCGATGTCGTGTTCAACCATGAGTTTCACCAACTGCTCAAACGATGTCTTTGCAGGATTCCAGCCGAGTTTCGCCTTAGCTTTGGTCGGGTCGCCCCAGAGGTTGACAACGTCGGTCGGGCGGTAGAAGTCCTTGCTCACGGCCACGAGGGTCTTGCCGATGAGATTCTTAGGTCCCTTCACGCATATACCCTTTTCGTCGATGCCTTCGCCTTCGAACTTCAGCTCTATGCCAGCATGTTTGAATGCAAGTTCCGTAAACTCACGCACCGAATGCTGCACACCTGTTGCGATGACGAAATCCTCAGGCTGGTTGTTTTGAAGAATCAGCCACATGCACTCCACGTAATCCTTGGCATAGCCCCAATCGCGCAAGCTGTCGAGATTTCCCAGATAGAGGCAGTCCTGCAATCCTTGTGAGATTCTTGCAGCCGCCAAAGTGATTTTTCTTGTGACGAATGTCTCGCCGCGGCGTTCCGATTCGTGGTTGAACAGGATTCCGCTGCAGCAGAACATGTTGTATGCCTCGCGGTATTCCTTCACGATCCAGAATCCGTAGAGTTTGGCCACTGCATAGGGCGAATACGGATGGAACGGCGTGTTCTCGTTCTGAGGCACTTCCTCGACCTTGCCGTAAAGCTCGGATGTCGAGGCCTGATACACTCTACATGTCTTCTCGAGATGGCAGGCGCGAACGGCCTCCAAAACTCTCAAAACGCCAGTGGCGTCAACATCTGCCGTAAACTCAGGCGAGTCGAACGACACCTGCACGTGGCTCTGTGCGGCGAGGTTGTAAATCTCATCGGGACGCACCTTATCGACCACTTTCACTATTGACATCGAGTCGCCCAAATCGGCGTAATGCAGGTGGAAATGCGGTTTGCCCTCGAGGTGAGCTATACGTTCACGATAATCGACCGACGAACGGCGGATGATGCCGTGCACGTCGTAGCCTTTTTCAAGTAAAAATTCAGAGAGATAACTGCCGTCCTGGCCAGTCACTCCGGTGATTAATGCGGTTTTCATTAGTTTTTATATTTTAGATTTATTATTTGCTTTTAATTATCATGTGCCGTAATACACCCACACAAAATCTCACCAATTGAATGGTTCTCTTAAAGATTGACTATATGAAGGGAGTAGAATAACTTAAGAGAATTATATCTTACTTTTTATCAGTAAATCTCTAAATCTCAATGTGATTAAATTTGTTCCTCCAACACATGATTCAACTCTTTTTCTATCTCGAATCTTGACATCTTATTTATCTCTAACTTGTTTAGAAACGATTCTAACTTTTTAAGTTCGCCACACTTATTTTGAGAAAGAGATTTGATCCTTATTATAATAAAGATTAATCCAACAAACAATGCAAGCATAAATACCATAACGATATATTTACCTATTCCATATGCTTTAATACCACAGAATCCATCTTCAATTCCGACCATTATAAACATGCCTGTCATGAACAACAAAGCCACAACAAACAGTATGACATACATTGCCACGCCACGTTTGTACATGGTATTTTTATTTGAAATAATATTCTTTACTTTTTCTTTTGTCTTCTCAACATAAAAACCATCTCTGTCAATGGCTGCCTGAACAATATCAGAAAACAGGCTCAATATTCCCATTTTGTCATTAGTGAAAGATGTCAATTTGTCAAATAGATTTTCATAGTGCTTTTTTGTTTTCTTATACCAAGGTTCTAAGTGCTCTTTTGTTTTCCTGATGTCCTCCTTTAACTGACTTATCTTATTGTCTCTTTCTTGTATACTGTCAATCATTTCATCAACTTTCTGTGTCAATTCGGCTTTATTGGGATTACCATCTGCTGTTAACCCCACAAAATAAGTCTTCATCGAGTTAATGGATTCTTCATCACTTTTATGTTTTAACTCGATATTGAATGCTTTTTCTTCAAACTTTATATCATCATCTTTAAAATCATCACTGACATCAGCAATCTTTTTTCTGATATCATCACAGAAATTAGTCCAATAATTCTCGGTAGCCATATCATTTAATGTTTTGTTAATACTCCGTATTCATGTATATAGAATCCTTAAATCTATCATCCATTGATTTTTCAAACGAATTTGATTTATTGTTTCCCATAGTTTTTTCGTATGAACTCATTCGAGTTGTATTTGTGCGCTCATACATTTTCTCAAGCTGCCTGCGCTTGATGAAAACCAATCCACTATTTATAAAATATCTTTCATCGGCAAGATTATACTGACATGTATCATTACGCAAATCATCGTTCAAAACATACATATTGCTAATCATATCTTTGTAAGCCGAGCCTTCATTATTAATGTCGCGAGCCGCAAGATAATACTTTACCGCCATATCAGCAGAATAGTTGGTGTACATATGATGAAGTGTCGCATCATCCATCTCATGACGTATACTTATAAGCAGTTTGGAATACAAATACCCAAATTCATCTTTACAAACAACTCCACCTTGTTTCATTAATACAACGCAATCATTAATCACATTAGTCAACTCATCATCATTTGCAACTGTGTTTCTAGACGACATTTTTATGACTGATTTCATCTTTTCAGTATTACCCTCTTCACTATATCTGTAATAAATATACAAATCATATAGCAATTCATAGTACTTCGACCATTCCCACAACATATCATAAACATTCGCCATAAAACAATTAGAGAATGTGGTAATATGATTATGTGGGGTAAGAATCTTTAATATATTAGTCAAACATATCATGGAATCATGGACTAAAAAATTCAGCAAATCAATTTTTGCTTGAATATTATCCTCAACACCGAAAATAAGACTATCAATAGTAGATCCATTACCGATGAAATAATCCCTCAATAATTTATAAAACTCGTTATGATGCTCTGTACCGGTAGTATTTCGACCATTCAAACATGCTTCTCTTTCTTCTTTCAAAACATCTTTTTTCAATATTTCAATCAGCACTAAGCTATTTATGTGAGCCTTCATGTAATATGATTCCACCTCGCCCTTGAATGTCTTTTCATGACGCAGTACTGGTGCAACCCTTTTATAAATCTTCGCCAAATACTTGTAATACTCCATAATAACATCATCAGCATTTGCGTTAGCTTTCATGAGATATTGCATACATAGCAATTTACAATTAATTGCCGAATTAAATACTGACTGCAAGTTTGGAAATATTGATAGTTTTACAAGGTCTATATCATCGGCGCGTTCCAGATGGAAAAGCCATTTGTATTCATGTATCTCAGCCGTGTCGAAATTATCATACTGCCTTCCGGTTACAAAAGCTGCATGTCTAAATAGATTCTCTATAAGTTTATATTGGCCGCCAGCTACCATTCTAAGTTGATTAACTATTCTTACCCTATGCGGTGTGGAACTATTGTCAAAATTGATAACAGTGAGGTAATCTTCCAAAACCTTAATCACACGTTCCACGCATTGGATTGCTTCCTTATACATTGATGCAATCTCGTAAAACCTATAAGCCGCCCAATAATAGAGTAGTACTTTATCAAGTTTATACAAATGTGTCGAATCACATGTTTTATTTCTTTCTTTAATTAATTCACTATGAAATTCATCAATAATTGTGATACGTTTTACTTCTTCTATTCTGTCTTCTGACAATCTTTCAAGCAGTTTTATCACCTCTACAGATATTTCTGTGTCGTAATCACTTATACATTTGTCTCGTCTTACGTCTGTACTTGAGCATGACAGCAAAATGCTGGCAAGTTGTTCTGTAGTTGATGCCAACAAAGCCACCTGCGATTGGCGCAAATGCTTTAAATGTCGGTGGGAAGTGTTTTTTAACAAAAAGATAGCTTTCCCTTCTTTCTCATAATCACCTGCTTCTTTGTCAAACATGTTTTCAATAAGAATTCTCATGCTGCGATTTACATATTTGCAAGCATTACATGGAAATTTACAACCTATCTTTTTCAGCTCTGTAATTCTTTTAGAACAATCTTTTACCTTAGACCATCTTTCACCTACCTTGAACACATTTTTATCTGACAGATAATCCATATAATCATTCACATTACAATATAGCAATTCAAAGCGCACTTTATCGTATTTTTCTTTGAAAATCGAGTCATCCTCAAGCCTATTAAAAACTTTATCTTTAAAAGCTGGGTCTTTAAATGGTAACAAATCTCGGAATTCAACACTCTCTTTTTTCATGTTCTCCGCACCCACATCTTCCAATAAAGCAATTGAGAAAAAAGTTCGTATATCGTCCTTTATTTTTATAACATCATTGTTTGGCAGACGATTATTACTAATAAAGCAATAATCATCCAACAAACCCATAACATTAATGTCAAATCTATACAAAGCTGATGAAAGATTGCCCCATTTATTTGTTATCACATAATTATTCTTATAATACAATATTTCACCCATTTTAGAGAAGAAGTCGGCTGCTATCATGAATTTTTCATCAAGACTTGTATCACTAAATAATGTCATGAATTCCGCTTCCGCCTCTTCAACACTCGATTGTGTGATGCCACTAACCTGCATCTTTTCAATTATAAACAATTTTGCAATAATAGCCTGATAAACATATTTTACTTCTTCAAAAGTGGTCAGTCTCTCAAAAATCTCGCTTTTCTCCGGAGTGTAAAGTGTTGATAATCCAGAAATGGTCTTATCTGCATCCAGACTGTATTGTGGCTTGCTTGTGCTGGATTCGTTATGAATATCCTCCCATAATCCTGAATTAAACTCGCGTCTAAACATTGGATTTTTAGAATACTCCGTTTTTTCTTTAAAAGTGTCTTTATCCACCAAAACGGTCTGTTTTATTCTCCAATCGTTTGTCAGTCTCATGGTATAATCGAGTCCTAGCTTATCTTCTTCCACCCAATGGACATGAATAAGCCTGTCGATAATCTCACAATACATATTGAATGCGTTCTCATAGGTTCTCCTATACTCATACGCCATGCCTATTTTAAGACTACATTTTAAATGTGCCAAGACATCGGCAACAGACTTTTTTGATTTCCCTATATATTGCAGAGCACTTCTATATTCATGGATTGCTCTATAGTAATCTTCTTCAGAAAAGAATATATCACCTTGATTCTCGTGTAGTCGTTCCAGCACATCTTTGTAAACAAAAGCATTAGGTTTACTTGCAGCTAATTTAAGATAATAATTGAGTAATCGAGTATTGTACCTTTTTACAGTGTCCGTCTCATTAAGCGTAAAATTGAATATTGCCGACGCCTCCTCTGATATTTTAGATAATGTGGAGATTTCTTCAGATATCTGTTTATGAAATTTATATTGGAATATTCCTGACGATATATTGACAATGTGTATCTGTAACAAAAATTCCACTATTGATGCCATCGAATCACGCAATTCCGGATTTTTATTAGATGTTAGCAGTTCTGGCATTTGCTCTAAATTGCGCCATGAAAAACCTTTGCCGTGATATTTGTAAATTTGGTCTAAAATGAAAGATGATGAGACCATTAATTTATCACCATAATTACTCACCTCATTTGTAATAGCATTCATCACTGGTGAAGCTATATAATAGATAAAATTCACCAATTTCTGGGAAGTCGGATCAAAATACAAAACACACTGTTTCCTGATGTCTTCTTCCGATGGTAATCCAACAACAATCTCATCGTGCCAGTCGAATTGACGCATGACATCATAGTTGGTTTTGATATATTTCTCAAAATATGTTGCAATCTTTTTAGGCGAGCCATTGCTTATATGTGACAAAAACACAGTAAAATAACGCAAAAACTCAATGGCGTACATTATTTCTTCTTCGCGCATCTGGGCTTCATCATCCGTTAATACATGATTATACCGTATATGCTTATCCATAAGATACTCAAAATACCATCGCAATGAAGGTTGTTCCTCTTTCAACAAGTTATTATCATGTGAATTCTTGCACATCTTCTCTACAAGATAATCCTCAGGAATCAACATTGTAGCCACATATAGTTCTGTCATTGAACTGATATCGGTCTCACCTTTTTCAGGAGTTAAGAAACTACTTACATTTAAAACACCGTTAAAAATACTATTTATTGCGAACTCCCTGTCAGACAAATCTGCCATCGAAGCATCAAATAGTTCATGACCCGAAATAAACACACATTTGGCATGTACTGATGATATAAACAATTTCATGTTAGCAAGAAGTCTCAACACATTTTGTTTGCGTTCCTCATAGGCCATGGCATCAGTAAAACCATTAACTGTAGCGTCGAAATCTGGTGTGCCTTCATTTTTCCGTTTTTCTTCGGTAGTCAATTCCTTATTCGCTGCCTTGGTAATTTTATCCAACTCATCAAATACTATAATAAATCTGGCTTGATACATCCATGGACAATCATCTCCATTAATCTCGTTTATAATGCCCATTAATTCTTGCTCGATTTCTCTGACGCTTGCCATTGGTGTTGTTTTGTTTTTGCTTTTGTTAAACAATGACAACGTCAAGAAACTGCTAGTATATCTTGGTGCTTCACCAGTATTCTCATTAACAGTTGATCTTATTCGTTCACATAATAAAGACAAACGGGTCAATGAATTAAATGGTACTGAAACATAAGGGATATATTTGCGTATTGTTTTAAAAATCTTAAATGTCAACAAAAATGACGATGAATAAAACAATATTCTGACAAAATCTTTATGCTGCGAATAACAATTATCTTTAAACCATTTTAATAATCCATAAGATAAATCCCCCCAATAAGATCTAACACAATGATTCAGATTATTACACAATTCTGATATTAAGTTTGCACATGTTGGAAATAAAAACCTTCTACAAAAAATAAATGATATGATACATATTATGCTTATTTTAATAAAGCTATACAACGGTCGGCTCTGATTGTTTTTAACAAACCTATTATATTGGTCATAAATGTTTTGAGCCATTAAACTTAAAACATCACGTTCGTGTAAAATTTCCTGCCCGAGGTTGATTTTTATTGGTATAATATTGTATTCTCGTTCACGTCGGTCTTTGCGTTTAATAAAAAACTTTGAGACCATTTCTTTATCATACAAATGATATTTTTTTAATTTTCTCCTTTCTTTTTCAAATAAATAGTAATTGTATTTATTACTATAATACAAACCCAAAACACACAATACCGCAAGCAGATAAAGCAACACACTTATTATCCAATAGCTTTTGCCATATACAAAGCACAAATAACTCGCGGCAAAAACAGCGACCATAGACGCCATGAAAGATATTTCCTTATAAGCTTTAGGTTCTCTACTAATTACTTCTATCACGCGGCGAACCAACAATGATTTGCCCATGCCACGATATCCTGTAATAAGATATGAGCCGGATTTCGATTCGCTTGTCAACCAAGTGTAAAGTCTCCTAAACTGGACATCTCTTCCAACAAACTTGTCTTTTCCTTTAGCATCGTCATTGTCATGCTTAAATGCAAAATCAGGCACAAAAATTTTTAAATACTTCTTGGTTGAAGAGTATTTGAAAATTTTTTCGTTACGTATATGTTGGTGTTGTCCTTCCATAATCTATGTATTTATTGTACCTGATTAATAATTATATTTCGATTAAGTTTGGTGATAAATAAGTTAAAAAAGCATCGTTGAACTACTTCAATATTTTCAGTATAAATTTAACTATGTAAACATATTTATGAAAACTTTTCCTAATATATTCAATTCTTCCCATTAAACGCCTCCATCGTTGCAGCGGTTGCTGAATTGATATCCTTGCGCATCAACACGTTCTTGATGGTGATGAAGATAACTTGTATATCTGTCCACAAGGTGCAATGATCCACATACCAAACATCTAACTTAAATTTCTCTGTCCAGCTGATGGCGTTGCGACCGTGGCATTGCGCCCAGCCGGAGATACCTGGGCGGACTTCATGGCGACGGAATTGCTCTGGGCTGTACAATGGAAGATATTTTGGCAACAAAGGGCGTGGGCCTATCAACGACATATCGCCTTTGAACACGTTAATTAACTGAGGCAGCTCGTCAATAGAGGTGCTGCGCACGAATTTGCCCACTTTGGTCAAACGTTGTGCATCGGGCAAGAGTTTACCATCGGCATCCCGCTCGTCGGTCATGGTCTTAAATTTGATAACCCTAAACAACTTCGCATCTTTGCCTGGGCGCTCTTGGGTAAAAAACGCTCCTGCACCTTTGTTTGCAAAGTGCAGGATAATGGTTACTATAATCAAGAACCAACCAATCAACAGCAGGGCAATGCCCGAAATGATGACATCTAATAAACGCTTGAAAAAACTTTTATACATAATCCTTTAAGATACTTCTAATTTTAGATATTATCGGTAGAATGACCCGGCATAATAACACGCCCCTCTGCCAACTTCACAATCCTCTCAACAGACTCCTGTGCCTGCTTGCGGTTGGAGTGCGGAAAGCCTGTGAACACTTTTACACCCGGGATATAGGCATCGCCAGTGAATATCTTGTCTTCGATGATGTAGGTCAGGCTACTAGCAGCATGCCCTGGTGTTTCATAGATCAGGACTGACACACCCATGATTTCCAATGAGTCGCCTTCTGAAATCACACAAACATTATCAGGAGCCTCAATGGAAATGTCAAGGTATTCTGAATGATAGTGCGAGATATTCAGCTTAGGTGATTTCAGTGCTTCAACACCTGCTGCATTGGTGTAAATCTTTACATTGGGAAACTGCTTTATCAATGCCTCCAAACCATAGATGTGGTCGGAATGGGCATGGGTGAGCAGCACGCCCTCAACTTGTTTCTCGCCTATCAGTTCGAGCACGCAATCGGTATCTCCACAATCAACAAGCCAAACTTTTTCATAACCAAAACTTGACAGTATGTACGTTTGGCTGTTGAATACACGATTGGTCAAGAGGTCAATTGCAAGCATAATTGTCACCCACTTACAAGAATATAATAATCCTTTTTATTCATCTAAAAGGTTGCCATCGTGCTTCCCAATAAATTTAATAATTTCATTAGTAACTTTCACAGCACCAGAACGGTTAGGGTGATTGGGGTCATAGAATTCTTCGTCTGACAATAAATCTGTCAAATCCAATACTGGTATGCCTGTCTGTTTTGAAAATTCCTCAATTTGAGGTTTATATTCTACAGGTACCCTATCATACATAAAAGTACTGGTCGGCATTAACACCAAATAATATTCAATGCCCCTTAGTTTAAAATAATCATTAAACATTTTGTACCGTTTTACCTGAAAATCTGATATCCTAAGCGTATCCTGCTTTTGCGTTGGTTTAGGATATTTCGTAAACTGGCTTTCTGGTGCATTCTCATAAACATAGTAGTAGGGATGAATTTTACTCTTAATTGAATCCGCACATGGATTTGGTCTAAATACATGATCTCTTAGTATGGTGTTTACACCTTCTTTTAAAAAACCTCTAAGTTCAAACGTTGCATGAAGTCGTGTTTCATCAAACTTTTTAACATTATTTTTCCCAATAAACACTTTTGTTATGGAATCCAACTCATAGCCATTATAAATCAACCTACTTGCTCCAATTGACTCGGGCTCACCATTCTCTAATGTTGTGACCACGGCACGACAATGAATTACAATCTTGGTATTATTAGATAATTTTGAGAAAAACAACGATGCCAAACTTGCTGATTGCCCTGTACATGTCATGGAAATCATATTTTCACCCAACTTATCTTGTAAAAGATAACCATTAACACCGCTCATTGCATCACTGCCGCCAAAAACAACTACTTCTGGTTGAATCTTGTCATCATCTACCCATTTACACATCAAATCAATTCTTGTACCGTCATCAATAAAGAACTGTTTCAGGTATCGAGTGGAGAGTAATGCTGCTATAACACAAGCAATAACTATTATTAATTGAATATAGAAAACTTTCTTCATAGATACTCGCCTCCTTTAAAATTGAAAATAAACGAATGATACTGCAGATACACCAAAATAGTATATTGATAATACCATGAAAGCAATCGATGCATACCTAAGAACAGGTTTTTTGCAATCTTCGAGCACAAATTCTTTGTCCCTATAGATCCACTCCATAATTAGCATTAATAATATGAACAAGATCATACAGATAGCAATAGTATTTTTGTCGCCAGTAAACACCGGAAGAGAGAAAACTGATGGCGAAATAAGCTTTGAGTAATAGCTAAAGGCCTCTGTTGCATTATCGGCACGCATACAAACAAGCCCGATCATAAAAAGGAATAATGTTCCAAGCATTTTAAGAAAATCTCCAATAACTGGCAACCCTATCTTGTTGATGCGTATCCCCCTTTTTTCTTGGAACTTTCCAGACAAAATCAATGGTATAAAGAGACACCCGTTGTATAGACCAACTAGAATATGGTTCCATCCAGCTTCATGCCACATACCAACAATTAAAAAATTGATAATAATTGCGATAATCATGCCCCATTTACCTATTGAACGGAAAATAAAGCTAAGAGGCGTATACACATAATCAGTTAACCAAGAAGTTAATGACATATGCCAGTTTCTCCACCATTCTGAGATATTTAATGCGAAGAATGGATAATGGAAATTGCAAGTTATTCTAAATCCGAGCAACTTTCCAACGCCAATGGCAATATCTGAGTATCCAGAAAAGTCTGCGTAAACCTGAAACACATATAACAAGGCAGTAAGAATCAATGTACTACTACGCTGCACTTCAAAATTCATCCAAATTGAGTTTACCACCAAAGCGCAGTTGTCGGCAATTACCATCTTTTTAAATAGACCCCATAGAATTTGCATACACCCATTTACGGCAAGTGTATAATCCCATGAGCGTTGTTTCTGTAATTGAGGTATAAATTTATTGGGCCTGTCAATGGGGCCAGATAATATGCAAGGAAAAAACGCTACATAATTCGCAAAATCAATAACATTACGTGTTGGTTTCATGTTTTCATGTTCTACCTCCAAAACATAACTGATCAATCTAAATGTTATAAAACTAACGCCAAGAGGCATTATTATCTTGAAAGAGTGCATATTGGTTTTAAAACCTATTGCATTGAACAATGATGCAAATGAGTCAATGAAAAAACCCAGGTATTTAAAATAGAAAAGAACACCAACACCCAATAACACTCCTATAACCTTCAGCACCGAAGCTCTCTTTTCTTCTGATTTACCTATCCATATTCCTAAATAATAATAAATCAAAGTGAGTGCAATAAGTAAAGGCAGCATCCGAATGTCTGCATAACCATAGAATACATAACTTGCTATCAATAAAAACCAATTTTGAGCTTTGGTCTTTTTGTTAAGCACAATATAGTATATCAACAATACTATGCTGAAAAAGATTAAAAACTTAAAACTATTGAATACCATAACTTTAGTTATTTATGAGGCCATCAAGTAATTGATAATCCAAGATGGCCTCATATCAATCAATTTAATTGCATTTGCTCTCGATTAAACTAATCAGGTCTCCGACCTGCTTCATTTTATTTAGGTCTCTCAACTTGAATTTGATACCGAATTCTTTTTCAACCGTGGTAATCATCATCATGTGTGAAAGAGAATCCCAACGTTCAACATCATCAGCTGTCATGTCATCTCTGATTTCAATGCTGTTGTCATTGAACACTTCCCTAAAAATCGGGGTGAGCTTTGCGATAACTTCTATACGTTCCATTGTTTAAAATTTTTAAAATGTTAATGATTGATTTACAACTCCTTTTCCAATAATAATATGGTGTTACTAGGATAATATTCTTTTGTAAGAGGATGATTAGATGTGTATTGTTTGACAACTTTAAAGCCTCCACGCTCATATACTTTCAGTATTTTATCATTGTGTGCAAAAACATGGCCTTGAATCTTTTTAGCACCTAAATTTTTTGCTTGCAAAATATGCATTTCATTGATGCGTGGTACAAGATGGTGACCTCGGTGCTCTGGCACTGTGTATGAATACTCCCACTGATATGTGCCCCATTCTCTTTCTATCTGAATGTCCTTCACGATTTCCCATTTATTTTGAGCATTCAATACTTTCTCCATAGGTAAATGATATTGAATAAGGTTGGATTTTAAAACAGAAGACGGTTGTTCATCTTCATTGTGCCCCTCTAACCATCCACCTTTCGCAGAAACTACTTTGCCCTCATATTCAGCAACAATAAAGCTACTAACAGACAGTTCACACCCTTCTACTTCTTCTTCTAATATGTCTTTTAAATATTGACGAAGTTCTTCTTCTGTCACCTCAAAGTAGTTGGCAAGTCCGATGTTGTTTGTTGAACTTTTCTCGGCTTCAATAATTGTTGTGATGAGGAAATCCACGTCATCAAGCGTAGCCTTTCGAATAATATATTTGCTGTCGTCTATCATAAGAATATCAATTTTGAATCATTGCTTTAAGTTTCACTTTGTCAGTCTTGTCGTTAGCGTTAAGTGGGAACACTGGCACATAAAACAGACGTGTCGGAATCATGTACGACGGCATCTTGGTGCGCATAAAGGCAATCATCTCGTCAGGGTTGAATTGTTCAGCCTCGATAAACATTGCAATCTCGGTGAGACCTTCCTTGTTGTCGAAGGCCATGCAGACCACGTTCTTTTCGCCCAGGAACTCGCGGGCGTGCCACTCAATCTCACCCATTTCCACACGGAAGCCCTGAATCTTTGCCTGATGATCCAAACGGCCAGAGTACATGATGTCGCCATCCTCGTCCTTGTAGCAAAGGTCGCCCGTATGATAGAAACGCAGGTTCTTACCATCCACCTCCTTGTAGAAGAACGAGCTGGCGTTCTTCTCCTCATTCTTCCAATAGCCCTTGGTCACTTGGTCGCCAGCAATACAAAGCTCGCCTTTCTGGCCTGCAGACAGTTCGTTGCCATTCTCGTCAAGAATAAGACCGATGCAGTTGGCCAAAGGCTTGCCTATAGAGATGATACCATTGAGTGTCTTGTTCTTGCCTCCCTTGGTGAGCTTGTAGTAAGTGCAATAGACCGTACACTCCGTCGGGCCATAAAAATCGTAAATCTCGGTGTTGGTGGCGCAATTATACCAATCCTCCATCAAATTCAGCGGACAAGCCTCAGCGGTGAGTATGCAAGCCTTTAAACTAGTAGCATCTATTTCTTCAAAGTAAGGTTTAAGATATCGCAGCATTGAGGGAGCCATTGCGCCAAAAGTCAACTGATGATCTTCAATGAGGCCACTGGCATAAATGTATTTAATTTGACCGTAAGGAACCGTATAGCAGCAGGCTCCTTTGGTGAGCGGCACCAAATAGCCTTGAACAGAGACATCGAATGTCAGGTCAAAGCACTGTAAGCAGCGGTCTTCTTCTGTGATTCTGATACCCGTCTGCCAGAACGAATCCATGAAAGCGGCAACATTCTTGCGCATCATCATCACGCCCTTGGGCTTGCCAGTGCTGCCAGAAGTGAACAGGATGTAGGCCAGTTCCTCGTCCGACACGCCCTCTTTCGGTGTCAAGCAATCCTGCTCATACTCCAAAGCCGAAGTGTTGATGACCTGTATACCCTCATAACGAGTCTGCTCAGAAGAATCGAGAATCAAATCCAGTTCCACCTGCTCGCAGATGTCCTGACAACGCTCCAGCGGCCAACCCGGATGCAGCGGCACATAACAGTCACCCTCCAACCAAAGCGCAATGATGGAAGCGTATGTTTCCAAATCATCGTTGATAACCAAACCAACCTTAGTATTGCTATAGTTGGTCTTGATCAACTGGCTTCTGACTTTTGAAACACACTGACCGAATTGGGCATAGGTGTACTGTTCTTCGTCAATGCAGAAGGCATTTCTATCACGAAATATGTCCATTGAATTTAAGATTGGACATAATATTTTTTCATAAAAACGATTCATAATTATTATTTTTTTATCTCGTCGTATATCCACCATCCACCACAAAATTGCTACCCGTCACCCACCGTGAGGCGTCGCTCAACAGGTAAATACAAGCATTGGCAATGTCTTCAGGATTGCCTAAGCCAAGCAAATGAAGGGCTTCGGTTTGCTTGCGCTGCTCGGGGTCCGCAATATGGGGGAGGTTCATGTTAATTGGGGTGACGATCACGCCTGGTGAAATGGAATTGACGCGGATGTTTTTCCGTGCCAGCTCACAAGCCAACGACTTGGCACCAGCATACAGAGCGCCCTTGGTCATGCCGTAGATTGATTTACAGGTCTCGCCATACTGCCCAGCTGCTGACGAGAAGAAGACGATGCTGCCACCGTCCTTACTGAAGTTGCCTACCTTGCAGACCGACTGTGCCAAGAAATAGGCAGTATAGACGTTCACGTGGAAGAACTTGTCCAACGTCTCTGGCTTGGCCACATTCAAAGGCAAGGTGGTGGAAATACCGGCACAATTGAGCAAACCTGTAATTCTGCCCACCTTCGCCACGGCCTCCTTGATGATTTCAGGCACACGCTCATAGTCGGTCAGATTTACCGCTGCCGTGTAATGTTCCCCTGGGCGCTCAACCATGGTCATGGTCTCTGCAAGTCCTGCTTCATTCAAGTCGAGCAGGATGAGCTTGGCTCCCATCTTGGAGCAACTGATGGCACACTGCCTGCCAATGCCTGATGCGGCACCGGAAATGACAACAACTTTTCCTTCAAGGGAAAAAGGATTAAACTGCTTGTCCATTCTCTACCTCCACTATATCGCTGATTTTACAATCCACAAAAGGCACAATACCCGTAGCCCAGGTCATGCCCACGCCAAAGGCGCTCAGCAAAACCTGCTTATTGCCATCAAGTTTGCCTTGCAGTTCGCTCACGATGGTCAGTGGTACTGATACCGAAGAGGTATTACCAAACTTGGCAATGGTTGATGGAATCTTGTTGGCATCGAGCTTCATCTTCTTCATGATATACGAATTGATGAAGTTGTTGGCCTGGTGGAACACCACATAGTCGAAGTCATCCACCGTCTTTTCGGTATAGGCCAATGTATTCTTGATATCGCGGGGAATCTCGCGGATGACGAAGTTGAACACATCGCCCCCCCGCATATAGCCCTGCTCATCGCTGCGCATATTGCCAAACTCATCCACCACCTTCTCAACCACAGTTTCAGCGGAACTCATCTTGCGATAGCCTCCTGCCGGAATCATAATCAAATCGGCACGAGAACCGTCGCTATTGAGCGAAAATGTGCTTTTGCCAAACTTCGGATCACGCTCTATCAATGCCGCGACACCTCCGTCACCGAACAAAAATGCAGAACGACGATCACGTGGCGAATAAACTTTGGAACGAGTCTCTCCATCCAACAACAAAGCCTTGCGAAGTCCGCTACGTTCCATCAATCCATAAACGACTGACAAACCATAGATGAATGCAGAGCATCCAAGCGTAATGTCGAAAGCTATTGTGTTGTTAGGTAATCCCAAACGATGCTGTAATGTCACAGAGGTGGCTGGCATCCTGTAATCTGGTGTTTGCGAGATAAATACTAACAGATCAATTTCTTCCTTATTGATATTATTGTCAGCAATCAGTTTCTCAGCAGCGGCCAAACAGAGATCAGACGAACAGGTCTCTGCATCGGCAAAACGGCGTTGTTCGATGCCTGTCTTGTCAACTATTTCATCCGCCTCTTCCTTGGTAAAAACCTCAGTGTATTCACGGTTTACAACGACCCGTTTCGGCACCGCCGCACTCATCGCTGTGACACCTACACCTTCGTATTGAATGAATGCCATATCTTATTTGTTAGTGCATGCATCGTACAAAGCCTGAACGGTACGCAATTTCTTGAATTCAGCTTCCTCAATCTGAACGCCGTATTCCTCGTCCATCATTGCAATGACTGAAAGATATGTTATTGAACTCCATTCCTCATAATTACGGAATTCATCTTCCATTTTGATTTCATCTTCGCGCTCGAGCGCTTCTGCTAATAATTCTTTGAATTTTTCCATGATATTTAATATTAAATTTGTTATTATTTCTTACTCTATTGTTATTTTTTTTGCCGGGTTACCCATATAGAGGCCACCGTCTTTGATTTTTCGAAGGATATAAGTTCCCGCTCCGAATCGGTTCTCATTCCCAATCTTCAAACACTGTGCCGCAAAGCAACGGGATCCAAAGTAGTTCTTATTGCCGATTATTGTCTGGCCGGAAATCCTGACCTCAGGAAAAAGCATATTGTAACTACCAAGCATCACATCGTGCCCAAAACTGATACAGCCATCCAAAACATTAAAGTCACCCAAATGGATATTGCAACTGAAGCGACAACCAAAGGTGATGATGTTCCCTTTGCCCATGCTAACCGATTCTTTGTCAAAGTAAAACACATTGGGAGCAATAATGTTCGGGAAATCAACCAATGGGTTGGTAATCTTAGATGGGATTTCTTCCAAGTATTTGGGTGAGCCCACAGCTATTGCCACACTCACTGGTGTATTCCATGCATTCAGCACATCTATATTGCCCAACACCTTGCCGTATTTGCATTCTGTGCCAACAGCTACACCATCATCAATATAGCCCACAATATTCCAAGTAGGCTCCGCCTCATTAATATGTTGAAGAATGCAGGCCACCTCGTGACCAAATCCTCCGAATCCATATATTAAAATGTCTTTCATCATGATTCTCAAATTAAACCGAATTATTTATATAACCTATAGTTGCATTTTCTTTATGTATAATTTTCGCTGGGTTTCCAATTACAATAGAATGTGATGGTACATCAAAATTGACAAAAGAATTAGGACAAATCATTACATCGCTTCCAATATGAACATGGCCAACAATAACAGAATTTGTTCCTATCCACACATTATCAGAAATAACTGGTGCACCTTTTCTTTCTCCTCGATTTTCGCCACCGATAGTACAACCTGTCGAAATATTTATGTTTTTGCCCAGAATGGCTCCCGCATTAATAATCACACGTCCAAAGTGACCTATATAAAAGCCAGGTCCTATTATTGTGGAATCAGGTATTTGGAAATGGGTTTGATATGCTAAATGTCTTTTATAAATAGTCCAAAAAAAATACAATGGTCGAAATAATTTTTTACCCTTGTAATATTGGCATTTTCTTAATGCATGGGTATATTTAATTTCTTTAGACCAGAATAGAGGGAATCTTTTTACCCCCCCCATACCTTTTTAAATCACTGATAAACAATGACTTATATTCTTTTTTATTCATATTATATTAGAATTTGTTCTACAAAAATTATACATATAACTTTGCGTTAGCGTAAGTGTATTTTTTAGAGGCGTTAAGCGAATTAGCAACCATTTCCTTTCTCTTAACCTCATCTGAAGCCAGCCCTTCAATAAACTCTGCAATTCCTTCATTCTGCTCTGGCAAGAAACAAGCCCCGTTACCGTTTTGAGCAACCATGTTGGCAATCTCAGATTCTTTCGGTGCAATGCATAACAGGGGAGCACCAACAGCCAGCAGATTATACGTCTTGCTCGGCACGCTCACCAAGGCGGTTTCGTCATTCAGTGTGATTACACCCAAATCGGCACTTGCCAATGAATACTGCAATTTATCGGCAGGTTGCCAATCCAAGAAAGTGCAGTTGTTCAAACCGTACACTTTCACCATCTGCTGTAGCTCCGGCTTTTTCTTGCCGTCGCCAACAAGCATAAAATGGACTTGTTTGTTTTCCTTCAACCGATTTGCCACTTCAACCAGCGTTCCCACATTGTGGGTGAATCCCATATTGCCGGAGTAAAGCACTATGAACTTATCTTCCAAACCATGCTCCTTAACAAAAGGATTCTCCTTTTTGTCAATAGGCTTGAAAGACTCTTTCGAAGCCCAGTTTGGCACAACTGTTATTTTGCTTCTATCAACGTAATTCGATAACCTGTCTGCCATGCCATCGCTCAAAGTAACAATCTTCTTTGCCTTGGCAAACAGTTTCTCGTTCCACTTAGTCCATTTCTTGTATATCCAATTGGTTTTCTTGATGCCAATATTCGAAAGTGCATCAGGATAAGTGTCGTAAACTATGATGGAGAATGGATTCTTGAGAAGTAACGATGATAAATATGCCATTGGAGGGTTGGTTACATACACCACCTCGTACTTCCTGTATTTGAACAGCAAGCGGTTGAAGATTTGCAGCGACCCCCAACCCCATGTGAGCAGACGCTTTATTGACGAGTTGCGATTGTAGGCAACAATTTTCTTTACTTTCACCTTCTCATTCAGTTGCCGTTCAGTTACCTTAATACTTCCCGCCAGCAAAACAACCTCGTCATACTCCTCAGCATAAGCATTCACGATGTCTATCATCAAATAGCCCGTGCTCTGATTTACAAGAACAACTTTCTTCATTTTTTTGTCGAAGCTATTAAATCACCCAATTCCACCGAGGTCATAAACTCAACATCAGGCCAACGTTTGATGATTTCACCCAGCAATTGACTCAGAGCTTTCAAACCTTTTTCGCGGTTTTCAGGATGCAAGAAACCGATATAATTGACGCGATGGCTGCTGATGGTAGCAGGTTTATGCAAACGGAAAGCTATTTCTATTTCTTTCAAGCAATAGCCCAACCAATCGTAGTCGGCTGGCACCTCATATCCAGTTGCAGCTGGTTCAAAGAAGCAGTTACGAGTTAGGTAGATCTGTCCCAACTGATTCTTGTCTCCCAAGAATCGAGTGTTCACTTTGTATTGTCCATTACCCAATGGTTCCTGCTGTTTTTTGCCTGTATTAACATACTTCACACCACCTTCTAATAAGTCTTTTTCCAAAGAATTATTAAATGGACCATTGGTTGGAACAAAATAACCGGCTTTAAAGCCATATAAATCTTCAAACAATGATAGTCCAGAAGAAAGAACCTCTTTCATATACGGCAGATCGTCCATAGTATCAAGGTCGAAAGCCGCCTGAAAATCTGGAAGTAGTTGCTTGTCCAAACCTCTGCTTATACCCGTAACACTACAATCGAAAGCCAATCTAACAGATTCGTTACCCGACTGCAAATACCTCTGCCATCGTTGCACATTCAGATGTTCTCTACCATGAAATATCGGAACAAACAAACGCTCTTCTATACCTTTCTTCCAGAGTTCATATACTTTTTCATGACCAGGATAGCGCTTACACGTTTCGGTATATGGTTCATAGAAATATTCGGTGTAATCAGACTCCTTTATCTTTTCAAAATCCGGATTGGCCACCACATTCACACCTGTCATCACCGGATGACGACCCGTTGAATCTTTGTATTGGCTCAAAACATTGAAAAGCTCTTCCAAGTCTTGATTGCACTCCAATGCATCATTGATATTATAGTGACTTTTATCCACAGGGATTCCTGCGGTTTTCAGCCTTTCAAACGACTCATTAGAAGACATACGAACACTGCCCCAGTCATCCGACTCAATCACGACGATATGTCTCCTCGTGCGCCAGCCTGGAATATTGCTGACATTAACACGCAGTTTGGATTTTAGCGTTCCGTTATACATTTTATTTCTTGTTTAATGCCTCGTTAAATAATTGGATATAATCGCCAAAGCGGTCATCCTTGTTAAAGTTCTCCACGGCCCTTTTCCTACAATTATCTGCCGAGTACTTTTCTTTGTTCGTCACAATCTTTACGATAGCCTCTCTCAAAGCCCCCTTATCGCCTTTCGGAACAATAATACCCGTATTCTCATCAATGGATTCCGGTGAACCGCCAGTATTATAAGTGATTACTGGTGTACCGCAAGCCAATGCTTCAATGTTTGTTGTGGGAAAGTTATCCACGTATGTAGGGTTGACAAAAACATCAGCCAGTGAGTAAAGTGCAGCTAATTCTTGCACGCTCTCAGTTCTGGGGATACCCACAATGCCCTTTGAAAGGTTTTCAACCTGCTCGGCAGAAAGGCCAACAAGAACTATTTGATAATTGTCAAGCAGTTGCGTATTCAACCATTCAAAATCCAAAAGACCTTTTCTTTTATCCCAAGTACTGGCAACACCAAGTACAATGCGTTCTCCTTTGATACCGTACTTTGCTCTAATTTTTGCTATGGTATCTATGTCCTTAGGTTTGAAAACTTCAATATTGGTACCATTATAGATAACATGCTGCGGACGACCTTTCATGAAGGAGCCTTCTACAATACTACCCATCCATTTACACACCGGGACAAAGGTTACGTTTGGCAATGCCGTCAACAAAGCCTTTTTCCTGTCGAAATTATGCTTTGACCTGTCAAGGAATAATGACTTGGGATAGCCTTTTTGGTTTGGGCAATGCTCACAATGCGTTTTCCATTTTTCACAACTCACGGCATCAAAGTAAGAGCAATGCCCTGTGAAAGGCCAGCAGTCGTGAAGTGTCCAAAAGATAGGGATATTCTTACTCTTTAAGTAGTTTAGCAAAACTACAATATTCAGGTAATAACCATGTAGATTATGAAACAAGATTACATCGGGTTTGATTTCATCTATCTGATTCACTAATCGACGGGTTGCACACATTGATGCAAACCCATGTGCATCAAACAACAGAGATATAAAACCATGCCAGCGGTTATTCCATTTTGATCCCACTTGTATGAGTTTCGATTGGCTATTTCGGGCTTCTCTGCCATAAGCTATATAACTATCATAACCTGCGGCAATAGCACGTTGGCCAATCTCTTCTGCAATACGACCTGTGCTACCAGTATTAACTGTGGCATTTATTTGTAGAAGTGTTTTCATATCGTCATTGATATTGGCTTTTTATGCGGTAATCTTCTTATAATGGCAAAAACAATCCGCTTAAATCTTAGTCCTTTTAGCCCTACTTTAGGATCATAACTTTTTATATAATAAACGAAAGCTTTATAATAGTCTGAAAATTTGTTGGTATATTTAGCCTGAAATAAGGCTTTAGTAAAATACATGTAATTTTTGTCTTTTTCATCTATTTCATAACCCATTTCAGTTGCTTTCTGGATAGTATAATCAGCCAGTTTCTGACGTTCATTATGTGTGCTTTCATTAATATGCGCACTAACTCCAATGTTAGTATAATAGATATTACCAGTATGGTGAATGTAATAATTATTTTTACTAAACATCTGTATTTGTCGAGATTGTATTTCTTCAGCCATATGAGAGCGACCTTGGCTCACATACTTGAATTTTTTCAGAACACCACTACTGAAGCATGTAGATCTGTTCTCAATAAGATGTCTTAAAGCCATTGAAAAAGGGGGAATGTTCATATTCTGCACATATGAGTTACTCACACGAACATTATCACCATTAGGGTATACCGCTTTATAATCTCCATATATACAAAACAAATCGTTTTTATAATCAATCTGCTTTTCTTCAATAAATTCAACAACTTTCTGAAACCAGCCATTTCCACATTCGTCATCACCTGCCATTTGATAAACCAAATCACCAGATGGCATGGTCCAACTTTTTTCTACATTTTGAAAAATACCTATATTTGGATTGTTACGATTCAAAACAAAAAGACCGGGATACTCACGTGAATAATATAGCAAGATATCCCATGTTTTGTCTTTGGAACAGTCGTCGCTAATACAAATTTCGTATATATAATCTTTTTGTTCTATTAATGATTCAACGGTTCTTTTGATAACATCTTCCTGGTTATATGTAATAATCAGTACTGATATTTTTGGAATCCCTTCTTTCATAATTAAGACTTTTACGGTTTCTTTTGCTTGAAGCGCTAATCGTTGAGCAAATCTGCGAGATATGTATGATGGAAAATCAAGCAGAAAACTCATTAACCAATCTAATGACCTCTTCAACTTCTTCGCGTGTAATACTTGGACCAATAGGCAGACTCAATTCATGGTCTGCTATATATTCTGTAATTGGCAAACTCATACCATTCCAATCTTTGTAGCACTCTTGCTTGTGAGGTGCAATTGGATAATGAATCACCGTGCCTACACCACTCCGCTCCAAATAGTCGTGCAACGCATCGCGTTTGCCTTCGGCAACGAGAATTGGAAAAAGATGATACGCATTATGTTCGTCAGGAAGCCTGTCTGGTAAAGTGATCAGAGGATTCTTAATAGCATCGTAGTACATATTGGCAACCGCCTTGCGGTGGGCATTGTCCTCAACCAAATATTTCAACTTCACATCCAACACAGCTGCCTGAATTTCATCCAAACGGCTGTTGCGGCCTGTGTATTTGAACACATACTTTCTTTGTGAGCCATAGTTAGCCAAGGTGCGAACTGCCTCAGCAAGCTTATCATCGTTGGTGGTTACAGCACCACCATCGCCCAAAGCACCAAGGTTCTTGCCTGGGTAAAAACTATGGCCAGCGGCATCTCCGATAGAACCCGTGATACGACCATCGGTGTATTTGCAGCCGTGAGCCTGAGCATTATCCTCAACAAGCTTCAGATTATACTTCTTGCACAAAACACCAATCTTGTCGGTATAGGCATTGCGACCATAAAGGTGCACAATGCATATTGCCTTGGTTTTAGGAGTGATGTGCTGCTCAATGAGATCATCATCAATTTCCAAGGTATTTAACTTAGGTTCTACCAACACGGGCTTCAAACCATTCTCAGTGATGGAGAGTATAGTGGCAATATAGGTGTTGGCTGGCACAATTACCTCATCGCCCGGCTGCATCACGCCCAGCTCGATATAGGCACGAAAAATCCAGATCAGGGCATCCAAGCCGTTGGCGCAACCAATGCAGTGCTTGGCACCAATGAAATTGGCATAGTTGGATTCGAAGCGTTTATTCTCCTCGCCCTGGAGGTACCAGCCGCCATTCACCACACGGGTGACGGCCTCGTTGATTTCAGCTCCATGAAGGGCTGTAACGTCTTTAAGACTCAAAAAAGGTATCATAGTCGTTATTATTTTCTTCCTAAGAATTTATCCAAAAACTTCTCGTTCGATTCCTGCACGCTCTCGTAGGTCATCACATCCCTTGGGCCGCAAAGGATGGCATAGCCAAACTTATCACGGTCACCATCGTTGATATAGTCGCCATAATCAACGTCCACTTTCAGGCCGTCATGATTCTCATACAACACAGTAATACGAGGGTCAAGGAATTTGGTGATATCTGTGGCCTTTACAGAATGGGAATGTGAAGGGATGTCGTAACCAAACCACATAGATGCATCAGGGCCATTCATATAGTTGCCCGGCTGGATGGCCTCGCCATGCAGCATACGCACATAGTCGCCAAGGTAATCATGACCAGAGGCTTTCCACACCGTGTGGCTGCAAATGAAGCCGCTGCTGCGGGCACCCATCTCCACAGGTGTGAAGGTCCCGTCTTTCTTCATGATGATTTCCAGATGGCCAAACATGCTGTGAAGGCCCAAAGCCTTGTAGCAAGCAATACCAAAGTTTGCAATGCGCACCCAAGTTTCATCGTCATACTTGCGTGAGTTCCAGTGATGAATCACCGTCACGTGGTTCTTCAAGGCATAAAGCGAATGGTGCTGGATTGAACTGCTATAGCAATTCACATTGCCGTAAGCATCGCCTAGCATATCTACAGTAAACTCCTCGCCTTCCACAAATTCCTCTATCAAACAACGGCCATCAAATGAGGTCTCTTTTGCTTTTTTAAGTGCATCTTGCAAAGCTTCGCGATTCTGACCTTTCTCCAAGATGGTAATGCCACGTGAGCTGGCTGCCACATTTGGCTTGCAAATAAGCTTCATGCATTGTGAAGCCTCGTAAATCTCCTCCAACGGAAATTCATCATCCATCTTCGAAATTCGGTTGAACACACCTGCCTTCATCCAAGCATCGCGCATCTCCTCTTTGGTCAACACGCTGTTGAACTTCTCGGGCATGGTTTTGTTGCCACACCAACCATTGATGGCATTCACTGTAGGCGCGGCCAAGTCGATACTCGACAAAGCTCCACCCACCTTGCCTTTCAGCCCTAACTCTTCCAAGCGAGTGATGATGGCTTTAGAATCTTTCACATCCAATTGAATGAACATATCACCCTTGATGTCAGGATTGTCGTTCCAAGCAACCACTATCACCTTATACCCCAACTCGCGCAAATGGCAAACCTGACCCCACAAGAGTTTGTTGCCACCTAACAACACAAAATATTTATCCATAATGTTAATCTATATATTATTATAGTTTTCATTCCACTCTTTTAATGTGAGAGGATCACAATGTCCAGGATATATCTTTATATCCTGATTGTAATATCGCAGCACATTTTTTACAGACTCTATCCATTCTTCATCATTACTATCCCTTCCGTTAAAATATGGTTTAGCAGGCATAATAGTATCGCCAGAAAAAAGCATATTATCAACATCTATGCACATAGATCCATGGCTATGACCCGGTGTCATCATGAAATGAATTCTATATCCATTCCAATCCAACGTTTCTTCCTGATTTGATATTATTATATCTGCAGTCTCAATTTCATATCGATAATCACGGTCGTCATAATAAAAAAGAAAGTAGAATCGGCTTGTTTTTTTTACAAAACGGTTACAGAACTCCGAACAAACCAATTTCGAGTTTTTATATCTTTCACGCAAAGCATTCACACCCCAATTATGATCGGTATGCTCATGGGTCATAATAACATAATCGAGCGTCAATTGATTCTCTTCTATGAATTCTATTTCATTAAGAGACTTCTCACTACCCGGGTCGATTACGATACAATGCGAAGCATTATCATCGTAAACCACATAGCAGTTTGACGTCATCAACTGATTAATGAAACGTTTTACCTTTAGCATGTTAAAAATACAACACCATACCACCCCATGTATAGCCAAGACCTTGGGCAACTGACAGTACTTTCATACCCGGTTTTAAAGTACCATCGTCAAGAGCCTTACGTAATGCAATCGGTATTGTGGAAGAAACAGTATTGCCTGTATCAGCAATGTTGACGTAATACTTTTCTTTTGGTATTTTCAACTTACGGCGTTCCAAATCGGCCAAGAAAATATTCGCCTGATGATAAACATGGAGATCGATGTCCTCTTTTTCAAGTCCATTCTTGGCCAACACATCATTGAACAATGCCGGTATGCTCTCAAGAGAGTAATTAAGAATGGCAGGACCGTCCATATAAAGATTATCAGAAGACCTCGGATTACCGAAATCATCAAAATATAAATCATTCAATGGTTGCGGATGGCGAGCACCTCCTGTTTTTACAATAAGATTCTCTGCACCAGTGCCATCTGTTCCAATCACGAAATTACCGATTTCCGCCATACCTTCTGTACTAACCAATGTAGCAGCAGCACCATCGCCAAAAATAGTACGGTTACTCTTATCACGTTCATGCATGTACTTGGAATAAGTTTCTGCAGTCAGTAACAAGACATTTTTGGCTTGTTCGCTTACTATTACAGCCTTAGCAACCGAAAGCCCGGCCACAAATCCATTACAACCAAGATTAATATCAAGTACTGTCAAACGATGAGACAAACCCAACCGTGCTTGTATTAAACAAGCGGTTGTAGGAAGATGGTAATCAGGACTTTGAGAGACAAATATCAGATAATCAATTGATTCTTTTTCAATCTTATTATCATTGATTAAAGCATCAGCTGCTTTTAGTGCCAAATCACTCGCTGTTTCTCCATCTTTAGTAATGTGGCGTTGCTTGATGCCAATTTTTTGCTCAATCTTTTCTACAGTCCATTCAGGAAAAGCCTTGGCCACCTCTTCATTGCCTAACACTTGTTCTGGTAAGTAGTAAGAAATTGCCTTAATATATGCTTTATTCATCGTTTTTGAATATTCTGTGATTAGATGCTTTCAACGAAATTGTACAAGTCCTCAATGGTGTTGCAATTTCTCAAATTCTCGCCAGTAATAGTCTTATCATATTGCTCATCAACCATTGCGATGATAGACAGAGCTGTTAAAGAGCCCCATTCATCAATGGTTTTGTAAACTGTACCAGCATTGAACTGATTGGCAGGAGTTTCTTGGAACTCAGCGGCAAAAGCCTCAACAAATTCTTCTAATTTCATATCTTTTCAAATTTAGTTAATTACAAATATTTTTTATTCATTTATAATGGAATAATCCTTTATTCTTCCTTCATAAATAGGTATGTGCAGCAACGACTGCACCGTTGCCTGCGGTTTCATTCTTTTAACTATTTTCTGTAGAGTGTCGTCTGTTCCCACCTCATAATACTCAGTTACACCATCGGCATCCATATTGTTCACCATATCGGTCCAAAGGACGCTGCTGGTGATATGCTCAATCAAGTTGGCTCGCAACTCATTGGGATTGGTATGAGGCTTGGCATCTACACACTGATAAATAGGGATACGAGGAATTTTGAATTCAACGCTATCGATGATGGCTCCAAGTTCCTTCTTGGCCTCATTCATAAAGGGCGAGTGGAACGAGCCTCCAATAGCTAAAGGTACTGCCTTTTTTGCACCTTCGGCCATGAAAGCCTTGCATGCCATACGAATACCTTTCTTGGTGCCAGTGATGACTACTTGACCGGGACCATTATGGTTAGCAAAATAGATCGCCTCGCCAGTTTCATCCCAAATTTCTTTGATACGTTTAGCAACATATTCATCAGACAAACCTATTACAGCCCCCATACCTGTCTTTACTGGAGCATCCTCGTATGCTTTTTGACCAATGAGGGCACGATTCAACACCAACTTTAGACCATCCTCAAATGTTATTGCGCCAGCAATAACAAGAGCTGCAAATTCACCTAGCGAATGACCTGCCACCACATCTGGTTGCACCTCACTTTGCGCCATCGCCAAAGCCACTTCATAAAGAAAAACTGAAGGTTGGGTGTTGCGTGTTTCCATCAACTCCACTTCAGAGCCTTCAAACATCACATCGGTAATTCTCCAACCCAACACATCATTTCCTTTTTCAAGTATCTCTTTTGCAATAGGAAATTGATCATACAAATCCTTTCCCATGCCTTGCTTCTGGCATCCTTGACCAGGGAACATCAAACACTTCATAAATTTAATAATTATAGATGATAAAGCTGTTTTGTGGTACGTTTATAGGGTTTTGATGGTTCAGCCTTTATAAGCGAATAGTCGGGAACATCTTTTTCTATAACGGTAGCCATACCTATATAACAATAATCACCCACCACAACACCGACATTAAAAGTACAATTGACTCCCAAGAAACAGGATTCGCCTATTTTACAATATCCGGACATAGCAATGCAAGAACTGATAAAAACATGATCACCAATAACCGAACTATGTCCAATCACATTATTGTTGAATATAATAACATCATTACCAATCTTTGTAAACTGCTGTATGGAGGTGTTCTCCATAATCGCACAATTCTCACCGATTTCCACCTCATATCCAATGGATGAAAGAGAACTAATGTATGTTGCAAATTTATAACCTTTTGCTTTACACTCGTTGTAAACCCTTTTTCTTAACGAGTTAACGTTGGTACTTGAAATTGCCACAAACATTTCATATTCTGAAGGAGGAAATTGTTTGTCAACTTCAGAAAAACTTACAACAGGAAGACCTCTTAATGAATCAGATTCAATGTATTTGTCCTCAGCAGTGAATGCACAAACTTCGTATTCGGAATCATACTTGAAACAATTATATAGCATGATTCCTGTTTCACCCACTCCAAAAATAACTAATTTCTTTGTTTTCTCCATAACACAATTACTTTTCTAATTCTGCATAACCAAAACCACTTGCACCCATGCCATTTCCATCATAGAACAGGTAAGTACCATATTTAGTTTCTATTTCAACAGGATAGCACGCCATTTCACTATCCCAACCCGATTCAGACTTTACTAATCCTGATTCCTCGTCTTTTCTTTCCCAGTGAATTCCATCTTTAGAATAGGCAATACCAGCAATGTATTCCTTATCACGAGTATCAAATGTATAGCGCATTTCGTAGTCGTTCTCGCCTCTGATAATTACTTTTGGCCTACCTATACGATACTCATTTGGACCACAAGTGAGACAAAGAACGCCTTCCTCGTCAAAATGAATTCCATCTTTCGATTCAACGTAACGAATATTATAACGAGGATAAGGTTTACCATCCAAATATTCCCAGCCATAAATAACAGCATACCAAATACGGAATAATCCTTTATCAAATAATACTGTATGTATACATCTGCCAAATGGGGCATTTGGCACTCGATATCCAATCGGAGTTTGTCTTATTCTGGTAAAAGTATCTCCACCATCCTCACTGATAGCAAGTCCCGCACAAGCAATAAACTTAGCCTTAGTCGGTATCTGAAAACCGACATAGTACATATAGACTTTATCTTCAACACGAAGGACACTTCCTAATAAAAGACCATTGTCGTCAAACATACCATCTTCACCCAAATCAAGGACAGGTTTTTCTGACACACACAGAACCTGCTTAGGGTTTGACGCAGCTACATCCACATATCCTATTCGTCCTCGTCCTTGCTGGTCACGGAACGAGCCAAAAACTCGTATGGTTTCATCGTTTAAAAGAAACGGCTCTGGGGTCAAGACCGAATTGGTTGCCCAGTTGATTCTGTCATCAACGTTATAAATCAACCCTTTTTTTATCCACTTTTTCATTATTGTTCGTTTTTATAGCTCAAGAATTCATTATAGTCTCTGATGTAATCTTCTTTCTGATACACCTCACTAGCGAGCACCATAGCAACCGCTCCAGAAGAGAAATCGACAAGGTCACGCCATAGACCAGGCTTCACATAAAGCCCCTGATACGGTCGGTTTAAGAAAAAAGACCTCTTACATTTTCCGTCATCCAATGTAACAGTGAAAGACCCGGAAGCTGCAATTATCAACTGTTCTAATTCTTTATGGGCATGTGCTCCGCGACTCTCACCGCCAGGAATATCATATAGATAATAAACCCGCTTTACATCGAAAGGAAGTGTTTCACCATTCTCTACTACTGAAAGGTTACCAAACCGTTGGTCATTATGACGGTCAAGTTCTACAATAGAACAATCGAACACACTATATTTCTCCATTGTTCTTCATTTTTATAAATTCACCATAATCTTCAATGTAATCACTCCTATCGTAGTGTATCGAGCCAAACTCCAATGCCAATGAATTGGTGGAAAAATTATTAATCTCACGCCACAAGCCAGCAGGAATATATAACCCATAATATGAACGATTCAAAGTATATGTTTGTTTCTGTATTCCGTCATCCACAATCACATCAAATGACCCAGAAAGAGCAATGATAAACTCTTCATTTGTTTTAAAAGCATGACCGCCCCTTGCCACGCCACCTGGAACATCATAAATCCAATATGTCCGTTTTATCTCAAACGGTATATGGTTCAATTGCTCCACAAACGACAGATTGCCACGTGGGTCGGTAAACTTGGGGAGTTCCACTATACGAACATCGTTAATAGTCACCATAGTAATGTTTTGCCATTATTTCTTAAAACGGAACGAATCTGAGTTGATTTCCTCCTTCATCTCATCTATCACCTTCAGCAGATACTGACCGTATTGGTTCTTAAGCATCGGTTGTGCTAACTTACGCATTTTTTCTTCATTAATCCAACCATTGCGATAGGCTATACCTTCTAAACATGCTATTTTCAAACCTTGGCGCTTTTCTATTACTTCAACAAAGGTAGAAGCTTCGGATAGCGAATCATGGGTTCCTGTATCTAACCATGCAAAACCACGACCGAATACCTGAACCTTAAGTTCACCGTCTTCCAAAAAACGTTGGTTAACCGTAGTAATTTCAAGTTCGCCTCTTGCTGAAGGCTTTATTGTTTTGGCCACATTAACGACTTTGTTGGGGTAAAAGTACAATCCAACAACAGCGTAGTTACTCTTAGGTTCTTTGGGTTTTTCTTCAATACTTAAACAATTACCATTCTTATCAAACTCAGCCACTCCGTAACGCTCTGGATCAGAAACCCAATAACCGAAAACTGTAGCCTTCTTGTTGTCTTCGGCATCCTTAACCGCGTTGCGAAGTAATTTGGTGAAACCGCTGCCATAGAAAATGTTGTCACCAAGCACTAAACATGCAGAATCGTTGCCGATGAATTTCTCGCCAATAATAAAGGCTTGCGCCAAGCCATCAGGACTTGGTTGTTCGGCATACTCAAAGTGTACACCATAATCCGAGCCGTCACCAAGCAGACGCCTGAATCCTGGAAGGTCATATGGCGTAGAAATAATCAAAATATCTCTAATCCCAGCAAGCATCAAAGCACTAATAGGGTAATAAACCATCGGTTTGTCGTAGATGGGCAATAACTGTTTGCTGACACCCTTTGTAATCGGGTAAAGTCTTGTGCCAGAACCTCCGGCGAGTACTATGCCTTTCATTTTATGCAATTTAAATATTTATCAACTATATATTCGCTCGTAACCTTCTGTAAGAATGGAGCTTTCACTTCTTTATATTGTTCTCCAACAATCTCATTCAACGCTATAGCCAATTGCTCTATGTTCAATTGTTCATCACTAGTATTTGGGGTTATGATACCGTCTGATACCTGAACAATATTCTGTAAATTGGCATCATATTGTTCGTCGCAGGAAAGAATTTCCCATACACCTCGTGAAGAGTTGGTGGTGACAATTGGTTTCCCAACAATAAGAGATTCTATCAATACACCAGGCAACCCTTCACTTTTTGAAGATGAAACAATTGCCGTTGAATGTGCCATGTATTGGTAAGGATTCTTTTTGTTACCGAGAAAATGGATTTTATCTTCTTCAACTCTACCCTTAACCAGATTGATTAATTTTGCAACTGTTTCGTTTACATCCTCGCCTACAAAGACGAGTCTGTAACCATTATTTGCCAAACCAGACTTAATAAAAGCTTTTACCAACCTTTCAGGTGCCTTAATCGATTCTACTCTTCCTACTGATAATATCACTTTGCCATCAAAAAACATATTAAATTCTCCCTCTGGCAAATCTATAATACTTAATTTGTTTATTTTTTCAAAATCAAACACATTGTAAACAACCTCCAATTTTGATGATGGTATCCATGGGAATTCCGTCTTGATATATTCTTCTATTTCCTTACTGATACAGAATAAATGATCCAATCTCGGATAAATAAACCTATATGAGAGCTTGGCAATAAAATACTGTAGCCATAGGCCTTTTATCTGACTGATAGGAGCTCTGAAAATGCCGATTTTCAAATCATCACCTCCAGACATTACACTTGTTGTTGAACAACCAGACAACATGGAAATGGTTAACTGGGGCCTGAACTCTTTTTTAATTTTTTTAAGCCATTTCACACGGGAAATGCCACCAAAAACAGACTGCAAAAAAGTGGTCTTGCCCTCGTGCCACTCGCTTTGTTCATATTCAGGAAAGCCGTTATCGTAATGATGTATGTGTACAAGCTTCACAATTACATCTTCACGAGCCGACATGGCCTCATACAAACCCAATGAACGACGCGGGATTGTCCCAGTATTACTTGGGGAAATGATCAATACACGTTTTTTTTCAGACATATTATTCAATATACTTAGCTCCGTCTTTTTTTATTATTTTTGCCGGTACACCACTTACAACACAATTGTCCGGTACATCCTTTATTACAACTGAATTGGGAGCCACAATGACATTATTTCCAATATGGACTCCACCTATAACCTTACAGCCTGTAGTCAGTTTTACATTATCACCAATTACTGGACGGTCATCCCAGGTTTTATTATTACCGACAAGAACTCCGGCGTTTGCACTACAATAGTTTCCCATAGTGTTACAATTGATGATAATGCCACCACCCACCGTATGAGGAATTCTAAAGCCATAACCCACCATGTTATGCCCAATAATAATATTATATCGTTCGCACAAACAATGATACTGCCACTGACGGAAGTAAAAGATTATGTTACCGAAGAATCCGCGTTTCCTTAATACATTTTTGGCATACTCCACTCGACGTAAAGCACGTAAAAGTCGAAAAGACTTCATGCCATCTGAATTATACAATCGATTAGCAATATATCTAACAAAACCCAACTTATACTTACCCAAGTTCCGTTTTTTATCTTCGCGGATATAAAACCGCATGTCTTCTTTTGATAATATCATTAAAGTCTCCGATTTTATTTCTTCCTAATAAACAATTATTCAGCGGATATTATATCGCCCAATTCGTCAGAAGCCATAAACTCAATATCGGGCCATCTTTTTTGAGCCAGTGTAACAAACCGCTTCAGTCTTTGAAGGTTATTAACACGATTGTTCACATCCAAAGCCCCAACAAAATTAAGTCTGTGCATGTTTATAGTAAATGGCTTGTGCCATCTGTATGCAATTTCCATACTTTTCAAGCATTCTTCTATCCAATTGGTATTCGGCAACTGAGAGTATTCGAAATGACAACTTCTGTTCAAATAAATCTGACCATTGTTATTACGTTTACCGATATAATTGTATTTCACCTGCCCATTATCCGTGTGCTTGTACAACCCTTGTATATATTTGACTCCAATTTCGTTTAATATGCTTTCAACCGCAGAATCCCATTTGAATGAAGGCGCTATGAAAGACTTGGATTTATAGCCAAACATCTTATCAAACATACCTGAAGCCTCAACTAATGATTTCTTAACCACTTCAAATTCGGAAGTATTCTGATAGTTTAATGCCTCAGTATTTCTGACTCGACCATCCTCTTCAGGCAAAACACATATCGCAAACACGCCCTCGTCGAAGGCTTCCCTTGCTCCAATATGTCCCTTCCTCAAAGAGTTCATCCACATTGACACATTCACATGTTCCCTACCGTGAAGTTGCGGACGAAAAACACCTCGTTCCATACCTTCTTTCCACAATATGAAAGGCGATTTTTCGGGATAGTATCTTTGCATTGTGGTCGTGATTGGCTCATAATAATACTCTTTATAACCAGACTCTTTTATTTTATCAAAATCCGGGTTTGCAACCACAGCATTGGCGGTTATTACCAACGGTCGGCCATTTATATCACGAAATGAAGAACATGCTTCAAATAAACATTCAAGGTCATCACAAGATGCGATTGTGTCATATTCCTCATATCCAGCATTTCCAAACCGTACACCTGCATTCAGCAATTTTTTATAAACTTCATGAGAGGGCATACGAATACTACCCCAATCATCACTTTCTATCACTAGAATGTGACGATTGGTGCGCCACCCCAAAATACTTTCAAAATTAGATACAAGTCTGCGTTTAATGTTCATTGTCGCATGGCAGTTTTATCCAGTCACCTACTATTCTGTTATATTCTTCAGGTTCCAATGAGAAATACCCACCATCTTCATAGAAAGTGAATTCACCCATATACATTTTGCCATTGACCTCAAAAAAATCCACCCGTAAGAAATACGTATCTTTTGAGAACAATTTGGCAAATTCTATCATTTTTTCCAAATTAACCGGAGGTTGCGGTAATTGATTAATGGACAAATTGGTATATCGCTGCCCCGCTTCTTGAAATTCCATTAATTCACCTCTGGTATTAAATACATTTGTTACAGAAACATGCGTTTCCGGATTGCGGTCTTCGCAAGTTTGATAGAACTTAGGTTCTCCATTAAAGCAGAAAAATTTGTATTCTTTTAGTTCGTTTGGACTGGCAAGAACAGGTTCAGCCATAATACGCCTTTTCACACCCTTATATGGCCATTCACGTTGAGAATAATAGTAACTACCAGTACGCGATGCGTTTAGTTTCTTTTTTACTTCGTTAATATTGAATCTTTCTTTATTAGTGCAATAATAATAACTTCCGCTATCATGAGTGCATTTCAAAAAGAAAGCATTAGGCAATTGTTTAATATCTATATCCTTAAACGAATCCCATATTGCCAGCGTTGGTATTGTGTATTCCGCTCCCACCTTTTCTGATATAAGTTTTTTGCTCTCAAACTTATCCACCATTCTGTGATAAACCGGTTTCCTGTCATTAATTTTTAACCACTGCAATTTTTCTTGGAATGTCTTTGGAGTTTTCAGGTTTAACGGATATCCCATAATGGTTCTGAATTGAACCTTCAAGTATATTTCATCACCCCAAAGAGGCGAGGTTTTATACATGCTTTTGTAAATAAAACTACGTAATTTCATTGGTCTTTATTTAAGGTTTTTAATAAACGCATTCAATGGTTCCACTTGATTTTTATAGTAGAAATGTTTTATAGCGAGTTGCCTGCCTTCTTCCCCAATTTTTTCAGCTTCCGCAGGATGCTTCAATACATAAACCATCCTATGTGCCAGTTGATGTTCGTCATCAGCATGAAAAACAAATGCATTTCTTCCGTCTTCAAAGAAATAAGGAATCTCGCCCGTGTCAGAAATAATCACCGGAATGGCTCGTGGCAAAAGATTTGTCAGTTTGGTCGGGAAGTTATAATCATTCTGGATATTTGATGGCTTGTTCAGAACCGCCAAAGAGCAGCCGTCCAGCAACTCATCCACTTTTTCGTTAGAAACCAATCCTGTAAATATAACATTGTCTGAAAGATTGTTGTCCCTAATAAAAGAATCCACCCATTTCCTTAAAGAAGGTTTAGCCACTTTACTTGTAAGTATAAAATTGAATTTGCCATCCATCTGCCTGTTTGCTTCAGCAAAAGCTTTAAACACCGTCTTAATACCATCTTTTTGTTCACTTAGTGAAGGGCTAATATGAAGCATGTATGGGGTATCTGCCTTTTCTGCTTTTCTGGCAACAAAATCTGTTTTTGAAAGGATGGGTATCCTTATAACTTTTTTCTCGTCTTTTACACGACCAATTGCCAAATCATACAAAGCATGGGAAATAGCAATTACGCCATCTACCTTAGGAAGCGTCTTATTCAAATAAACCCACTGTTTCATTCTAAAAACTAACCTACTGTCAAATCGGCCTGGGATGCAATACGGATACTCGTTGAGTTCAATTACAATTTTACATCCCATTTTTTTTGTCAAATCAATAAGAGAATTTAAAGACTCAATAGTATCTTCGCTTGTGTAAAAAACATCACAATCTCTAAGATACGTTTCTAGAATATTATTTCTTACGTTTCTCCATTTTTTTCGTTTAAAAAAATGACCTGTTACTTTAGGAATGATAACTTTCGTGTATTTGATGTCATCAAATACACCATCAGAAGAATCGCTGTCTGATGTTGTAACAATAACACGTACATCATTGCCAGATTCTTTCAAGGCTTTCATATAGCAATGAAGTCTACCCACCATCGGAGATGGTCCGATTGGGTAACCACTAGTGGACAAGGCTACTACTTTCATACTCTTTATATTTATTATAAGCAATTCCTAAAACAGTCATACCGGCTAAAGAAAAAGACATATCGGTAACATAGTTTCCCGTAGCGCCTCCAATCACATAATTGGCAACAAAAGAAGACAGCAATACCACAAACAGAATCGGCATCTTGGGAATCTTAAAAGCCTTTCTTGCAATAATAGTGAAATATACATAAAAATAGACCATTATTGCTCCTATAATATAGCCATAATTCCTTAAACAATGCAAATAAATATTATGTTCGTGAATCTGACCCATAGCATACTCTATTTCATGATCATCATGAATAACCACAATGGGATCAATGTAAACTGGAGGAAGGAAGTTGTTGTTCAACACTATTTGTATCCATATACTACTCCACAACATCCCCCTGTCTTCAACTAATTTCATTGTAAAACGGTCTCTAAGCGCATTACCAGTCGAGAAAGACATGCTATATTCGGTCGCATGACTAATTGCGAAAAAGAAGAACGCAATAGTGAAAATCCAAATCACCGGACCAGAGAAAAGCTGTAGAAATTTTTCTTTATTTCTTTTGTACAGATAACAACATGCAATGGCAGCAAGAATTGTCAGATAAAATGTAAATGTATCAAGATAACTAAGTATGATTAGAAATCCCAAAGCTCCAAATAACCTATAAGCAATTTTATTACCAAAAATCAACAAGCAAATTGCAATTGATGCGAAAGCAAATAACAGTCTGGCATAGATAGTCAGTACACCAACAGTACTGAACAATGACAAAATGAACAATGAGAACACCATGCCTTTCCACACATCCTCGTCACAAGATTTTGCAATAATAATCCCGTAAAAGAAACCAAACAAGGACAGATAAGCTGAATAATGCCCAATTGCATGGTTAAAAAGAGTGCCGGTTTGTATTTTAGCTATCACGAAATATGTAAGTACAGGAAAAATTAATAATAGCAATACAAGAGGTAACGCCAAAGATTTATCATTGACAATACTTCGTGAATTTATGATGGCAAAAAGAACTAATGCCAAAAAAACTGGAGCGGGATTTGAAGAAACACCGCCCAAAAGTACTAATGCGGGCAGGAAAGAAGCGTCCTTTTTAAAAATTGCATATAAATAGTATGGAATTAAAAGGTATTTAACCCCAGCGCCACCAAACAACAAGATTGGTACTATAAACAATGCAATTATTAAATGCTGAGCAGTTTTGTTTTTCATATTATAAAATAATGTGTTCTCCCCATATTCGATTCCATTTTTCCGGTTCAAACACCCTCAAACCACCAGAATCGTGAAATGTAAACTCACCAAAATAAATGCTACCGTTAATGTTGTACAAATCTACTCTAACATGTTTTATTCCAATTGATAATTTTCGCACAACATTTTTCATCTCTTCAAAATTTTCCGGTTTTAAAGGGGTTATTGGATTATTGTCAAAAAAGCTCCTTATTTCCAAGTGATTAAAATCCATATCAAAGAAATCACAATATGTTTTTGAAGCATGCCGTCCGGATGTTATAGATAAATAAATAGGCTCTCCGTCAAAACAATAGAACTTATAGTCTGGCAGATCATCGCTGCTTTTGTCAGACATATATTGTTCGACTATTATTTGTGGAATTACATTTTTATAAGGAGTCTCCCTTGATTTCCAATAATAATTCCTTTTGAGTGAACTTTCCAGCTTTTTCTTTGCATTCAAATAATCAAAAGTGTTCTTGTCGTGACATATAACCACACTACCGCTATCGTGTGTGGTCTTTAAAACAAAACAATCAGGCAAAGCATTAAAATCAATGTCATCAAAGTGCTTATAAACTCCATGTAGCGGAATCAGATAATTCTCACCAATATGTTCTTTTATATACTCTCTTACACCATATTTGTCAACCAATTGTGTATATAGAGGATTGGTATTCCTTAGTTTTAACACTTGTATCTTTTGGGTATAATTTCTTGGGTTATTGAAAGACAATTTTTCGTGCATTGCAAGACGATAATAAACTCTCAACCATAAACGGTCAAAAACTATTAATTTCGACAAACTAACCCACATCAAAAAAAGATGTCCTTCAATTCCTCTAATTATTCTATTTCTTTTCATTTAAAACAGTATTATAAATGTTTATTTGTTCTTGTACTATGTCAAATTCTTTTTCTCTCTCATTTGACTTATGATAAGCTTTCTCTGACAGTTCGTTAGCCAATGTTGAATTGGATAACAGCTCACAAATCTTATGAGCACAATTTCTATAATCACCTGGTGTAAAGAATAACACCTCATCGTTTGGTGCCAATTCAGGCATTGCACCAGCATAAGAGACCACACTCGGTGTTCCTACTGCCATGGCTTCAGCCACTACTTGAGAATAAGATTCAACGAACGAAGGATTCACAAATACAGAAGCCGATTGTAGTTCTTTTATTATTTGAGATGCATTTATTGCTCCAAGGAATACGACGTTGTTTGATAGTCCATTTTTATCAATAAACCTCATTAACATTCTTAAATAACCATCCCCAAGCCAATCTGTTCGCCCAATTCTGCCTGCTATTCTAAGTTCCACATCTGGGTATCTGTTTTTTACGATGCACAATGTTTTCAACAATGTTAGCGTACCTTTTAATGGGTAACCTATGGCAGCTGAATATATAATCGGCCTGTCATGTTGAAATTTTGTCCATTTTTCCAATTCCAAAAATTCCTTCCTTAAACACCTATGGGTAAAAAGCACTTTAGCATCACGCTTTACAGAAAGAATCTGGGATTCAGTCCATTTTGATTGTACAACTATATAATCCGCATGATTTATCATCTGTTTTTCAATAATCCCATCCTTAACAAAGGATTTCTGTGAAGAGAAAACAGAAGATCTTGTTATGATTTCCCTCAATCCAATACATGAGAGTCGTTCTTTAAATGACAAATCTTTTAATAAACAATCAGCAATACTAAACAAAACACCTTGCACAATAAACACGACAGGTATTTTTACCTCCACTTTGAAAGGGCACATTCCTAAAGGGTTTTCACTTCCCCAAACCTGTATGATGTCGGGCTTGAACTCATCAATTACTCTTTTGTACTCATTACAAATATTCAAGGGGGGCATACCATTCCCATCCAACTTTAAAGACGGAAACACCCATTGTTCAATTGAATCGAAATCACGTCTTTCGACATTGTTGACTCTTCCGTCTGTAGATATGTTACATAAAGTAACAAAACCGCTATCCTTTAGTAATAGCGCCTGTGCTTTAAGCCATGCTGCGGTTTGAGTCTCCGCCTCAGCTGAAAACACACGCAAAGTAACCCAAAGGACACGTATCTTATTATCTTTCATTTTTGTTGAATTTTTGAACCATTTTAACACAGATACCTCTAATAAAAAACCTCTCGTCCCCATTCAAGCAAATTGTGTAACCGACTATTATTGACAAGAGAATACCCAATAATGAGGTAAGTATCAATCGCACTAAGCCCTCGTCGAAGAGCCCTTTGAAAAGCCAAATACAAATTCCAACAATGACAAATACACCTAAGCACTTAAGAACAACATCCAAAACAAATTTACCCACATTGAAATCAAATTCTTTTTTGGCGTAATACAAATTAATAATATTATACGAAACAGAAAACAGGATAGAAACTACCATAACAGATGTGAATGAAGCTCCAAGCTTCAATGTAATCCATATTATAAATACAGTTATTATATTCAGCACAACGGTAAAAACCTGTAATCGTTTAATCTTACCTGATGCATGGATTGACTGAGTGACAAAGTATGGGAAAGTATATATGATTGAATTAATAACCGATAGTTTAACTAACAAAGAGCTATGTTCAGGTGGTGTCTTTAGCCAAAACAGTAACAAATAATCCGTCTCAAATATACATGGGATTGCAACGAATAGAAACAAAATAAAAGTAAATTTGGTCGAAGAAAATGCCAATTTGTATGACCGGCTCCTGTCTTGTGAGAAAGAAGACATAAGTTGAGGGACAACACTTTGTTTGAAATTTGACGTGAAAGACTCTATAATTGATGTCACTTGTCCTGCAACAGCAAAAGCAGCATTTATAGCCAGACCAAAAAACAGGTTTACTAATACAGGAATACCGTTCGTCCGCAGCAGATTTGACATCACTCCTATTAACATCAAAAGCGTGAAAGAGAACATCTCCTTTATTATATTTTTTTCACGGCATAAATATAACTTAGACTCTTCATACGGCCTGCACAATAAAAATATTGCAAAAACATATAGAAAAGTAATCACAAGACTCATGCCTGAAAAGCTAATTAACTTATCATATGTTGTTCTTGCAAGTAATAATAGTATTCCCAATCTTAGAAATGATTGCACAATATCAAGTATTGCCATCTTGGAAAACGCCTCTCTTGCCCGCAACAATGCTGCATACGGAACGTTGAGTATGTTTAGTATCATAGAGGCCGAAGAGATTTGGAAGACTATTTGAGCCGCATACAACCTCTCTTGAGGAATATTCAATCTATGAAGAAAAAATATTGCAAAGATTTCCAAAAAGAAGAGGGTGATTATTGAAATAATAATATGGATAAAAAGACCTGCACCAAAAACCTTCTTTAGTCCTATTGGATCATTCTCCCCAATTTTTATTGAATAAAACCTCTGTACCGCCGTCCCCATCGATGCATTCAAAAAATTGAACATCATCACTACTCCCCCTACAAGGTTGTACAATCCATAGTCTTCAACGCCAAGCAATTGTAAGGTTAAGCGTGATGTAAAGAATGAAATAATCATTGTAATGAACATTCGCCCATACAATGAAACTGTATTGGTAATTATTCTTTTATTATTATCCATTATTTCATAGAGTTATCACCAGAGCTATTTATGTATCGATCCTGTGTTATTTTACTCCAAGGTTCTATACAGAAAAAGGACAACAAGACTTGTTTAATACACATTTATCCCAAGCCTTATTCTATTGACCTTTTACTGTATGAACCTTTTCTCTCTTCAAATACTTCGTGTGTCCCTGTATCACAATCTTCCATCCACCAATTTTCTATCCAAGGTGCATTTTACATCAAAGATTACGTGTTTTTCTTTCAGTAGAGCAGGCACCTCAAGGCCTTCAAACTTCTTGTGTGCGACAGCTGCAATGCAAGCATCAAACTTCTCGGTAGGTAATTCGTTCACCACCTTAATACCATACTCATGCTCCACTATAGCAGGATTAGCCCACGGGTCATAAACAGTGATATTAAGGTTGTACTCCTTCAAAGCTTTGTAAATATCGATAACCTTGGTGTTGCGAACGTCAGGGCAATTCTCCTTGAAAGTGAAGCCAAGGATGAGGATGTTGGAATTCAACACTTGAATACCTTTCTTCAGCATGAGCTTGATGGTCTCTGTAGCCACATACTCGCCCATACCATCATTCATACGACGGCCGGCAAGGATAATTTCGGGGTTGTAACCGTGACGCTGTGCACACTGAGCCAGATAGTACGGGTCAACCCCAATGCAGTGACCACCGACCAGACCGGGACGGAAAGGCAAGAAGTTCCACTTGGTGCCAGCTGCTTCGAGAACGTCAAGGGTATCAATGCCCATCTTGTTGAAAATCTTGGAGAGTTCGTTTACGAAAGCGATGTTGATATCACGCTGGCTGTTTTCAATGACCTTTGCAGCCTCAGCCACTTTCATGGTCGGAGCAAGGTGTGTACCTGCGGTGATAACGCTAGCATAGACCTCGTTAACGTATTTACCGATTTCAGGGGTTGAGCCCGAGGTGACTTTTTTAATATGTTCCACGGTGTGCTGCTTGTCTCCCGGGTTGATACGCTCGGGTGAGTAGCCACCGTAGAAATCGACGTTCATCTTGAGGCCGCTGACTTTCTCAACAACAGGGATGCACTCGTCTTCAGTTACGCCAGGATAAACCGTGGATTCGTAAACCACCACATCGCCTTTGCCGATGACTTTACCGACTGTGGTAGATGCGCCAACGAGTGGGGTGAGGTCAGGATTGTTGTCACTATCGACAGGTGTAGGAACAGCAACGATATAGAAGTTGCAGTCGCGAATCTTCTCAATGTCGCTTGTGCAAATGAAACCGTGGTTGTTGATAGCATCCTGAAGCAGGTCGTCAGCGACTTCGAGTGTTGCATCATGACCAGCCATCAAAGCGTCGCAACGCTTCTGGTTCATATCAAAGCCGACGGTAGGATACTTAGTGGAGAACAGGCGGGCAAGGGGAAGACCTACATAGCCCAGACCAATAACACAAATCTTAGTGTCTTTCATTGTTTATCGTATTAAGTTATTAATTTAATTATTATCAATTATAAATTTGCTTTATACCAGTCAATAGCCTCAGCTAAACCACGAGTAAAATCGTATTGAGGGTCGTAACCCAAAAGTCGCTGGGCTTTGCTGATGTCAGCATTGCTGTGCTTGATGTCGCCTTTACGGTCGGGGCCAAAGATAGGCTCGATGTTTTTGCCAAGGGCTTTGGTCAGGTCGTAATAAATATCTATCAGGTATTCACGACCTCCGTATGCCACATTGAAGGCTTCGCCACTGGCCTCGTCAGGTGCGAGACAGGCTTTTAAATTAGCTTCTATTACGTTCTCGATATAGGTAAAGTCACGGCTCTGCTTGCCGTCACCGTTGATAGTGGGGCGTTCGTCGTTTAAAAGCTGCTTGATGAACTTAGGAATTACAGCAGCGTATGCGCCGTGGGGGTCTTGCCTACGGCCAAATACGTTAAAGTAGCGCAGACCTACGGTTTTTAAACCATAGTGTTTGGTATATTGTTTTGCCCACTCTTCATCAGCTCGTTTAGTCAAAGCGTATGGACTGAGAAGGTTACCTTCAACTCCTTCTTTTTTAGGCAGGTGCGCCTCGTCGCCATACACTGAACTACTGCTGGCGTAAACAAAGGTCTTTACACCTTTTTGACGTGCGGCCTCCATCATGTTCAGAGTGCCCTGAATGTTGTTAGCACAATAGAAGAGAGGCATCTCAATGCTGCGAGGGACACTACCCCATGCTGCCTCGTTGAGAACGTAGTCAACGCCTTCACAAGCCTTCATGCAAGTGTCAAGGTCTTTAATATCGCCCTTAATGAACTCGTAGTTAGGGTTATCCATAAACATATCCACATTGGACTGTTTGCCTGTGGAAAGGTCATCAAGGCAACGCACGCGATGCCCCATTTTCAAAATAGCCTCGCAAAGATTTGAGCCAATGAATCCCGCCCCGCCTGTTACAAGGAAAAGGCTATTAGATGGGAAAACTAATTCTTTATATAACATAGAATATTATTGCATTTAAATCGTTTTCATTATTTTCCTGAATATATCATCTCTCTGCTCTCATCGGGTTGTTCAAGAAATCCTCGTAGCTGAGACGTATGCCGTCTTCGAGTTCGGTTTTGTAGGTCCAGCCGAGTTTGGTGGCTTTAGAAACATCCAAAAGCTTTCTCGGAGTGCCGTTCGGACGGGTGGTGTCCCATTTGATTTCACCTTTGTAGCCGATGACTTTAGCAACCAATTCTGTTAAAGCTTTGATGGTCAATTCCTTGCCTGTGCCAGCGTTGACGGTTTCATTGCCTGAGTAGTTGTTCATCAAGAAAACGCAAAGATTGGCTAAATCATCTACGTAGAGGAATTCTCTTAGCGGTGAGCCGTCGCCCCAGCAGGTAACTTCTTGTAAACCATTGACTTTCGCCTCATGGAAACGGCGTATCAATGCTGGCAACACGTGCGAATGCTCTGGGTGGTAGTTGTCATTAGGACCATACAAATTTGTTGGCATCACCGAAATGTAATCCGTGCCATATTGGCGGTTGAGATATTCACAATATTTCAAACCTGAAATCTTCGCTAAGGCATAGGCTTCGTTTGTTTTCTCCAATTCTGATGTGAGAAGGCATGATTCTGGCATCGGTTGAGGCGCCATACGCGGGTAAATGCACGAGCTTCCGAGAAATTCAAGTTTCTTGCAGCCGTTTTTCCATGCGGCGTGGATGACGTTCATCTCCAAAATCATGTTATCGTACATAAAATCGGCTAATGCCGACTGATTTGCAACAATGCCGCCAACTTTCGCGGCAGCGAGGAACACATATTCAGGCTTTTCTTCTGCAAAGAACTTTTCAACCTGATCTTGGCGGGTCAAATCCAATTCCTTGTGGGTCCTCGTGATGATATTATTATAGCCTTGACGCTGTAATTCACGAACAATGGCACTTCCGACCATTCCGCGATGACCAGCCACATATATCTTACTGTTTTTCTCCATCTTCTTCTCTTTTTTCAACATTAATTGCCGTTAATTTATCGTTAATTTCTCATTAATTTTTATTCTTTCTTGGCTTTTTCATCATTATTTTTCTTTGGAAAATGATTGTGCAAGAAAAATAATTAATGAAAAATTATATGGATAATTAATGGCAATTAATGTTTAAATATTTTTCGTTTCTTTCGTGTTTTTAGATGTTTATTTCACAATGCCTTTTTCGAGGTATTCCGCCAAATTCATCTTGACTTTATGTGCGGCGCCTTCCGATGCCACCTTGGCGATGTCGTGCTCAACCATGAGTTTCACCAACTGCTCAAACGATGTCTTTGCAGGATTCCAGCCGAGTTTTGCTTTCGCTTTTGTCGGGTCGCCCCAGAGGTTGACAACATCGGTCGGACGATAGAAGTCCTTGCTAACCGCTACGAGGGTCTTGCCGATGAGATTCTTAGGTCCCTTCACGCATATACCCTTTTCGTCGATGCCTTCGCCTTCGAACTTCAGCTCTATGCCAGCATGTTTGAATGCAAGTTCCGTAAACTCACGCACCGAATGCTGCACACCTGTTGCGATGACGAAATCCTCAGGCTGGTTGTTTTGAAGAATCAGCCACATGCACTCCACGTAATCCTTGGCATAGCCCCAATCGCGCAAGCTGTCGAGATTTCCCAGATAGAGGCAGTCCTGCAATCCTTGTGAGATTCTTGCAGCCGCCAAAGTGATTTTTCTTGTGACGAATGTCTCGCCGCGGCGTTCCGATTCGTGGTTGAACAGGATTCCGCTGCAGCAGAACATGTTGTATGCCTCGCGGTATTCCTTCACGATCCAGAATCCGTAGAGTTTGGCCACTGCATAGGGCGAATACGGATGGAACGGCGTGTTCTCGTTCTGAGGCACTTCCTCGACCTTGCCGTAAAGCTCGGATGTTGAAGCCTGATACACACGACAGGTCTTCTCGAGATGGCAGGCGCGAACGGCCTCCAAAACTCTCAAAACACCAGTGGCGTCAACATCTGCCGTAAACTCAGGCGAGTCGAACGACACCTGTACGTGGCTCTGAGCTGCAAGGTTGTAAATCTCATCTGGACGTACCTTATCGACCACCTTCACGATTGACATCGAGTCACCCAAATCGGCGTAATGCAGATGGAAATGCGGTTTGCCCTCAAGGTGGGCTATACGTTCGCGAAAATCGACCGACGAACGGCGGATGATGCCATGCACGTCGTAGCCTTTTTCAAGTAAAAACTCAGAGAGATAACTGCCGTCCTGGCCAGTCACTCCGGTTATAAGAGCTTTCTTCATATATTTTTGTTTTTCATTATTATTCTGCCGAAAATTCTCTGATACGCTGTTCTTCGCTGCGTTTGCAGACCAATATCTGACCATTCTTCTCACTCATGATAAAGCCATCAAGTCCCTGAAGAACCACTTTTTGGGCATCTTCGGCATGAACAACACAATTGGTGCATTCAAACATTTTCACATTACCTACCGTTCCATTTCCATTGATATCTTTAGTTAATTTGTCATGTAGTGAAGCCCAATTGCCAAGGTCGCTCCATCCGAAATCAGCCGGGTGTGTATAAACCAGACCATCAGCTGCGGCTGGTTCCATCACTGCAAAATCAATGGAGATTTTCTCACATTGAGGAAATATGCCATTCACATCACCTGATACAGAAATCTTATTCATATCAGCAGCAATGTTGGGTTTGAATTTTAGAATACTTTCAGTAATAGTATTGATATTCCACACAAAAATACCAGCATTCCAAAGATAGTTACCTGCTTTTAGGTATTTCTCTGCTGTATCATGGTTGGGTTTCTCCTTAAAAGCATTCACCTTGCAGATTTCACCTGCTACAGCTTCTGTGGCTTCAACATAACCATATCCAGTTTCTGGACGAGATGGTTTAATACCTATGGTTACAATTGAATTGTGACTATCAGTAAAGCTTAATGCATTAGCTATTACGCGACGGAACTCCTCAGGGTTCATCACCACTGCATCGGCAGGGGTTACAACAACGTTAGCTTCTGTATCTACTTTCTTAATACTCCAGCAAGCCCAAGCAATACATGGCGCAGTATTTCTTGCAGCTGGTTCTGCCAATATATGACTATCTGGAATATCTGGAATTTGCTGCTTCACAATATTAACATATGCTGCATTAGTCACCACCCAGAAATTGCTCATCGGAGCAATGCCTTTGAAACGGTCAACTGTTAGTTGGATAAGGGTACGACCACAGCCAAGAATGTCAATAAACTGTTTAGGATATTCAGGCGTGCTGAGTGGCCAAAAGCGGCTGCCAACGCCACCTGCCATTATTACTATATGATTATTTCTCATTTTTTTCAATTGTTATCGTATAAGTAAATTCATAATTCTCTTTTGGTTTAAGACTATGGATATAATCTCTTTTTGAAATATTTCCTCTGAATCCGACACAGTCAGCAACGCCACACCAAGGCTCAATGCAAACAAATGTACATTCAGGCTTGTTTGGAGCCCATAGGCCAAAAACTTCGGCTTGAGGGCAATTGACGCGCAACATCTCTTTGCCCGTCATATCTACCAAAGCAACACTTGCAATATTACACCCTTCAAGCAATAATGCATCTTCTGCAAAAGTAGTGTTGGTTATAGGAATTAAAGCATTCTTGTCACATAAAACTCTTTTATCAGTTACCTGGCGCAAGCCATTAATAAGCTTTGAAGATACTATCGGCATCACAACTCTACCATCGCTATTATAGCAACGTAAATAACCATGAACAGCCACCGAAGCATCGTAATTTGGTAACATAAAAGCAGGGTGAGCACCAATCTGGAAATACATGGTTTTATTGCCAATGTTCTTCACTTCCCAATGACAAATCAACGTGTTTCCTTCTATTATATAATTAACTGCTAACTCGTATGGGTATGGATAATTGTCTCTGCCATTTTCTGTCAATACATACTTCCCATCACGTTCAACAAAAACCGAATCACGAGCAAAACCATGCTGCTTCATCTTGTAGTTTGCACCATCTATGCGTAGTGTATCATCAGCCAACCTTCCAACTATCGGGAACAAAATTGGTGCACGACGACCCCAGAACTCCTGGTCGCCTTGCCAAAGATACTCATGCCCATTAGCCACGAGGCTTTGGAGTTCTGCTCCGTGATTTGACACTTGTATGCTTTGAATTTTACTCATCGTTTATTCGTTTTTAGAAGAGGTGGCGGAACCCGCAGGGAATTGAACCATATTTGAGAGACCTACGGGCTCACATAGCCACTTTATGTTTGGGGCATCGTGCAGGCTGTGCGGAAGACCCACAGTTTTGCCCCGAGCGGTTAAGCTGCGCGTAAAGACTTATACCGCTGTTTATTATTTCTTAATAACCATATGGATAACCATCTGGGTTATTTCGTTGCCAGTTCCAGCTGTCACGAACCATATCATCAATGCTATACTTCGCTTCCCAACCCAGTTCAGCCTTGGCTTTAGCAGGGTCGCAGTAGCAAATGGCAATATCACCGGCACGGCGAGGCTTAATGTTGTATGGTATATTAACTCCATTTACTTTTATGAAAGCTTTAACCATATCAAGTACACTGTAACCATGACCAGTTCCAATGTTATATATGCCAATTCCGCAATGTTTAGCTATAGCTTGAAGTGCGCAAACGTGAGCATTAGCAAGATCAACCACATGAATGTAATCGCGAACGCCTGTTCCATCATGGGTGTTATAGTCATTGCCAAACACTCCAAGCTCTTTGCGTTTGCCCACAGCAACTTGTGTGATGTAAGGCATCAAGTTATTAGGAATACCATTAGGGTTCTCACCAATACGTCCTGACGGGTGTGCTCCAACTGGGTTAAAGTAACGCAACAGAACTACATTCCATTCCGGGTCGGCCTTCTGTATATCCATCAGCACCTGTTCCAACATGCTTTTGGTCCAGCCATATGGATTTGTGCATTGTCCCTTGGGGCAGTTCTCTGTAATCGGAATCTCTACCGGATCGCCATATACTGTTGCTGATGAACTGAAAATTATATTCTTACAACCATGCTTACGCATCACATCAACCAGTGTGAGTGTGCCACCAATATTATTGTCGTAATACTCCCATGGCTTTTCCACACTCTCGCCAACAGCTTTCAAACCAGCAAAGTGAATACATGCATCGAAGGTGTACTTAGCAAATACTTTTTCCAGTCCTTCACGGTCGCGAATGTCCACCTTGTAGAAAGGAATTTCTGGCACTCCAATAATCTCAGCTACTCTTTGTAGAGCTATGGGATTGCTGTTGCTTAGGTTATCCACAACAACAGCTGTATGACCAGCTTTATAAAGTTCGACTAATGTATGGGAGCCAATGAATCCGGCTCCGCCAGTGACTAGGATATTCATAAGTTAATATTAATTACTGACATAGTAACCATCTGTATTACAATTCAATGTTAATCTCTTAACATCTTCACCTTTGAGCATTGCCTCTATATAATTCGAAGGCAGACACGCCCCATAGCCCATCAGGTCTATCCTTTCAGGATAATCAGTATCGCTTGGCAGACTTACAACGATGCCACATGCGTTCCCGTACTCATTAACGACAGGTGAGCCACTACTTCCACCCTTAACACGAGCTGATATCAAGAAGCATTCCAAGCCCCTTAAATAATCCTTAGTTTCTCCGACATTTGCACCAATGGTGCTTTTCATTGTGGCTGACATCTGACCTTTTTCACACACCAAAAATGGTAACATTCCCGAAATTGGAGGGTATCCCATAACCAAAATATCCTCTAGTACATGGGGTTCGTCAAGTTGAAATACATTGCCATCGACAGGGACTTCTGTTACTAATAAGGCGATGTCAATGTTTCCATTATTTGAAACAATTATTTCTTTAATATGAATAGGATTGTTGTTCTCGTCATATACATTAAATTGTTTCATATCAATAACACAATGGCGCGCTGTTGCATATACATTTGAAGCAACCTTAAATACTGTTCCGATATCTGGTTTATCTTTTTTGTTAATACCAGCGATGGGCCTCACTGACGAAAGATACAATTGTCTTGTATATGGGAAACCAAGGTATTTGCAATCATAAGTGTGGTTTGCCAGAGCTTCTTTTGATTTTCCGCCCCGAGCTTCTATTCCAATATATCGATTATTACCAACAAAAATCTCCGATTTAACTTGAATCAAAAAACAATCATCACACATTTTTTTACAAATCTTGTCGGTTTCATTAACAAGACCTAGATCCATCATAGAACTACCAACACTATTATCTGACACTGTGATTTTGTCATGACATAATTCATCCAGCATATCAAGAACTGTCTTTGTGTCAGAATTGTGTCTTAAACAATAGTTATATATGTCAATAACATCAAGCATAATAAAGCTCCTTGATAATATTGATCCTATGCTATAGTTATGCGTGAATCGCGGAATAATCTTCTATGGCGACTCCAGTATCCTTTATACGACCTATCAGATAATTGTCTATCTGTAAGCCACATTGAGTGCAATAAACATTGTATGTATAATGACCAAACATCCCGGTCTCATCATCATCGTAAGTGTCTTGTTCAAGCACAAGTGTCTTGTTTTGACAAACCGGGCAAGTTCTTGCATCCATCATATCTTTGTTTGCCAAATATTCAGCCTCTTTTTCAGCCTTTTTAACTTTTTTTTCATACAACATTTCATACACTCCAGCAACACCAGCTTTCATAACATCTTGTTGTGCTTCATTCAGTTCTTTCTTGGTAATAGCAATCTCATTATCAAATGCAGCCGTACCAATAAGTTTCAGCAATTGAATTTTATACTCATTAACAGGATTATTATTTTTATACTCATCTATGATGTCTTCAATGGGGTGCACGTAATCGTTGTCAAGGTTGAATGTCCAATATCGGTTTCCTGAAAACAATGACAATTTACTGATATCAACCATAAACGGCAATGCATATTTGCCAAACAACTCGTTGAGGGCTTTGCTTCGCAAGACATATACTCCCGAGTGAACAGAATCGTTGCGAAGCTTGTTGATAGCCTCCAAGCCTAATTGTTGCGCTTTTACGAAATGGTATTCTGTTGGAACAGTATTAGCATCTATTCCTTCTATAAGTTTTGTCAGATTTTCAGCAAATGATTGATCATATATCTTTTTGTTGTTGGTCAGACTATATCGTATATCCTTAATAACCAATTCTATAAAATTCTGGAAATGAAATACGGCATTGTATGCTTCGTGTGCATATACAACACCCAACGCTCTATCTTTCTCCGTTTGCGTCATATTATGACTAATGGAAGAAGCATTATAATAACTGTTCAATGCTTTGGCAGTCCTGAAGAACGACATAAGCGATATGCGCAACGACACAAAAGCCACATTTTTAATATAACCATCGCTGATAGTGTCCATCTTAACACTATTAGAATGCATCTGATTGTATATCGAATTTTGAGAAGCCATACTATATTATATCTAATACTTATTATTCCTCTCCAAAATACTCGTAAGCACTGTTTTGAAGCTCATATACAGGTGCACCATGGCTATCATAGCGCACTAACTCAACAAAGCCCGCATCTTGCAGCCTTTTTAGAAAATCATTCCAATAGGCTTGTTGACGGCCACTTGATGCTTCGTACTGATCGTTTCCAAACACATAATACTTACCGCCAATCACACTTATCTCATAAGCTGAAATATTACCCGACTTAATCCATTGTCGTAAAACTTCATATTCTTCTTCCGAAAACAATCGATTGGGCGACTGCTCGTTGCTTTCAATCTTATCGTGTACCTCTTTAATAGAATCATATGTCAGCGCTTTAACTTCATTGACAAACCTACCGCGGGCATTTTCCCATTTGTTTTGGTCAATGGCGTTAGCATTGAAAAAAGCTATAAGGTCGTCTTTAAACTCGTTGAGATGACAGTTGAGCGTATCAGCATCGTCATTTAAGTCGATGCATATTTTTTCTGCGTTAATAACACCATGCAGATGTTCAAGCTTACAATCGTTGGTCATAAATGAGCTAAACTTAGTGCCCAACGCCCACGATGCGCCCATTTCATTCAAGCATATCGCACTCTGATAATAGCGAGGCGAATGTATAATCACCATATAAACCTCATACTGGTCAAACTGGCGTTTCAATTCTTCAAGAATATCCTTTGATTGTCTGATACCATAACCCGGAATGGAACTGCAGAATATTTTGTCGCCATCGGCTCCCAAGATGAAATCGATCAAATTGACCAACGCATCAGCATAGGCTTTATCTTCCTTCTTATGACTGATAAAAACCTTCGGAGGCTTTGATGTTTGGGTCTGCTTTGGTATCAAAACTACTTTCATATCTTTATCTTCGTTTTTTCTTCGTCTCATATCCTCCACCGTCGTTCGAACTTGATTCGAATTTGGTACGATCACGTCAATAATCAACGCTCCACCAAATACTTTTCGATATTATTGGTTTTAGATGAAAAATTAACTCCAATCTTTATCGGAACTTGCTTGTTTAAAGAAAACGGCAAAAGATATTCTTTCTCATTTATCTGATTTAATGCTTCCTCTGCCGAACGGTCAAATTTAAACTCAAACAAATAAAGGTGTTCTTTTGTTCGCACCATCATGTCGATCCTGCCATTCGAAGTCTTGTATTCGGCTTCAACAATATATCCCAACAATTTGCTGACAATGAAAACCACGTTCTGATAATGGTTTTCCAAATTCTTTATTAAATCGTAAGGCGTACCGGCAAACATCACCTTCATACGTTCCATAAATGAATCAATCGCGCCGGTTCTCAGGTCATTAACAAAACGCTCAACGAAAAAAGCCGATTTGTTTTCATCAACCTTCATATATTGCGGCAGAAGATAGTTCATGAAACTTTTCTCAACCTCACGATTAGGAAACCCCAAACGATAGTTGCCAAACTCCTTATCAAAACCTTTGATGGTCAGATATCCTGTTTGATAAAACAAAGCCGTGGGCTCATTGGCAATGTTTTCCTTGCCAGAAAGGCTCTGTGCCACTATTTCCGCATCTGAGAAATCCTGCAAGTGATAGTTGTAATTTTGCAACATGGTCAACAGAAACGACGGTGTGCCCGATTCGAACCAATAGTTATCCAAACTCTGCTTATCCAACGCATTCAGCAAACTGAACGGATTGTAAATATCTACCGACAACTCTTTTGAGAAATGGTATCCGTCGTACATCTCTCTTAAACTGTCGAGCATTTTATCCTTACTCAGACCGTCCTTCTCCGCAAACGCCTCTACATATGGCATCAGCACACCTTTGATTTCCTGCGATGTGATACCACATATTGCTTCATATCGTTCATCTAACGAAATGTCCTGCAGATTATTCAAATCGCTGAAAATACTTACTCTCGAAAACTTTGTCACACCCGTAAGAAACGCGAATTTGATATATTCGTCGCAAGTCTTCAGCACCGAATAAACAGCTTTCAACAGCTGGCGGAAGCGTTCCTGAAGAGCGTCATCATCCAACGCATAAAGCAGAGGCTTGTCGTATTCATCAACCAATATCACCACCCTCGAACCTGTTTGCCGAGAAACACTCGTTATCAGATTTCTGAAACGCAACGAAAGATCATCCGTAATGCGTTCCACGCCGTACTGGCGTTCCCATTCGGAAAAATGATAGGAAAGCACATCACACAAGCCTTCGTAACTACTGTAAGAGCCGGTATTCAAATCCAGATGGAAAATAGGATATTTATCCCATTTTTTCTCCACTGATGAGATATATAGCCCTTCAAACAAATCCCGTTTCCCTTCAAAATAAGCCTTAAATGTGGATAATAAAAGGCTTTTCCCAAAGCGGCGCGGACGCGACAGGAAATAATAATTGCCTGAAGAAATCAATCGGTTAACAAACTCCGTCTTATCAACATAGACAAAGTTGCCCTCTCTTATCTTCTCAAAGTTCTGAATTCCTATCGGTAGCTTCTGTAGCATTGGTATAATAGAGTTATAAAATTACTGTGGCTCATCGACACACAACTGAGGCATGTGACCGTCTTTTTATTTCGGCATATCACCACTCCAGCCGTGTCCCAAATCTGTTCTTTATCTGTAAGATGTGTCATAATTCTTTATTATTCTTGGTGAGCAAAAATCTGTGAAATCTGTGTACCCTAAATATATCGTCTGTATGGGGAAGGTTAATCTCTCTTAAAAATATCCCTTGTATAAACCTTCTCAACGACATCATCCAAACAGCTGTCATATCGGTTTGCGATAATAGCTTGGCTTTGCTGCTTGAATTTCTTCAAGTCGTTAACCACCAGGCTGCCGAAGAAGGTTTCTCCGTCGTTCAACGTCGGCTCGTAGATGATAACCTTTGCGCCTTTGGCTTTCACACGCTTCATCACACCTTGGATTGACGATTGGCGGAAATTATCTGAATTCGATTTCATCGTCAAACGATACACTCCAATCACGCATTCCTTCTCTTCTTTGGCGTTGTAACTGCCGTTGTCGAAATAGTCGTAGTAGCCTGCTTTCTTCAAAACTTGGTCGGCAATGAAATCCTTGCGAGTTCTATTACTCTCAACGATAGCACTCATCATATTTTGAGGCACGTTGGCATAGTTAGCCAAAAGCTGCTTAGTATCCTTTGGCAAGCAATAGCCTCCATAACCGAACGAAGGATTGTTATAGTGCGAACCAATACGTGGGTCTAAACAAATTCCTTCAATAATAGCTTGAGTGTCAAGACCTTTAACTTCAGCATAGGTATCAAGCTCGTTGAAAAAGCTTACTCGCAATGCCAAATAAGTGTTGGCAAAGAGTTTGACCGCTTCGGCTTCCTTCAAGCCCATAAGCAAAACTGGAACGTCTGGCTTTAATGCACTTTCCTTGAGGAGGTTGGCGAAGGTTTCGGCAGCTTGATGGAGATTTCTCCGCTCCGCCTTCGGCTCCGGTCGAAATGACGAATTGGTGGTTCCGTTCGGGTAGCCAACGATTATTCTCGAAGGATATAAATTATCGTATAAAGCCTTGCTTTCACGAAGAAACTCTGGCGAAAACAGCAGATTTATGTTGCCGTATTTCGCGTAAAGGCTATCGGTATAACCAACCGGTACAGTACTCTTGATAACCATCACCGCCTTCGGATTCACCGTCAACACTTCGTCAATGACTTCCTCGACATGAGATGTGTTGAAATTATTAGTATGCGGATCGTAGTTAGTCGGGACTGCAATTACTATGAAATCGGCTGATTTATAAGCTTTTTCGGCATCAAGCGTCGCAGTAAGATTTAGCTCTTTCTCAGCAAAATATTTCTCAATATATTCATCCTGAATAGGAGACTGTTTCTTGTTGATTTTCTCCACTTTTTCAGGAATGACATCAACAGCAGTAACCTGATGGTGCTGCGCCAAAAGGGTGGCAATGCTGAGGCCAACGTAACCGGTTCCTGCTACTGAAATGTTCATGTTCAAAACTTTGTTTTTAACATGCACTATCGGCTGCGCCTCGGCAATAAGCGAGCTTGCTGCACTCGGCTTGCACGATAGGTCATATATTGTTGTTTTTATTTTTATTTATTTCATCATTTATTCGTCCCATCCTCCTTTATCCAACCGCCACTTTCACCACCACTTTCTTCACCATCTGAGGCTCATCGACACACAGCTGCGGCATGTGACCGTCTTGAGGGAAGAAGATGGCAAAATAGCCATTGCCAATTGTCATTGTTTGCGCCGCAACACCCTCGGCAGCATAGAAAGCCGCATCCTTTTCTTCGCTATAAGGCTCTGCCTCAGTCAACTTTTCTATCGGCATGCAAGCAATCCGCTCCTCACCCTTCAAAAGATACTGTATGTCGATGTTCTTCCTATGCGCCTCAAAGCCGACCTCGTTCTTAACCTTAGTTTCATATTCAGAGACTATGGCTTTGACACGAGGAGTGATTTGATAAACACCTGGTTCGATATCGGGGTTTAGCTGGTGCAAATAGGTCAAACCAATGTTAATGTCATTGGAAAGGCCTTTATAAAGAGATATATTGGAGAGGTGGTCGAAGATCATATTACTGAGATTCTTATAGATTAGATGTTGATTGTACAATCATTTTTATTGAATACTTTTTATTTTTGCCAGTACATATTGTTGGTACCAAACAGGAACGAATTCTCCGTATGTTTCTAGCTGCTCGTTTTCTTTCTTGGCAAAAAGCTGTGGTTTGCTAGAACTATTATCAAACAAATATACACTATCAGCTAATTTTATAGCGTCGAATAATAAATCCATAGTCCTTTTATAACGCATCTTTACTTTATTCTCATCAACATTATGACCACCTGATTCAAACCTTGTTGATACTCTTTTTACATTAAGGTCAGGATCATGTAAAGAAATAAAATAAAGGTATACTTTATAGCCATATTCTCGTGCTCTTTTTATAAATTCCAATTTCGAGGGATGTGACATTACTGTTTCAAAAGAAAAACGGTCAGTTATACCCAAGAGTGCATTACGAATTAAATCTGCAAGAAAAGAAACAAAGTATCCATCAATTAAATTTTTATCTTTTACTGAAATGCCATTATTTTCAAATGCCCACCAATTACGATTTGTAGGTATTGTCCATTTGGAATATTCTTGTTCAAATATTGCTTCATCAACCATTAATTCATAATCAGAAAACTCCAATCTGGAAGTAGTCTGCATCGTTTTAAGCATTTCATCGGCATTAATGTATGTGCCTATCTTAAATCGAGGAGCTATAATGTCGTTTTTCAACGTTGATTTGCCAGAGCCATTCGGCCCAGCAAAAATTCTAACTCTTTTCTTGCCGTTCATCTAATCACAACCACCCTATCGGAATCGTTTACACGCACTCTAACTTGACCTGTCTTCTTTATTACTTTAATACTTCCGTCTGAAGTTACATGAACAATTGAATTTCCACGCATAATATACGCGCCAGAAGTATTCTTCGCTTTGTTGAACGCCCTGTTGCCGTTTTTTGCTAATTCCTGTCTAATTATATTTAATTCGGTCATAATACTACTTTTGATTAAGTCTTAATATTTCTTAAAAATAATTTTTTACTATATATAACTTATTATTTCTTTTGTTTATTGTTAAATAATAGAACTGTTGTAATTAATCTATCAGAACATTTTTATTAGTGTCATTTCACTTAATAACTAACGAAAGAACTTCATATAAAAAAACATTCATATTTAACATAGGTGCATTACCAAAATATGATGCAGCATTAACTCTTATTATATTGTTATTTTCTTCAAAATCATAACAATACTTATGTCCATCATTATTTAAATAGATTACTGAACCGTCTAGTTTCCCAAAATGTTTTAAATATGGATATAAATATTTTAGCCACGTTTTTATATCTTGCGATATAAGTTGTTTAAAGCTATTCACTATAACATTATCGCCCAATCCTAGTCTTCGCATAGAAGCCATAAGAGCAGTAATGTCAACTATAATACCATCAATGCGCTTATACTGAAGCTGTATCTCGTCTAAACTGTTACTAAATTCTCGCATAGTTTTTGTTTGAAGTCTAGCTTCGGGTAAAAGTTGCTTTAATGTTTCTTCCGATAAATTACTAATACTATTCAAACTTTTGTAATAATATTTAATAGCTTCTGTTTTCAAAGAATATACGAACTTCCCTTTATCAGCAAATTTATGGACATATCCTTCAAAACATGTATCTTCTCCATAAAAATGATGAAAAATGCTTTCCAGATTTTCATAATGAATCACCATCACGACATTATCAACACCAAACTTATTGCCTTGCAGCGATGAATCTGGACTAATGCCATAACGATAAGAGAAATCCATATGAGCAGAAAAAATGTTCATTATACGGAAAAGATGCGCAGGATCAACACGATCCATATCCTCCAACAACAATACAACACGTTTTTTCCCATTTCTATTCCTTTTACGCCATGCTGCAATTCCTTTCTGTATTATCTGGGTAATCAAATCTTCTTCATATATCGAAATCTTGTCAATTTTTTCAACATAATTGTCAAGTACACCTAGGTCTCCTTTCTTGTATTCCTGATAATCCTTATTAGCGTCATTAACTTTTTGAATAACCTTTGTTAATGCTTTTCCAATCTTTCCAATTGCCTTTACTATTGGGGCTCCTTCTATACTACCCGCCACGTCAAACAAATTACCCAACAGATCCAATCCGTTTGTTTTTATGCAATATAAAAACGCATCACGTGAAGAAACATCAATTGATTCATCAAGCATATCATTTAGCCCCATTTGAAGAAGAATATCATACTTGATAACATCAAAAATGTCTTTATTCTCCAACACCTGATAATTAACAGGATAAACTGTAATGAATTTGAACTTCCTTTTTACTCCTTTATCATTTTTAAATGCATCAAGAAAGTATGACTTTCCGTCACCATACTTAGCTGAAAGAATGGTACGAGGATGGCATAACAGATGTTCCTTAAATTCCAGTATAGCTGGAGTAATCGGTACTACAAAATCTTGATTCATTTACAACGAAGCATTTCTTTAATAATTAAATAGTCTTCCAACACATAAACTGTACTCAATCCAGATCTCAAATCTCCTTGTTGACCACTAACATCAATTGTCCCCAAATAAATAACAGATCCTTTATCGAAAGGCTTTATATATGCTATCCAATCCGTATTCAAGATAATTGGTTGATTATTGGATCTTATCAGATGTAATTCTACGAAATATGACATTATAAACAAATAGACAATTATCTACACATACAAAATTTTCACCTACTTGTCGGCATATCCCCACTCCAACCGTGTCCCAAATCCCAATGTGGATCATAAACAAATTCAAAATAAGGCAATGAAAATTCCTTTTCAAGTAATTCTGTCAATTCGTCTTGAATCGGTTCAGCCCATTTGCCAACAAGCACAATGAATTTATTAACCGACCAAGCTACACGCCCACGTGGAATCTGAGTGTAATCACCTTTGAATTTTGTTTCAGAATTATTTGCTAAAGCGCGAAAATACTCTTTTGCCCAAACCTGACGGTGCAAGTGCGGATAGTTTATAAAAGGCTTTCCTTTCTCAGCTGCCTCTTCAACCATTTTCGGAGTCAACTCTTTTTTACGCACACCAAAGAACGAGTGATCCTCTGGGTCGTACCAGAAGATTCCAACACATGGCATCTGCTCGTCAAACTCGCGCATGCTCGCCATCTGCGCCTCATGTTCTTTATCTGTAAGATGTGTCATAATTCTTTATTATTCCTGCTTAACCCAAATCAATTTACTCACATCATAACCTCGGCGTGTTGCTTCTGCAAGTATAGTATCCTTCACCTCATCCGAAATCTTCGGCGTTCTCGCTAAAATCCACAGATAACTCTCATCGCTACCACCAACCAAAACCCATTGGTAGTCTTCATCCAACAGCATAATGCGATAGTCGCCATAAAATGGACCAAAGAACGAAACTCTCAAGATTCTTGGATTGTCAGTAAACTTAGCCTTACCTTTTGCCTCGCTTGGCTTGCCGTCTTTAATTCCAGTGTTCAGCACAGCTACTTTGCCGTCTTCACGCAATGAATACTGAGCTTTACAGTATTGAATTCCACGCTCGAATCTATGGTCGAAACGGGCTATCTCGTACCATGTTCCGAGATATTTGTCGAGGTTCAAATCGCCTGACACTGAATTGTCAACCTTCGACTGCGCCTTGCAGCCAGTGAAAAAACAAAGACACATAATCAATAATGTTAGAAGTTTTTTCATAATCTTTATACCTTTTTATTGTTAATAGTCCCTTTAATAATTCTCCGCATTTATCTCGAAATACGCCTGCGGATGGTTGCAGACAGGGCAGATTTGAGGAGCTTTCTTGCCGATGACGATGTGACCGCAGTTTGAGCATTTCCAGATTCTGTCGCCATTACGAGAGAAGACGATGCCTTCTTTTATGTTGTTCAAAAGTTTTTTATAACGTTCTTCGTGCTCCTTCTCGATGGCAGCCACCATCTCAAACTTACGGGCGATCTCGGTGAAGCCTTCCTCACGGGCTTCTTTTGCCATGCGGGCGTACATGTCGGTCCACTCGAAGTTCTCGCCTTCAGCAGCAGCTTTCAAATTTTCTTCTGTGCCTGGCACATCGCCGTCGTGCAGATATTTAAACCAAATCTTGGCATGTTCCTGTTCGTTGGCTGCAGTCTCCTCAAATATCTTCGAAATCTGGACATATCCGTCTTTCTTGGCCTTTGATGCAAAATATGTGTATTTGTTGCGTGCCATGGATTCGCCAGCAAAGGCTTCCATGAGATTCTTTTCTGTTTTACTTCCTTTTAATTCCATAGTGTAATGTTTTTATTATTCTTTAAATGTTTCAGAGTTTATTTCGTTTTTCATCTCGTCAATCACCTTCAACAGATACTGCCCGTACTGGTTTTTCAGCATCGGCTGGGCGAGAGAACGCATCTTTTCCTCGGTAATCCAACCGTTACGATATGCAATGCCTTCAAGACAAGCTATCTTCAAGCCTTGGCGTTTTTCGATAACCTCAACAAAGGTTGAAGCCTCACTTAATGAATCGTGCGTTCCTGTATCGAGCCATGCAAAACCGCGACCGAAGACCTGTACTTTCAACTCGCCATCATCCAAGAAACGCTGATTGACAGTGGTGATTTCAAGTTCGCCACGAGCAGATGGCTTGATATTCTTTGCAACTTCAACAACCTTGTTCGGATAAAAATACAAGCCCACAACAGCATAATTCGACTTCGGATTTTTAGGTTTTTCTTCGATACTTAAGCAATTGCCTTGTTTGTCGAACTCCGCTACGCCATATCTTTCAGGATCCGAGACCCAATATCCGAAAACTGTCGCTTTTCCGGTCCCTGAGCCTGTCGAAGGGCCTTCAGCCTCTTTCACAGCTTCCTTAAGCATCTTTGTCAAGCCGCTTCCGTGGAAGATGTTATCGCCCAAAACCAAGCAGGCGCTGTCGTTTCCGATGAACTTCTCACCGATGATGAATGCCTGTGCCAAACCATCAGGACTTGGCTGTTCGGCATACTCGAAATGAACACCGTAATCGCTACCGTCACCAAACAATCTCTTAAAACCTGGCAAATCGAAAGGCGTAGAGATAATCAAAATATCTCTGATTCCAGCAAGCATCAATACCGAGATGGGATAATACACCATCGGCTTGTCGTATATAGGCAAGAGTTGCTTGCTGACGCCTTTTGTTATTGGATATAAACGTGTGCCGGAACCTCCAGCGAGAACTATGCCTTTCATTGATTTAATACTTTCAAATTTTTTCTATATCACTTGCGCTCAACGCCATCGTGGCAACGGCAGCGACGCCTTCAATTTTAATGACTACTCGCTTTTCATGTCGGGTCGGCATCTTGATGAAAACGCCTTCAACTCCTTCAAACGGACCAGTCAACACTCTGACGCGGTCGCCTTTGCGAAGATCAATGTTCACGTCTACCGGCTTGAATCCAATTGTACGAACCACTTTGATAAAGTCGTTCATCTGCTTGTCGGGCACATACTGCGGCTCGCTCAACAAGCCGTCTTTACCTTTCCCCATTACGAAACGCAGATAATCGAGTTTGGTCTGCTTAAGTCTCAAGATATTTTCATACGAGTCGTTGATGAAAATGTAGTTGTGAATCAGCGGCTCGGTCTTCCATCCTATCGAAATCCCTTTCTCATTGCGAATTCTAGTCCTTACTGTAGGCACGTAATGCTCAATCTGCAGTTCTTCCAACGCTTTCGATGCCGTTATTTCGCGCTGATAAGTCACACGCAAAACATACCACGCAACCTCTTTTTTTCTTAATTCATCCATAAATAACAAAGGGCATAGCTACAGTACCGAGTATATCTCGGGGACATCGAAATCAGCTAAGTTATTGGATTTCAATTGTTTATAAAAACAGTCTGGGATTTCCCGCCAACATCAACCCATCTTCAAAAGCCGATTTTGAACGGAAAATAGTCAAATGCAAAGATAAATAAAAATTAAATAGGTTTCACAATAAAAATAAAAAAAGTTGAGATATTTTCAACACCTCAACTTTTCACTTTGTTGCCCAACCAGGGTTCGAACCTAGACTTTACTGATCCAGAGTCAGTCGTGTTGCCAATTACACCATTGGGCATTTCCGACCGCAAAATTACATATATTTTTTATTCGTGTGACAAAAATTTTGTTTTTTTCTTATCTTGTTGATACTCACTAAGTTGCCAAGCAGATTCGGCGTATTTTTGCATCTCGTTGGCAATCTCAGGATACTCCAAAATGTAGTTTTTCTTCTCTTTTTCGACGTATTTGTACAAACCTTTTTGCTCCTCCGAAGGCTTGTTGATGAGCAACCACTCGCCGTCAAGAACGCCATATTTGTCGTCGCCCATGAAATATGCATAACGGCGATTTCCATTCAACAAATCGATTCCAAAAGTATTGTTGACGTACGATTTTCCTAAAATTCCCATCATCGTCGGGAAGATATCCATCTGACTTGCAATACATTCATTTTCAACAGCTTGCAGATGTTTCGGCATGTAAAATACCAATGGCGTATGGAAATAGCTCAATGGAATGGAATAGTCGGTATCCAAAGCCGCACCATGGTCGGCAACAAAGACGAACAAAGTATTGTCAAACCAAGGCTTTTCGGACGCCATCTCGATAAAACGGCGCAACGACCAGTCGGCATACTCGGTAATCTGGTATTTTATGTCCTCCGAACGTGGCTCAAAATAGTCCGGGAGGTAATACGGGCCGTGATCCGAGGCGGTCATCATGGCAGCAAAGAAAGGCCTGTTGTTGCTGGCCATTTCGTCGAAAACAGGCATGGCAAAACGGAACATAAAATCATCGGGAACACCAAGCGTGGTTTTAACCTCCGAAACCGGATAATCGGCCTGTGAAATGATACGCTCAACGCCATTCTGGCTTAAGAATCCTGCAACATTGTCGAATTCCTTGTCGTGAGTGGTGAAATAGGCCGTCTGATAGCCGTTTTTCTGTAATGTGGAGGCAATTCCGTCGTACTGCAGCACCGGAATGCGCTTCAAAGCATGATTTCGGAACACTACAGGATACGACACCAAAGTGGTATAAATACCGCAATAAGTATGCGAGCCGCTCGTATAACAATTATTGAAACTCAATGAGTTACACATCAAAGAATCGAGAAAAGGAGTAAGGTTTCGGGTGTTGCCACCATGAGCGGTTTTGTTGTAACTCATGCCTTCCATAATCACCACGATGACGTTGTAATCGTTTGATAATGAATCACCTACAACTTCACGAGCTATCGGGAACTCAGGATTTGGATTTTCAATTCCAAAATTCTTTTGCACCAAAGCGATAGCAGCATCATCCGACATAAACCTAACTTTCTGATTATCAGGGTCTTTACTGTCGAGCCAGCTGCGGACAAGAGTGAAATTCGGATTCAATCCGAGCTGATTGAGCATGGCGTTGTTTCCAAAATATGCCGTACCGACCATGATAGGAGATTTCTCGTTCAGACGGCCGCGCATGCCGATGAAAACGAGTCCCCAAAGGAGCACTGTCGCAACTCCATAATGCACATAATTCACTGATTCCCAGCCGGTTGAGCGTTTAATTATTCTATTCGCGAAGAACAAGAAAATGAAACCGCAAGCCAGAACCGGAAGCATCATGAGGATATACGTCGGCTCTTCCCAGATCATCTTGAAAACGAAGACGCTGTCACCTGTCGCCATCCACTCGAAAGCAGTGATATTGAAGCGGTCGAAGAACTGGTCGAAGTATGGAATATCAGCGGCACAGATGCCGAAAGTTATTGTAAAACAAACAGTTAGAACCCAAGTATAGATTTGCTCAAAAATCCTGCTCTTCTTGCCGAAAAATGAAAAAAACGTTAAAATTATCGTCGGAATCGCGATCACAAATCCGATAGTGACGATATCGAAACGAACACCCATGATGAAGGCTTGGCAAACCTCCCAGAACGTGGTTTCGCCAACACGGTCAAGGTTCAGCAAAAGCAACGTCACCCTGAAAGCGAAATATATCGCTATCAGCAATAAATAAAGCTTAACTGTTATTTTTACAAAAACCGGTATTCGTTTCATCTAAACAATTTCTCCACTTCTTTTATCGCATTAGGCAGTGCGAGCACCACCACGCGGTCTTCTGCTTCGATTTGGAAGTCGCCGGTAGCGATGTAGCTGATTTCACCGCGGATGATACCGCCGATGATAGCGCCTTCAGGCATATGCAGTCTGTTGATAGGCCACATGGTCGCGCGGCAGCCGTCAGGAACAACAAATTCCATGATGTCGGCATCGATACCGCTCAGACACTTCAAAGTCGATACATTGTCGCCCAAAGTGTAGCGCACGATGTAGCTCGCCGCGATGAGTTTTTTGTTGATAATCGTATCAATACCAATGTTTTGCGAGATGTCGATGTAGTCGATATTTTCCACCAAAGCGATGGTCTTCTTCACGCCGTAAGCCTTGGCCTGTAAGCAAGTCAAAATATTCGTTTCGGTGTTTTCGGTCACGGCGATAAAGGCGTCTACACTCTTGATGCCTTCTTCCTCGAGCATATCCACGTCACGGGCATCTGCATTGACTACCAATGTGTTAGACAATGAATTCGACAACTCGTAGCATCTGCTTTTGTCCATCTCGATGATCTTGATATCCATGTCGTTTTCGAGACGTTTCGCCGTGATACGCCCCACTCGTCCGCCACCGATAATCATGACGTTACGGATGTCGTATTTCTTTTTGCCGCTGAGCTGCATCAACTCCCTGATGGCGCTAGGTTTAGTGATGACATAGACCATGTCGCCGGCCTTGAGAGTGTCTCCGTCGTGCGGGATGAAAGTATTTTGCCTGCGATGTATCGCAACCAATTTAAAATCAAGGTGTTTGAAGCGTTCAGCTATCTCCTCAAGGCGTTTGTCGATGACCTTGGCATTCTCGTCGAGTTTCATCATATACATCTCGAGTTTGCCGCCCGCGAAGTCATATGCCTCAGTCGCCGCCGTCTGCTTCAGCAAGGTGATAATCTCTTGAGCAGCAATGTCTTCCGGCGAGATAATGCCGTCGATACCGAGGTCCTGATAGATTCGCCACGACTCAGGTCTGAGGTTCTCCATGGTGTTGACGCGCACGATGACACGTTTGGCACCGAGTTTCTTCGCCAAGATACCCGTCAAGAGGTTGATATGCTCGTCGTGAAGTACCGCTATGACCATGTCGGCCTTCTTCACGTTGGCTTTCTGCAAAACCTTGATAGACGTGGAATCTCCGGCGATCGTCATAAGGTCAGAATGCGACTCCATCATCTTAAGCAATTCCTCGTGAGGGTCCACGATGGTGATATTATGGTCGCTATGCTCCAAGGCCTCCGCCAAGTGCATGCCAACTTCACCGTCACCTGCAATGATTATATCCATAATATATAATTTAATCCCAATCTTTAGATACTACAAAATACTGGCGAAACGCCTCCAGTTCGAATTCACTCAGCTCCGCTGTGAAAACACTTTCGCCAGGTTGAGCCTGCTCCACCACACGTCCTTTCACGTTCAAAACCATGCTCTCGCCTTTGTATTCGATGTTGCTGTCATCAATTCCAACACGGTTCACTCCCACCACAAACGCCTGATTCTCAATGGCTCTAGCCCTCAGAAGCGTATTCCATACTTCTGATTTTTTCTTGGGCCACTCGGCGGTAAAGATAGCGATGTCGTACTCAAACTTCCCGTCACGGAAACTGTTTCTGTCCCACACCGGGAAACGCAGATCGTAGCACACAAACGGTCTGATCCGCCAGCCTTTCCACTCAATCGTGATGCGCTCCTCGCCCGGGTTCAGCCCCAACTCGCCTCCCATCGTAAACAGATGCCGTTTGTTGTACAAATAATATTTCCCGTCGGGCTGCATCCAGATGAAGCTGTTGTAGAAACCGTTATTTCTCAAAACTATCGTTCCGCACACCGCACAATTCTTCTCCCTCGCCTTCTCACGCATCCATTGCATTGTCGCGCCGTCGACATCTTCGGCAAAGACATTCGGATCGGCAGGAAAGCCCGTCGTAAACGTCTCTGGAAACACGATAACATCAGTGTTTTCAACCTTTTCCAGCATCTCGTCAAGATGACGGCGGTTGGCCTCCGGATCTCTCGCGATGACGTCGCTCTGAATGCATGTGACTCTCAAATTCATAAAAAATTCATTAAAAAAACTTACAAATATACTACATTTTATTTTTTTTGCTTACTTTTGTCAAAAATTTTTTGAAAAATGAAAATAAAACTATCGGTCTTGATTTGCATGATGGCGGTTTTCGGAATGAAAATGTCGGCTCAAAATGATATGCATTACGGCATTTTTGTCGGTGGAAGTGTCAATATGATGAACATTGACAAAGCTCTCTATTACGATGACAGTGAAGTGAATACGACCCGTCAGATTGTAGGCGAAGACACCACTTACATCGTTAAATATATACCGATTGAAGGTGCTTCGGTGAATCCCTGCGGCGGTTTTGTGCTAGGCGGATATTTCGGTTATGACGTGAGTAAAACCGTCGGACTGCAGTTTGAGTTGCTTTTCAACCAACATGGTTATAATATTAAAGGTGTCGTCAACCAGAAAAACATTTTGGACGACAATTACGTGGCATACGATTACTCAGCGACTTTGAAAATGAGCAATGTAAGTGCGGCTGTGCTGTTGAATATCAAGCCTTTAGAATATTTTTCGGTCGACCTTGGAGTGCAGCCGAGTTATTGCTTCAGAATGATTAAGGAAGGCAAGCGCGGGATTGAGAGCATCAGCACCAACTACAGCAGCGACAACGACTATAACTCGTTGAATATCAGTGCAACTGGCGGCTTGACAGGCTATTACGGCAATTTCTTCCTGGCAGCGCGCTACACCTTGGGATTTGTCGATGTCCTGAAGGTTAAAAAGCCTTATTATCCTATAGAAGAAGGCGACAACGCCAACATAAAATACACTTATTCCGACGTAAAATCCACCACAAGTTCGGTTATTATCACATTAGGTTACAAGATCAAATGATAACTAAACAAAGGATTAAGGAGCTTTACGCCGACAAACGTTATCAGACCTACTTCGATGTGGGACTGTTTTTCGTGCTGATTTTCAGCTTCCATATCGTTTACACTTTCTGGAACGAGCGCCTCGACTATTGGCCGATAAAAGGTGCGGTTTACAGGCTCTACGAATGGGCTTCGACTCTGCTTTTCGACCAGAGCACCTGGACTTTGGAGCATATTTTCCGCATGGATTTCTTCACTAAAGACCATACCATCGCTTTTTTGAATAATGAAGGCACGTATTCAGGGGTCACGGTGGCGCCCGAATGCACCAGCCTCAAGCAGTGGATGCACTGGCTGTTTTTGATGCTGATCTTCCCCGGACCTTGGAAACACAAGGCATGGTATATACCGCTCGGCCTTGTGATTGTGGAGCTCACAAACGTGGTTCGCATCGTTGGAATATGCTTGTTTTTAAGACCATTCCCGCATAGTTTCGAACTAGCCCATGACGGGATTTTCAAGGTGATGTTTTACGTGGTGATATTCTTGATGTGGATGCTGTGGGTGGAACGCTTTTTGCATCCTACTCGGCTGAAATCTCCTTCAGGGTCGCCTGATAAGCAGTAAACACATTAGCTCTGGAGATATATCCCAGATATTTTCCGTTATCAACGATAACGATATTGTATTTGTGCGATTCCTCGAATTTCTGAACTATGCTTTCCATCGTCTCATCGTAATTGATGACGTAGTCGGGATAAACCATGATTTTCTCAACCGAAGTCTGGTAAAGCGAGGTGTCGAACATGAATTTGCGCACGTCATCGAACAGGATATGGCCTCTGAATTCGCCATCCTCGGTAACCACCGGGAAGATGTTTCTCGACGAAGAAGCTATGATCTGCACCAAGTCGCCGAGTGTCTGGTCGGGGCGCACAGTGCTGAAGTTTGTCTCGATTAAGTGACTGGAAGTCATCATGTTAAGTATGGTCTCGTCTTTGTTGAACGACACCTTGACACCCTTTTCAGCTATGCTTTGAGTGTAAATTGACTCGCGGAAGAACATTCTGTTGACCGCCAGCGACAGCGCCGACACTATCATCAGAGGCACCATAAGCGAGTATCCGTTGGTGATTTCGGCAATGAGGAAGATACCTGTCAGAGGAGCGTGCAGCATGCCTGCGATGAGGCCGCTCATACCCACGAGAGCAAATTTCGACACATCGAGGTTGCCAAGCCCTAAATTATTGATAACCAACGCATAAACCATACCTGTCATGGCACCCAGGAACAGCGCTGGAGCGAAGGTGCCTCCAACACCGCCAGCCGCAAAAGTGAGCGAAGTGGCGAACGCCTTGCAAAGTATGATGCACACAAAAATCAGAATCACAATCCAGATATTGTCGTTGAACGGCTCAAATATCGTGTTGAACAAAATCATGTCCGACTTGCCATTCAGGGCGGAGTTGATGGTTTCGTAACCCTCACCGTAAAGCGAAGGGAACACGAAAATCAGGACACCGAGGCCCAAAGCCGCTATAATGAAACGCTTCCAAGGGTTTTCAACCTTGCTGAAACGCTTCCCGACATCGAAATACACCTTCATGAAATAAGCCGACACAAGACCGACTACGATGCCTAATCCGATGTAATACAACGAGTTAGAAGGTATAAACGACTCAGCTATAGTGATATCGTATTCAACGGCTTTTCCAAGGAAATAATAAGAGGTGAGGATGGCGCAGAAAGCCGATATAATAATAGGAATAAGCGCAGTCATGGAGATGTCGATCATGAAGACCTCCATCGCGAAGATGACACCTGTGATTGGAGCTTGGAAAATCGATGCCAACGCCGCAGCGCCACCCATGCCTATCAACACGTTGATTTGTTTCTGGTTAAGCTTCAGAAGTTGTCCGATGTTAGAGCCAATCGAACCGCCTGTCGACACCGAAGGACCTTCCAATCCGACAGATCCGCCGAAACCGACCGTCAAAGCACTGGTGATGATTGACGAAAACGTGGTGTAAGGTTTAACAATACCTTTGTTTCGGGAAAGAGCGTAAAGCAAACCCGGGATTCCATGCCCGACTTCACGTCGGATAATATAGCGTATCACTATGATTGTCAACAAGATACCTATTGCAGGCAAGACAAAGAACAACAGATCGAGATGCCGGTCGAGAGTCCTTATATAAAAGAACAGATCGCGTATGGAATGAGTGAGAAACTTGATTAAAACGGCTGCCACTCCTGCCAAAAAGCCTGTAGGGATAGCTAAAAGTATCATCTGCCGCCGGTCGGATAAATGTATTAACCGCCACTTATTCAATGACTTAAGAAATATTTTTGCCCGTGTTTTCAATTTTAATCTCATATCGCAAAAATAAAAAATGAATTTTTATAATGAATGTTTTTTTATAAAAAATTATTATTTATTTTTGCATAATGAATTAATGGCTTAAAAAAGCATGAAAATTATCAGCTATAATGTAAACGGAATCCGGGCTGCGATCTCAAAAGGATTGCTCGAGTGGCTTGACACCGTCTCGCCGGATGTCGTTTGTTTTCAAGAACTTAAGGCGACACCCGACCAGATTCCGGTGATGGAGATTGAGGCAATGGGTTATCATTGCTATTGGTTCTCGGCACAGAAAAAAGGTTATAGCGGAGTCGGAATTCTCACGAAAATAGAGCCTGACAACGTGGTTTTCGGGATGAAAAACAAGAAATACGATGACGAAGGACGCTTTTTGAGAGCCGATTTCGGTGATTTGTCGGTTGTCAGCGTGTATCATCCTTCTGGAACTACGGGCGAGGAACGTCAGGATTTCAAGATGGAGTGGCTTGATTTCTTCAGGAAATACGTCAACGAGCTGAGAAAAACACGTCCAAACCTTGTGCTTTCGGGCGATTACAACATCTGCCATGAGGCCATCGATATTCACGATCCGGTGAGAAACGCCACAAATTCCGGCTTTTTGCCGGAAGAGCGCCAATGGTTCACCGATTTTTTGAGCGACGGCTACATCGACAGTTTCCGTTATCTTTGCAATGAGCCGCATCATTATTCATGGTGGAGCTATCGCGCCAACGCAAGAGAGAATAACAAGGGCTGGCGCATTGATTATCATATAGTTACAGACTCGTTAAAAGATAAATTAGTCAACGCGGCGATACTTTCGGAAGCCAAGCATTCCGATCATTGCCCTATTTTAGTCGAAATAAAATAAAAAAAAGATATGTTTGAAGAATTTTATGAATTGTTTCTTAAATGGTATGAAAGCCATAAAGAAGTCATCATCGCGAACATCCCTTATTTCATCATCGGAATAATCGGACTTATCGTTATCATCTGGCTGATTTGGTATTTCAAGTCAAAGAGAAGAAGAAGACATTTCAGATTCCATTGGCATCATTTCACTTATGCCATCGGACTGAGAAAAATCATGTCGAGACGCTATGTAGGCAAGGTTCACGTGCACGAATGCTTCGATCCGCTTGTCGATTTCCTGCCTCACAAACATATAATTTTCAACAAAGAGACCCTTGAAGAGCCGGTTTTGGTCAGAAAAGAGGTTTTGTTTAAGCTTTACAGAATCGCGGACACTCTTCCGAAAGGCGTAAACCTCAAGATTTACAAGGTTTTCGTGTCAAGAATCAAGATGAACGAAGCTTTTGAGGGTGTGATTTCCGAAATTACTGCTCAGAATCCGCACATCGGCCGTCACGAAGCCATAAAGTTGGCCAAATTCAAGACCGACGACCCGAAAGGCAGCCTTGGCGGACACGAGACCGGTGGCGCTGTCGACGTCGCGTTGTGCTACGATAACGGCACCGACATCGACTATGGCACAAAGTTCCATGAGTATAACGACTCAACATTCACTTACAGCAGCCATATCACAAAACAACAGAGGAAAAACCGCAAAGAGCTTGTCAATCTCATGAAGAAACAAGGCTTTGTCAACTTCCCGGGTGAATGGTGGCATTTCTCATACGGCGACCGTATGTGGGCGGCTTACAAAGGCAAACGCGACGGCGGCTTGTATGGCTCAGCCGAAACAGAGATGGGCGGCAAATACGGCTTCACCATCCCTGTAAAGAGAACAATTTACGAGAAACACTGATGGAAGTAGCAGCGTTAGTCTCAGGCGGCGTTGACAGTTCCGTGATTGTGCCTCTCCTGAAGGAGCAAGGCATTGACCCTCATATCTTTTACATAAAAATCGGCCTCGAAGGCAAGAAAGACCTGATGGACTGCCCCGCCGAGGAGGATATCGAGATCACGACCTACATCGCCAAGAAATACGGCTGCAAATTCGATATTGTAGACCTTCAGAAAGAGTATTACGACCGCGTGGCGCAATACACCATGGAGTCGGTGCGCAAAGGATTGACGCCAAATCCCGACGTGATGTGTAACAGATTCATAAAATTCGGGGCATTCGATGAAAAAGCGGGCTATCAGTTTGACCGCATAGCAACGGGGCATTACGCTCAGCAATGGACTGATGCTCAAGGCATTGCATGGCTCGGAACAGCAGTTGACACTTTCAAAGACCAAACAGATTTTCTGGCTCGCATCACCTATCCGCAGTTGAAAAAAGCGATGTTTCCTGTAGGAGGCATTCCAAAGAGCGAGGTTCGCCAACTGGCGGAGAAGTATGGTCTCCCTAGCGCGCAACGTCATGATTCTCAAGGCATTTGCTTCCTTGGAAAGATCAACTACAACGACTACATCCGTGAATATGTGGGCGAAAAGGAGGGCGACATCATAGAACTCGAGACGGGCAAGAAGCTCGGCAAACACAAAGGATTCTGGTTCCACACCATCGGTCAGCGCAAAGGCTTGGGACTTGGCGGTGGTCCATGGTTCGTTGTAAAGAAAGATACCGAACAGAACATCGTGTTCGTCTCGCAGGGCTACGATCCTGAAGCTCAATATGTTAACACCATTGAGTTGGTTGACGTGCAGGCGATGAATCCGGTCATCAAGTTCAATGAGGGCGAGAAAATACGCTATAAAATCCGCCACCAGCCGGAGTTCAGAACCGGAACGCTCAACGTTACCGAACACGGCTTGAAAATCAACTCAGATGTGATGATTTCGGGTGTTGCCAGCGGGCAATTCGGCACAATTTATCATGAAACCGAGCCTGTGGTGTTGGGGAGCGGGGTTATTGAATAGATATGATATCCGACTCGCCGCAAGGCATCACGATGGTCGGAGTGCTCAACTGGAACGCTGCATTCAATTGATACTCTTGCTTTTGCGATTCAAGAGGCATAAACACGGATACATAGCCTTCTTCGTTTGACACAGCCTCGACGCCATCAATTTTAATCACGGCATTGGCAACAAATTCCTCTTTTTTCGGATTCCAGACAAAGAAATGAACGTCGCCGTAGACTTTTGGGTTGCGATTGATGTCTAGAACAACATTTTTCGACAAATTTAGAACCGTGTCGACTTTGAGAAAATCGCGGCACGAAACTGTGAAAGCCGCTTGTTTTTTCAAGAAACGGTGCGGGATGTTGGTGAAAACCACAGGAGAGTCAATCGTTCGGATAGTGTCGGTCTTTATCTCATTGTCGAGAATCATAGTAATTACCGCGTTTTGCAACGGAGGCAGGTTTTCGTTGTGCATGGATGCCTCGTTAAGGCTGATTTCCACATCTACAGGCCGGCTGTTCAACCAAACACCGAATAATGACACCACCACCAACATGGTTGCAGCGGTATATGCCGCGATTTTCGTAACAAGCTGTCGTTTATGCCGTTGCCAAATAGTATCAAACTCAACGCCGAGCAGTTTGGAGATTAGCTGCACGTAAGCGCGTTCGCGGTTGAGCCATGGCTGACGGTAAATTTTCTCGTTAATGTTGGCGCCTAGTATCTCGGGCAATCCGAGTTTTTTGATTATCGGGTTGAAGCACTCTGTTTCGGGATTTCCGCTATGCGGTTTGCCATCGACAATGAAAAAATGTATGTTTTCGGTGCGCCCGAGACTGTAGAAAAACTCAATCTCTTTACCTACCCACTCTGATTTTGCCGAATGAGGGGAGCAAATGACGATAAGATGCCTTGACGAGCGCAGGCGTTCTTGCAGTTCTTCGGTTAGACCTCCCGGCTGGATGTCGGTAGGAGCGAAAAACACCGGCTTTATTGGGTTTCGCGGCAAATTATGCTCGCTGCACAAGGTCGCCGGAAGTCTGTAATGCTCCAGCCGCTTTTGCAGTCGCTTGCCCCACTCGATGTCGTGCGACGAGTAGGAAATAAAGGCAAAATATTTGAAATTATCGGACATGGTTATTTCTTTTGGGATTCTTTGAGTTTTTGCTCGACTTCGGAGATTTTGGATTTTACTTTTATTGTTTGAGGATGCTCTTCGCCAAAAAGGTTTCTGTAAACACCCAAAGATTCCTCATAATACTCAAGTGCTTTATCATATCTCTCAAATCTATAATTTATATCTCCCAAATTACAATAGCAAACAGCTGCTTCAGGGTTATTGTCGTTTTGTATAGAATGATATATTATATAAGCCTTTTCGTAATACTCTAGTGCTTTTTCGTAATTGCCTTTTTTATTATTAGCAGCGCCTAAATTATTGTAACATAAGGCTACATCGGGATAATTTTCTCCAAGTAATCCGATATTAGTATTTAAAGCTTCTTCAAAACAAGTCAAAGCTTTATCAAATTTATTTTGAGCCACATAAACGTTACCTAAGATATTTTTGGCTTTTGCAACAAACATACTGTTTTCGCCATTTACGTTGATATAAACATCTACTGCATTTTTACTATAATTAAAGGCTTTCTCGTAGTCGCCTTTTTTAAGATAAATAGCAGCAATATTGTTGTACGACATGGCAACATCATTATTGTCTTTCCCAAAGATCGCCTCTCGTATAGCCAACGCTTTTTCATGATATTCAAGGGCTTCGTCGAGTTCTTCCTTGTTTCTATATATTTCTCCAATATTATTGTAAATCAGGGCAATGTTAGGATTATTCTCTGTACCAAAGATTTTTTCCATCATATTTAATGCTATTTGATAATGTTTCATAGCATTAGTATACTCCCCAATATTGTTATAATAGAATCCAAGATTATTATGGGCAAAAGCATTGTTAATATAGTTTTCTCCATATATCTTTTCCTGTAATGACAGGGCTTTTTCGGCATATTCGATTGCCAAGCGATTATCGCCGGTATAACCATATGCAAGTCCCATTATATTATATAAGAAGGTATAATTAGGGTGATCGGTTTGTAAGTGTTTGTCAAAAATATTCTTCGCTTTATTGCAATAATCCAGCATACCGACAAAATTGCCCTGTTTCATATAAACTGAGCAAATGTTTATGTAAATAACACCAATATACGGATAATCTTCTCCATATAGATTCTTAAATATACCTAATGATTTGTTGAAATACTCTAATGCATTTGCCAATTCACCATTACTATAATAGCACAACGCTAAATTGTCATATGTTTTCCCTAAAATTTCGTTATTGTCCCCTGTCATTTTGTCGATATACGACAAGGCTTTATCAAAAGCGACTTTAGCATCTTCGTATGCGCCTTTATCTATGTTAACCAAGCCAAGGTTACTATAAATGGAAGCATAAGCCTCACAATAGCTTTGCGCCAATGTATCTTCTTTAGCAAGTGCTATGTTTATATATTCCAGTGATTTATCATAATTACCTAATAATTTATACAACAAGCTATAAGCAGTATATGCTTCCAATAACGACTTATCGTCTTTTATATTATTGTCGTCCATATATTGGATAACATCACCGATAAACGATAAGGCCTTATTGTAATCACCGAGAAACTCTGAAACAAACATGGCAGTCTCCATTTGCCATCCCATATTACCTTTATCTAACAAAGTTCTCTCTTCTAAATAATAAGCCGCCGAGTCGTTCTTGTGTTCCATCTTGTAGATTTCAAACAGATTGTAATAGTCATTTGCCAAGTCATCACGCTCTTTAAGTGCAAGAGCCTCACTTTTTTCGAGCTTTTTATTCCTCTTTGTAAGCTCCTCGCGCTCTTTGGCATTTGCCTCATTTATTTTCTTGAGGTTTTCGGCGCGCTCAGCCAGATCGCCTTTCGATTTGACCAATTCTTTGGCCTTCACCAACTCGCCCTTTAAAATATACGCCTTTATCTGACGGTCAAAATCGTCCATCTGGTCAAAGTCTATCTTCGAATAACGATCAACCATCTCCTCCACCAGCTGTTGACTTTCCATCTGCATGTCAGCAATCTCTTGAAGACGTCTCCCGTATTCTTCTTCTGTAATCTTATTTTCTTCCTTAAGTTGCTTCACTTCTGCACGGAGTTTTCTTATCATCTCATTCTGTGCTGCATTTATTTTGGCGAAGTTCTCCATCCTCTCCTCAATCTGCTGATCTTTGGTCTCAAGAGCTATCACAAGCTTGTTTTTCGAATAACTATATTGCTTGGATAACAAGTCTGGGTCAATTAGGACGTAACCGTTTTTGGCAACGCTCTCGAGATAATATGTCTGATCAGGCATCGGAAACGAGAAGTCACCGCGTTTGTCGCTCATCACTTCGTTGCGGTCTTTCACTTTAACGACAACTTCGCTTAGTGGTGTTCCTGGAATAAGATTGCCATCGTTGTCTAGACGACCTTTGGTCTTGACGTAACCTTTCTGGGTTTGAGCAAAAATTACAGTTGTAAAACATAATGTTAGCGCAACAAACAGTAGTTTTTTCATAGTAGTTAGTTTTATGATAAGCTTAGTATTCCTTTTGTATCCAAATTCCCATAATTGGGTCCGATAACTTTATCTCTTTGTTTTCTTCTAAAATCAACTCCCTATCAATCAATGATTTGCGGACTATAGCGATATTTGCTGACGAATTGAGTTTATAGGATTCAATAATGTTGGCCGATGAAAACCCTTTATGCACTCCATCGGCAACCGCTCGCAAGAAATTCATCTGATAAGCGGTCAGATTCTCTGTCTTGCTTTCAAACACATCGCGACACTGGTCAACAAGCTCATTCAATGCGTCGGTGAGTATATCGTCACTAACTATTCTTTCTGTTCGCTGAAAAACATACCACGACAGTTGCTGCACATACGATGAGTTGCCGTCAACTTTCCCGACAATCCATTCGGCCTGTTCGTCAGTGATATATTTATCAGCCGTCTTGAATTTTTCCGTGATATATTTCACCCAATACTCAACAGGAATTCTTTGCAAATAAATAATGTCCCCAAATTTGTAAAAAGGTTTTGATGTGTCATCAAAAAGTGATTCCATCATGTGCATTTTGCTTCCGAACAGACAATATGATGCCATTTCATGATGCTGCCAAATCGAGCGAAGTTGTGTTTGAAACTGAAGAGAATCCTGAAACTTTCCTATTTGCTGAAACTCGTCGATGCAAACCATCACTCGAATGTTTTTCTTTTTTGCAATCTTTTCGGGCAATTGCAGCAAATCTTCCATTGAGTTCTCCTTTTGTTTGAACTGCAGTTTAAACGACATTTCCCCCGACATGTCAGCAGATGCGTCAACGCCAAAGCTTAAGCGACTCAAAAATGCCTTGGCATTATCAAACCACTCTTCCATTTTGTTAGAAGTCTGCGTAAGAACCGCCGAGGCATATCTTTCACAAAAATCATCAGCACAACGACATTGATGCACATCAACATACACTATTTTCAAATCATCACTCTCAGCTATGGTCTTTGCTTTTTTCACCAACGATGTCTTACCCCATCTGCGCGGAGACATAATGAAGGTATTCACTCCATATTTAAAGTTCGATACTAGCTTTTCAGTCTCTTTTTCCCTATCTGTAAAGGCGTCGCCGCTCACTGTTTTACCAAATACAAAAGGCGTTTTCATTTTGTAATAACTTTATTACTAAGTTGATTATTACTAATAAATTTATTGCAAAAATACACATTATTTTATTACACACAACTAATTTGAGAAAAATTTATTTCTTGTGAGATTCTTGGAGTTTTTGATTGACTTCGGAGATTTTTTCCTTTACTTTAATTGTATTAGGGCTGTTTTCACCTAAAACAGTTTTGTGGAGATTATAACTTTTACTAAAATATTTCATGGCTTCCTTATAATCACCTTTATCGTAATAAACCAATCCGATATTTGTATAAACTTGCGCCACATTGAGATGTTCTTCCCCATTGATTCCTTCATGAATAATCAATGCTTTATTATAATACTCCAAAGCTTTGTCATAATAACCTAGGTCATAACAATTCACTCCCATGTTATTGTAAGATGTTGCCACTTTAGGATGTTCCTCTCCAAAAAGTCTTTTCCCAATTTCTAACGATTTAGATTGACTCTCAATAGCCTTGTCATAGTCACTCATTGCACTATATAGTACGCCTATATTACCATATAAACTTGCTATCTCAGGAGACTCAACACTTAGATTCTTCCAAATATCCAATGCTTTGTTATAATATTCCAATGCTATGCTAAAACTTTCTTGATAATAATAAACAGTACCAATATTATGATATGACGTTGCAACATCAAAATTATTTAAACCAAATACCCTCTCTCTAATTTCCAACGCTTTAGTGTGATTCTCCAAAGCTTTTTCATAGTTGCCTTGACTACAATAAATCTCTGCGATATTATTATATGATGATGTTACTTCAGGATGATCTTCCCCAAAAACCATTAAATAAATATTCACTGATTTAGTTAAACATTCCAAAGCTTTGTCATAAACACCTTGCTCATGATATAAAGTGCCTATATAATTGTAACATAGTGCAACTTTTTCATGCTCTTCTCCATATTTAACTATTGCTCGTTGTAACGCAAATTGATGAAATTTTAAAGCTTTATCATAATCAGCAATATATTTTCTGATAAAGGCACCCGCGTCATTCTGCCAATCAATATTCGTAGTATCAAGGCTCGCTCTCAATTCAAGAAAATATGCCGCCGTATCATTCAGATGCTGTGCAGCATAGTTCTCATAGTAACTGTAGCAACGTTTTGCCAGCTCGTCAATATTCGCAGCATGAACTGTTTCGCTTTCTTAATTTTACGTTTCTGTTCCTGTATCGCCTGACCTTTCTGTTTCTCTTCTTCAATCTGCTGAACCACATTGCCTCTGGTGTTTAAGAGAGAGTCGGCCTTGGTAAGCTCACCGTTTTCAATAAAATATGAAACTTGACGGTAAAACTCATCCAGTTGGTCATAATCCAATTCCGAGTACCTCTTCGCCATGTCGGAAATCAGCTGTTCGTTGTTCTCTTGGTCCTGGTACAACTTCTGCAACGCCTGCCGATACTCCTCATCCGTAAGTTTCTGTTCCGCCTTGAGGTTCTCTATCTCATCCTCGCGTTCTTGCAGTTGTTTCTGTAAGTTTCTACGAATCTTACGCTCAGCGTTGAGCTTATCCTGTAGCTGCTGCTCAGGTGTCTCCATCACGAAATATATCGGGTTGTTCGAGTATTTGTAGGTCCTCGCACAGGCCTCGGCGTCAACGAGTTGATAGCCTTTTTTCTTCACCGAGTCAAAGCTAAACTGTTCATCACGCATAGGGAACGAGAACTCACCGCTTTCCTTGTTCACAAGCACTGGCGTGCGACCTTTCACAGCCACCACCGCGCCTTTCAGCCCCTCGCCAGGGACAAGCTTTCCGTCAACCATACGGCCTTTCGTTTTCACATAGCCTTTCTGGGTTTGAGAGAAAGATGCTGTTGCAATAACTATACTAAATATTAATACAAAGAGTTTTTTCATAAGGCTATTTGTTATTAGATTCTTGTAGTTTTTGCTGCATCAGTATCACGTTATTTTGTATTGTTTTGGTTTCAGGATGATATTCGCCAAAATGTCTTTTGTATATTTCAAGACTTTTTAGAAAATAGTCCAGAGCTAACTCTATATTTCCAAGATTATTTTCAACATCTCCCATACCATTATAAACCCTCGCCACAAAAATATATTCATCTCCAAACAGTTCCTTATACAACATTAACGCTTTTTGAAAACTATCCAAAGCTTTGTCGTATTGAGCTAATTCATTATATGTACGCCCCAAATTATAATACGCCAACGCTACATTAGCATGCTTTTTGCCATAAACATTTTTGAATATAGACAAAGCTTTGTATTTATATTCTAGTGATTTTTCATATTTATTAAGATTATTATATGCAATTCCCAATCCATTATAAGCATGACCCGCAAAAGGATGATAATCCATATTTTCTCCATATAATGTGTATAAATTTGTTAACGCTTTTCGATAACACTCTATCGCCTTATCATAATCTCCGATTTTTATATACGACATACCAAGATTAAGATATGTTTCATTATTGATTATCCTATTATTCTCCCCAAATAATATTTTTCTAATGCTCAATGCTTTATTTAAGCATTCTATCGATTTTTCATATTGGCCCATGTGGGAATAAAATACGCCCAATCCATTATAAGATTCAGCAACATGTTTATTATTTTCGTCAATAATCTTTGTAAATATTTCTAAAGCCTTATTAAAACACTCATATGATTGATTATCCTCTTGAATCATTCCATAAACAATACCTAGATTATTATACAAAATAGCAACATATTCATCTTCTTCACCACGAATACTTTTTACAGCCACAAGACTTTTTGTGTAGTATTCTATTGCTTTATTATAATCACCAATATCACAATAAATTCCACCGAATCCATTGTAATATGCAGCGACAAACATTGGGTCATCCAATTTGTTCAAATTATATATTGCCATTGCTTCTTCATAGTTATTAATGGCTTCTTCAAATTTTCTCATATAATAATACAAATTCCCAATCTCATTATAAAAGACCAATGTTTCCTTACTCTTTTCTCCATATTGAATCTGTACTTGTCGCAAGCCTCTCATATAATATTTCAGAGCCTTTTCATTGTCAAATGTATATTCAGCTATATGATCACCTGCGTCATACTGCCAATTAGCATTTGTTGTATCCAAACTTGCTCTCAATTCAATATAATAAGCTGCGGTATCGTTTAAATACTGTGCCTTGAAAATTTCAAACTTCCGATAGCAATCGTTCGCAAGTTCTTCTTTTTCTTTCTTGGCCAAAGCTTCGCTTTTCTCCAATTTCTTGCGTTTCTTCTCAAGCTTTTCTCTTTCCTTCGCGTTGACTTCCTCATGCTTTTTCAACTGTTCAACACGTTCGTTTATGTCTCCCTTTGTGTTGAGAAGTGAATCTGCTTTTGTTAATTGTCCGTTTAGAATATATTCGCTTATCTTTCGGTTGAATTCGTCTAGCTGGTCGTAATCCAACTCAGAATATCTCTTTGCCATATCGGAAATCAGCTGTTCGTTGTTCTCTTGGTCCTGGTACAGCTTCTGCAACGCCTGCCGATACTCCTCATCCGTAAGTTTCTGTTCCGCCTTGAGGTTCTCTATCTCATCCTCGCGTTTTTGCAGTTGTTTCTGTAAGTTTCTACGAATCTTACGCTCAGCTTTGAGCTTATCCTGTAGCTGCTGCTCAGGTGTCTCCATCACGAAATATATCGGGTTGTTCGAGTATTTGTAGGTCCTCGCACAGGCCTCGGCGTCAACGAGTTGATAGCCTTTTTTCTTCACCGAGTCAAAGCTAAACTGTTCATCACGCATAGGGAACGAAAACTCGCCGCTTTCCTTGTTTACGAGCACCGGCATGCGACCCTTCACCGCAACAACCGAACCTTTCAGCCCCTCGCCAGGAACAAGCTTTCCGTCAACCATACGGCCTTTCGTTTTCACATAGCCTTTCTGGGTCTGAGAGAAAGCAGCGGTTGCAAGAATTATGCCTAAAATTAATATGACGAGTTTTTTCATATGATTATATTTTATTTTTCTTTCGTCATTTTCAGAATCCAATGGATATTGGAGATTGTCAAATTCTTGTTTTTATTGTCTTTTGTCAACTGATCATAAGGCATAATGTTAGGATGGATGAACAATTCTTTATTATCTATGCCTTTTTCGTTTTTTCTCCACATTCTATAGCCAAGCAACAACTTTTCAACATTCCAGCGGTTATGCTCAACCATCGACAACTCAGTCAACTCATATTCGCTAAGGCGATCACCGATATTGCTCTCGCCAAGATTCTGATTGCGCATCACTCTCAAAGAATCCATTTTGCATTTAATGCTGTCGGCACAATACATGTTTGACCACTTTTCGGCAATCGAAAGTTTTTTCCATGATGTTTCGGCGTCTTTTATGATTTTCTCTCTATCCATACCATTCAAATCCTCCGTATTCTTGATAACATAAAGATAATTAATCAATTGCCCGCGCTCCAATGATGTGTCATCAAAACAATATGCCATATCATCCATTCCAAAAGGATAAAGATTCGCATAACGGCCTTTACGCGTCTTAGGTTTTTCCTCGTCACCTAAAAGATACTTGTATGTAAACTCCTTACTATCAGTCAGTCTTAAGTTTGTCACAAAATTATCAGCTCTTTCCTGACGGACAAACACCGGAATTTCATTTTCATAAACCGCATCCGGCATATTCATTCCCATGACAAAATTATCACGCTGATCAGTCATGGCAAGGAAAATCGACAGGCACTGCTCTTCGTCTTGAGCCCATTCATTCAATAACTGCTGGACATTTCCGGCAAAAACATCCCCTTTTATAAATTCAAATTCCACATCCAAAAAATTGTGCATTTCAATGTCCGGCGACAACAATTCACTGTGAATTTCCGGTTCATATTTCGCATTTTTCGCTGTCATATCAGAATAAAGATACGATTGCACTTCGCAGAAATGCCTGTTACGGGTAAAGAAAAGAGGCATTTCCTTATCAGCTTTCAAATCTATAAAAGTTATGCGCGTTTTTTGCGATTTATCATGCTCAAAATTTGGAAAGTGATGCAAATGAGCGGCTTCCATGGCCATAGTTGAAGCGAAATTATTGCTACCCACAACCACCATATGGACGTGTTTTTTGTCATTAGGACCAATACCCGCGCCATATATCGAAGGATAATCATATTCTTCTTTGGTTTTTTCTCTATATTTCCTTCTCACGAAAACCTGACGGGCCCAGCCTGAATAGAAATTATATGGTATGATTTCAATATTAAGATTTTTATATCTTGCAAAGATTTCAGATGTCTTAAGCGCGGCGTAAGTATCTATATCTTCAAACATACATATGATACGCTCTGGCTTTTTCTTTGATTCAATACCGGAAAGATAAGAACAAATACTATCAACACATTCCACATTGACGGCATCATGCGATGGCAGCTGACGATAGCCTATAACATAAATATCTTCGGCAGCCTCGAGATGGATGTCTTTGTAATATTCAGAAGCTGTTTTTTGGCCGTAGTTCACGATAATTTTATCCAATTTGTTTCTAGCAACCGATTTTTTGAGTCGTTCCTTAATTGTTTTAACGTTATATGATGAAAGTATCATTACGTGTCCATGCGGATCTCTGTTGAAAATATCAGCAATTATTGAGGGCACCATATCGTCATAGCCCATGATAATGTGATGATTTCTTTTCAAATAATGTGTGAGCCCATCATGATATTTTTGTACTCTTTGGCTGATTGTATTGGTTATAACACTGATTAGCAATCCGTTGAACAGGATGAATCCTATTACATATGTTATTGTACTTATACAGAGCATCAAACTATCCACCCGATGCATCCCTGGTTCAGTGATGTAAAGATTGTTAAGGGAATTAGGATCTATAACAAGATATAATGGTAACAACCATTTAGGGCACATACCATGTTCGATGCAAAACTGTTCCCAATCAAATTTTGCGAAAAACATACACATGTATGATAATCCGAATAATAACGCAAGTAACAAAACCAGTGCACCAAATTGCCACCAGAGACTTTTAGACAATAATTTGTCTATAAACAGTATGATTCTTCGTTTTCTCATTTTTCAATCTTCCACCCTAATTTTACAATAAGTTTTAATGTCTCGACGGCAGTATTGCGGTCATATTCCTTCTCGTTTTCAGGAAGATCATCGTAATCGACCAGACATGGATGTTTTTTGTTTTTGTCGTCGCGCTGCGGACCGTAAGTCCAGCCTTCTTTGATTCGGCCGATAGCCCAGTTGTCGTGAACATTACGGGCAAGTTGCTCCACAAGTTGACTCATCTCATCTGGTAATTGCACATCAGAAGTATTGATGGGGTTAGGGGTATATTGTGATTTTTTCATATTATTAAAGAGGCTTTTTGCTTACAAAATTATTAAATACTTTTCAAAATAACAAATTTATCAACCTCAACCAAACAAACTGAAAACCAAAAAAAGCACGACGACAATTATTAATACGTAATAAATCATTTTTTCAAGTTTAATGTTTCTTCTGTTTTCTACCTGAGACATTATTTTTTCTTCTTGGGTCGCACGTTCATTCCATATTGCCAATTCATCAGAATTTAATGCTATGTTTATATAATCTTTCTCCCATTTGCCATTGCTGTATGGAATTGCTGTCATCTTACTGTTAAAGAAGAATTGCTTGACTTTTTTATCGTTCATTTCCGGAAAAACAATATACTGGGCTAGAGCTTCCTTCACATCATTGTAATGCTTTTTGTCATTAACTATAAAAACTGTTTTTTCCAAATATGGAACTACCTGTTTCATTTCCCAGATACATGATTCTCTGTTATTTACGAGTACATATATACGTGTAGCTTTTTGTATTAATTTGCTGACTTCTTCTTTCCAACACTCGTCATCAACATAAACTCTTTCAGCACCCATTGGACTATCCAATTCTTTCGTCATACCAATGGCATACATGGTGATTTTTAAATTCTTTCTTACAATTGCGCTAAACAACTGCTCGTTAAATTCCTTTTCTTTATATGTATTGTCGTATGAATCGTTATTAAAGCCCCTGAGATACAATGCAAAGGGTTTATCCATGGAAATCAGTTCGTCAGATGTTAAATATGAAATGTTTCCGCGCATATTCATAATTATAACACGATAGTTATGATTAAAAACGAACAAATCATAAACAATTATTCCAAACAACAATAAATTTTCCCATTCGAGACTCCCATTGTCTATCCATAATACAATAAAAGCAATAATTGATCCGATAAAAATTAATCCATATATATAATCTGTGATTCTTTTTGTTTTTTGGATAATTAATTCCCTTTTAGCTTCTACCATTTCCCGATAATGAACCGCAGAATCAGTCTTAACTATCGCAATTTGCTTTTTATAATACCATGATGCGTATTTAATAATGATAACTGGCAGCATTATCACTATTCCCAAAAGTAATATCAAAGCTATTTCCATAATACAAATTATAATTGTGGTGACAAAATTATACAATTATTATTAAAAATCAAAATTTATTTTTTCTAATTCTTTGATTTTTAATACCATAAAAAAGTAGAGACGCGCCATGGCACGTCTCTACTAATGTCTAAGGTCTAAGGTCTAAAGACTAGTCTTCATCCTTCTTCGACTCCTCGTAAGCCTTCAACAGCTTGGTCTGGACATCAGTTGGAACCTGTGCGTATTCTGCATATTCCATTGTGAATGAACCACGACCTGAGGTGAGTGAGCTCAATGATGTTGAATAACGATCCATCTCTGCGAGCGGCACTCTTGCGCGAATGATCTGGTAGTTACGGTCTGAATCCATTCCCATGATGATGGCGCGACGACCCTGAAGGTCAGTGTTGACTGCACCCATCATATCTTCCGGCATACGGACTGTGAGATCGTAGATAGGTTCCATGATCTTAGGACCTGCTGCCTTGAATGCGATTGAGAATGCCATACGACCGGCAATCTTGAATGCCATTTCGTTTGAATCGACCGGGTGCATCTTACCATCATACACATAGACGATGATGTCGCGAGCGTATGAACCTGTAAGAGGACCTTCTTCCAAGCGCTCGTTGATACCTTTCAAGATAGCCGGCATGAAACGTGCATCGATAGCACCACCGACTATACAGTTCTTGAAGATGAGCTTACCACCCCATGGGAGGTCGTACTCCTGAGTATCACGAACCTGAAGATCTGTAGGATCTGTGTAGCCTTCGTAGTAAGGAGCCAGTCTCATGTGAACCTCACCGAACTGACCTGAACCACCTGACTGTTTCTTGTGACGGTAGTCGCCGTTAGCTGACTTGGTGATAGTCTCTCTGTATGGGATCTTAGGTGATGCGAACTCAACAGAAATCTTGTGGACGTTGTCGAGATACCATTTGATTGTGTTGAGGTGATATTCACCCTGGCACTGAAGGATGTTCTGTCTCAACTCACGTGACATACCTGTGATGATAGTCGGGTCTGTCTTGTGCATATCGTTGAGGATACCGCCAAGTTTCTCATCTTCCTGTGAGTTAGTGGCTTTGATAGCGACCGAGAAGATAGGTGTTGGAAATTTGATTGCCGGGAATGCAGCTTCTGCGACCTTTGCGTCGACGAGGCTGTCGCTCACGCGGACATCTTTCAACTTGATTGTTGAGATGATATCGCCAGCGCAGGCTTTCTCAACTCTCTCGCGGTTCTTACCGTTTGAAACGAGGATCTGTGAGATACGCTCTTTGTTGCCTGTACGTGGGTTGACGAGGTCCTGAGCCTCAGCCACTGTACCGCCATAGATACGTGCCATAGCGACGTCACCAACGTTCTGTTCGTTAGAAATCTTGAAGAAGAACATTGCTGTTGGCTCGTTCACATCGTTGTGGAACTCTGTGCCGTTTTCAGCTTTGACAGGAGCAACGTGTGCCGGTGATGGGCAAGCGTTGACGATGAATTCGAGAAGACGTGTCACGCCTGCACCGCTCTTTGCTGCGCCGCAGATCACTGGGAACATCTCGCGTTTTGCGATACCCATACGGATACCTTTTTCCATATCTTCCTCTGAAAGTGTTCCTTCGTCGAAGAATTTCTCCATCAAAGCGTCGTCACCTTCTGCAGCGTGCTCGATGAGCTCGTTGTGAAGTTCTTCAGCTTTGTCAGCCAAGTTAGCTGGGATATCCTGAACCTCAGGAGCGCCGTTGCCGTTCTTGAAAACGAGCATCTTCTTCATGATGAGGTCGATGACAGCATTGAAGCCTTCGCCAGCGTTCACTGGGAACTGGATTGGAGTGACCTTATCACCGAAGTATTCTTTCAACTGATGAATTGTGTCGTCGAAGTTAGCGTTGTTGTGGTCGAGCTGGTTCATGAAGAACACTACTGGCTTGTTAGTGTTAGCAGCGTGTTTCCATGCGTTTTCTGTTGTTGCCTCAACACCTGACTGTGAGTTGACTGTGAACACGGCTGTGTCGGCAGCGGTCAGACAAGCGACGATATCGCCAGAGAAATCGCTAAAGCCAGGAGTATCCAAGATATTGATTTTCTTGTCGTTAAAGATTGTGTAGCACAAGCTGGCGTTAACAGAGATACCGCGCTCCATTTCGATCGGGCGGTAGTCTGACACTGTGTTCTTACTTGTAGTGTCGCCTTTTCTGTTGATGAGCTTACCTTCGAAAATCATGTTTTCGGCAAGCGTGGTCTTTCCGGATTTAGCAGCTCCAATGAGAGCTATGTTACGGATGTCGTCTGTCTGAAATACCTTCATTTTTTCTAATTTCTATATTTATTAATACTTTTTTTCAATTTGGGTGCAAAAGTACAAAAAATAATCGAAACACAATCAATTAATTTCGATTATTTTTATTTAGTCTCTAGTTGTTAGTCTTTAGACTTTAGTTTATCAGCAACTACTAAAAACTAACGACTAAAGACTAAAGACTTTGTGAATTTGATTCCACTGCTCCTCTTTGAGCTTCGCGCCGAGGTTTTGAATCACGTTTCCGGCGAGACAAGTGCCTAATTCGCCGCTCTTTTTGAGGTCGTAATCGTTAATCAATCCTGCCATGAAACCGGCTGCGTACATATCGCCAGCGCCAGTAGTGTCGATAACGTTAACTTTGTTGCAGCCAACAGTGACTTTTTCATTGCCGCGCTTAATCATCGAACCTTTACTTCCGACCTTAACGACAGCGATTTCGCAATGTTTTCCGATGAATTCAAGAGCGTCTTCAGGAGTGCTGTGTGTTAATGCTTTAGCCTCTTCCTCGTTGGCAAAAACGATGTCGATCTGAGGCAAAAGCTCGATCAAAAAGTCGCGGTTATCTTCAACAACGTTGTACGAGGCGAGATCAAGAACCACCTTGCAGCCAGCTTGTTTCGCAAGTTCAATCGCCTTCTTGAAAAGTGGACGGTTGGCGATGAGATAACCTTCAACGTAGCAGTAGTCCCAACCTTTGAAAATATCCAACGAAAGAAGTCCATCATTCAACAAAACCGCTGCTCCGAGGTGTGTCGCAAAAGTGCGCTCGCCGTCAGGAGAAATGATAGCCTGAGCAATGCCTGATGGCACGTCGCCGTGGAACATTATCGGCTTCACGCCAACAGATTTCATGGCATCGTCGAAGAATTTGCCGACTTTGTCATTGCCAGTAAAACCAATAAATCCGGTCTCTACGCCGCACTTTGCCAATCCGTGAATTGTGTTTGCCGCTGAACCGCCTGGAGCCATCGAGTTGTCGAACTTTTCAAGAGTTTTCGCGACTTTAGCCGCGACTTTTTCATCAACGAGCTGCATCGAACCTTTTGGCAATCCTAACTCATTGAGGATATTATCGTTATCAATTCTCGTGAGAATATCCACGAGAGCGTTTCCAATGCCTAAAACTGATTTCATAATTGTAAAGTTAAAAAAAAGAATGAACGCCTGTTGGTATCCATTCTCTCAATTAATAACATGAAACATAAAAAATTACACTTTGTAATCTCTCTTGCGCCCCCTTCAGGACTTGAACCTGAGACCCCCTGATTAACAGTCAGATGCTCTAACCAACTGAGCTAAGGAGGCTAACAACGGTTTTCTCCGTTTGCGAGTGCAAAAGTACGACGTTTTTCAATACGCGCGACAAAAAATTGCACTATTTTTTCAAAAATTTTATATCTTATTGATATTCAATGGCTTATTTTCCAAAAACAGTCATCAAAAGTATTGAAATATCTTTCCAAACCGACCAGTTTTCGTAGTATTCCTTATTGATTTTCACCTTGTCAGGCCAAATAACCGTGTCATTATACTTTTGCGGATCGTCTTGTTTGGACAAAATCTTATCTTCATGACGATATTTTATCGAAGCCGGTCCTGTCAGGCCTGGACGCATCTTCAAAATGACTCGGTCGTCGCCCTCGAGTTTGTCGGCATAGCCCGGCACATCAGGACGCGGACCCACGAAACTCATGTCACCTATTAATATATTAATCAGCTCCAAAAATGTGTCGACCTTGCTCTTGCGCAGCCACTTTCCGAAAGGAAGAACACGCTCATCATCATCCGTGGTTACAGTGCCACAAATCTCCGAATCATCAACCATTGTCCGCATTTTGAAGATTCTGAAAAACTTGCCGTCTTTGCCAACCCTCACCTGACGATACAAAAACCTGCCTTTTGGCATCTTAATCTTATGAAGAATATAAAGAACCAAAATTACTGGTGACAGAATTACCAGCAAAACCAGGGAAAAAATCCGATCAAAAATATATTTTATTATCATGATTGCATTTTATGCATATTTAAAATCGCTTTCACATTTCTATTCCAAATAATATTCCTAAACGGCAATAAAACCCTCACTATTATTCCAAACCACCATTTATATCTGATTTTCAGCTTGCAATACGCTTTTCGGAAATTGAAATTTTTCTCCAAAAACGGCTGAACATCAGAATGTTGCGTAATGCTTCTAGCGCCATCTACAACAAACTTGAACTTCTTGTCTTGAAGATAATACTCGTTCATTTTATAGAAAAACCCGTAATACGGATAACTGGCGTTGTGCTTGTATTTCGGCTCAAAACCTATCAATCCGTACTCGCAGGAGTTATCCCACACATGAACCGTGCAGAAGCCGACCAACTCGCCGTTTTCCTTGTCGAAAGCGCCCCAATAATCGAAATTATTTTCGGCGCAATAGTCGAGATATTCTTTGAAAACCAACTCGTTCATAGCTCTGTCGTAAAGCTGATAATCGTCAAACGTGGCTTTTGCTATGGGGTATGCGGCAGCACGAAGCGATTCAGAATCAATGAGTTTGAAGTCGAAGGTTCTTAATGCGTGCCGCAGTTTCTTCCTTTCGTTTTGCGAATGCTCGTCCATTCCGCCGAAAGAGTCTTTTATCACATACCAGAAATCGGTTTTCTGACCACAATCAAAAACGAAGGTGTTACGCACCAGCCAGCCGCCCTTTTTCAGCAATGCTTTACATTGACTGTCAAACAGTTGCGGTTCACAATCCGGCGATTTGGCGTATCTCCAGGCGTGACGGTATATCTCGAAATCCTTCTCAGAAAACATGTTTTTTAACCGCGTTAAATGAATAACACATAAAATTGAACAAAGCTTTAGGTAATGAGAGTCTCTCTATCTTGCGATATACTCGCCACACATCGCGCGAAGCCTTGAATTTGTTGCTCGAAGCGGAGCCCGGAGTGATTCGGTATTTATGAAGTGGTCCAGGCACAGGATATGCGTCGAAGCCTCGTTTCATAATGCTGAGCCATAACGACATATCTTCGCTTGTAGCTATGATAGGAGTCGCGAAATGCCCTGTTTTATCACGGTCAATGACAACGGTGCCGCAACAAATGATGGTGTTTCTGAGATATTTTTTATACCTCATCACACCAGCGTCTTTAACAATTCTATGTTTCGAATTCCCTTGACAATCAATAACTTCGTAGCTTGAGTACGTGAAAGCCAAGTCGTTTTCAAGCATAAAATTCACTTGTTTTTCAAGCTTTTCGGGATACCAGATGTCATCGCTGTCTAAAAAGGCAATAAAACGTCCTCTAGCACGCGAAATCGACATATTTCTAGCCCTCGCAATCCCTTGATGCTCGTCGGGAACCAGCAAACTGATCCTATCATCTTGCAGACTGTATTTTGTCGCGATCTTGACGCTTTTGTCGGTAGAGCCGTCATCGGTGATTAGCAGTTCCCAATTGGTATAAGTCTGCGTCAGCACCGACTCAATGCTTTGCGCCAGATAAGGCTCAGCATTGTAACACGGCATTATTATGGAAACCAGCGGTGTCATCTCTTATTTGTAGCCGTAATTTGTCCTTCTTCGAGTCCTTCGGTGCTTTCTTTGATGAAAATTACCTTCAATGTAAGCAATATCAGCTTCAGATCCATCAACAGCGAGCAGTTTTCGACATACATCATGTCGAGTTTCAGTTTGTCGTAAGAAGTTGTGTTGTATTTTCCGTAAATCTGAGCGTAGCCTGTCAATCCGGCCTTCACCTTGAGACGGAAAGCGAATTCCGGCACTTCTTTCGTGTACTCGTCAGCGATCTCAGGGCGTTCCGGACGCGGACCGACGAAACTCATGTCGCCAGTCAGGATATTGAAAAACTGTGGAAGCTCGTCGAGGCGGCAGGCTCTTATGAACTTTCCAACAGGCGTGATCCTGTCGTCGTTTTCAGCCGCCAATCTTGCCACACCGTCTTTCTCGGCATTAGGTATCATGCTTCTGAATTTCAATATCTTAAAGGTCTTCCTATCCTTGGTATATCTCGTCTGACGATAGAAAACAGGGCCTCTGTCGTAAAGGAAAATCGCCAGCGAAACCAGAATCATGATTGGCGAAAGAATAATCAGTCCGAGCGCCGACAACACTATATCCGCCAGTCTTTTTATGATCCTTGCGGTCAACGGCATGGTGTTGTTGTGGCTAAACAGCAAAGGAGTGTCGAAAACAGCGAGATTCTCGGCGCCACGCAGTATGATATCCGAGATTTTCGGGGTGATGTACACCTTTTTCTTTTTCGCGAAACACAGTTTCAGTATGCGATTACGCTTTTCACTCGGCACGTCGTTGATCAAAACGGCATCATAATCATCCAAAATCCTCTCGATTTCCTCTATCGGCGTCTCAAAGCCAACCTCACCTGCAACATGATATTTATCATTTCTCCTATCAAATTTTATCGCCAGATTATTATCATGATTTCCCTTGATATTCAACACTTTATAAGGAGGAAAGATTTTGTAGTACAAGGTCATCAGGATATACGAGATAACTATCATCAGGACAACCTGAGCGAAAAACAGGAGGGTGTAGTATATGAAAAACCTCGGGATGTAGCTCAAATAACCTGCCATCATGATGGTCACCACAAAATACACGCCATTTGCGATGAACATTCCGATAATTTGCGAGATTATCACATTGGATTTTTTGCTCACACCGACCTTGAATCCTCCGAAAAAGTTGATGAAATAGATCGCCGTCAAGCCATAAACGCCAATCACCAGAAAATTACCTTTCATGATGTAAACCTTGTCAAGCATCACGTTGATATAGTTGAACCAAACGTAGACAAAGCACGTCAAAACCGTCAAAAGAATGACAGCGCTCGTTAAAAACCTGTACCAGGATTTGTATATGTTCGCGTGTTTCATATGATTATTTTTTCAAAAGACTGAATATTTTCCCAAAATAACGTGATATCTGCATGAAGAAATTGCTCGGCAGCTTATGCTCGCGCACGCAACGCATCCTTTCTCTCATGATTTTTCTGTGTACCTTGATTCCGTTAGACGAGGTGCCGCCACTGCGCATATTCACAAATATATCATTGATATACAATGTGTTAATATTTCCAATCCAAATCATCTTCACGAACATGTCGTAGTCGGAACAAATCGGATAATCGAGGCTGTAGAGGCCGAATTTGTCGTAACATACACGTTTCACATAGAACGAAGGATGTGGCGGCATTTTGCCCCAACAGAGATTCTCTCGCTTGAAATCCTTGCCCGAAAACATGCGCACCGTCTTACTTGTATCGTGCCAGTCGACGTAACGCACATCAGCGTAAACAGCTTCAATTGCAGGGTTTTCCGTAAATGCTTTGTGAACCGTTTCGAGCACATTATCCGAAGCGAAAAAATCGTCGCTGTTCAGAATGCCGACTATATCGCCTTGAGCCATTTTCACGCCTTTGTTCATGGCGTCGTATATGCCTTTGTCTTTCTCTGACACCCAACGCAGACGGCCTTCGAATTTGGGCTCGAACTCCTTGACGATGTCAAGAGTGCCGTCTTTGGAGTTTCCGTCAACAATGATATAATCGACATCCTTAAACGTCTGATTCAGAACACTTTGCATGGTATCACGCAATGTCTCCGCACTGTTGTAGGTCGCTGTAATCAAAGATATTTTCATTTGTTCTCCTCCAGATATTCGTCCAAAACACCTCTGTTCAGGTATTTGTTAAACATAGCCTGTTCTTTTCTCTTCAACAAATTCTTAGTCAAGCATTTAGGAATGAAAAGTTTCACCCATTGCATCAACTTGAAAATCCAAATTCGCCATTTTGGAGCATGATAGTCAAGCCATTGGGCAGGTGTGCGCCAGTCTTTTCCATACCAATATTCCAACACTCCATTGACATCGGCAGGAGCGCTGAATTCAACACCTTTAAACTCGATATTTGCCTGATTGTAGAAGAACTTACGAGGAAGAGGCTCGCCACAGTTGATCAGAAGCTTATCGTTAAAATCAGTAAAGAAATAAACGTCGATATATTCGTTGTTTCTGATGACTGAAATCAGTCCGCGGTCGTCACAACGTGCCACCTCAAAGCCGTGCTCACGCAGTTCGAAAAGCATGGACAAAAACCGGTTGACATCCTGATAATCAGCACCCAAGTCGATGTCTTCGTCGTGAGTTATGAAATCTTTTTCACGTGCAGCACCAAGCAAAGTGCCGTAAGCAAGGAAAAACTTAAACCCGTTTCTGTCGGCAATTTCCTTGAAAAGACAAAGGTTTTCGAAAGCTTTCTCCTTGTCTATCAACTTCCAGCCCGGATAAATCGGAACTAACTTGTATTTATATGTGCCTTTCGGCGTCTTAATTCTCGGCATGACTATAATTTCTTAAGTGTTTCGACAAGTTTGCCGTTGTCTTTTCTATCTCGAATCGCAATTCTGATATAGTTTCTTCCGTTGAACGCCGATTTCGTCGAGCAATCTTTTATAAGCAGATCTGCTTTTTCAAGCAACAGTCGGGTCAACTCGATTGAAGTGTATTTGTTTATGACTTCGCAAAGGAAATAATTAGCTTGCGATTTTATAACTCTCAAGAATGGTATCTGTTGTAACTCATTGAAAAACAGAGTTCTTTCTTCGATAAATTTGTCGCAGGCAATATCATAATCTTTCTCGTATTTTGCAAAAATCTGCATATAATATTCCGCAAACGAGTTGATGTTCCAAATCGCCACATTTTTCTTCATCTTTGCTATGATTTCCTTGTCGGAAGTGGCAAAAACGCCCAATCTCAAGCCCGGTACGCCATATGATTTGCTGATTGATTTTATCACCATAAGATTCTGGAACGCCTCGAGCAAATCATTGTGCAGCATCGAGTTATCTTTATGATTATCGGTAAAATCCACGAAACTCTCGTCGACAATCACTTTCATTTCACGCTCAGCAGCCCATTTTATAAGGCTCAAAACATCATTTTTCGGAATATAATTGCCTGAAGGGTTATCCGGGTTGACTAAAAGTAACAAATCAATGTGTTTATTTCCGAAAAACGCCTTCAAATCGTCGGAAGTGTAAGCAAAATCAGCATTTTGCGGGATATAATTCACTATGTTCTCAGCTAGCATCCTGTTAGGATATTCCTCGAAAGTCGGGTAAACCACACCGATTTTTTTGTCAGCAAACTGCTCCATCGCACTCTTGATGAGCTCAGCCGCTCCGTTGCCAATGCAGACGTATTCCTGCCTGATATTGAAGTACTTACCGGCCAAAAGTGAGTTGACATACATGCCCGAAGGATATTCTTGTAACAGCACGTCAAAGTTGGCGCGAAGCTCATCTTTCATTTTAGGAGTCGGGAAATAAGGATTCACGAGATAGCAGAAATCCAAAAGCTCCGGAAAACGCCAGTAGCCACCATAGCGTTTCATGTATTTTTTGAGTTTCAAATCGCCTTCGGCAAAAATGGTCTCGGCTATGTCAAGGTCTTGAATATCATCGATTTCGTACCATTTTTCATTGCCAATCGGCAGAGCCTTCAAACTAGATTTGTCGATCATTGTCAGCACTCGCAAAACCTCCTCGTAGTACTCGTTGTTGCCCTTCATCTGGCAATAAGCCTCAAGCAACGGCAGATACTGGTTGTTTATGTAGCTTTTGCTGAACTTGTAGATGTTTACCGTCTTGTAATAATTGTCGGCTTCCGACTGTTTAAACTCTTTTTTCGATATGAAATTCAATATGTTACGGTCATTGTCTATGGTCACCATGGTGCCGTCCATCCACTTCTCGTATTTGGCCACCAGCGCCAAGTCAGGTTGTTGATTATCAACAAGTAAGCGCAACATCGACTCTTCGTAAATCAGATCCGATTCAAGCAAAAGGGTGTCGTCTTCCTTAAATTTATCCTTCGCCAGCGCCAACGAATAAATGTTGTTTGTTTTGTCGTAAATCGGGTTGTCGACATACTCAATATTCAAGTTATCGTAATGACTATCAACGTAATCCTTAAGATTTTCCAACTGATAGCCAACCACAATCACTATGCGTTTCAGATCGAGATGCGAGAGGTAGGTCAATACGCGGTCGATGAGCTTCACACCATTGACTTCCACCATGCATTTAGTGTTGTTTTTGGTGAGTTCCCCGAGGCGTCGCCCCATGCCGGCTGCTAAGATAATCGCTTGCATATCACTTAGTTATGAGTTTTTTTATCTTTCTCTTGATGCCAAATGGTATCAATTGATTTATTCTGTTGTAAAGAGTGTTGTTATTTTTGTAGAAACATTTGTCGAAACCGTAGTTAGGAACAACGTATTTCGGATGCTGTAACGGGAATTCCAGCTCCTGCTCTGTCAGATAGTCGTTGGCATCGGTGCGGAACGAGGTGTGTGTGGCGCCCTCGCCGAATCCGATGTTTGAAATCAAACTCACTTTTGGGAATATCGAGAGCTGGTTTTGCGCCGAAAGTGTCAGATACCACTGCCAGTCCCATGCGCTCACATGGTTGGCGTCGACGGCTTTTAGACGATATTTCCAATAACGCACGTCCCAAGCGCAGTAGCCGATATTCTTGATGATTGAATCCTCGTAACGTGAACCGCGCCATGTCATGTTCAAGTCCATGTTTTTCCAAGCTCTACGCCAAGTGCCCCAGCCGTTGGTCGATTTATATTTCGAGAAACAATAACTGTCTTTGATCTTGTATTTTTTTATGTAATTTGCTCCATCAACCATCCCTATGCGGTCGTCATCCTTATATTTTTCAAGCATTTCCGCTAAAAACGGGAAGAAAGTCTTCTGCGGCAGGCAGTCGTCCTCGAGAATGATTCCGACTTCCTCGTTTTCGAAAAGCCAGTCAATAGCGGTGCTGACACCAAGCGAACAACCTACGTTTTTATCCAAGAAACGTGTCTTCACCTCGCAGTCCCAATCAACCATCGAAAGAACTTTATTGCGCAGACTATCAATCACTTCCTTCTCACCGGCCTTGTCTTCACGGGCTCCGTCGCATGCCAGATAAAGCTTCGCCGGCTGCGCTTCACGAATCCTTAAAAACGTCTGCAAAACCACTTCTTCGCGGTTGAAAAAAACCAAAAGTATCGGGATGTTATACATATTATCTTTTGTTAAAATTCTGAATGAAATTATAAACGCCTACATAGTCGCAAAACATCGAAAACAACACATATTCAAGCCTGTATTTCAACTTATTCGACCTCCGCAACGATATGAACAGACGCTTTTTCTTTTTCAAATATTCGTTGAAATCACTTTTCACCTGCTTGTTTGAATCTTTGATATTAGCCAAAGAATTATTGATTATCAATGAGATATGGTTATCAAAGACCTGTTTTACGTTATCAGGCATAGCGTTTTTATCTTTAAAACCGCTCAAACTCTCAGCCACAAGAATATTGTCATACGACTTTTTCGGATTGACAGTTTTGGTGATGGTGTTCTCAGTTTTTACCCAGTAATTATACAACGGTTTGCTAATTACACTCACTTTTTTCGCCAAAACAAGCGCTCGAGGCGTAAACTCATCGTCTTCATGGAAAATCCCGACATAAAAGTTAAGTCCATGATTTTCAATGAATTGTCTGTTAAAAACAAAATAAGGCACACAGCGGTCCCAATTGTCGAAATCATGCAAAAGCACGTCGAATCCCGTCTTTACGGTATCGGAAAACTGATTTCGCGGAATCTCCTCATCGCTTCGTTTGGCTTGCAGACAAATGATATCTGGGTTCTCTTCTATTTTGTTGAATATCAATGACAAAGCATCGTTTTCGATATAATCGTCGGAATCGATAAACCAGACGTAATCGCCTGTGGCATAGGACATGCCGGTGTTTCTGGCAGCGCTTAATCCCGCGTTTTTCTGGGAATAAATCTTTATATTCGAATATTTCAGCTGATATCGTCTGGCGATGTCCATGGCATTGTCTGTTGTCCCGTCATCAACTATAACTATCTCATAATCAGACATTTCCATATTCTGATTAACACATGACTCAAGACAACTCTCAAGGAATTGTTCGGTGTTGTAAACAGGTATGACCAATGACAGTTTCATACTATTTCTTGAACATTTCGATGATGTTTTTCAACTTAAAATGCCTAATGAAATACAAGGCTATCAGGATATCAGCCATAAACAGGCCTATCCAGACCGAAACGCGAGGCGGATGTATTTCATTAATGCAGTAACAAGCCGCCAGAATGCCTATGAAGATCAAAATCCAGCTGCCTGAAAGATTCAAATCAAGGGTTCGCTTTGAATAATGCCGCAAGATGAAAAAGTTCAGCAGACGCGATGTGGCGAGACTAAGCGGCGCCACGATGACACCAAAACGAGGCAGCAACACGAACAGAAGCAACAGGTTCACAGCACTGCCGGCACAATTGGCGTAACTGATGTATTTTGTCTGCCTTGAAAGGCTGACTCCCGATGTGACAAACGGCATAAGCATATAAATACTTAGCGGCAGGCACAGCAAAGTGATATATTTTACAGCGTCGATATATGTCGGCTGCGAGAGAATCAGCACAACCTCTTCGGCAAGAAGCGACAGATTAACTGAAATTATCACCAGAATAAGGAAAAACAGCTTGTACAGATTTTTCGCCTCCCGCACAAAGCCATCACGCTGATAGTGCTCGTAAAGATACGGTCCCCAAACATTATTGAAGGCAATGGTGATCAGCGAGAACACCGATGTTATCGACAATGACACTGAGTAAACGCCCAAAACGTCGTAAGAAACGTATTTTCCGATCATCACCTGGCCGAGCGAGGTGTCGATCCACCAGGCAAGGATGGCAGGCAGAGTCGGTATCGAGAAAACAAGAGCTTTCTTCAGAATCGCCTTGTCGAAGGTGAAATTGATGAATTCCCTGTTGACAATTAGGAAAAATACAGTTCCATATAAGTTTGCCGCGAGCGAGGCCACAAAAATACCTTCAACGCCTATTTGCCTTATCAAAACGAGATAAACCGCAGTTCCGATCTGCACCATCAGCTGACTGACAGAGCCTATCAGGAACAAAACAGGTTTGTTTTTATATCTCGTAAGTATGGCGAAATAAGACTGCAACGACACCGTCGGAAGGTCGGCTATCATCAGGATGAACGCGAGTTTATACGACTGCAGCCCCAGCATGTCGGTCCAGCTGTTACGCGTCATGAAAAATATTATGGCAATGAAGACCGAACACGACAAAATCGAGAAGAATCCGGTTGAAACGAGCTTTTTCCTGTCGACGCCTTTTTCGAAATAGTCACGCGCGATGCCGGAGTGGATGTTCAGATTCGCCAAGATCCCGATAACGGCGCTGCATGAGTTTATCATCGCCATGGCACCGTATTCTCCTGTTGTGAGCACACCTGTATACAACGGCATCAGGAAGATTGCCGCGATCTTCGACAGCATCGAAGCGCATCCGTAAATCAGAAACTGCGTTAAAAACTTCCTCATTATCAGCTATTTGCTATGGTTTGGTATGCGTTACTCCAATTTTTTATGCAATAATCCCACGAAAACTGCTCTTGTCCGACATTCATATTCTCTTTCACAAAATCTTTATAATACTCAAAATTATTCATCACTTCATAAAACTTTTCAACACCTTCCTTAATACTTTCGACTTCCAAATATTTGAATCCAATTTCCTTCAAAACAGAATAAGCCGCAAACCAATTGCCCGAAATCATTATCGTTCCAGCGCACAGACATTCTTTCACAGAGCTTGATAATCCGTCAAAATCGGAAAGTTGGAACATCACATCTGTGGCTTTTCTCAACTTCACGACATCCTCATCCGACATATAATTACCTTTTATCATGTTATAGTGGCAATTATGCTCGGCCAAAATCCTTTCAAGTTCATTGATATAATACTCCTCAGCACCTCGCGTCATAGGAAAAATGAAATGCAATTTGTCTCTGACGGTATCAAAATCCTTATTGTTCACAATCTCTTTTAAGATCTTATCGTGATTATGCAAAGATTTTCCACTATACCCAAGAACAACCGTAATTCGTTCAGGATCAATATTATAATACTTTTTATAATTATTATTTCCGGCATTATTAGTACCGAAAGCGTCAATTATCGACGAGCCGAACACACCGTAAAACTTCCTGATATCGTTTAAAAACGGAAATTTCCTCAATGTTGCCTCTGTTGGCTTACTGCAAATCAACGTGCCAACTGTTTTAATAAATTCCGCATACTTTTTGAGATATAACTTATGCGATTTCAGCAGCTGGAGTGAATCCATCTCACCGCCCCAAGGTGTATAGCATATATTTTCAGCATATTTGTAATAAGCCTTCGGACATATCACCCATTCAGGCAAAATCCAGTGAAAATGCATGATGTCGTATTTTATGCCGTTACGTTTCAAAAACCGCCCGAAACGGATTCTGCTGACATAAGGGTTGAAAAATGTCGACAAATACCTGATGTTGCTGCATTTTTTCAGCTCATAATCGTCGAAAAACACCTTGTCGTAAGGAAAATCGCAGTAGTTATGCTTATCCGGGATTGGCGAATACACATGAATCTCCGCGTCCATCTGTTTTTTCAAGGCTTTAACATAATGGACGAAGAAAATTGAATTCGCGTCGCCAACCAATAAAACTCTCATTTTCTGATAATTTTCAAATACTCATTCCAGTCGCCTATGTCGGTCCACGACTTTTCACTTACCGGAAAACAGCCGACTCTGCCGCCTCTTTCCCTCACCTTCTTAATCAAATCGGTGATATGGTAGAAAGTGTTTTCAGGAATCTCGTCAATCAATTGAGGCTCAAGCAGATACACTCCAGTGTTAATCATATAACTCATATCCGGTTTCTCCGAAATACCCTTCATCAAACCATTGTCGCCTGTCTCGATTACGCCATACGGAATATGGAACGATTTGATTGCCGTCACTATGGTGATGTCGTTTTTGTTGTTCACATGATAATCATAAACGTCACGGTAGTCCTGATCCACAATAATGTCGCAGTTCGACACGAAGAACGGCTTGTCGATCTTACCTTTCAGAAGCGAAACACTGCCAATTGTACCGAGCGGCTTGTCCTCCTTCAGGAAAGTCACATCGTATTTCTCATCAAGATTATCGAGATAATATTCTATGATTTCTCTTTTGTAATTGACTGAAAGATAATATTTTACGCAACCGATGCCTTTGAATTGATCGAGAATCGTCTCAAGTATGGTTTTCTCGTTTATCGGGATGAGCGGCTTCGGGATGACATTGGTTATCGGCTTCAGCCTTGTGCCGAGTCCACCCGCCATGATGACAACCGGTAAGTTTATTTTCTTTTTAGCCTCAATTTTTGAAGTGCCGAAAAGCTCTGACCAGAAATGCACATCCACGAGATTTCCTTCAGCATCAACCACAGGCATACATTCAGAGCGAATACGGTACATTTTTGTTTTTATGGATTCTATTGATTCTTCAGGACTAGCATAAATCTTATTTGTGTCAAGAATAGAAACAATAGGAGCACTCATATCCATTCCTTTTAGGATGGCGCGTTGTATGTCACCAATTGTCAGCAACCCCAAGAATTTTTCATCTTCAAAGACAAATAAAAGTTTCACTTTTTGAGCATCCATCTGTCTAAGCGATTGAATGATAGAGGCAGTTTTGGCTATTTTACGGTTGTCAATATTCATATTTATTCAGCTTTTCTTAAAAACTTCGCAGGATTACCCGCCCATATCTCCCCGGCATTTACATCTTTTGTAAGAACCGCCCCCATGCCAATAGTTGCGTTCTCACCAATTGTAAGATGTTCGCGAACAGTGCAATTAAGGCCAAAATGAACACCATTGCCCACGTTAAGATAAGCTCCAACAACAGCTTGTGATGCGACGTGATTGAATTTACCCAGCTCAGTGTCATGACCTACAGTGGCGCCAGTCATAATTAGCGTTCCCATTCCTATATGTGCTGCTGCCGATATCATTGCGTACGGCATTATCACTACACCGGCATCAATCTTAACGTCTGGTGCGACATAAGCCAAAGGATGTATGAATGTTGCCAGATTTTTTTCGGAAAAGCCCAACTCATTGAAAAGGTTGATTCTTTCTGTCTGACCATCGATTCTATATATTGTCCATATGAATTTATATCCCATGGATGTAAATTTCTCAACATTCTCACGCGACGTCTTAGCCAACACAGGAAAACCCTGAATATCCGTACCCACTTCAAGTCTGTCGCTAAAATACCCTGCCACCTCATATTCATTGAAACCTCTTCTTCTGGCATCCTCAATGGCTTGAGCTATGACGGTGCCATTGCCGACACCTCCCATAATTATTATTTTCTGACTCATAATCAATGTTTTCTGTTTGTTATTTTATCATGTTTTTGTATGATGTTTTTTGCCATTTTCAACATAGGAGGCCCTATGAATTTGTTATCCTTTACAGCAACACCTTTACCTTCGCGAATTGATTCTTCAGTAAGCTCAATCATTTCTTTTGCCCAGGCAACCTCTTCCTCTGAAGGTGAATAATACTTATTGCAAAGAGGAAGTTCCTTAGGATTAAGAATCAACATTCCCTCGAAACCTAGATTCTTTGATAATATTAGATTCTTCTCCAGGTCTTCCAAGTCATGAACCCTGATGTGAACAGTGTCGACAGGGATTACTCCAGCTTCACGAGCCGCGTTTACTATGGCATTTCTTGCGTAAAATATGCTCAGCCCTTCAGCATCGTGCCTCCCGCGAATGTCTGTCACATAATCTTCACAACCGAAAGCTACAGCCACAACTCTATAACAAGCATTGCAAATATCTTTGATGTTGACAATAGCTCCGGCCGTCTCTATCAATGGTATTATTTTAAACGTTCCTATAGGAATATGTTTCTCGTATTCTATCGTTTCAAGAAGCTTTCCTATGAAATAAATGTCTTCACCTTTTGTGGCTTTTGGATACATGAAACCAGTCACACCATCAATTGTAAGCTGATACAGATCTTTCAACAACTCACCGCTCTCACGGTCGTTTACACGCGGGAAAACCAGTTTACCATTCAAATCATCACGTTTGACAAATTCTTTGATGTTATCTCGAGCCATCTGTTTGTCAACGACAGGAACAGAATCCTCAATATCGAGCAGAAGTACGTCAGCGTCTCTTCTTACAGAACTGTCAAGCAGTTTTCGGTTGTGAGCAGGCACAAACATCAAACTGCGCATAAGATAATTATCGTTCATCATATTACTCATTGTTATTCTTCTTTTTAACAAGTACATGTCTGCGGAAAGAAAGCACATCTTCTCCTCTTTGGTTGTATGCTATAGACTCCACATATATAATACCTCTGTCGTTTTTTGATTTCGATTCACGTTTGTCGAGTATCGTTGTGCGAACATAGATGGTGTCACCAACAAAAACAGGGTTTACATGCTTAATGTTCTCGTAATCAAGATTAGCAATGGCTTTACCGCTGATGTCTGGAACAGTTATCCCGACTGCAAGAGAAAACACCAGTGTGCCAACAACAAGAATTTTACCATGCTGATTGTGACTTGCGTAATCCGCATTGATATGTACCGGATGATGATTCATTGTCATCAAAGCAAAGAAATTGTTGTCACTCTCGAAAATCGTTTTTGACAATGAATGATGAATTACATTTCCAACTTCAAAATCATCGTAATATAAACCTAGAACTGATTGTGTCATAATGGTTACACTTAATTCTCTATAATTATTTGACTTCTAATAATTTCAACGGAAGTTTCTATGTCTTTCTCTAGCTCTTCCCTTGTGTCGGCAACAAACACCGCATCACCATATCTGTCAAGGCTGTTCTTGATTTTCCCGACCTTATCGCCTTCTTTCAAGCCAAAATAATGGAAATGATAGCCTTTAATATCTTTTAGCCTGTCAAGATTGCCAATTTTCTTGATTTTTCCTTCAGGAAGATTAAAGAAAACCACACCCGAGCATCTGTTACGCTTCGCTTTTATGTCTTTTTCTGTAAGCTTATGTCCCACCGATATCTCTATCAACAGATCATCGATATTCAAACCTGTGGAAAGCGGCACCAGGGTCGATGTGATGAAATCGCCGCCAAAACGCGGACTTGTCTCAATGACTGTGATGCCTTTCTTGCCTATTTTCAACTCGGTATGCGAACCGCAATTATTGAAATTCAATGCTTTAGCTATCTTTTCAATGACATTTCGAATTTCATTTTTCACATCGTCCGACAAAACCGCCGGCTGGATATGCCCGAGCTCAACATTGTAAGGAAATTCAGTCGTTTTCTTCTCGGTAAACTGTATCACCCTCGACTTGCCGTCATAATGTATACTCTCGATGCTATATTCCTTGCCTTCGATAAACTCTTCAACCAAAACGTTGGTTTTGTGAGTAAACTCCATGGCTTCAGCGAAATTACGCTTTACATCATCATCGTTTTTACATAACTTCACACCACGTGAGCCGGAGTTGTCCCGAGGTTTTATTATTACCGGAAACTCCATCCCTGATTTCTTGAAGTCATCATAATTTTCAACAACGACGCCTTTGGCGCATGGAACTCCGAACTCCAGAAACCTCTGTTTCATCAGATATTTGTCGGTCGACCACTGCGCCGTCTCCACCGAATAGAACGGCAGACGCAATGTCTCAGCTATCCGCGCCATCATAACCAAAGGCTTGTCGGTGGCTGTGGTGATAACTCCAGAAACATTGTATTTTTTAGCGACATCCAGTGTTTTCTCGTAATCCTGACCGCCAACAACCTCGAACACATCTACATCGTTTCTGCAGACGGCGTCTTCACACGGGTCGATTCCAACAGTGAACAATCCTTTCACCTTGCATCTGGCAATCAACGACTTCTGTAGAAATCCAAGGCCGAAAATAAGTATCGATTTTTTATCCATTTATCGCTTTGTCGAGTGTTTCAACAATAAAATCGACGTCGGCATCGCTCAGCGAAGCATACATCGGAAGTGTTATTTCATTGTCCGTAACATATTCTGTCACAGGCAGTTCCGCCTTAAAATTCTTATAAATCGAGAACCTATGGATCGCAGGATAATGCACACTGGTCTGCACTCCGCCCTCATGAATCCTGTCACGGATGGCGTCACGTCTTTCTTTCGTGGAGCCTGTCAAAACCACCGGCATGATGTAATTGCTCACAAACTCGGTGCAGTCGGCAAACGGCACCACCACGCCCTTCACTTTGACGAGTTTTTCCAGATATCTGTTCCGCACCGCGATTCGTTTCTGCAAATCGCCCGGAAGCTTCTTCAGCTGCTCAATAGCTATCGAAGCCCTGATATCATCCAAACGATAGTTGTATCCAAGCTCAACAATATCGTACGTTGTGGCATGTCCGCCAGCTCTCTGATACGACATCGTGGTCATGCCATGCGAGCGCAAAAGCCTTGCTTTCTTGGCAAATTCCTCGTTGTTGGTGATGAGCATCCCGCCCTCACCTGTGCTGATATTCTTGTTCGAGAAGAAACTGAATGCCGCCACATCACCTATGGTACCGAGTTTCTTGCCTTTGTATTCCGAAAGCGGTCCGTGGCATGCGTCTTCAATGACTTTCAGGTTGTTTTTCTTGGCGATAGCCATGATTTCGTCCATCTTCGCCGGGAAACCGGCCATGTGAACAACCACTATAGCCTTTGTGCGCGGAGTGATTTTCTTTTCAATCTCTTTCGGATCGATGTTCAAATGCTCCGGACTCACTATATCGCAGAAAACCGGTGTCGCGCCTGCATATCTGATGCAGTTTACCGATGCCGCGAATGTCAGCGAAGGACACAGCACCTCGTCACCGGGACCGAGCCCGCACAGCATGCACGCAAGATGCAGAGCGCCTGTGCAATTAGTGACAGATACCGCATATTTCACGTGAAACATATCAATAAACATCTGTTCCAACGCCTCGTTCTTCGGACCTGTCGATATCCAGCCCGAATTGATGGTGTCGTATGCAGCTTGAGCCTCTTTCTCGTCGAAATTCAGCTTGAATAATGGAATTTTGTAACCCATATCGCTTGTTTTTTACATTTTCTGATCCAAATTTTTCCCTTTTTCCTCGTGTTCGAAGTTGGGGATGAACTTCTTTATCGCCTTCACGACCTCTTCTTTTGTGAAATCCGCTTTTGCGAAAATCGACTCCATCTCTTCAAAGAAACCGTCAATCTCGCTCATAGGTCGTCTCGCGACTTCCTCAATAACTCCAAGGCTTCTGAATCGTCGCATGTCGAGTTTCTCGCCCGGCACAAAAAACTCCTCGTAAGCTTTTTCGCCTGTGGTATCGCTCTTGAAATACACCACCGGATATTTTTTGCTTCCGAAAGGCATCCCGTCAGCGAACTTTTTCGCCTCTTCGTCTGATGAAAACTCTGCTTTTTGAGCACCCATAGCCTCGACAAACTTATCGCAAATGCTCGAAAACGTCAGCATCTGCTCCTCGCCGAGTTTCGGGAAGAAAATCTCGCCGTTTTTACCGAGAATACAGGCCAACATGCAAATCTGGCCGCTCTCTTCAGGCGACACGAAATAACGTTTCACATCGTTAGGAGCCGCCAACGGCTGTTTTTTCGCCACCCTGTTGATCCATCCGTCTGGCAACGAGCCGTTTGAGAAAGCCACATTGGCAAAACGTGCCGTCGTCACCTTGAATTTTGTGGTGTAAGCCATTATCATGTCCTCCATGATACGCTTGCTCGCACCCATGATGTTCACCGGATTCGCGGCCTTGTCGGTGCTAACGCAGAAGAAGTGTTTCGGTGGGTAAACCGCCAGCAAATCAAGGAGTTTCTTGGCTTTGATGTCGTTGTTTTCAATCAGAGCCTGCACCGAATATTTGTCCTTCTCACTCCTCACATGTTTGTGTGCCGAGAAGTTAGCCACTATGTCGAAACCCTTTTCTTCACGGAAAATCCGTTCAAATATCGGGTCGGCGAAGTTCAAAGTGTAGGCGCGGTATTCCTCAGGGACAAACATCCCATATGTGGAACGCAAATCGCGTGTCAACTCAGCCAAACCGTTCTCGTTCAAGTCGATAACCACGAGTTTTGAAGGCTTGAACGGCAGCACCGCCTTGATAAACGACGATCCTATCGAGCCCGCGCCGCCTATCACGCACACGCTCCTGTCTTTAATTTCCGTCGAAAGCTTGTCTTTGTTGGCTTCGATATCCGCCAAAAACATACTCTCCTTGCGGAAAGTGACGTTGTCTGATATAAATTGTGATTTGTTAAACATCAAAAATCATAGTATTTTCTGTCCAAACTTGTCCTGATACCTATGCTGAATATGAAATCGCTTGTGGTATCAAGACCTTCCGCTGCAAAATGACGATGCGCAATCTCGGCAAAAACATTCATGTTGTAGGCAGGATTCACCATATACGACACTATGCAGTCGTTAAACACCACTGTTGTTTTTCTTCCTGTAAGCAAATAATGACCATCACGCGTATCTTTTCCATCTTCATCAAAATCCAAAGGAACAGCCGTATTATAATCGTTGTAGACGTTGTGTCCGTAGTTAGCCCAGACATTGTTTTCAACATCCCAGTCGTCACCGTATTGTCCAAAATTCAGTTTATACTGGAAATATAGGCGTTTCCAATTATATTGCGCACGGAACACCGCCTCCCACAGATTCGCGCCCCATGGATGAGCCAACGGTTCGTTGTAATGTCCGTAATTATCTTCACCAACTGAGTTTTCTGTACCTTGAGGCGTATGCGAATACATATACGGTCTCACAATATTGCCTTCCAACTGCAAAAACAGATTTCTCACACCAAAGCAGTCATAGCTCTTCACACCGAGCTGATATGCCTGTTTGTTTGATGTTGAACCTTTTAGCGCCCTGATTTTGTTTATAGAAAACTCATCAAGCACAAACTGTCCGTAAATAGTGGTATGTTTTCCAACAATGAGACTAAAGTTAACTCCCAGAAGCGCATTATCAGGGGAACTTCCGGCGTAATACTCGGCAGAACGCAGGAAGATGATCGGGTTTATATATTGAAAATCAAATCCTCTGCGGATATCAATGGTTCTTAGCGTTGAATCAGGACCCATCACTTGCTGGTGTGTCTGAGCAGCCGCCATCAGAGCATCAAAAAAGCCAATATTTAATCTATTTGTAACTGCAATATCCAAGTAATGTATCACCGCCCATTTGCGAGCATATGTGTTATCGGCCATAACAGTGTTCCGGTCGGTCATCTGAGCATACAAGCAGGTGTATTGAATTCTCCAAAAATCTGCGGTCAGTTTCAAATATGGATATGCCAAGGCATTGTCTGACAGCATCATAGAACGATAACCGTCGCCAATGAAGTTCTTTCCGTAACCCAAAGTTGCGTTTAACCATTTTACCGGACGCATAGCCACATAAGCTGACGCGTTTGTATAATCAAATCCGGTTTTTTTGAAACGTTTCGACCATCCTTGACCCGGAACAACCCTGTTATTTATAATATACTGATCGATGTATTCCGGAAAAACAGCCTGATTTTCACGCAAACAGGTGTAAAAAGCGAAGTTTTCACCTATTGTTCCTTTAATCTCTCCACCACGAGTATTAACCCACGTTGTTCTGTGGCCGTCGGAACCAATTTGAAAATCAACAACAGGATTTATGGCCACATAATAATCATCCGACTTCACCCTCACGAAATCGTCATTTAAAATCGAATTCAAGATATAATTTGAAAACTTACCTTTTTTATTGATTGGAATTCGATATATCTCATTGATACTGTCGAGATTAAGCACATTTTTAAACTGCGATTCCGACCAGCCCCGCATAGCAGTATGGAAGATGTAATCCGAACTGTATGCCGCCGTCTGAATTTCCATCTCATAATCGTCGTTAAGCGGAACGAGCAACTCTTGCGATTTCATCATAAAACTCGTAGCGCACAACGCCAAAACTAATAAATACTTTTTCATTATTCGTTTGATTTTAATGAACTTATAAAATTATCCATGAAGAATAAACAATTGAAGAAACAGAAGAAAATAATACCCATCTGCGACTCAAAAATCGACTCAAACAAGGCGTTAAAACCTATCATCAGCAAAAACAAAAGGTATATCAGATCTGTTTTTTTCATCTTTATCCAAAGCACGAATGGTATCACGAAATATGCCATCAAAAGCAGCAATCCTATGATTCCCACACTGATTACCGTCTCAAAAAACATATTATGCGCGTTGATATCTTTGTCTATCGCATAGTTAATGTAAAGATACTCAACCATATACGCATCGATAATATCAGGATCGACACCATAATGCCTTGCCTTCTCACGCATTTCCTGCCGCATTGATTCCGACGGCTCATAATACTCGTCTTTTGTCTTTTTATCAAGCTCGGCGGCCATATCTTCACCGATAACAGCCACAACTCCAGCCTTATAAGCCAGATATGACTTCATAGTTTCATCACATCTGTCACCTGTGCCAACTCCTATCAGCCAGTTGTTCTCCAACACCGACTTGTATCCTTTAAACTGCACAAGACGATGGTCGGAAGAATGCTCCGTCACAATATTTGTCACCGTCTCAGTTATCCTAGACACGCTCTGCGGAAACAGCACACACGCGCCGGCAATCGCTATTACGAAAGCACATCCGACAATAACGCCTGTCTTTTTCTTTTTCATGACAAACGTCAGCCAAACCCATTGGAATATGAACAACAAAACCAGGAACAACAATCCGGCACGCGACCTGACCAAAATAACCAAAATGACCAGAATTATATATGCTATTCCATTGAAAACCTTGGTTTTACGACTTGTTCTACCAAAAATCTCATTAAAACAGAACATCAAACCAAGCTCGGCATACATCGAAAGATAGCTGTGGTGCACATAATACAGCTTCATCAGATCAGCATCGAAAAACCGTATACTAGTGGCGCCGTTGTAAATCACATCATAAACGGCGTGCACCAGATTCATGGCGAAAAACAAGATACAGCCAAGCACCAACGCATTACCCAAGGCTTTCAACCTGTTTTTCGTCAAATACGACATATCGGAAATGATAAATATCACCGGGAAAATCAGGAATCCAAGCTTTTTGCTGACTTGAACCCAACCAAACGATGTGTTGTCCGTATAAATCATTCCGATAAAATACACCAGCCACGTCAAAGCGAAGATAATATAAGCCCATTTGAACTTCAACTGACGCTCATTCAGCTTGAATTTCTGGTCAAAAATGAACTTCAAGACCGCGCAAACAAGCAACGCCACCTCACAATATTGCGCCGCAAGCCAGTGAAACGGTATCGCAAACGCCAAAAGCATCATAATCAGAAGCTCGGCTTTTTGAAACGGTCTCAAATCTTTAAATATATCTTTCATAAATAAATAATTGATACTCAAACAATTACACACCTCTCTACACAGCTTCGCCACTTGGGTCACATCTGTGAACCAACAAAAAAAGCCTTATCTCATTTAAACTACAAAGATAAGACTTATTTTTAAAATAAAAACAAATAATGTAAAAATTATCGTTTTGAGTGTTTAAACAGGCCCAACGCCTTGAACTCTCTTCTCAATTTTCTGTTGAAAGTCCAGCGGATATCGGATGTCCAGATGCGGACATATTCGCAGTAATCGAAGTAAAAAACATAACTGTAATACAGGAATATCGAACCTAAAACAGCATATTGCCACGGCACCAGACAGAACAGCAAAGTGACTCCCGCCGCCATGATCAGCGGATGCATAATAAGTTCTGTACAGACATTCACAGTGTTACGGAAAGCCTTGTCTTTCAAATTTTTAAGTATGAACGACGCAGTTATCCAGATCGGGCTCGAAACAACTGCCGCCGCCAAAAATATCGGCAATCCGAGCAGCACCATAACAGTTTTCCACAGTGTGCGCCAGAAAGGCACTCTCATAGCGACCGACGTCACAGAAATTCCCTCTTCTTTTCTATGTTGAGTGAATTCATTGACTTTTTCAAACAACGCTTTAGCTTTTTCAGGTTCTTTCTCCCTGAATTTCAACACTTTATCAATGAAACGCTGATTTCTGTGCAGACGCATTTTCAACGTCAGCGGCAACCGTCCCGCCCTGATTTTTGTAGTCTCCCAAATAGCGTCATAGTCTTCATCGTCAGGGATATAGGAAATGAGTCCGGCCATCCTTTCGGTCAGGAGCTGTTTCAACTCATTCATGATGACAGCCTCGTTCTCACCCTCATGTTCCCTCATATATTCAGTCACATTGATCGGCTTGCCGTAGTTGACCAAAACAGTGGAGCGGAATCGGAAATAATCTCCATATTCCAATCCGACAGGCACGATATAAACCGGTTTTTCATGCCCAAACTGACGATTGGCGTCAAGTGCTATGTGAAATATACCTTTACTAAGTTGACGCAGGGAATGTTTTGTGCGGTGCGCCGCCTCCGGAAACAGATACAACGGCACTTCATCATGAATAACATCAACGGCCTGATCGATGGTGTCGCCGTTTTTATCGCGCACCGACCCGATACCGTCACGCATTCTGAAAATCGGCAGAATCCCTATGTTTTTCAGTATCTTGGCTGTGTGTGTATTTTTGAAGATGTCACCTCTGGCTATGAAAATCTTTTTTCTTCTCGATGTCGCCAGCAGTACCAAGGCGTCCATCAGGGTATTGCAGTGGTTGCAGCCGAAAATACATGCTCCGTCTTTTGGTATATTTTCCTTCCCGATGACATGGAATCGCGTGAAGCTCCGCCTAGTATGGTGATCCACAAAAATCTTCAACAAAGAATAAATCTTATCGTCGTCTTGTATCTTGCCCATTGTCTTTGCTTTTGAAAGCACAAATTTACAAAAATTTCTTCGATATGAAATTAATTTTATAATTTTGCCTGTCTTTTTGAAAATACAAATATGAAAACATTTAGAATTTTAAACTACATCTTCGCCATCGCACTAGGTTTCTTCGCTGTGATGTTTGGCATCAACCGTTTCGGAAACAATAACAATCAAATTGCCGACACAACTTTATACACCGAAGAGTATTGCAAAGACATCATCGGTTTTAATGATGTTATCCCTATGGAAATCAACATGGTGGATGGAAAAATCGAAAGCATCAACATACTTGACAACAAGGAGACTCCGCGTTTCCTACAGAAGGTGACCGATGAAAACCTCGTTGAGAAATTTTACGGTTTAACACCTGAAGAGGCAATAAATCTTGACCTTGACGCTGTCAGCGGTGCCACATACAGCTCAAATGCGATCATCAAATCGGTGAAAACACGCATGGAAATTTACACGAAGGATGTCAATCCAAGTCCGTGGACATGGCAACTCATCGGAATCATTTGTTGCGCCGTAATCCTTTGTGTTTTAAGTTTTTGCAAGAAAAGATTAAGCCATTAGGTATTAGCCATTAGAAACAGAACGTCCAATGGCTAATGGCTAGCAGCTAATGGCTAAAATATGTAATTAAACCCGATATACGCCTTCATTCCTTCCCCATCGAGCTTATTGAGGGCTTTGGCGAATTCTGCCGACACCACAAAATTCTTGTTCATTATGAGTTTCAAGCCGCATCCCGCCGAGGTGTGGAGGTTTTCGTCTTTACCGCTGTAAATAAGGTCTTCATCCCAATCTCCTATCATGTAACCTTTCAGAAGTTCCATGGCCGCTTTCTGTTCCTCGAGTCGGAATGTCTGTGTCACCATACCGGCATCAAACATCGGATTGATTGCCACACACCAGTTCTGATTGATGAACTTGAAGTTTGCAATTCGCCATCTTAACTCAGCGTTTAACCATGCCACTCCCTGACCGATGACGCTGTTACGATTGATACCACGGCCTGTAGTCGAACCGCCGTATGCTTCAGTGTAGATCTTCTTGTAAAACATCAGGTTGGTGTTCATCATGGCATAGAACGGAATGTCACCAGCGATAACGTTTTGAGCGCCAAGACGATAGCTGAACGTCAGGTGGTCGCCCCAAACCGGAATGTAATGATGGAACACTCCTGTAAACGTCAGATGGTCGTAGTCGTGTTTATCAATGAAATCTGGAGCTGCCGTGAATGTAGCCTCGAAATAGATTCCTCGTGTAGGGTCATTTTCATAGTTTTTCGAGTCGTAGATGATTCCAGCCTTGAGTTGAGTGACATTTCCGCCGCCTTTTTCATCGTCTCGGATGAGGCCGCTCTCGCAATACATCTCGTAAAGCGTCACCTGATTGTCATATTTCTTGATGTTCAAGCGTTGGAAATTGTAGTTGTAATAACCCAACCCGACACCGTAATACAGGTTTTTCAAGTCACCGATCTGCTGCTGCATACTGACAACGGCACGGAACTGCTTTCTGTTCAGGGCATAAAAACCGCTTTCGGCCATGCCCGGCTCAGTGATGTCGAACGGCTGATAGTCTGCACCATCAAGCACAGCACACTTATTCGCGGCAATATCCTTATAATATGGAGCAGCATAGCCGTTGAAACCAAAGAAGTCGAACTTCTTATCGATGAAATAGCCGAAATCCGCGAACAGCTTGCCTTTGGGGATGATGTTGTTCCAGTAGGAATAAGAGCGGATTATGCTCGAGCCCTTGGTATAAGTCGACAACTCGACATTGATTTTGAAGTCGTAGCCCGGGTATTTTGAACCGTCGCCATAATTAAAAATGTCGACGCAAGCTCCGTATTGGAATCCGAGGTCGCTGTTGAAACCGACTACCGGAAGCGGTCCGAAGTTCCAGCCTTTCTTGACGATTTCACCTTTTTCGTTTAATGTCTTGCCATTGTCTTGACCCATCATCCCGATGGCTGTCAACAAAACAATCGCTAAAAAAATCGTTTTTTTCATATTCATACACTAAAACTTTTAACTTTAAACTTAAAAACCATTCTCAACTCTAAACTCTACACTAAATATATCTTTTGGTCGAATTTTTCAGAATTTCGTCACAAATAGCGGAATTTCGTCACAAAACAGTCTCTAAAGGTCGAAAATCGCCCGATCCGTCCCTACCGTCTAAAATAATGACGATTTCGCCCTTGACTTCTTTTTGTTTGAAATATTTTATCACTTCTTCAAGCGTTCCACGGACATTTTCTTCGTGAATCTTTGTCAACTCGCGTGCCACCGACACTCTGCGATCCGAGCCGGCCATTTCAGCCAGTTGCTCGAGTGTTTTCACAAGTCGGAATGGCGACTCATACAATATCGTAGTGTATTCATTCTCAACGATTTGCTTGATCTTCGTCTGACGACCTTTCTTATGCGGAAGGAATCCTTCAAAAATAAAATGGTCGGCTGCCAGACCGGAATTTACGAGAGCCGGCACGAAGGCCGTGGCACCAGGGAGACACTCCACTTCCACGCCGCGACGTATGCACTCGCGAACCAGCATGAAGCCCGGGTCGGAGATGGCCGGAGTGCCGGCGTCGGTAACCAAAGCCATACGCTCACCGTTAGCTATACGCTCGGCAATACGCTCAACAACGACGTGTTCATTATTCAAGTGAAACGCCTGCATCGGTTTACTTATCTCATAGTGTTTCAATAAGTTACCGCTTGTACGAGTATCTTCAGCGAGTATCACATCAACCTCTTCACGAAGCACACGCAAAGCCCTCAAGGTTATGTCCTCGAGGTTACCTATCGGCGTCGGAACTAAAAACAATTTCATGACGTTAGACAAATCTTCTTTCCACTAAATCATTCAGCATTTTATAGGCATTCGACTCCAAATCCCACTGAAGCTCTATCTGCAGCTCGCTCATATAAACTCTCGCTCCCGAAAGCGTCGGGAAGTCGTTCAAAGCGTCTATCGACTTGTTGTAACGTTCGACGGAGCCATTAAACAAATCATTGACTATCATCACTTTATCATTGATTCCTATTGCCATCCTTATATCGGAGACATGAGCACGCTGCAAACGCGCCACGAGGCTGTTGTCCTCCGACTCCTGTTTACTCTCCGGTTCCGGTTTTGGCTCTGGTTCTTGCTCAGGTTCAGGCTCGGGCTGCGCCTCAACAGTCTCATTATCAACAGGTTCAAATCTAAACATCTCGTCACCTTCGTCTTCCCAGTCTTCCTCATCCTCCTCGTCAGCATCGTTTCCATCAACTTCCAAAATGTGCTTGGTCATTTCATGTTTTTCTTCAACTGGCTCATTTTCAACGATTTCAGTCTCTTTTTCAATTTCTTCTGTCTCAACAGTTTCTTCAGCTACAGGTTTTTCTTCCTGAACTTCATTTTCAGTCTCGTTCAAAACATCAGATGGCGTTGCTATTTCGAGCTCAACACCGCGTTTTATCACCTCGCCACCTTCATTGATTTCAGTGACCACGTTTTCTTCCGCCGGCACATCTACTGTCACCTTATCTGCTTGATAATCACAGAGTAAGTCATACAGATCGCGGGTGCGTTCCATCATTATGTCGAGGTCGAGACGGCTCATCTCACGATCGTTGCGATACATATAATCGACTTGCACCATCATGCGGCCCAGCTGATGTTTCAGCTCAAGCACAATATTTTTTTCATCTTTTTTTTGTGTTTCCATGATAAAATTCTTTATTTTTGTAGCTACAAAATTATAAAAAATTTAAACGCATCGTATATGTTTCTCGAAAAAGATTCTCATAATAAATCGCAAGGCTGGATTGAAGTGGTGTGCGGTTCAATGTTTTCTGGTAAAACCGAAGAGTTGATCCGTCGTCTCAACCGTGCCCGAATAGCAAAATTAAGGGTAGAAATCTTCAAGCCCGGAATCGATACGAGATACTCTGAGGAAGACGTGGTGTCGCACAATGCCAACGCTTTGCATTCAATTCCGGTGGAAAACGCGCAGCAAATCCTGTTTTACTCCAACGAATGTGATGTCATCGGAATAGACGAGGCGCAGTTTTTCGGGAACGAACTTATTGATGTTTGCCAACAGCTTGCTAATCAAGGGATTAGAGTTATCATTGCAGGTTTGGACATGGACTTCATGGGCAAGCCTTTCGGCCCGATGCCACAGCTGATGGCGATAGCCGAAGACGTCACAAAAGTGCATGCAATCTGTATGCGATGCGGCAGTCTGGCACAATATTCACACCGCACAATAGCGGGCGACAAGCTCGTGGTGCTAGGCGAGACTGAAAGTTACGAACCGCTTTGCCGCGAATGCTACAACAAGGCGATGGCTGATAAAGCTCAGAAAGAAACTAATGCAGACCCTTCACTGTAGGGGTTCCCGGGACAAAATCCTTAAGATAGAACGGCTCAAAATACGCGACATCGACGAAATCCTTGTTGTCAAGCTTTTGTTGCGCAATTACGTTCATATACTTCGCTGAACAATAGAAATCCTTGATAACCGTGATTTTATCGTCGTTTGCGAAAACCTCGGCACACTTGTCGGCACCGTCACCGAAAAGATAAAGATGATGGTCGTTTTTCAAATCTGAAAACGAATTCCCATCGATAATGACAGCTTCGGTATCCCTGATTTTATTGACATTTTCGTCGAATATCGCGGCGTAGACTTCCATGCGGCGGGCATCGATCATCGGAATACGTAAAGACGTGGCGCATTGTGCGGACGTGGCACGCCGCGTCACAAAACCGTAGGCCATAGCCGCCAGGGTTTCGACGGCGATTAAAGGTTTGGAGACAGCGTAGCAGATGCCTTTGGCGGTGCTCACCCCGATGCGGAGACCCGTGTAGGAGCCAGGCCCCATGCTGACAGCGACTGCATCCAGCTGATTATATGCGACACCAGCTTTTTTCATCACCTTATCGATGAAAAGAGTGATTTTTTCAGAGTGATTCTGGCCTTTCGGGTCTTCCTCGCAAGCCAAAACCTCACCGTTATGCACCAAAGCCACCGAACATGACGGCGTAGAAGTTTCCAAACAAAGAATCATTTCTTTAAATTTTTTGCAAAGATACAAATTTCTCTCGCAGATATCGCAGATTATCACAGATTTTTCTTTACTACCACATCGATTTTGTTCGCTGACGCTCACTGGATTTCGCAGATAATTGGGTTTGTAATCTGCGTAATCTGCGAGAGACTTATTAGAAATTTCACTTTTTTCTTTGATATTAAAATTTAAATATGTAATTTTGCAAGTTATTTGTACTTTTTTTTGAAAAATGGAAGTCATAAAAACGGATATTGAGGGACTGGTAATCATTGAGCCTAAAGTGTTTGGTGACGCGAGAGGGTATTTTTTCGAGTCGTTTTCACAAAGGGTTTTTGAGGAAAAAGTGGGTAAGGTTAGTTTTGTTCAGGACAATGAGTCGAAATCTTGTTTCGGTGTTCTGAGAGGCCTGCATTTTCAACTGCCTCCGTTTGCTCAGGCAAAATTGGTGCGTTGCGTGAAAGGTAAAGTGCTTGATGTGGCTGTCGATATACGCAAAGACTCGCCGACATACGGGAAGCATGTTGCCACCGAGTTAACGGAAGACAATCACAGGATGTTGTTCATTCCACAAGGATTTGCTCATGGTTTCTCGGTTTTGAGCGAGACGGCGGTGTTTCAGTACAAATGCGACAACTACTACGCTCCACAAAGCGAAGGAGCCTTGCAATGGAATGATAAAGATTTGAATATCAATTGGTTAATACCTGAAAACAATGTTATTTTGTCGGAAAAAGATAAACACCATACATTGTTTAAAGATTTTGAGTCACCATTTGTTTTTGAAAAATAAAGAGATGAATATATTGGTCACAGGAGCAAACGGACAGCTCGGCAACGAGATGCGGATAGTTTCGAACAACTCATCCGACCGCTTCATATTCACTGATATGGAGGAGCTCGACATCACCGACCGCGCCGCTGTGAACAAATGTGTGCGAGACAATGATATAAAAGTGGTGGTCAACTGCGCGGGCTACACCAATGTTGAGAAGGCTGAAGACGAGGAAAATATTGCCGAACTGCTTAATGCTCAAGCGGTTGGATATCTGGCGGAAGCATGCAAGGATAACGGCGCTTATCTGATTCACATATCGACGGACTACGTGTTCGGAGGTAACAACGGCAACACGCCACGCTCCGAGAACGAGGCCGTCAACCCGACTGGAGCGTACGGAAGAACCAAACTGCATGGTGAACAAGCCATCCAAAAAGTCGGATGCAAACACATCATCATCCGCACTGCGTGGCTGTATAGCGAATTCGGCACAAACTTCGTGAAGACGATGCGCAGGTTGACGGCCGAGAGAGACAGTCTGAAGGTTGTTTTCGACCAAATAGGAACACCCACATACGCTTTGGATCTCGCAAAAGTGATACTAATTTTTATTGAGAAATTAAAAACTCAATACTCCATACTCAATACTCCATACTCAATTTACAATTATAGTAATGAAGGAGTTATCAGCTGGTATGATTTCGCAAAGGAGATTTGCGAGCTGAGCGGCAACAAATGCGACATACAGCCATGCCACAGCGACGAATTTCCAAGCAAAGTCAAACGCCCGAGCTTTTCTGTCCTCGACAAAACGAAAATTAAAAATAAGTTAAATATCACGATTCCGCATTGGAAGGAGTCATTAAAAAATTGCATTAAAAATCTATGAAGAACATCATCATCACCGGCGGCGCAGGATTCATCGGAAGTCATGTTGTAAGACTTTTTGTGAATAAATATCCTGATTATCATATCATTAACGTCGATAAGCTGACATATGCTGGCAACCTCGCCAACCTCAAAGACATTGAAGACAAACCGAATTACACATTTGTCAAGGCCGACATATGCGACTTCGAGACAATAATGGGAATCTTCAAGAAATACAACGTCGACGGTGTGATTCACCTCGCAGCCGAGAGCCATGTGGACCGCTCAATCAAAGACCCGTTCACATTCGCTCAGACCAACGTGATGGGCACTTTGAGTATGCTTCAAGCCGCAAAACTGACATGGGAACAACTTCCTGAGAAATGGGAAGGCAAACGTTTCTACCACATCTCGACCGACGAGGTTTACGGTGCTCTCGAAATGACTGATCCTGAAGGAATTGAACCTCCTTTCACGACAAAAGCTTCGTCAGGAAAACACCATCTCGCCTACGGAAGAAAGTTCTTCACAGAAGATTTGAAATATATGCCGCATTCACCATATTCGGCATCAAAGGCAAGTTCCGACCATTTCGTGAGAGCGTTCCACGACACCTACGGCATGCCGACAATCGTGACAAACTGCTCGAACAACTACGGTCCGTACCAGTTCCCGGAAAAGCTTATACCATTGTTTATCAACAATATCCGTCACCGCAAGCCGCTTCCAGTTTACGGCAAGGGAGAAAATGTCCGCGACTGGTTGTATGTTGAAGACCATGCAAGAGCGATTGACCTCATCTTCCACAAGGGAACGATAGCCGAGACTTACAACATCGGCGGTTTCAACGAATGGAAAAACATAGATATTATTAAGGTTGTCATCAACACCGTCGATAGACTTTTGGGCAGAAAAGAAGGCGAAGACATGAACCTCATCACTTTTGTGACCGACCGTGCCGGACATGACATGAGATATGCCATTGATTCATCGAAACTGCAGAGAGAACTTGGTTGGGAGCCGAGCTTGCAATTTGAGGAAGGCATTGAGAAGACAGTGAAATGGTATCTTGAAAACCAAGCCTGGATGGATAACATCACAAGCGGCGAATACGAGAAATATTACGAGTCGATGTATGCGAACAGGTAAACTTTCACATATTATCCGTTCTAAGTGCAGATATGCGCGAGTAGTCACGCCTTGGCCGTGATTAAATGGGTTATTTATGTAAATGAGAAACAATAAATTGAACCCTAAAAAATTAGAAAATGGAAAAAGTAACATTAATACCATATGAAAGTATTTACGAGAACTTCATCGACAAGAAGTATCTTCATGATGGTCTCGATGAATACTATTTCAGAAACCAACAGACCAAAAAACCGGCAAACGATTGGCGTCATTTGCGTTCAGACGAGATTGAGCGTCTTGTGAAGAACAGCAACACCGCCACAAGTTGGGACGACATCCTTGTGACCGACGATTTCGACACTAACTTGGTGAAAAACAATCGTTTTTACGGTCTTGTGCGTATCGGAGCCATTAAAAACGTGGTGCTACAGTATCACGATTTGAAGATGGCGTGCGGTATTACCGATAGCACTATCATTTCTTGCGACATCGGTGACTACGTTGCCATTCACGATGTTCATTATATCGCAAATTACATTATCGGCGAACGTTGTATTCTCTTCAACGTACATGAGGTATCATGCACCGACCACTCGAAATTCGGCAACGGTATCCTTAAAGAAGGTGAATCTGAAGACGTGCGTGTTTGGCTCGAATTGATGAACGAAGCCGGCGGACGTAGAGTTTTACCTTTCGACGGCATGATCACAGCCGACGCTTATCTCTGGGCAAAATACACTGACATTCAGCCACTTCAGAACAGACTTTTCGAGATTACTCAGAAATCGTTCGACGCCCGCAGAGGTTACTACGGAACAATAGGCGAAGGCTGCGTCATCAAGAACTCTTGGATCATCAAAGATGCGAAGATCGGTCCGTGCTGCTATATCAAAGGTGCTAACAAGCTGAAAAACATCACGATAAACTCATCAGAGGAAGAGCCGACACAGATTGGCGAAGGCGTGATTTTGGTCAACGGTATCGTTGGTTACGGCTGCCATATCTTCTATTCAGTGGTGGCGACACGTTTCGTGATCGGCGACAACTGCAACCTGAAATACGGAGCGCGCGTCATTTATTCAATTTTAGGTGACAACTCGACCATTTCATGCTGCGAGGTGTTGAACAACCTGATTTTCCCTGCACACGAGCAACATCACAACAACTCGTTCCTCATCGCCGCCTGCGTGATGGGACAGAGCAATATGGCTGCCGGCGCTACACTCGGCTCAAATCATAACAGCCGCGCCACCGATGGTGAAATCGTGGCAAAACGTGGTTTCTGGCCAGGTCTTTGCTCGAGCGTGAAGCACTCATCAAAGTTCGCGTCGTTCACTCTGCTTTCGAAGGCTGACTATCCAAACGAGATGAACATCAAGTTGCCATTCGCATTGGTGAACAACAACGTCTCTAAAGACCAGCTCGAGGTGATGCCGGCATACTGGTGGATGTATAACATGTACGCCATCGCGCGTAACACTTCGAAATATCAGAAACGCGACAAGCGTAAACGCCGCATTCAAAACATTGAGTTTGAGACATTTGCGCCAGACACCATGGAAGAAGTCATTGCAGGACGCAAGCTTCTCGAAGTGTGGACAGCCAAGGCATATCTGCGCTCAAAGAGCGAGAATCCGGAACAGGAGTATTACACCTTGCGTGAGCTCGGCCACAAACTCTTGAACGGCGACAAAGCTGTTGTGAAAGGTCTGGAAGTACTTGGCGAAGAGATGGAAAAATCACATCGTAAAGTGGTGATACTCAAGCCTTACGAAGCCTATCACGCCTATGAGGACATGATCATCTACTATGCGGTGAAGAATCTGGTTACATATCTGGAAATTCATCCTAAAGAAACGTTTGACCAGATGTGCCGTCATCTTACCAACGTACGTCAGCGTGAATGGATCAATATGGGCGGTCAGCTGTTGACAGAAGACGATCTTGAAAAACTCATCGATGACATCTGCAACGGCACTTTGGACAGCTGGGATGATATCCATAAACGTTACAACGATTTGTGGACTAAGTATCAGACAGACAAGCTGTTACATAGTTATCAAGCTTTGAGATTCATCTACAACAAATGTCCTTCTTTGACAAAAGAAATCTTCGCCGACGCGCTCAACAGAGGTGAAAAAGTTCTGCAGTATGTTTGTGACCAGGTTTACGAGTCAAGAAAGAAAGACTACGAAAACGTCATCCGCAACTCGACATTCCGCAATATGGAAGAACGCGACGCGGTGAACGGAAAACTCGAAGACAACAGCTTCGTGAAACAAATCAAAAAAGAGACAGAACAAGCGTTACAGTTTATTGCTGACGCAAGAAAATTAATCAAGTAAAACCCTAAAACACATAAAACTATGAGAGTTATCATTGAACCGAATTATGAGAAAATGTCTCAGTGGGCGGCAAATCATATCGTCCGCAGAATCAATGAGTTCAAGCCAACTGCAGAGAAGCCGTTCATCCTCGGTCTGCCTACAGGCTCGACTCCAATCGGAACATACAAATGCCTCATCGAGGCTTACAAAGCCAGAAAGGTTTCGTTCCAGAATGTGGTGACATTCAATATGGACGAATATGTGAAGATTCCGGAGAATCATCCTGAGAGCTATCATTCATTCATGTGGAACAACTTCTTCAGCCATGTCGATATCAAGAAAGAGAATGTTAACATCCTCAACGGAAACGCTGACGATCTCGAAGCAGAATGTGCACGTTACGAAGCCAAGATCAAGAGCTACGGAGGCATCCATCTGTTTATGGGCGGCATCGGTCCTGACGGCCATATCGCGTTCAACGAGCCAGGTTCATCACTGAACTCACGCACAAGAGTGAAGTCGTTGACAACAGATACCATCATCGCCAACTCACGTTTCTTCGAAAACGACATAAACAAGGTGCCGAAGACCGCTTTGACAGTCGGTGTCGGAACAGTGATGGACAGCGACGAGGTGATGATTCTAGCCAACGGTCACAACAAGGCGCGCGCTTTGGCAGCTGCTATTGAAGGCGGCGTTTGCCATCTCTGCACAGTAAGCGCATTGCAGATGCATCCAAAAGGCATCATCGTGTGCGACGACGCAGCGACTGAAGAGTTGAAAGTCGGCACAGTGAACTATTTCAAAGACATTGAAAAGGCTAACTTATAATGTTTTTTAAACACGAATCGAGTTATATAGACGATGGTGCCGTCGTTGGCGACGGCACCAAAATCTGGCATTTCTGTCATATCCAGAAAGGTGCGGTGATAGGGAAAGACTGCTCTCTGGGACAGAATGTCAACATCGGAAACAAAGTAAAGATTGGAAACGGCGTCAGGATTCAGAACAACGTGTCGGTGTATGAGGGCGTGGAAATTGAAGACAACGTTTTTTGCGGTCCGAGCTGCGTATTTACTAACGTCGTGACACCACGGGCGCACTTTCCGGTGCACGGCGTCTATGCGAAGACATTAATAAAAGAAGGTGCGTCGCTTGGTGCAAACTGCACCGTTGTTTGCGGCCACACCGTTGGAAAGAGCGCATTGATAGCGGCCGGAGCTGTAGTCACAAAAGATGTGAAAGATTATGCGTTAATGGCAGGAGTGCCGGCACGACAAATAGGTTGGGTATGCGAGTGCGGAAAGAAACTGAATAACAGTTTGAAATGTGAATGTGGAAGGGAATATAAATTGGATAATGATATTTTAACAAAAATATGAAGAACTTTGCGATTATCGGAGTTGGAGGATATATTGCGCCGAGGCATCTGAAGGCGATAAAAGACACAGGGAATGTTATGGTTTCCGCCTACGACAAGAGCGATTCGGTGGGCATCATGGACAGTTATTTTCCGAATGCGGCGTTTTTTACCGAACAGGAGCTTTTCGACAGACATAACACCCGTTTGATTGAACGTGGCACAAATATAGATTTTGTTACGGTTTGCACGCCGAATTATCTGCACGACGCGCACACTCGTTATGGCTTGAGATTAGGTGCTGACGTCATCTGCGAGAAGCCGGTGGTGTTGAATCCTTGGAACATCGACGCTTTGGAAAAGGTGGAACAGTCAACTGGACATAAAGCCTATACTATTCTTCAGCTACGTCTGCATGATTCCATCGTGGCATTGAAAAAGAAGATCGACGAAGGTCCTAAAGACAAGATTTACGATGTCGATTTGACATATATCACCGCAAGAGGCAACTGGTACTACACCTCGTGGAAAGGCAACGAGAACAAGAGCGGCGGCATTGCCACCAACATCGGAATACATTTCTACGACATGCTTTCGTGGATTTTCGGTCCGGTAACGAAAAATGTGGTACACGTGTCGACTCATGACCGCGTTGCAGGTTATCTGGAAATGCCTAAGGCAAGAGTGCGTTACTTCTTGAGTATCAACGCTGATACATTGCCTGAAAATGCCGTTCAAGGTGAGAAAAAGACTTACCGCACCATCATGATTGACGGTTCGGAATTTGAGTTCAGCGCAGGATTTACCGAACTGCACACCAAGAGTTACGAAAAGATTTTGGCAGGCGAAGGTTTCAGGATTTCTGAAGCCAGAAACTGCATCGAGATAGTTTACGAGATTAGAAACGCAAAGCCGATTGGGTTGGTGGGCGACTATCATCCTCTGGCGAAATTAGCATTAAGTGAGCATCCATTTGGATGGAGATAATATGAAGATATTAGTCACAGGCGGAACGGGATTTATCGGTTCCCACACAACAGTCGAACTGCAGCAGCAGGGTTACGACGTAATCATTGTGGACGCATTGTTTAACTCAAGAATTGAAGCACTCGACGCGATAGCTTCTATCACCGGAAAACGTCCGGATTTCGAGCAGTTTGACCTCGCCGACAGAGAAAAAGTCGACGATTTCTTTCGTCGTCATCAGGATATTAAAGGCGTGATACATTTCGCGGCACACAAAGCTGTGGGCGAGTCGGTTGAACAACCGTTGAAATACTACCGCAACAACCTCGATTCACTGATGAATATCCTCGAATCGATGAACAAATACGGTGTGGAGAACCTCGTTTTCTCGTCGTCGTGCACCGTTTACGGCGAGCCAGACCCGGAAAATCTACCTATTTCTGAAAAAGCGCCTATCAAGAAGGCTGAGTGCCCTTACGGAAACACAAAACAGATCGCCGAAGAGATTATGCAGGACTGCATCACGGCATATAAAGGATTGAACGCCATAGCATTACGCTATTTTAATCCTGTCGGGGCACATGAAAGCGCAAAACTGGGCGAGCTGCCATTTGGAGTGCCTGCAAACCTCATGCCATACGTGACGCAGACAGCTTACGGCATCCGTCCGTTCCTGAGAGTGTTCGGCAATGACTACGACACTCCTGACGGCACGCCAATCCGCGACTACATCCACATCATGGATCTGGCGAAAGCACATGTCAAAGCCGTCGAGCGCATGATCCAGAACAAGATGAAAGCACGCTTCGAGGTGTTTAACGTCGGAACAGGCACTGGATACTCGGTTTTGGATATTATCAAATCATTTGAGAGAAGCAACGGCGTGAATTTGAAATATGAAATTGTGGGCAGAAGAGCCGGCGATATAGTGAAAATCTGGGCTGACCCTACATATACTAATAAGGAGTTGGGCTGGAAGGCCGAACGCACACTCGATGACATGACACGCAGCGCCTGGGAATGGGAAAAAGCATATCGCGAAGGAAAAACATGTTTTAAACTTGATAAATAAAGAAATATATATGAATAATAATCACCTTATTATAATGGCTGGCGGCGTCGGCTCGCGTTTTTGGCCGATGTCGATTCCAGAAAAACCAAAGCAGTTTATAGATGTGATGGGCATCGGCAAGACCATGATTCAACTCACGGTGGAGCGTTTTGCTGGCATCATCGCCCCTGACCATGTTTGGATTGTGACATCGAAAAAATATAAGGGTCTTGTGATGGAGCAGCTGCCAGAAGTGCCTGAAACACAGATACTTATGGAGCCATGTATGCGCAATACAGCACCATGCATCGAGTACGTGAGCCGCAAGATTTACGCCAAGTATCCTGAGGCGAACCTGGTGTTCTCGCCCGCCGACCACTTGGTATTAGACGTGCCGCATTTCCAGGAAGTCATCAAGGAATCGCTTGAATATACAAAAAACAACGACGTCATCGTGACACTCGGAATGATGCCGACACGCCCAGAGACAGGCTACGGCTACATCAAATCTTTGGATGCCAACTCGAAGGAGAAAATCCAGAAAGTGGAGGCTTTCAAGGAGAAACCGAACCTCGAGACAGCCAAGAAATACTTAGCCGACGGCGGTTATTACTGGAATGCTGGCATCTTCATCTGGAATGTTAAGATGGTGGTCAACACAATAGCGAAACTTGTTCCTGATTTGGCTGAAGTTTTCGACAAAATCGAGCCGCATTTCTACAAAAACGACGAGCAAGAGATTATCGACGAACTCTTCCCGACATGTCCGAACATCAGCATCGACTACGCAGTGATGGAGAAATCGAAAGATGTGTTTGTGTATCCTGCCAGTTTCGGATGGAGCGACATCGGCACTTGGGGAAGCCTTTACACCCACATCCCGTACGACGCGAACAACAACGCCATCATTGGAGAAAACATCCAGATGGTCGACAGTAAGGACTGCATAGTGCGCTCTTACGGAAGAAAAAAAGTTATTGTGCAAGGCCTTGATAATTATATAGTTGTGGATGACAACAACTGTCTCCTCATCTGTAAAATGCAAGACGAACAGTTAATCAAAGAATGGCAAAAATAGGTTGAAATAAAACTAAAAACACTATGAAAAAGTTTTTAACCAATATCGCTAGATTGTTTTTCGGCAAACGAAATTCCAGCTCATTATCAAGAGGTTACGTGCTTGCTTTTGATATTTTTATCGTATTATTAGCAATAATGTTCGTGCCTGCCGTTGGTTATTATCCGGATTACCCCAAAGGAAGCATATTGATGTTTTTCAAAGGATCCGTTTCATTATTATTGTTTTTCATAATCGGATTCTTGATATCAGGATCATATAAAGGACTTGTCAGATATACAGGTTTTAAAGACATTGAGCGTATTACGCGGACAACCATCTGGGTGTTTGCCGCATCGTGTTTATGTAAATATTTAATCAATAATATTGCATTATTCAGATTTTTCGACAGCTTTTTCCTGAATTATCTGTCAATACTTCTAACATGTATTGTTGCGTTGGTTTTTCTGGTGTTCGGCCGTCTTGTCATCCGCCGTATTTACAACGAATATCTGCGTCCGCAGCCAAATAAGATCAACGTGATTATTTACGGTGCAGGCGACGCAGGCCCTATCACTCAAAACGCTCTGTATCAAGACACTTCTACACAATACAACATTGTTTCTTTTGTCGATGACTCACATTCGAAAATAGGCAAAGCCATCAACGGAGTGCGTATCCGCAAGCCTGAAGCGGTTTTAAACAAAGAATACATCAAGAAATTTGAAGTTGAGATGATTATCTTGGCGATGCCAAGTTTAAACATCGACAAACGTAATGAAATCGTCAACAAACTCATTGAGCTTGGTGTCTCAGTGAAGTCGGTGCCGCACGTCGACTCATGGATCAATGGTAATCAATTGAATTTCAATCAGATTCAAGATATCAAGATTGAAGATTTGCTTGAGAGAGAGCCTATAGTGCTTGGCAAGGAGAATGTGAAACACGAGCTTGAGGGCAAGGTTGTGATGGTGACAGGCGCTGCAGGTTCTATTGGTAGTGAGATTTGCCGTCAAGTGTTGCAGCATAACCCGAAATGCCTTGTGATGTTTGACCAAGCCGAGTCGCCGATGTACGATTTGCAATTTGAGTTGAACAACGAAGAGCCATACAAACACATCGCGGTGCCAAAGGAGTTTGTGGTCGGTAACGTCAAGGATGTCAATAAGTTAAAAGAAGTATTTGAGAAATGGCAACCTCAGATTATATACCACGCAGCAGCTTACAAACATGTGCCATTGATGGAGAGTTTCCCTTACGAGGCGGTGTTTGTCAACGTTTACGGCACCAAATTGGTCGCTGATATGGCAATAAAATATGGTGTTGAGAAATTTGTGATGATTTCGACCGACAAGGCCGTGAACCCTACCAACGTGATGGGCGCCACTAAGCGTATCGCCGAAATCTACACCCAAAGCCGTAACAGCAATACGAAGTTCGTGACCACACGTTTCGGTAACGTTTTAGGCTCAAACGGTTCGGTTATTCCATTGTTTAAGAAGCAGTTGGCACACGGCGGACCACTTACTGTGACCGACCGCAACATCATCCGTTTCTTCATGACTATTCCTGAGGCGTGCAGCCTTGTTTTGGAAGCAGGAGCTATAGGCGAGGACGACGACATCTTTGTGTTCGACATGGGCAAACCTGTCAAGATTTACGACTTGGCAAGCAAGATGATAAAGCTTTCGCATATGCCTGACGTTCAGATTGAAATCACAGGTTTGAGACCGGGTGAGAAGCTGTATGAGGAATTGCTGGCAACTAAAGAAAACACAATCCCTACCGAGCATCCGAAGATTATGCGCGCTAAGGTTCGCGAATATACTCAGGAGGAAGTCGATAATGAGATCGGCAAACTTTTGGAGATACTCCCGACATGTCAGGACTTTGACATTGTGAAGCAAATGAAGGTGATTGTACCGGAATTCAAGTCGAACAACTCTGTTTATCAAATTCTTGACAAGAAGATTTAGAGCCACGTGTCGGACTCGAACCAACGACCTACGCATTACGAATGCGTTGCTCTACCAACTGAGCTAAAGTGGCGTATTTGAGACGGCAAAAATACAAAATTTTTTGATATAAAAATGTTTTGGAAGATTTTTTCTGTGGTTTTGGCGTCGATAATCAAGACGTTTTTCGCGCCCTCAATTGGTTTCGCGGCCGGGTTGTCTTTTTGGACGACATTCGCTGCTACAGCCATCGGAGCAATCGCAGGATTCGTCATATTTTACTACTTCTTCGGTGCGATAATGAATCTTCTCAACAAGAAAAGAGTACACCCCTCAGCTAAGAATCTACGAAAAGCCAGGAAAATCGTGAACATGAAACGGAAATATCCGGTTTGGCTGTTCGTTCCGATGCTTCCAATAATGTCGATACCCGTTATGGCGGTGATTGTCAGACGATTTTTCCATCACAACAAACCAGTGTTCGCATTATCGATATTGACTGTGATAATGTTCGCACTGGTTGGTTGTCTTGTATTTTCGCCTATTCAGTATTTATAGTTGGCACAAGGCGGCGGCACCGAGTATTGCCACCTCATTGTCTTTCAATTCCGATACGCGAATATCCACTGTACCTTGATAGATATTCAGAAGATGCTCGTCGAATGACTTGCGCAGAGGCTTCATCAGCACTTCGCCGGCATGGACAGGACCGCCCATGAGGAAGATAGCCTGAGGGGCTGAGAATGTAACTGCATTAGCCATCGCGATACCTAACAGATAACCCACATTCTCAAAGGTTTGGATACCTATCGGATCTCCAGCGTTTGCTGCATCTCCAACCATTTTTGAGGTCAGGTTTTCAGGCGCGATATTTCTCAAAACTCCGTTGTACAAAGGATTCTGCTCCATCAGTTCGAGAGCGGTGCGACGGATGCCACCTGCCGAGGTGTAAGTTTCCAGACAGCCTTTTCTTCCGCAGCCGCATTGGCGACCATTGATTATTATTATCGAGTGCCCGAGTTCACCGGCTGTACTCGTCGAACCAAGGATAAGCTTTCTGTCGATGATTATGCCGCTTCCGACACCCGTTCCGAGGGTAAAAGTGATGAAATGGTCGAGGTTCTTGGCACCGCCGTAAATCATCTCACCGTAAGCGGCGGCGTTGGCGTCGTTCGACACAACCACTTTAGTGTCAATATGTTTCTTCATCATCTCGGCAAGCTTCACCTGACCTTTGAAGTTAAGATTCGGAGCCTTGTCGATGCTTCCGGTATATGTGTTGCCATTCGGAGCGCCAATGCCGATGCCGTCAATCTCGGAAATATGGTTTCTTTCAAGTAAAATCTTGATTTTTTCCGCCATATCCTTCACATACAGCTCAGCATCGTAATATTCGTTGGTGTGCAGGTTTTCCTTGTCGATGATTTTTCCGTCAGCGCGGACGATTCCGATGTCGGTGTTTGTGCCTCCGATATCAATTCCAATAGAGTGATTTAATTTCATATTTGCTAAATTTTATTTCAAAATGATGAATTTCTCCGCAAAATTAAAAAAACTTTAAATAATATCAACTAAACTCAATTCTTTTTTTTATCTTTGCAGATTATTTAGAAAAAATTTAACGTTTTATGAAAAACGCTTATCGCGAATATAAGTTTTTGAATCTCACCATCATCGCAGATGAGATCCGCAAGTATTGGGAAGATAACGACATCTTCAACAAGAGTTTGGAAAACACCAAAAACGGCACAGCCTATGTTTTTTACGAAGGTCCGCCGTCAGCTAACGGCATGCCTGGCATCCATCACGTGATGGCACGTACAATTAAGGACACTTTCTGCCGTTTCCAGACATTGAAAGGCAAATATGTGAGCCGCAAGGCCGGATGGGACACTCATGGACTGCCAGTTGAACTTGGCGTTGAGAAAAAACTCGGCATCACAAAGGAAGATATCGGCAAGAAGATCAGCGTGGATGACTACAACCGCGCCTGCCGTGAGGAAGTGATGAAATACAAAGACCGTTGGGACGACCTCACCCGTCAGATGGGCTACTGGGTTGACCTCACAAATCCATATATCACCTTCACCAACGAATATATCGAGACTTTGTGGTTCTTGCTTAAAGACTTGTATAACAAGGGTTTACTTTACAAAGGATATACAATTCAGCCATATTCACCGGCTGCGGGAACAGGATTGAGCTCACACGAGTTGAACATGCCTGGCTGCTACCGTGACGTGAAAGACCTCACCTGCGTGGCGATGTTCCGTTTGAAAGCCGAGCAGCGTAAGTTCCAGAAGCTGCCATTCGGTGTCGATGTGAACTTCCACGATGTGCAGATTGTGGCTTGGACCACAACACCTTGGACCTTGCCGTCGAACACAGCATTGGCGGTTGGCCCCGGCATCGAGTATAACCTCGTGAAGACAGTGAACCCGAACAGCGGCGAGCAGATTTACATCATCATCGGAAAGCCGTTGATGGCATCGTTCTTCCCATCAGAAGAAGAAAAGCCGAAGTTCGAAGACTGGAAAGTGGGCGACAAGAAGCTTCCATACGAAGTTTTGGGCACCTGCAAAGGCAAGGAACTCGCAGGTTTGGACTACGAGCCGCTTATCCCGTGGGTGAAACCTGACGGCGACGGATTCCGCGTCATCCCTGGCGATTACGTCACAACAGAAGACGGTACAGGTATCGTCCACATCGCTCCTACTTTCGGTGCTGACGATAACAGAGTGGCAAAGCAGACCAACATCCCGCCACTGCACCTCATCGACAAAGACGGCAAGGCACAGCCGATGGTTGACAAGACAGGTAAGTTTTTTCTCCTCGAAGACCTTGATCCTGAATGGGTTAAGACTCATGTCGACGCTGAGGAATATGCAAAATACGCAGGCAAATTCGTGAAAAACGCCTACGACCCGACAAAGACCGACAAAGATATTTCACTCGACGTCGAAATCGTTGTCATGCTGAAGGAACAGGGCAAACTCTTCAAGAGCGAGAAACACACCCACAACTATCCTCACTGCTGGCGTACCGACAAACCTGTGCTCTACTACCCTCTCGACAGTTGGTTCATCAAGACTACAGCGTTGAAAGACAGGATGATAGAGCTCAACAAGACCATCAACTGGAAGCCTGAGGCAACAGGAAGCGGTCGTTTCGGCAACTGGCTCGAGAATCTCGTCGACTGGAACCTCTCACGTTCACGTTACTGGGGAACTCCACTTCCAATCTGGCGCACTGAAGACGGTAACGAAGAAATCTGCATCGGCAGTGTGGCACAGCTCCGCGAAGAAATCGAGAAGTCGGTGAAAGCTGGATTTATGAAGGAAAATCCTTATAAATCAGAGGATTACACTAAGTTTGACCTGCACAGACCATACATTGACGGCGTGGTTTTGGTTTCAAAATCTGGAAAGAAGATGTTCCGCGAGCCGGACCTCATCGACGTGTGGTTCGACTCAGGCGCAATGCCTTACGCACAGATTCATTACATGGGCAAACCTGGTCAGCTCAACGACAAGACATTCCCTGCTGACTTCATCGCTGAAGGCGTCGACCAGACAAGAGGTTGGTTCTTCACCCTGCATGCAATCGCAACGATGTGCTTCAACTCGGTCGCATATAAGAACGTGATTTCCAACGGTTTGGTGCTCGACAAAAACGGCAACAAGATGTCGAAACGTCTCGGCAACGCTGTTGACCCGTTCGGAGCCATCACAAAATACGGTGCTGACGCAGTGCGTTGGTACATGATGACCAACTCTCAGCCTTGGGACAACCTGAAATTCGACGAAGACGGTGTGGACGATGTCCGCCGTAAGTTCTTCGGAACATTATACAACACCTACGCATTCTTCGCGCTCTACGCCAACATCGACGGATTCGAGTACAAAGAAGCCGACATTCCGTTTGAGAAACGTCCTGAAATCGACAGATGGATTCTTTCGGAGCTCAACTCACTCATTTTGGAAGTCGAGAAAGACTACGAAAGCTACGAGCCAACAAAGGCCGGCCGTGCCATCGGCAACTTCGTCGACGCTCACCTCAGCAACTGGTACGTGCGCTTGTCACGCCGCCGTTTCTGGAAGAGCAACGGCTCTGACGACAAGACCTCGGCATATCAGACACTGTACACCTGCCTCGACACCTTGGCACGTCTGATTTCGCCTATCGCACCGTTCTTCAGCGAGCAGCTCTATCGCGACCTCAACGCAGTGACACGTCGCGACAGCGCAGAATCAGTGCACCTCACCACATTCCCGAATGCAAACGAGAAGTTCATCGACAAGAAGCTCGAGGAGCGCATGGAGATGGCACAGCTCGTGGCATCGATGGTGCTTTCACTCAGAAAGAAAGCCAACATCCGTGTGCGCCAGCCATTGTCAAGAATCATGATTCCGGTGCTTTCAGACGAGATGATGCAGCAGTTGCAAAAAGTCGAAGGCCTCATCCTTTCGGAAGTCAACGTGAAGAAAGTGGAATATCTTACTGGCGAGCTCAATATCTTGGTGAAGAAAGTCAGACCGAACTTTGCTTCGCTGAAGACACGTTACGCCAAGCTGATGGGACAACTCACGAAGTATTTCAACACCATGAGTCAGGAAGACATCCGCAACTTCGAAAAGAACGGCGGAGCCAACATCACAGTTGAGGGTCAGGAAGTTAACCTGATTTTGGAAGACGCACTCATCACAACCGAAGACATACCTGGCTGGACAGTGACCACACAGGACAACATGACTGTCGCCCTCGATATCACAATCTCACAGGAACTGTTTGAGGAAGGTCTCGCGAGAGAAATCATCAACAGAGTGCAGAACATGAGAAAAGACGGCGGTCTCGAGGTCACCGACAAGATTATTCTGACGATAGAAAAGAACGCCGACATAATGAAACCGGTGGAACGCTTCGGGGAATATATCTGCTCGGAGACTCTTGCAACGCTTGAGATGACTGACAAACTTGAAAACGTTGAGGCTCAAGAACTTGTGGATAAAATATCGGTAAAATTAACGATTAAAAAAGCATAACAAAATACATAAGCTATGGAAGAAACAGTCAACACATCAGAAAAAACCAGATATTCTGACGAAGAACTGGCTGAATTCAAGGATTTGATACTTGAGCGTCTGGCTCAGGCTCGCAAAGACCTTGCATTATTACAGGAAAACGTTGCCAACAGTGAATCTGACGACACAGCTCCTACTTTCAAGATTTTGGAAGAAGGCGCCGCGGTATTGTCGAAAGAAGAAAACAGCGCCCTCGCAGTGCGTCAGATCAAATATATCAAAAACCTCGAGAACGCGTTGATCCGCATTGAGAACAAGACTTATGGCATCTGCCGCGTGACAGGCAAGCTCATCCCTAAGGAGCGTCTGCGCGCCGTGCCGCATGCAACACTCAGCGTCGAGGCTAAGATGAATCAGAACAAAAAGAAATGAAAAAGCCGCTGATTGTCATCTTTTTGATTCTTCTTCTTGATCAGTTCTCGAAGATTCTGGTCAAGACGACGATGGCAATTGGTGAGGCTGTTCCCGTTTTCGGGAAATGGTTTTATATTCTGTTCATCGAGAATAACGGCATGGCGTTCGGATGGGAGATATCCGGTGCTGAGTGGGGTAAGATTTTTCTCAGCCTTTTCCGGATTGTGGCGGTGGTGTTCATGTTCTGGCTGCTTTTCAAGCTCACCAGAAAAGACGTGAAATTCGGGCCTTTGTTCGGCATCTCGCTCATCATAGCAGGCGCCTTGGGCAACATCATCGACGGCATGTTTTACGGCCTCATATTCGACTACGCGGGCTTCATGCAGGGAAGAGTTGTGGATATGCTTTATTTTCCGCTCTTCACCTTTCCGGAATGGATGCCGTTTCTCGGCGGAGAGATTTTTTTCAGCCCGGTGTTCAACATCGCCGACAGCGCGATAACCATCGGGATTTTTTACCTGATATTATTCCAATGGAGTTTTATCAGAAATTTTGAGTCAATTTTAGGAGTAAAACAAAATGGAGAAAGAGATTAAAGGTCGTATTGTACAGATCATCGGACCTGTCATCGACGTAGCTTTTGACGATGAGAAGAACCTTCCAAGCCTGCTCGATGCGCTTGAAATCACACGTCCTAACGGCGATAAGCTCATCACTGAGGTGCAGCAGGACATTGGAGAGAATACCATGCGTACCATAGCCATGGACTCCACAGACGGATTACGACGCGGTATGGAGGTTCGCAGTCTCGGACATCCTATCACCATGCCTACAGGCGATCAGGTGAAAGGACGTTTGTTCAACGTTATCGGCGACAGCATCGACGGCCTCAAACCGATGAATCCCGGCAAGCGCAACAGCATCCACCGCGACCCGCCTAAGTTCGAGAACCTTTCGACGAAGCAGGAGATTCTGTTCACCGGTATCAAGGTCATCGACCTGATCGAGCCATACGCAAAAGGCGGTAAGATAGGCTTGTTTGGCGGCGCTGGTGTCGGTAAGACCGTGCTCATCATGGAGCTCATCAACAACATCGCGAAGCTGTACTCGGGAATGACAGTGTTTGCAGGCGTTGGCGAGCGTACACGTGAGGGCAATGACCTTCTCCGCGATATGATTGAAGCGGGTGTTATCAAATACGGAAAAGAATTCCAGGAAGAGATGGCAAAAGGCAACTGGCCACTCGACAAAGTCGACTACGAAGAACTCGATAAATCGCAGGCCACGCTGGTGTTCGGACAGATGAACGAGCCACCTGGAGCACGTGCAAGAGTCGCTTTGTCAGGTCTTTCAATGGCTGAATATTTCCGCGACGGTGACGGCGAGACAGCTGGTCGTGACATCATGTTCTTCATTGATAACATTTTCCGTTTCACGCAGGCAGGCTCAGAAGTTTCAGCTTTGCTCGGACGTATGCCTTCGGCTGTGGGTTATCAGCCTACACTGGCATCGGAAATGGGTTTGATGCAGGAACGAATCACTTCGACAAAAAGCGGTTCAATCACCTCGGTTCAGGCTGTTTACGTGCCTGCTGACGATTTGACAGACCCTGCCCCTGCCACCACTTTCGCCCATTTGGATGCAACCACCGTTTTGAGCCGTAAAATCGCGGAATTGGGCATCTACCCTGCCGTCGACCCACTCGACTCAACATCACGTATCCTTTCTCCGGATATCGTCGGCGAGGAGCATTACAACACCGCCCAGCGAGTGAAAAACATTCTCCAGAGATATAAGGAATTGCAAGATATCATTGCCATCCTCGGTATGGATGAGCTTTCTGAAGAAGATAAACTCATCGTGCACAGAGCGAGACGTGTTCAGAGATTCCTTTCACAGCCATTCGCCGTAGCAGAGCAATTCACAGGTTTGAGAGGCGCCACCGTGAAGATTGAGGACACCATCAAAGGTTTCAACATGATTATGGACGGCGAAGTCGACCAGTATCCTGAGGCCGCTTTTAATCTTGTTGGCACCATTGAGGAAGCCATCGAAAAAGGCAAGAAGATGTTGGAAGAAAGCAAAGAGTAAGCCATGAAACTTGAGATTACATCTCCCGACAAGCTGATTTTCAGCGGCGACGCTGACCTGGTGCAACTGCCAGGCAGTGACGGCTTGTTTGAGATTCTGAACAACCACGCCCCGATGATTGCGGCACTCGGTCCAGGACGCGCCAAGGTGCAGACCACCGACGGCAAACTGCAGTATTTCGACATCAAAGGCGGTGTTTGCGAGGTGAAGGATAATATTATAATGGTTTTAGCTGAATAAGGACCGACTTCCAAAACTATGCAAAAAGCTGCAGGCTCATTTTCAGCTTGACGCAAGGCCTGCTATTTTTTGCATAGTTTTTTTAGTCTATTATTTGAATGATTCGGAACTTTCCAATTGAAAATTTTAAAGACATGAAAAAAACTAGATTTACTTTATTAGCTATTATACTTTGTATCAGCGTGTTAGCGTTTGCTCAAGAAGCGAAAAAGAATGATTGGACTCCTAAGGTATCTGGTTTTGCACAGTTTCGTTTCGATGCGAACTTCGACGATGATTTCAAACTGATGGACGACTCGTTTCGTTTCCATCGTGTTTGCCTGAGTCTTTCGGGTAATCTGACCGAGAAACTCACTTGGATGATAAGCGGCGATTTCGTGAGGAAACCCATGCTGGTAAGCGCAATCGTCAAATATGATTTCTGCGATGCTTTTGCTATACAGGCGGGACAGTTCAAGACGCCTTTCACCATCGAAAACGATATGAATCCGGCATTCGGCTGCGAGATTTTCGACTATGGCTCAGCCATCAAAGAGCTTGTGGGATATGAATACAGCTATATCTCCCCCCTCGGTGCTCTCGGTTGCGATATAGGTGTGATGGCAAGCGGAAAACTGGCGAACAATGTCATTGAATATAAAGCTGGTATCTTTAACGGCAACGGCATAAATAATATTGACAACAACAATAATAAGATTTTCGTCGGCCGTCTGGATTTCCATCCGATAAAATGTCTGACATTCTCAGGTTCAATACGTAACGGCAACTATTATTGCGACACCATTAATAAAGGTGTATTCAACCGTTGGAGTATCGGCGCCCAGTTCAAAAACGACAGATTAGTCATCCGCTCGGAATACATCGGAGCTGAAACAGGAGTCGAAAATGAACATGTAAAAAACTACAGTTTTTACGCAGTGGCCGGATATTGGTTCAAAATCTGCAAAGGCAAACAGAAAATCATGCCTGTGTTGCGCTACGACCGTGTTGGTACAGGCACAGCTTTTAATGAAGATGCTGTAAGCTATTATACCGCCGGTATTTATTATTTGCCGATCCCACAATTTAATTTCAAGCTCGACTACCAATATGAAACTTGGGGTGACAGCAAGGAAGATCATCATATCGTAGCAATTTTAAACTATAAATTTTAGGTTTTCATCATAAGTATTTCACAATTTTCTTATATCTCTTTTTTAAAAAAGTAAAATATTTTACTATTTTAGTAAAAGCATTTACTTTTTTTGTATATTTGCAGCGGAAAATGACATAAATTACTAATAAAATTCACAAAATATGAAGAAATTTAGACTCTTATTGTTAGCTACACTGATGATTATCAGTAGTTTAACATTTGCACAAGACAAACCACTGGAAAAAGTCAAAGTCAGCGGATTTGTACAAGGACTTTATCAAGTTGACGTCCATGACAAGGACAACATCGACAATTCGTTCCGCATGCGCCGTGTTCGTTTGGCAGTGAGCGGCGACCTCAACAAGGTCATTTCTTATAAGATTCAAGGTGACTTTGGAAGCGTTCCTACACTCGTAGATGCTTATGTCAAAGCCAAATTCTGTGACGCTTTTGCAGTGCAGTTTGGTCAGTTTAAGCTCCCATTCTCAATTGAAAATCCAATCAACCCGGTTGATCTTGAAGCCATTGATTACGGTGATGTGATCAACAAGCTCGTCGGCTACAGCGATGTTTGCGGCGTTGGCGGTCTCGGCCGTGACCTCGGTTTGATGTTTACTGGTAAATTCGTGAAAATCGGTAAAGATGAGCACTACCTGTTTGACTACAGTGTCGGTGTGTTCAACGGCACAGGTCCTTATAAAGTAGGAGTATCGAAAGACGACAACAGAGAGAAAGAGTTCGTTGGACGCTTAAACATCAACCCTCTTAAAAGCATAACAGCATCATTCTCATATTATACAGGTCATTATGGACCGGATGCCCTTAAGAGAGACCGCATAGGCTTTGGTGCTGAATACAAAGACGGCAAAGTCGTGGCACGTACTGAATTCATCACCGGTACGACAGGCGACATCGTCGACACCATCGGAACCGTAAAAGATTACAAAAGCCTCGGTATGTACTCTGAGGCAGGCTACTGGTTTGACTTCAACTGCGGTGAAAACGCCATGAGACTGTTGCCTTTCGTACGTTACGACTATTTTGCAAAAGACGCTGATGCCAAAGTCGGCCAATATGGTATCATCACAGCAGGTATCAACTTCCTACCTTATAAGTTCTTAAGTGTAAAATTGAACTATCAGCTTAAGCAGACTACTGTATATAAGGAGGGTTCAACAGAAAATACTGAAAGCAAAAACAGCCATATCATAAAATGTATGGTTAGCTATAAATTCTAGATTTAAGGATTCAAAGATTTAAAATTTAACATTATGTCGAAAGATTTATTGAAAAAAGAAGACTGGTTGGCGGTGTGGATCGGATTCATCGTCATCGCAATAGGCGCTGTGGCGGTTTTGACCGGTTGGTTTGACTTCTCGGCTGCCAAATTCAGCACTTGGGTTATCGGTGAAGAAGGCGTGAAGAAGGCTGTGCCGTTGGCAGAACAGCTCGGCAAATGGATTTTCTGGCGCAAGCTAATCGTCACGGTGCTCGTGCTCGGAATATTATTTACAATAGGTATCAAACTTCAGGGCGAGAGTGTCAAGAAATACATTCCGGCATTCCTCGTATTGTTTGTAATTGCCATTTTCGTGCGTTTCGTGAGCGCTGAGTTTACCTTGAACCGTTACCTCGAGTGGGCGTTCTGGGCATTGCTCATCGGATTGTTGATTTCAAATACCGTCGGCACCCCAGAATGGCTGAAACCTGCAATCAGGACTGAGTTTTACATCAAGACCGGTTTGGTCATCATGGGATTCTCAGTGTTGTTCAGCAACATCGCGAAGTTTGGTCCATACGGTCTTGGCATCGCTTGGGTTGTGACACCTATTGTCATCATCTTCATGTGGTGGTTTGGCACAAAAGTGTTGAAAATCGGTAACAAGCCATTGGTTATCACTTTGGCATCGGCCACTTCGGTGTGCGGAACATCAGCAGCTATCGCAACTGGAGCAGCGGCAAAAGCTAAGAAAGAAGACCTCTCGTTGGCAATCTCAATCTCAATCATCTTCACCATTTTGATGATGGTTTTTGAGCCTATGATTATCCGTTGGGCTGGCATGAACCAGATGATGGGCGGCGCGCTCATCGGAGGTACCGTTGACTCGACTGGCGCTGTGGTTTTGGCAGGTAACGCCCTCGGACCGGAGGCTGAACAGGTGGCATCGATGGTTAAGATGATTCAGAACATCCTCATCGGTTTTATCGCTTTCTTCGTGGCAATTTTCTTTGCTTTGAGAGTCGATAAGACAGGCGACAGCAAGGTCGGCGCAAGCGAGATCTGGAATCGTTTCCCAAAGTTTATCATCGGTTTCTTTGTGGCTTCATTGGTGGCCTCGTTTATTGTCATGCCGCTCACCAAAGGTATGGATTTTGGCGGCGTTTCGGGTGTGAAGGCTATCAACAACGTGCTTGACCAGTACAAGAACTGGGCGTTCGTTTTGGCGTTCACCAGCATCGGATTGGACACCAATTTCAAGACATTAGCCAAGCAGATGCAAGGCGGCAAGGTTTTGTGGCTCTACATCGTGGGACAGCTGTTCAACATCGCTTTGACGCTGTTTGCAGTGTGGTTCCTGCTCTCAGGCGTGGTGTTCGACGTTCCGAATCTCGATTTGTTCAAATAATGGACAAAAAACACATAGTTTTCAAGGTGATTACCATTGTTGTGGTGGTAATCACTTTGGTTTTGGCGGTTTATATTATGCTGAATCGCCGAGGCGTAGTCGAAGACTACGACTTCGGCGCGGGCGCATATTATTACGCCGACATCCCAACAGAGCAATATAACGAGATCGTCAACGAGGACGCTTATCACAACACCATTCCGCAGTGGATTTACTATGTTTTGTTTTTTGCCTGGGGATGGCTGATGTGGCGTTTGTGGCTGTGGATTGAAAGCAGAAATAACGGCCTGAAAAAATAATTTTTCAAAAATCGTTGGAATATTGAAAAAAGTTGTATTTTTGCAGTCCTAAAACAAGGTATCATGGCCGAGTGGCTAGGCGAAGGTCTGCAAAACCTTTTACGGCGGTTCGATTCCGTCTGGTACCTCGGAAAAGTGCTGATTCTAAACGAGTTAGCACTTTTTTAGTACCCTTTTTGTCAACCAATCGTCAACTTTTTTGAAAATCTCAACAAGATCCTCCCTAAAAATAATGAGTTTAAACAGCGAAAAACATCATTAATAATGATGATAGCGTGTCAAATAATGCCGTATTTTTGCACCATGAAAAATGTTGAAATGACAACTCTCGATAAACTCGAAATAGGACAGTCGGCTGTGATAAAATCAGTTAATGGAAAAGGCTCGCGACGCCAGCATTTCCTTGACATGGGCGTGATTCCTGATGCTGTGGTGAAACTGGTGAAATACGCTCCTATGGGCGATCCGATGGAGGTCCTTATCCACGGATACTCCCTCACACTCCGCAAAGCCGATGCCACAATGATTGTGGTTGAACCTAAAGAAACAGAAGAAACGACAAACAGTTTCGACGATAACCGGTTGTATATCAGCTCATTACCAGATCATAACGCTCACCCGGGACTTGGCGAGGAAGGTATTTATCATGATAAAACTCACGAAAATCCAGTTCCGAAAGGCACTATTTTGACGTTTGCGCTTGCAGGTCAGCAAAACTGCGGCAAGACCACGCTATTCAACCAGCTGACAGGCGCTAACCAGCATGTCGGCAACTTCCCAGGCGTCACCGTCGACCGCAAAGACGGCATGATAAAAAACCATCCGGACACAATGGTGACAGATTTGCCGGGAATTTACTCGCTTTCGCCTTATACCAACGAGGAAATTGTCTCGAGAGAGTTTATCTTAAACGAGAAACCAAAGGCTATCATCAACATTGTGGATGCCAATAACATCGAGCGAAACCTTTATCTCACCATGCAGCTTATGGAGCTCGGCACACCGATGGTGCTGGCGCTCAATATGATGGACGAGATTCGCAACAACGGCGGAAGTATACTCGTCAACGAAATGGAGCAGATACTCGGACTGCCGGTTGTACCTATATCAGCGGCAAAAAACGAAGGTGTCAATGAGTTGGTGGAACACGCCATCCACGTGGCAAAATATCAGGAAGAGCCTGTTCGTCAGGACTTTTGCGATAAAGACGACAACGGCGGCGCGGTACACCGTTGCCTGCACAGCATCATGCATCTGATTGAGGATCATGCGCAGCGCGCTGAGATCCCGGTTCGTTTCGCGGCCTCGAAACTCGTCGAAGGCGACAGTATCGTTCTCGAGGCGCTGGAGCTGTCTCAAAATGAAAAGGAAACTCTCGAGCATCTCATAGTGCAGATGGAGGAAGAACGTGGCTTGGACCGCGCCGCTGCCATGGCCGAGATGCGTTTCACTTTCATTAAACGCCTCTGCTCGAAAACAGTTATAAAACCTAAAGAAAGCAAAGAATACCAACGCAGTCGCAGAATTGACAGGATTCTCACAGGCAAGTGGACCGCAATCCCGATTTTCATCCTCGTGATGATGGCAATCATCTACTTGTCAATCGACGCTCTCGGCGCACCGCTACAAGATTTGCTTGACAACGGAATCTCTTGGCTGGCCGGCATTTGCGGTGATTCACTCTATCGTTGGAATGTCACTCCAGCAATACAGTCTCTGGTTGTTGACGGCATTTTTGGTGGCGTAGGAACAATCATCAGCTTCGTGCCAATCATCATACTTCTGTTTTTCTTCCTGAGTATTCTCGAAGACAGCGGCTACATGGCCCGTGTGGCGTTCGTAAGCGACAGTTTCTTAAGAAAACTAGGTCTCACCGGACACAGCATAGTGCCTTTGCTCATCGGATTCGGATGCACCGTGCCTGCTGTGATGTCGACTCGTACACTGCACTCAACTCACGACCGTTGGCGCACAATATTGCTCACTCCTTTCATGAGCTGCTCGGCAAAAATCCCGATCTACGCCTTCTTCACAAGCTATTTCTTCCCGCATCATGGCGGACTTGTTTTAATAGGATTGTATCTTTTCGGTATCTTGGCTGGAATAGTTACTGCCCTGATAACCAAATTGTTAGGCAATAAAGGTGATGTGGCTCCTTTCGTGATGGAGTTGCCTAACTACCGTCTGCCGAGCGCTAAAAACGTGGCGCATCTGCTATGGGACAAGACCAAGGACTTCCTCCAGCGTGCCTTCACTGTGATTTTTGTAGCCTCATTAGTGATTTGGTTCTTGCAAACCTTTGATTTTCAATTCAATATGGTTGAAAACGGAGAAGGCAGCATGCTCGCAGTCATCGCTGGATGGTTAGCGCCATTATTCAAGCCGATAGGTCTCGGCGAATGGCAGATTGTTACCGCTTTGGTCAGCGGATTCATGGCGAAAGAGAGTGTTGTGGCTACGTTAGAGGTGCTGAATGCGATGCCATTGTTTACAACATTAACATCAATTCCGATGCTGGTGTTCTGCCTTCTTTATACGCCTTGTGTGGCGGCAATGGCGGCAATACGCCGTGAACTCGGCACTAAATGGATGATTCTTGTGATTCTGTTCCAATGCTCGGTGGCATGGCTCTGTGCGTTCTTTGTCTACCTGATCGCAGGGGCAATCATATAAAAATGTAGAGACGTTTCATGAAACGTCTCTACCATTCATTTATTAATCTCCGTAAGACAATCCTTACATAAACAATCCGTGTAATTATCTTTCAGAAACGCCTTCGTTTTGTCTGATAGGTGTACAGTAATACACCAACAATCCTTAGAATGAACACATTCGAATTCTTTTCCGCAACGAGGGCAAATCTTCTTCATAACTAATTAACTATCTTATGATTACACGTTCTGTGAAGATGTTATGAATCGCATCTCTACCTTCACAATTAATGCGAATGAAATAAACACCAGGATTCAAATCCGAAACATTGATTTCATTTTCTGTTGATGACAGAACCAATTGTCCTGTTACGTTATATAAATCGACGCTCTGTAAAGACGCGCCATAGCATGTCTCTACATGAATGAAATCATGTGCAGGATTCGGATAAATTGAAACATGCTCCGCCTCATTTTCGTCAACTCCTGTACCCGGACCAGGACCCGGAGGTGTCGGGTAGTGCTCGATATCATGAATCACACCCACAGCATCAAGATCCATTCCGCATGAAGCGAAAGGTGTAGGCCACGGGTCATTGACGATATGTCCTTCCGAATCGTAGGTGCAGTATTCAGGGTCAATATTGCCAATGACATCGATTACGCGTACATGGGTAATATTCTCTTTATCGAGAAGCGGGTCGTCTGCAATCTCATCAAGGTCGAACGGAGTACCGTACATAGCCTCGTATTTGCTGGCGAAATTGTGGATTTGTCGTGGGTCGATGCATCCCATTCCGCCAATCTGTGTTTCTGTCTGAACCATGCTGACAGCCGGAAAACGGAAGAAATTTTCGCCATCTGAGCTCACTTCAACAAAACCTAATTCGAGGAAATACATTCCTGCCGCCTGGGCGTTTTCAAATCCGTTCTCAAACACAGCAAAATCAGGGCCTGGGAGGTTGCAGATAGGTGATGCGAATGTCAATGTCGCCATACCGCCGTCACCGAGACATGTCACACCCATTGTGCCTTCAGGAGCACCTATGGCGTTAGATGCCGGCCAACCAGTACCTGCCATTCCTGCACCCGGATTGGTGATGTTCATTGGTCCAGGTTCAGCCACGCAGCCTGTAGCCCAAGCCACAAAAGCCGACGAGTCAGCATGCATGGCTGTGGTGCCAGGCTGTCCTGCCGCAGGAGCAAATTGCGCCCACAGAGCCATTGGCACCATAGCCATCAAGATAACTAACAATTTTCTCATTTTACAACAAGTTTGGTTGTCTTGGCAGCGTTTTCAGTTCTAACTGTAACGAAATAAACGCCTGCTTCAAAACCGCTCAAATCAACAACATTATTGGTTGTTGTCATCACGTTGTGACCAAGGATGTCGTACATCTCAACACTCTGCAAATTCTCAGCATTGACATACAGTCTGTCTGTTGCAGGGTTAGGATACACTGACAATGTTGATGCTTCAACTTCTTCAACCGCATCGTATGCTGTAACAGGCACAACCGGCTGTGTCCAAACGTATGACCACTCAGCGACTTCTGTTGCGCATGAGATATCGCCCCATTTGAGGAAATCGCCATTGACAAGTGTCTGCTCGTCATAGCCATACCATGCAGCGTAACCGTTGACATTCATCCACCAGTAATCGCCAACAAGAGCTAAATGTGTTTCGTCTTCATCAAATTTGATGTCACCGACACCCCACTCGCCTAATTCATAGCTGAAACGAGCATCAGCAGCTGCAATGCCGTCCATCACTTCTTTCACAATAATGCTTTCTCCGTCGAAACGATAGCCCCAAGCCAAAGCGACGTTAGGCTCGTTCCAGTTCACACAGAAAACAACCTCATTTTCGCCTTCGCCAACCCAGTAAATGATTTCCGAAGGGTCAATAGTAGCTTCTTCGCCAAGAGCGTAAACAGGAGCAACTTCTTTTTCATAAACATAAATCCAGTTTTCAGGATCAATCATTGTGCCGCATTCTGTATCGCCAATCTTGACATATTCACCATTGCCGACTAATGCAACATCATAAGTATCCCATGTGGAATTACCATTGATAAGATAAGTAAGCCATCCCGGTGTTACGAGACTCAGATCGAGAACACCATCATTGAAATGCAGGTCGTTAATAAAACCTTCACCTTCATAGCTGAAACGATAATCAGCTGCCGCGATGTCGTCCATGATAGTTTTCAAAACGACATTTTCGCCAACAAAACGGTAACCCCAAGCCAATGCTGTGTCAGGCTCTGCCCAGTTGACGATGAAAACCACTTCACTTTCACCCTCGCCAATCCAGAATTTGATGTTGGCTGGGTCGATTGTCGCATCTTCCTGTGCGAAAAGGTTGGTCGAGAAAAGACCGAAGATTCCTAAAAGGAACATTAAAGTAAATTTTTTAACCATAACTTAGATTTTTAAGGTTTAATAATTATTTAATTACCTCAAAACCTCGTGGAAAAATGTTGGTAGGCCTTATAAAAAGGAAAGCCAGCTTTTATCCCGAAAGCTTTGTTTTACGATAAATGGCAGGTCTTCTGACTTGCTCCTCCAGGTCTGCCGCCTTCCCGAAATGTCATATTTCAGTGGCATTATGGCAGATTTTAAGAGCTTACAGCAGCGGGAACTGTCCGGGATTTCCACCCGATTCCCTATTGAGCCTCCTCGGCACCATAAATCGCTGCAAAAATACAAAAAAAAACTACACGCAAGGCATAATCTCCAAAATGGTCTTAAAATTCTTCATTTGAAATATCCTAATCATTCGATAAAAGACTGAAAAAACTATGCAAAAAATAGCAGGCCTTGCGTTAAGCTGAAAATAAGCCTGCGGCTTTTTGCATAGTTTTGGAAGTCGTCGTTAACTTTCAAGCTCAACGCTAACGCTTTCCATTTTGCCACCAAGCGGCGGGTTCATTTTCTTCACCTTCACCCAAGCGTATGAAACAGATGGAAACTCCTTTTGGATTGCATTTAGAATGCGTCTCGCAACGTTTTCAAGCAATTTTGAGGAAATCATCATCTCGCGCTTCACAACGGCGTAAACCTCCTGATAATTGACCGTATCTTCAATATTATCAGACAGTTCCGCCTTCGATGTGTCAACTTCCATGCTCAAATCAACATTGAACCATGTCCCTATCTTGCGCTCCTCCTCGAAGCAGCCATGATAGGCGTAGAACTCCATTTTTTCGATAGAAATAATGGCCATTATCCCAAGATTTTTATTCCTTTTTCAATGCGTTTCAACGCTTCTTCCTTTCCAATCAATCCAAGGATTTCATGGATATGCGGGCCTTTTCCTGCACCAACCAGCATCAAACGGAGGCCGTTCATAACCGGTCCCATGCCAAGCTCGTTCTTCGTAATCCATTCGTTTAATACATTGTCGATGTTCTCAGCGCTAAAATCGTCAATAATCTTTATCACTTCCGAGGCCTGGCGCATCAAGTCGGCTGAGTTTTCTTTCCAGCGTTTCTTCACCGTCACCTCGTCGTAGGTGGTCGGCTCCTCAAAGAAGAAGAAGCTCTGATCCCACATCTCTTTCACGAAGTTGACACGGTCTTTCACCAATGCAGCCACCTTTGTAACATATTGAATATCAGCGTCGATATTCTTTTCTGCCTTCAGCCATTCCTGATATTCCTTGCCCACTTCCTCGCTCGAGCGACGCATCAGATATTCGTGGTTGAACCATTTTGCCTTCTCCACATTGAATCTTGCTCCCGACTTGCTGCAGTGATCGAACGAGAACGCCTGAATCAACTCATCCATCGAGAAGATTTCCTGCTCTGTTCCCGGGTTCCAGCCAAGCAATGCAAGCATGTTGATAAATGCCTCCGCATAATATCCCGACTGCTTGTATCCCGACGAAATCTCGTGTGTCTCAGGATTCTCCCACTGCATTGGAAACACTGGGAATCCGAGGCGGTCGCCGTCGCGTTTGCTGAGCTTGCCGTTGCCGTCCGGTTTGAGCAACAATGGAAGGTGTGCAAACTCCGGTGCTTCCCATCCGAATGCCTGATACAGAAGCACATGCAATGGCATTGATGGCAGCCATTCCTCACCACGGATCACGTGTGAAATCTTCATCAGATGGTCATCAACGATGTTTGCCAAGTGATATGTTGGCATACCGTCCGATTTGAACAGCACCTTGTCATCCAAAGTGTTGGTATTCACCTTGATATCGCCACGGATGATGTCATGCATCTCCACAACATAGTTCTCAGGCATCATGAAACGCACAGTGTAAGGAGTGCCGTTTGCTAGCAGCTCATCAACCTCATCTTTGGTCATTGTCAATGAGTTACGCAGCTCCTGACGAGTCTCGGCGTTGTAGATAAAGGTCTTTTTTTGTGCCTCTGCTTCCTTGCGGAGGTTATCGAGTTCCTCGGCAGTGTCGAATGCATAATAAGCATGACCTTTCGCAATAAGTTCGTCGCTGTATTGTTTGTAAAGAGGCTTACGGTTGCTCTGTTTGTAAGGACCGTAAGGGCCGCCCACAATGTCGCTTTCGTCGAACTTGATGCCGCACCAGTCGAGCGATTTGATGATATATTCCTCGGCACCCGGCACAAAACGTGTCTGGTCGGTATCTTCAATGCGGAGCAGCATCTTTCCGCCGTTTTTCTTCGCGAAAAGGTAATTATACAAAGCGGTTCTCACGCCGCCGATATGCAACGGTCCGGTTGGACTTGGAGCAAAACGAACTCTTACTTCTTTCATTTCTCAAAAATTTTTGCAAAAATAAAAAATTCTCTCGCAGATTTCGCAGATAACTCAGATTTTTTCTACCACAAATTCTACCACATGGATTTAGTTCGCTAACGCTCACAGATTTCGCAGATATTTTCTGCTGTTTCTGCGTGAAAATGGTCTTCCGTACCAATCCGTACCATTTTTTCTTGATAAAATTCTATAAAACAGCTATTTTTGTCGTTTTAAATTTGGTATGAAAAAACTCAAAGCTTTATTGTTATCAGGCGTAATCGCCTTAATGATTATTTCTTGTTCTAACAGCGTTTCAAACAAGACATCGCTGCTTGAACTATCGCCAGAACTTATTGAAATCGACAGAGTCATGCAACAACGGCCCGATTCGGCATTCATGATGCTACTCGACACAACCCGTACGGACAAGGCATGCCTTGTCCCTACCGGCAACCATTATTATTATCTCCTTGTTTCCGAAGCGCTCTACAAAAACGACGCTCCCCAACTTGTTCGCACCGAACTTCTGGAAGCTCTCTACTATTTCGACAGCATTTTCAAGGCTAATCCGAAAGACGAGACCGCCGCTATACTCTCAGCCCGCTCGCATTACATGAATGGCGTAGGTTATTATGAAAACGACAGTGTTTTCGAGGCTTGCCAGCAATATTACAAGGCTCTCGAAATCGTGCAGCCTTTCGATTGCAATCCCAAATTTATTTCGTTGATTTACACTCGTTTGGCAAATATCTATTCCGACAAATTCCTCATCGAACCGGCTATCGTTTTCTACAAAAACGCACTCGAATACAAAAAACGTGACCCACACTCAAACTTAGCTAACACATTGTTTTTCATAGGATACGAGTTTGAAAAAGGCGAGAAAGCCGATAGCGCAATCTATTATTACAACCTCTCTTTGGATAATATTTCCGACACTAACAGCCTTCTGTATCGAAATGTCATAAATAGGAAGACAATTGCCACATATACCGTTGATAATGATGGAGAAAAAGCAATAAAATCATTAAAAAACATTATCAAAACAGGTGAAGATTATGAGATATATGACCGGTATTTAGGTCTTGGTTATATTTATATTCTTGAAAATCAATATGATACCGCTCTCATTTATCTTAACGAGGTCTTCAACGACGCTCCTGATATTTTCCTTAGAACACAAAGCGCAAACCACCTTTACGAGATTTTCAACCATTTAGCAGACACCGTAAAAGCGGATTCCTACTCGCGTTTCATCACTGAGAATACTCCGCCTGAATTCGGGACAAAAGCCGACGAATGGCAGCTCACCGGCATGTTCCAGGATTATCTCAAACAAAAACACGAGCAAACTCTGGCATTGGAACAACAGAAAAAGAGGCACGAAATCACCATTATTATAATTGTTGCAATCGCTATAACAGTAGTAATTGCTGTCTTTTTGATGATTCGGCACAAAAGAAAACTTAACACTTTCAAAAAAGAGGCAAACATGGACGGCTATAACGCCTTTATCAACGAGCCTGTTTGCCAATATATCCTTGAAACAGCGCACGAGCAGCAGTTCAAGTCGAAGATGGATTGCACCATTTACAAGGATTTCGCGCTAGACAAAGAACAACTGCTGACGTTACGAACCACGGTCGACAACCTTCTTAACGGCTTCACGGAGCGTATCAGAAACAAATATCCGGAGCTCACCAATGACGATGTGAACTACTGCATCCTCTATCTGCTCGGCATGAAAGAGCCCGACATCGCGGCGTTTATGCAAAAAGCGTACTCCACCGTAAGCGACCGCAGCCGCAAACTGAAAAAGATTCTTACTTCCGATTTTGACCTTACCACAACACTGAGAAAATTCGCGATTGAATAACTATCGTACCACTCCGTACCATGATTTTCTTGACATAGCTACATTTTAAAAATAATTTTGTCGTCGTAAACAAAATTGTTAAACTTAAAATCTTATGACTATGAAAAAGATCTTATTTACAATGATTGCAATGCTGATGACTTTGGCACTCAACGCACAGATTTCAGTCTGGGACGGCACAGCAGAACATTGGACTCATGGTAGTGGTACCGAAGACGACCCATATCTTATCGAAAACGCACAACAATTAGCTTATTTGGCTGTTCAAACTAATGAACTGCATTATAGCAATTACGAATATCACAACATGTACGTCGACACTTGTTTTCTTCTGACTGTCGACCTTGATTTGGGTGGTGAAAACGGCCTTGAATGGGAACCTATTGCACAAGATGGTATCAGCCTTCAAACCAGGTGTTTTGGAGGTCATTTCGATGGCGGATATCATACAATATCGAATATGAATATTAAAGACGGAAGTGGTAGAAAATTTATAGGTCTGTTTGGTCATATTGAAGACGGAAGCATTAAAAACATTACTATTAACGGTGCAAACATAGACTTACCGAGTTTTCATCTCTTGGGAATACCAGGTGGTTTGGGCATTCTCGTTGGATATGGTAAGAATGTTACTGTAGAACATTGTTTCAATAATGTTAGCATGGTTTTAGAGTATGGAAGCTTTGAGTTTGGCTCATTGTTTGGTGGATTATTCGGTCGTATGGAGAATTCTACAATAACCGATTGCCATAATAATGGTAATATGACAATTTTAGAAGTAAAAACGAATTATTCAGGACTGGCTTTCGGTGGTATTTGTGGAAGCTTATATGAATGTAATATTGATTATTGCAGTAATCAAGGAAATCTATTTATAACACAAAGCGGAAATAATAATTTTGCCGAGGGGGAGTTTTGTGGCGGTATAGTCGGAATAATGTCAGGAAGTATGACAAATTGCTATAATACAGGTTACTTAGAAGTGAATGTTGCCATTAATGAACCTAGCAGTTTTATCGCAACAGCATCGGGAGGACTTGTAGGAAGCACAATGTCAGAGAAAGATCTATCTGTGACGAATAGTTACAGCGCTACTGATATAAACATTACAGGAGAAAACATTCCTTCATTTATCGGAGGTATTATCGGATATAAATTTGATGACGTTCAAGCAGTCTCAACGAATTGTTATTATCTTGACATCATCGAAAGTGATAATGAATACGGCATCCCACAATCAGAAGCTTTTATGAAAACCCAAGATTTTGTCAATTTGTTAAACGCTAATGGTGATTTTTACGCAATGGATATAATGAATGTAAACAAAGGTTATCCTGTTTTCGAAAGATATTATTCCGTAGAAGAAACTGATTTTGCAAATGGAATATCTGTTTACCCAAACCCAGCGAAAGACGTTGTAAATATCACCTTTTCCAACAATGCAAAATGTCGTTCAATTGATATTTATTCCATCGACGGCAGATTAATGAAATCGCAAAATGATAGTTTCAACAAAATCAACATCGCCAACCTCACCTCAGGTTTATACCTAATCAAAGTGAGAATGAGCGACGGAAAAGAATTCACAGAAAAGATTGTTGTGAAATAAAATATGTAGGTTAATTGTAGAATACATCAAAGTATTTCTGCAACTTCACAGGATCAGTTTGGTATATATTGTCGCCGTAGTAGCAGTCAGCAAGAACCTCATAAAGACGACAAAATTCTCCAAGGTCATGCTTGCCTCGTTGAGCATCAATGGTTAAAGATAGTAGTTCCAAAGCTCTGTCAGCAGCACGATGACATTGTTCGATGTTTCCTTTACTTTGCCAACGGTTCGCACGCGATACCTCGCTGCCGATATTCAGCATCTGCTCCGCTAAAGTCATCGTAGCCCACCTTCCGGCAGCTAAATCTGTATGCTGATAGTTGCTCATTTTATCAATGTATTAACGACTTCAACAATACGCTTACGAATGGCAGGGTCCTGAACATCACGACTCCTATTACCTTGATATGGACGAATATTGATAAGCGAGTCAAACTCAATAAAGTCTTCACCTTCCATCTCAGGATATAAGTTTATTCCCCACAAATCCGTCTGTTCCGAACCTTGCGAAAGCATTTCTTTTTCAATGTCAGCATGAAGCTCAGCATCTAGACCGATTATCACTTTTTGAATGTCAACAACAGCTTTAATCATGTCACCAAAATAACCTGGCAACATTTCATTTAATTTATTACGACTTATAGGCTGTGAAGTAATTTTCATAACTACTATCTATATAATTTCTGATTGCAAAAATACAAAATTTGTGAAAACTAAGGTTATTTTTATGCAAATTTCGTATCTTTGCAAGTTTATAGTATTATGTCAAACTCTGCACTGATATCGAAAATCGAGCGCTTCATCAGGAAGTTCTACCTCAACCGCCTCATTCAAGGTGCGCTGATAGGACTCGTCTTGATGATAGCTTTATTCTTGATTATCAACGGTATAGAGTATTTTTCATGGCTTCCGCAGAAAGGCCGTCTTATTTTGTTATTGCTCTTCATCCTCGGCATAAGCTTTGTCGCAATTTTCTACTTTATCATCCCGATCATCAACCTCATTCGCTTCCGCAAAAAGATGTCGGACGAACAGGCTGCCGTCATCATTGGAAAATTCTTCCCGGAAATAAGCGACAAACTGCTCAACACACTCCAATTATCAAACGAACTGTCGCAAGATTCTGATAATCAACTGCTTATTGCAACAATCGAACAGCGTACCGAACACCTGAAGCCTATCAACTTCTCCGATGCAGTCAACCTGAAAGATAATTACAAATACTTGAAAATATTTGGTTTAGCATTTGTAGTGTTAAGCATAGCTTTAATATTTCTCCCAGACTTTTCAAAGAAACCAGCACAGCGTATTTTCAACTATTCGAAAGAATTTGAGAAGCCTCTGCCGTTCAATATTCAGCTATCAGCAACAGAAATTGAGGTCTTGCAAGGCAAAGATTTCGAGTTTAAGATTCACGTCACCGGCGAACACATTCCTGATGCCTTTTACATCAAAGGGAAAGACGTTTCAGGAAACGTCTCTACAATTCGTATGATGAACCGATTGAATATCAATGATTTCCGTTTCGTTTTCAAGAATGTTTACCATAACGAGGAATTCTACGTCGAAGGCGGTGATTACCGTAGCCAGACGATAAATCTCATTGTCCGTCCAAACCCGACAATGCTGTATTACGAGGCAAAACTGACGTTTCCAAAATATATCCACCGCAAAAACGAAAACATCAGCGGGAAGACACGCATCATCGTGCCACAGGGAACCAACGTGGAATATACATTCCATACAAGGGACGTTGATTCTATTTATATCGCAGAATCTGCCAATTCCGATGTAAAGACGTGCCATGGCGCGTCTCTACAGGGACAATCTAATGATTACGTTTACACTTTGAATACCCTGAAAACCACGAAATTCAACGTCACATTATATAATAATTGGAACACCACAGATGCTATTCCGTTTACTATCGAGGTGATTCCTGACGCCTATCCCGACATCCAGGTGCAAAATTTCCACGAGGATTTTGCGAAACAGACGTATTATTCAGGTCTCATAGCTGATGACTACGGCTTCACTAAACTTCTCTACCATTTTGAAGTTGATGGCAAACCGAATCAGTCGTTCGTGAAAAACATTCCTATCGATAAGCGCAACACCCGCACTTCATTCTATTATAGCATTGATACTGATACACTTACGCTTTATCGTGGCGATGAGATAAAGGCTTATTTCGAGATCTTCGACAACGATGGTATCAACGGTCCGAAATCGAAGCGCTCTGAGGTGTTTTATCTGATTCTGCCGACAACCGAACAACTTGATTCGATAGCTGACAACGCTGAAAATCAAATACTTAATAACCTCAATCAACGTTCCGATGAGCTTCAAAATCTCCGTAAGGATATTGAAGACATGCTTCGCGACCTGATGTCGAAAAAAGACCTCGACTGGAGCGATAAGGAGAAGATGAAAGAACTGCTCCAAAAACAAAAAGAGGTTCAGGAGGAATGGAACAAGATTCAGGAGGAACAGAAGGAACTGTCAGATTTTATTAAGGAAAACGAGCTTTCATCTGAAGAACTGATAAAGAAACAGGAAGAGATAAACAAGCTTTTCGACGAGGTTATCCCCGACGAGATGAAAAAACTGATGGAAGAGATTGAGCAGCTGCTCAACGAGATGCCTCGTGAACGTATGCAGGAGATCATGAAAGACCTCAAGAAAAACAACGAAGCTCTGCAACAGATGATGGACCGCAACCTCTCGCTTCTTGAACAGCTGAAGGTTGAGAAAGATATGAACCAGTTGATGGACGAGATGCAGAAACTCGCTGACGAACTACTTGAAAAAACAGATTCTATCTCCGCTCAAGACGCTGAGAATCAATTGAATAAACTCGAACAACAACTCGACTCCATCATAGATAAGAACCAAGGTCTATCAGATCCTTTTAATATCGAAAAAGACGAGCAAGCCTTCGATGAGGCTGAGCAAGACCTTGAAGATGCTGAGGCGTCAGAAGAATCGGGCGACCAAGAAAAATCGCAGCAACAAAAACAGAAAGCTGGCAAGAAAATCAAAGAGATGTCGGAAAACATGATGTCGATGATGATGGGGGGCGGTATGGACCAGCTTGCTGAAGATGCAAATCTTGTCAGGATTCTGCTCGAAAACGTGGTTAGATCATCACATGCAGAAGAAGCGCTTCTGAACGCAATCGGAAGCATGAAAAAGGACGACCCTACAGTATCGCAAAAGATTTCCAGACAAAAAGAGATCTCGGAGAATTTCGTGATGGTGGAAGATTCACTTCGTAAGTTGGCCAACCGTCAGATATCTGTTAAAAACTTTGTATTCAACGAGTTACAGATTATTGACCAGCAGACTGAATCAGCAATGAAAGATGTTTTGGAATCGAAATTCGGTTCGGCAACACAAAAACAGCAGAAGGCTATGATGTCGATGAACAACCTGGCTTTGATGCTTGCCGAATCGCTAAACGAGATGGAATCTATGATGGACGGCTCAAGCAGCAGCTCATGCTCGAAACCCGGGAAATCCAAGGGAAATCAGGGCAAGCCGAAGACTATGAAGAATATGAAAGACCTTCAAAACCAACTTGGTGAGCAGCTTAAGCAGTTGCAACAGCAGATGCAGCAACAGCGAAAAGACGGCACTCCATCGGAAAATATGAATGAGGAACTGGCACGAATGGCGGCTCAACAAGAGCTCATCCGCGAAGGTATGCAGCAAATTCTCGACGAGATGAAGAAAGACGGAATACTCGGAGATGACGGCATAAAGCAGATCATCAAAGATATGGAAAAACTCGAGGAAGACATTGTAAATAAACGCATTACGAATCAGACCATCAAGCGCAACAAAGATATCATGTCTCGAATGCTGAAGGCCGAAAACGCCCAGCAGGAACGCGAGAAAGAGGAGAAACGCAAGTCTGACGAGTATAAAGGTCCCGAAAAGAGCCATAATATCGATGAGCTTCGTTACGAGGAGAGCATCAAGAAGCAACAGGACTTCTTGCGCACGAATCCTATTGAGTATCAACCGTTTTATAAACAAAAGATTAACGAATATTTCTTTAAAAAACAATGATAAAATTTGAGAACATCGACATTGAAATGCCTTCTTTGAACCAACGATTGGCAAAGGAATGGATTGAAGATTTTGTAGCATCTTACGGCAAGAAAATCGGCGAGTTGTATTACCTTTTCTGCAGCGACGAATACCTCCTCGACTTCAACCAGAAGCGCATGAACCACGATTTCTACACCGATATCGTGACGTTTCCGTTGAACGATTGTGAGGAATATCTATCGGGTGAGTTTTACATCAGCATCGACCGCATAAAAGACAACGCTGAACAGATGGGAAAGCCTTTCGATGAAGAGTTTCACCGCGTTTTGGCACATGGCGTGCTGCATCTAATTGGATTCAAGGATAAGACAGATGAAGACGCAAAAATGATGCGGGCACAAGAGGAAAAATGTTTGGATTTATTAAAAATGTTCCACGTGGAACAATAGAAATATGATATTTGAAAATTACGATGTGATAGTGGTCGGAGCGGGCCACGCAGGATGTGAGGCGGCAGCGGCAGCAGCCAACCTCGGCAACAAGACTTTGCTCATCACCATGAACATGAGTTTCATGGCGGCAATGTCGTGTAACCCCGCCGTTGGTGGCATTGCCAAAGGTCAGATAGTGCGCGAGATTGACGCATTAGGTGGGCAGATGGGCATCATTGCCGACAAGACAATGATTCAGTTTAGGATGCTCAACAAGTCGAAAGGTCCAGCTGTGTGGAGTCCGCGTGTGCAGAGCGACAAAGCAGCCTTCTCCGCTGAATGGCGCAACACCCTCGAGCACACCAAGAACCTCGAGTTCTGGCAAGACCACGTTGATGGATTGTTGGTGGAAGGCGACCAAATAAAAGGAGTCCACACCATGATGGGCGGCGACGTGCATTCCAAAACTGTCATTCTCACAAACGGAACATTCTTAAACGGTAAAATTTTTATTGGTGAGAAGTCGTTCTCAGGTGGCAGAATTGGCGAAGCAGCAAGTCACGGAATAACCGAACAGCTTGTTGAACTCGGTTTTGAAGCCGACAGAATGAAAACCGGAACGCCTGTACGAATCGACGGAAGAACTATTGATTTCAGCAAACTCGCAGAACAAAAAGGCGATGAGGAAATCACAGGCTTCTCGTTTATGAACGTGGAAAAGCCACTTAAACAACGCTCGTGTTACATTGCCTACACATCGTTGAAAGTACACGAAATATTGCGCAAAGGTTTCGACAAATCACCAATGTTCACTGGCAGAATACAAGGTATTGGTCCTCGTTACTGTCCAAGCATCGAGGATAAGATTGAACGTTTCGCAGGTAAAGATTTCCATCAGCTATTTGTGGAACCTGAAGGCGCGACAACATGCGAGTATTATCTCAACGGATTCAGCTCGTCGCTGCCCGAAGACATCCAATACGAGGCTTTACGCAACATCGAAGGCTTCGAAAACGCCAAGATTTTCCGTCCGGGATATGCCATTGAGTACGACTTCTTCCCGCCAGATCAGCTGTATCATAGTCTGGAAACACATAAGATTCATGGTCTGTTCTTTGCCGGTCAAATCAACGGAACAACAGGCTACGAAGAGGCTGCTGCACAAGGTTTGATGGCAGGCATAAACGCTCACAGACTTCTTCACGATGAAGAACCTGTGGTTCTGCGCCGTGATGAAGGATATATCGGCGTTCTTATCGACGATCTTATCACTAAGAGTGTTGACGAGCCTTATCGCATGTTTACGAGTCGTGCTGAATATCGTATTTTGTTACGACAAGACAATGCAGATGCCAGATTGACACCATTGGGATACAAACTCGGATTGGCGACCCAGGAACGTTACGAGCGTTTTCTGAAGAAACAACAACGTGTACAGGATTTGATAACATTCTTGAAAGAAACAAATGTTTCACCAGAAGAAATAAACGCACTGCTGGTAGCAAAAGAAACTCCTGAAATCGCAGGAAAGACACGTTTTGCGCATGTTTTAACTCGCCCGCAGTTAAGTCTTATGGAGATGATGGAACAGGTTGAGTCGTTGAAGGGGAAATATGATCTTGCCGACGAGATGACGCGCAGTGTCATCGAGGAGGCGGAGATTTTGGTAAAATATGAAGGATATATCGACAAAGAGCGCGAAGTTGCTGACAAACTGAAACGCCTCGAGGACGTGAAACTGAGTCCGGATTTTGACTACAATGCCTTGCACTCACTGACAATCGAAGCCCGTCAGAAACTTACAAAACACAAGCCACAGACGCTCGGACAAGCATCGAGAATTTCAGGTGTGAGCCCGGCGGATATCTCGGTGTTAGCGGTATTCTTGGGAAGGTAAAATCAACAATGTTCCACGTGGAACAATTAACGAAAGTAATAATAAAATAAAGATATTATGAGCACTAAATGCCCGTTTTGTAAATCGGAAAACACGAAGTCTTACCTGAAGCTTAAAGACTATTTTCTATCTCAGGAAGATTTTGAAATCGTCGAGTGCGACAACTGCAAACTGTTGTTCACCACTCCGCGACCGGATAAATCCGTCATTGGAAATTATTACAAATCGGAAGATTACCTGAGCCATAACGAGCATAAAAAAGGACTGATTCCTTGGATTTACAACCAGGTTAAAAAAGTCAACATTCGCAACAAATACAGAATCGCCTGTGGCGACCGCACCAAACCGCATATCCTCGATTTCGGCTGCGGCGTGGGCGATTTCCTCTACTACGCACAACAAAAAGGTTGCGAAATCACAGGTTGCGACATGAGTGAAGACGCACGCAAATTCGCTTCGGAAAAACTGGGTAAAAACATCGTCACTCCAGAAGAAATATTCGCCCTACCCCACTCCACTTTCGATGTTATCACAATGTGGCACGTGCTTGAACATATAGATGATCTTAAATATCAAAACGAACAACTTTACCGCTTATTGAAGGAAAACGGCCGCCTCATAATAGCAGTGCCAAACTATATGTCGTACGACGCACAATATTACAAAGACAAGTGGGCTGCATACGACGTTCCGCGTCACTTGAATCATTTTCACAAAGAGTCGCTGCAAAATGTTTTCAAAGGCAAATTCGAGCTTGAAAAAATCTATCCGATGAAATGGGACGCATTTTACATCTCTATGATGAGCGAAAAATACATCGGCAAGGGCAATTCTTTTGTCAAAGGCATACTCACAGGCTGGAAGTCGAATCGTAAAGCTTGTAAAACGGGAGAATATTCAAGTTTGATTTACGTTTTTCATAAAATTTGATTTTTGCCCATTTTTAGCCTTTTTAAGACATTTTAAATTTTAAACGACCTGTTTGTCAAAAAATTTTAGAAAATGTCTTAAAAAGAAGCAATTTTGGAACGATTTTTGTACAAAAAAAAGAATATGAAAAAGATTTACATCATAATAATCGCGATCGCGCTCATCGCAGCCACCGTTTTTTTACACCAAAGGAACGAAAGCAAAGAGAACGCCGAGATGAAACGTTTCGCTGAAATTATCGCTGATGAGACCGACGAAGATTTTGAAAAAGCAACATTGCAGATAATCGACGAAATCATAGACGACCAGTTGTTCAACAATTGGATTAAAACTTCCATGCCGAGCGACGACAGCCTCCTCTCCTACTTCGACTCGAAATATTTCAGCAAAAACGATCTGTATCAGCTTTACAACATTACGCTGACCGTTTGTGACAGCAGTACAATTATCGAATATTACGATATTGGTATTCATTGCGAATTGTCATATCAATATACATTGTCAGAATCAAATCCGATTAACGAATTCTTATATCATTACGATGACGCGACATCCGATATTTATTATATCGTCAAGTTAAAACTCAACAATACCGAAAATCTCTACATAGAATTCTATAAAGAAAAGATTTTCAATAAATTAAGCGTCGATTCGGACTCGACAAAAACCAATAATCTGATCATTCCTGATCTGAAAAACTACTCCATCGCCATTTATAACGACGATATTCTGTTTTATAAACTAGGCAATTATCTTTATCCGAACAATATCAATAATTTCATCTCACAAGAAGACGGCATTCACAAAGGAAAAAATTACAAACATCTGATTCTCAATGATTTTGAGAAGAATAAAACTGTTATTGTCACGATTGAATCGGTTCGCTGGATGAAATATGTCACGCCATTTTCCCTGATTTTCATCGTCGTACTTCTCTCCTATTTCATTTACATTTACCAGGAAAACGATCGCAAAAGCATTTTCAAGCACAGTTTCCACGGCAAGATGCAGCTAATGATTCTATTAATTTTAGCATTCGCGTTTTTCATTATCGGTCTGGTTTCTTATCTGTTTTTGAGAAACAATGTGATGAAAAAAACACAGATTTCCCAATATAAACAAGCGAATATCATCCGTAATAGTGTTGAACAAAACCTATATCTAAAGGGTCTTGAAGATATTGATCTTATTTTGAATCTTTCCGATTCTTACGTCTGTGAAATCAATATTTACAATCATTCAACCGGTAATTTGATTATCTCGTCAATCGACAAAAGTGCTATTGGCGATGCGATGAATAAAGGTGCTTTTCAAGCCATTGTTGACGAAAACGCCGGATATTTTGTGCAAACCGAATATTATAAAGGTGAGAAAAACACCTCCTACTACTTCCCTATTCTTGATGATAACAATGAACTCGCGGCGATTTTGAACGTTTTGTATTTCGATTTCAACTCTGAATATGACGACCAATTGTCGAATTTTGTGATAAACTACATTAATATTATCATTGTCTTGTTCGGAATCTCGTCAATTATTTTGATTTTGATTACACGCAAGACTCTTAAACCATTGAAAATCATTGAGAATCAGATGGGAAAAATCAGTCTCGACGGGACAAACGAACCTATCGACTTTAAAGGTCACGATGAGATTGGCGCGCTGGTTGAGCAATATAATAATATGTGTAGGCAGCTTGAGATGGCAGCCAACAAACTGGCGCGCAACGAACGTGAGAACGCCTGGCGGGAAATGGCACGTCAGGTGGCACACGAGATCAAGAATCCGCTCACTCCGATGCGACTGAACATTGAGTATTTGCAGATGCTTTGGGACAGAAATGACCCTAAATTCGAGGAGAATTTCAAGGAAACTCTCAAATCGCTGCTCGAGCAAATCGACACTCTTTCAAAAATTGCGACAGCATTCTCCGATTACGCCAAACTGCCGGAAAATATAGCGACCACTTTCGACATCAGCGAGCTGCTGAAGAGCACAATAAAAATTTATGATGTAGAGAAAAATATCTCCATCTCATTGATTTACAATGATAACGAAGATTGGTCAATGTTTGCCGACAAGAACAATCTGGGCAGAGTTTTCGGTAACATCATCAAAAACGGAATTCAGGCGATAGGGAATGAAATCGGACATATCGAAGTGATACTCAGCAGGTTAGGGGAGAAGTACAGAATTCAAATATCAGACAACGGCTGCGGAATCAAAGAAGAGGACAAGAAAAAGGTGTTTTTCCCGAATTTCACGACAAAATCAAGTGGTATGGGTGTCGGGCTTTCGGTGTCGCAGGACATAATTCAAGGTATGGGAGGCTGTATCAGCTTTTCAAGCAAGGAAGGAATAGGTACGGTTTTCACGATTGATATACCTATTTTAAAAGAAATGTAATATATTTGCAAAAATTTTGTTATTGGTAAAGATATGAGTTCGAATCCAATAAAAGCCCTAGCGGGTCAGACAGTTATCTACGGCATGGGAACTATCGTGCCGCGACTGCTGAATTATCTTTTGGTTCCGCTGTATACACGCGTTTTCGCGCCAGAAATTTACGGACAGGTAACCGATCTTTATGCTTGGATGGCGCTGTTGATAGCTTTGCTTACCTACGGCATGGAGACTACGTTTTTCCGCTATACCCAGAAAGAAAATCCTGAAAAGGTTTTCAACAATATTGTTTCGTGTATCATCACAACTACAGCCGCTTTTCTTGTTTTATACGGTCTTCTGTATAAAAATTTCGCGCATCTCATTCAATATGAGCATAATACGCAATATGTTCTGCTGCTTGGAATCATTGTCGCACTCGACGCTTTGACAGCTGTACCGTTTGCGAAATTGAGAAAAAATAACAGGGCTAAATTATTCACTATCATCAAGATAGCTAATGTGACACTTTGTGTCGGATTGAATTTGTTTTTCCTGGTTGGAATACCGGAAACAGCTTTGACTATTTCAGAGAAAGTGTTTGGTCCGCAAGCGGGTTTACTTGTTTGGGTACTGATTTCCAATGTTTTATCAAGTCTTTTGAGCTTGATTTTGTTGTTACCTCAATTTAAAGGCTTTCATTTTGAACTTGACAGAAGTCTTATCCGTCCAATGTTGGCATATTCTCTGCCGATTCTGTTGATCAGTCTTGTGGGTATGGTCAACGAGGTGGCCGATAAGATTTTGATTAAATATCTTACATTTGTTCCAGACGCTGAAACGCTTGCAGATCTTGACATGACAGGGGAGGAGTATGCTCTTCAGCAACTAGGTATCTATGGCGCCAACTTCAAACTTGCGGTGCTGATGACCATCTTCATCCAGATGTTCCGTTACGCTTCGGAGCCGTTCTTTTTCGGCAAGGCTAAAGACCGCAACGCTCCTGAACTTTATGCAAAAGTCATGACTTATTTCGTGATATTCTGCCTGCTGATTTTCCTTGGCGTGATGCTTTACATCGATGTGTTGAAATATTTTGTCGGACGTGGCGGAAGCGATTATCATGAAGGATTGATTATTGTTCCTATCGTATTGATAGCCAATATGTTCTATGGAATTGTGTTTAATCTTTCAATATGGTTTAAGCTCACCGACAGAACATTTTCGGGCACAATTATTTCAATTATCGGGGCATCGGTGACGCTGTTGTGTCTGTTTGTTTTGGTGCCGAAAATAGGTTATCTAGGAGCGGCTATCGCGCATCTTGGCTGCTACACTGTTATGATGCTGGTGTCATATTTCTGGGGACAAAAAGTGTTCCCGGTGCCGTATCAAGTCGGCAGAATCGCATTATATATGATTCTCGCCCTAGGATTATTTTTCATAAGTACGGCATTTGGCAACTTCAGCCTTGCTATCAAATTGACTGTCAACACATTATTGATATTAGTATATTTAGGAACAGTATTTGTTTTTGAACGTAAAAATCCATTGAAAATATGAAATTACAGATTGTAAATAAATCGAATAACGCGATGCCAGCCTATGAGACTGTAAACTCGGCAGGTATGGATTTGAGAGCGTATCTCCCAGATGGTGAATTGGTTATCAAGCCAATGCAGCGTGCGTTGGTGCCAACAGGATTATTCATGGAGATTCCAGTCGGATATGAGGGACAGGTTCGTCCTCGCAGCGGTTTGGCAATCAAGAGCGGTATCACAGTGTTGAACTCGCCTGGAACAATCGACGCCGACTATAGGGGAGAGGTAAAAGTGATTTTGATCAACCTGTCGGATACCGATTTTGTGATTAAGAGTGGCGACCGCATCGCACAACTTGTGATTGCAAAACATGAACAGATGGAAGTGGTTGAAGTTGAGACACTTAGCGAGACAGAAAGAGGCGCAGGAGGGTTCGGACATACTGGGAGGTAACTTTAAAATGAACAAATATCTTTTAATTGTTTTATTGTTTATTTCGTGCACCGTCTTTGCGCAAAGCGAACTCGTTGGCGAGGCACCGGGCGATACAGTCACGGTGAAGCAGGATAGGGCAAAAAATGCCGAGTATTTCTCGAAAGGACTGGAAGCCAAGTACAACGAGAATTACCCTGTCGCCATTGACAATTTCGAACAGGCGTTGAAGTTTTCGCACGATGACGACGCTTCAATGTATGAGCTTGCGGCACTATACCAGAAAAGCGGCCGCAACACCGAGGCGCTATCGATGATTCAGCAGGCGGTTGATCTGCAGCCTGACAATAAATGGTATCAGATCCGTTTGGCACAGATAAATCTTCAAAACGGTGATTATCAGTCGTTTATAAAGATATATGACAAACTTTTGGAAAATGATCCTGAAAATTTGGAGTATATCGAAACTTATATAGACGTGCTTCTTCGAGTTGGAGATTTCACCAAAGTGCTTGAAAAACTTGATGTTTTGGAACAACAGATCGGCAAAAACGAGTACATTTACCTGCAAAGACTTCAAATTTATGACGAGCAAGGCGAGAAAGACAAAGCTATCAATGAATTGGAGAAACTTGTAGAGTTTATGCCTGAAAACACCCGTTACAGAGCTATGCTCGCCGAGGCTTACCGAAAGCTGAAACGCGACAAGGAGGCCTATCAACAATATCTGAAAATAAAGGAGTTAGACCCTGAAGACAAATATATCAACATCTCTTTGATGGATTATTACCAAAGCATGGGTGAGGTTGACAAAGCCTTTGCGGAGTTTGTTGCGGCAATCAAAAACAAAAATCTTGATTTTGAGACAAAGTCGCAGATTTATGACTTCTGGTTTCAAAACAAATCGGACAAAGATGCCGGTGATGACGCCGAAGTTGCAGGAAAAGCTTTCATTGAGACACATCCCGACAAATCGCTGGGTTATTATATCATGGGTACTGTTTACTACAATGCCGACGATTTCACACAAGCGAAAGAGTACTATCAAAAAGCTCTTGATCTAGACGCCAAGAGTTTCATGATTCTTTACCAGCTATCATTATGTGAAATTGAACTTCATGATTATCAATCTGTTATAGAGATAACTGATAAAGCTATAACATTGTTTCCGGAACAGCCGTTGTTCTATCTTTTCAAAGGTATAGGTTATTTTAACCAAAAAGATTACGTCAACACTGTCAGTGTGCTTGAAAAAGGCCGTAAACTTTCTGCAAATAAAGAGCTTACCGCTAATTTCGACACTTACATCGGCGACACTTACAACCTTTTGAAAAACAAAGAAAAATCGTATGAGGCATACGACAGGGTTTTAAAGACACAGCCTGACAATATCTATGTCTTAAACAACTATGCTTATTACTTATCGCTTGATAATCAAGACCTTGAACGTGCATTGCAGATGTCGGCAAAGACAATAAAAGCCGAGCCGAAAAACGCCACATATCTTGACACTTACGCTTGGATTCTCTATAAACTAGAGCGTTATCAGGAGGCGAAAAAGTATATGGATAAAGTTTTCAAATACGATAAGAATCCACAAGGCGTCAATTATGAGCATCTTGGCGACATTCTTTATAAACTTGGCGACACGAAAAACGCTGTTAAAAATTGGAAAAAAGCCAAGAAACTTGGTGATGTCTCAGATTTTATCGACCAAAAAATAAAAGACGAGAAACTGTATGAATAAAAAGATTCATATATTATTGATATCCATTGTATTATCATTGATATTTCTAGGAACAAGCTGCTCCTCAAAAAAGTCGATGACAAAATCGAGTCTGCGTGAATTTACGGCTAGCAGGCTCATCAAGGAAGTGGAGAAAAATGAGTTTGACTTCGACAATTTTCAGGCAAAAATTAATGTAAAAATTGAATCTTCCGACAAGAATATCAACGTGAAAGGTCAGCTCAGGATGAAAAAAGACAGCATCATATGGACAAGCATATCGATGCCTTTGGGAATGGAGATTTTGAGGGTGAAAATCGCCCCTGATTCTGTGTTTTTCCTCAACAGAACCGAAAAAACATATCTGAGCGAAGACATTAACGTTTTTGGCGACATTTCGCCTATGATTACTTCGTTTGGCTTTCTTCAATCGCTTTTGGTCGGCAACGACATCAACCTTCGCGAAAGCAATAATTATAAGGTCGAAATTGATAACGGACAGTATAATTTATTGATTTCCAAAGAGTTAAAAAAGTCTATCATGCATAACAATGATGAGTGGAAGGTGTTGATGAAAGATCTTTGGATTGATCCGCAGTTATTTAAAATTACGAAATATTATATTAAGGAATATAACGACAGCAAGCGCAAAATTGAATTGCAATACGCTGATTTTGTGTTAGTTAACGAAAAATATATCCCGACAAAAATCACCATAATAGTTCATGGCGACTATTATCTGAAGGCGAATATCACATATTCAAACATTATTGTTGGCGACAATATTGATTTTTTCTTCAATATTCCTAAAAAGTACGATAGAATCTATAAATGACACGTGTTTTTACATATCGGTTGATTCTTATTTTGATGTTTTTTAGCGTCAACATGATATGTAATGCCCAGAGTGTCAATGATTTGGAAAAACAAGTCAATAAATTGCAAAGTGAGATCAAGACTTCGCAGAATCTTTTGAAACAAACATCAAAAAATAAAGAGACAACCATCAAGGAAGTCGAGCTTTTGCAGGTTCAGATCAAGAAACGTGACGATCTGATAAAGACTTACGAGAAACAACTAGCTATTTTGAATAAGGAGACAAAGGGTTATAAAAGCGATGTGGCTAAGCTGCAAGAAGAGTTGGAGAAAAACCGTCAGGAATATGCCGACTTGCTGGTTATTCATTATCGTAACAGAAACAATCTCAACAACTTACTTTTTATCTTTTCGTCCGATGATTTCAACCAGGCAGTGCGTCGAATCCGCTACATTCAGCAGTTTAACGACCTCTTGAAGCATAAAATGGTTCAGATTGACGAGACAAAAGCCGGTATAAAACAACGCATCGAAAAGAATGAGATCGACAAAAAACGCATTGAAAGTCTCAACAATACGCAAAAAAAAGAGCGTGAAAATCTGAAAAATGACAAGAAGACTCTTGACAACAAAGTCGCAAAACTGAAAAAAGACGAGAAAAAGATTAAGAAAGACATTTTGCAAAAGGAGAAAGAGACGAAAGATTTGCAGGCTAAAATCAAGAAAATCATAGAGGAAGAGATTTCAAGACGTAAAGCTGACGCTACTATCGACATGAATCTTGCGGCGAATTTCGAGAGCAATAAAGGTAAGTTGCCATGGCCAGTGGCAAATGGTGTTGTCACTAAAAAATACGGCAAAACAGCACATCCTACTCAATCTAAGGTTGTTGTGATGAACAACGGCATCGATATCTCGACAGAGCAGGGTTCTAATGCCTTATGCGTGTTCGACGGACAGGTTTCGACAGTTTTCAACACAGGTTCGACAAATGTGGTGATGGTCCGTCATGGCACGTATTTTACGCTATATGCCAATCTGGAAAAAGTTTTCGTTAAGTCGGGCGATAAGGTTAAGACAGGAGAGAAGCTTGGCGTAATTCATACCGGAGCGAACGATAATTTGACGTCGTTGCATTTCGAGGTGTGGAATGATAAGAATAATACTAACCCGGAAATGTGGCTGAAATAAAGTTTAGAGTATGAAGTATAAAAGAGTAATACGAGTTTTGTTGATAATCAGTGTGTTGGCGATTGTTTTTTCGTCGTGTTCGAGGGCTTATGAGCCGAGTAATTATCAGAAGAAGGACAAGGATTGTGATTGTTCGAGATGGAAATAGTTTATAATTGACAGTTGATAGTTGACAATTCAAAATAATTATCAATTTTCAATTATCAACTATCAACTAAAAAAGTCAGCTTTCGCTGACTTTTTTGTGTCGGGATGACAAGATTCGAACTTGCGGCCTCTTCGTCCCGAACGAAGCGCGCTACCGGGCTGCGCTACATCCCGAACCCGATTTTTTCGGACTGCAAAAATACAACTTTTTTTAATACCTCGTACAAAATTTTTTCAATCTCTCACAGATTTCACAGATAACACAGATTTTCTTTGCTTTCACATTATTCTTCCTCAAAGATTTAGTCCGCTAAAGCGAACGGATTTCTCAAAGATTATAGTCATAATGACAAGTTAGTTGGTTTTTTCATTCCGAGCACGAAGTGCGAGGATTCTCTTTTCCAATTTCCGTTCCCACACCAATAACAACGACATTGCCCAGCGGGATAGGAGCATCCAGAGGAAGTTGCCACCAATCGCTGTGAATAACAGTAAATCCTCGAGATTGCTGTGAGAGACGCCGATATGATGGTTTAAGATGTCGTTTTCCTCTTTAGTGGTACTTCCGTGCTCTGCTTCGTCAATCATGACGGCCGCGCCGTAGGCGAGGCCGAGAGTGTTTGCGACAAGCCATAAAAACGCCGTACGAGGTGGTAAGCCAAAAAACACCATCACTGGCTTCAGGAAGTTAGAAATATGTTTGATGATGCCAAATTCATTGAGAATGCGTTGTAAAAGTGTCAGCAGATAGACTAAAACGATCATCAGGCCGACTGTTTTGACGGTTCGGAGTGCCCAACTCTTCAACATTTCAACAAAAGTGACGTTTTCAGCTGTAACAAGATGTGATTCTTTTGCGACAAACTCACCAGGCATGATTATATTTAAGACAAAAGCTAAAATAAAAGCCGATAACGTTCTGATAATCACTATCCTAATAGCCGATGAACCTGTTTTTGCCTGCACTGTTGTCTCCACAATCATGTTGTGCGAGCAAAGCACCATCACCGCCAGAATTGTGGCTTCGCGCATGCTTAACTCGAGCGTGCTCATTACGGCCATAGCGGTGTAGCAATTGACGAAATAGCCTGAAACGTAAGCGAGAGCGGCTTCACCGGGGAGTCCGAAGCTAGAGAAAACAGGCGTCAATAACTCGGAAATCCATTCGATGACACCGAAATATTGCAAAAGCATGATGGCAAACGACACGCCTATCATGATTTTTGTGAGCCACCAAATGGTCTTCAGCGCGCTTGGAGTGGCAGAGCGCACACACGATAGCATGCGCTCTGTAAACGTTTGATTATCAGCCATTTTACTCAGCTATTGTCATCTCGTCGACGAGACGTGTGCAGCCTGCGTATTTGTCGATGAGGAACAACACGTAACGAATGTCAACGCTGATGTTCTTGCAGATTGACGGGTCGTAGACAAGGTCGCTCATCGTTCCTTCCCAGGTACGGTCGAAGTTCAAGCCAAGCAACTGTCCTTCTGCGTTGAGAATAGGGCTGCCGCTGTTGCCGCCGGTTGTGTGGTTGCCTGCGATGAATGCCACGTGCATAGTGCCGTCTTTATCGGCATAGCGGCCGTAGTCTTTCGCATCGTAAAGCTCGTGTAATCTATCGGTTACAACGTAATCGTATATATCAGGATTCTCCTTTTGCATGATACCGTCGAGAGTGGTGAAATGACGATATTCCACAGCGTCTCTTGGCTTGAAACCGCCTACCTTGCCATAAGTCACACGGAGAGTGAAATTGGCGTCAGGGTAGAGGTTGCGCTCAGGATAAACCTCAGGAATCATCTTCATCTGACCTTCCATGTAAACACGGCGCAGGTTGTTTATCTTTGTATTGCATTCTTTTGATTTTGCCTTCACATTATCCTGATAGAAGTCCATCATGCTGTTAACAGCGACAACAGCAGGGTCTTTCGCAAGTTTCTTCGCCTTAGAAGGCTTGAAATTGTCAAGCATTGCAACAACTTTTTCTTCCGACGTTAAAAAAGAATTTCCAAACAGATAATCGACGTAAGATTTAACATTTCCATTGAATTTCTTATCGATCTCATTTAAAATTTCAGGACGGAAATCCTCAGGCTGGTTAGCGCGATATGCTGTTAGCATGGTGATTGCCACCTCTTCGTCTATAGGTTGGTAATAATCCTTGAAAAATGCTGACGTAACTTGTCTTAAATCATTGATTAATTCATCCAATTCCTCTTGCGGAGTGTTTTTTGTCACCTCGGCAAGCTTTGCGAAATCAGCTGCAAAACCAACTAGTTCGATCGAAAGACCGGCTTCGGTGAGATATGTAGTCGCCATGCGATATTTCTCATATTCCTCATAAACAGGAGTGAAATCGCGGAGAGCGTGCGCATAATTCATACGGTTACGCGCGTGCATACACCATTCATTGTAAGCCTCCTCAAAAGCCTGTTTTTTCTCGATTCCCTTGAATTTGCGGATACCTTCGATGACACCCATCCATTTTTTCCAGCCATTGCCTAAGCCAGCGTGTTTTGAAGCGTATTGGATTCTCACTTTAGCGTCTTTTTCCTGATATTTGTTGTAGATATTGAGAATCTGGGTACGCAAGTCGACCACGACAGGATAAATCACGTTAGCCTCTTGATTTACAGCAACCGCAGGCAGATATTCGTTGGTGCGGGCAGGATAGCCGAAAACAAAGGTGAAATCGTCTTTTTCGACACCTTTAAGCGAGATTGTGAAATGATAATCTGGCTTGTAAGGCTCGCCATCTTTGTAGATCCTGAAGATTGAGAAGTCGCCGGTATGACGAGGCCAAACCCAGTTGTCGGTGTCGCCGCCGAATTTTCCGATATTTGAAGGTGGGGCGCCAACCATGCGTACGTCGTCAAACACCTCGTTGTACATCAAAAAGTATTGATTTCCCTGATAGAACGACTCGACTGAAACTTTATACTCGGTCTCCTTTTGCATCTCTTCGATGAGTTTTGAAATATTTTCCTTCACAATTGAGGCACGTTCTTCGTCGGTAGTCTGGTCAGTAACGTTAAACAGGATTTTTTCAGTTACATCGACCATGTTTTTGAGCATTACGGCGGTGAGACCCGGGCATGCAAGTTCCTCTTCAGGCGTCATAGCCCAGAAACCTTCTGTCAGATAGTCGTGCTCGACGGTAGAATGTCTCTGAATCCATCCATAGCCGCAGTGATGGTTGGTGAGCAGCAGTCCTTGTTCGCTGACAAGTTCGCCAGTGCAGCCGCCTCCGAAGAGCACAACCGCGTCTTTCATTGAGCTGTGATTGATTGAATAAATGTCGTCGGCAGTGATTTTCATGCCCATTGCCTGCATCTCGGCTTCGTTACGTTGAAGCAAAGCAGGAATCCACATACCTTCGTCAGCACGGGAAATGGTGCCGAGACAAAGGATGGTAACTAATGTTAATAATGTTTTCTTCATATTAATCATGATGATAAGATTCTCCTTTTAAAATTGTGAATGCCCGATAGAATTGTTCTGTGAAGACGAGACGCACCATCTGATGCGAGAATGTCATCTCGGAGAGGCTGATTTTAGCGTTTGCCTTGTCATAAACCTCCTGCGAGAAGCCGTATGGTCCGCCGATGACAAAGACAAGGCGCTTGCAGCCCGTATTCATCTGACGCTCAAGCCATTGCGAGAAGCCGCGTGACGAGAATGTCTTGCCGTTTTCATCTAAAAGCACTATCTCATCGCCTGCCATAAATTGCGCGAGAAGCAGCTCTCCCTCAAGTTTCTTCTGTTGCGCTTCTGACAAAGTCTTACGGTTCTTGATATCGGGGATAACCTTCATCTCAAACTGTGCATAATGCTCTAACCGACTGATATACTTTGAGATACCAGTCTCGAGATATGTTTCGTCGGTCTTTCCAATTACAAGCAGCACGATTTTCATGATGCAAAAATAGTAAAAATTTAGTTACCTGCGCACGCAACAGTCGCAACGCTGATTTTTATTCCGTCTACCTGCATAAGAGCCTTGCCTGCCGACATTAGTGTGGCGCCTGTGGTAAGCACGTCATCAACCAAAAGCACGTGTTTTTCTACGAGTTTCTCAGCATTTTTCACTTCAAAGATGTCTTTCACGTTCTGCCAACGCTCCTCGCGCGATTTCTTAGTTTGAGTGTCAGTGAATACGCTTCGTACAAGGCATTTTTCGGCGATGGGAATTTTCATGATTTCAGAAATACCCTCGGCGATCACGTGACTTTGGTTGTATCCTCGGATTTTTTCTTTTTTAGGATGCAATGGTATCGGAATGATATAGTCAATTCCTTGATAATCATATGCATTACGCAAACTTTTGCCTATTTCTTCGCCTAAAAATATTCCATTTTCACGACAGTGATGATACTTGAGACCATGAATAAGGTGCTGCACTTTGCCGGCTTTGCTGAAGAAAAACTCCGCCGTCACGGCATGAAACGGCATCTGACCGTAAAACATCTGCGCCAACGGATTGTCGGGATGTTGTTCATAGCCGGTTTTCGGCAATAAAAAACGACAGGTTGTGCACACGGTGTCTTCGCCTTCGAGAAGAATATTGCCGCAAGCGGCGCAAGTGCGCGGAAATAATAGATTTAGCAATGATTTTATTATTTTCATAAAATTTGGTTTAGATTGTTTATAAGCCATTATGTGTTAGCCATTAGCCATTAGGACTGTTCTTCCTTAAACTGCTAATGGCTAGTGGCTAATGGCTAATTTTCAATACCGCAGATTTCACCTCGATGCCGTCGAGTTTTCCGAGTTGGCCTGTCAGTGATCCTATCTCGTCGGTTGTTCCTTCCACAACGAGGTTTATAAGACTCATCCCTTCGTTGCGTGGCAGTCCGAGTCGCCCAATGATGATATCAGAATGCTTGGAGATTATCGCGTTTACCTGAGGAGCCTCTTCACGGTTGCCGATACCGATGATTATTGTTCCGATTCGTTTGTCCATAAATTATTATTTTTGGTGTGACAATCTGTATTCTGTCAAAGATATGCCATACTGCTCGCGGAAAAGCTTTTGCAGATTGCGCAGCGTAAGCCCGACTTCCTTGGCCACCTCCGCCGATTTCATATCCGGCTTTTCGCGCAATATCCTGCAAGCTTCCGAGAGACGTCTGTCGTTTTCCATATCCTCCGCCAAATTCGAATTAGGCATATTTTGTCTGGATTTGTCGTCAATAAGTTTCACCAACGCCACATTTTTTTCTTTAAGCTTTTGTTTTTGAAAAACTGAGTTGTTATACAGCAACACTATGACAAACAGCGCGACAAACATTATTATGATTACAATGTTTTGCATACGGTTTTGCGTGGTCTGGCGCTCAATCTCCATCTGCTGTTCCTGCGCGCGATAACGGGCGGCGTATTCGTTTGCCTTACTCTCCAAAACCTGAGTGTTTATCAAATTGTTCAACTCTAAGTAACGTTTGAAATATCCATAAGCTTTGGTGTATTGACCTCTTGCCTCGGCTGCTTTGGCGCGGTTATTCAATATGGTGGCGTAAGTCTCGGTGATGGTATCACCTTCAAGGTAATTCTCAACTTCTTCGTAAATCGCCAACATCTTGTCGTAATCGCCCAACTTGCACCATGTCATCGATATCATCATTCGACCGTCGAATGTCTGACCATATCGGCTGCTTTCGAAAAGTTTAAGATAGTGACGTGAATTGGCGATATCATCAGTTTCGGCATAGGCTCTAGCAAGATAAGCATAGGCTTTAACCCGATAAAAATCACAGTAACCTGGCACATTTGCCGGACTTGGCTCACGGAAAGAGCCATCGTGATAATCAGTAGGATTTTCCTCATAATCCGTGGTCTTTTCAATGATTTTCTGCGCTATCGGGATGATTTCGTCATAATTTCCAAACTGCTGCAACACATCCACTTTACGACGGAGAGCGATGATACACGCGTCCATTTCGTTGAATTTCCTGGTTTTGTCGAGTTGTTCAATCACATTGTCAAGCTTTTGCAACCCTTCATCCTGACGACCAAGATATGCAAGAATCACACCTATTTCAGCTTCTGTACGCAAAGCTTCTATCTCATTACCATATTGACGGCAGAATTCGGCCTTTTCAGTAGACCATTTCAACCATTGCTCAAAATCCTGTTTTCTACGTGATATTGAAACCAACAAATCGAGCACCGACTCATGATTGCCGGCATCCTTTATATAACTGCTTTGCATCAGCGACAAACAAATCTTTTGCGCTGAATCCAAATGCATACCCTCGAAAGTCATTGTGAACACCTTAGCACGATAATACGAGGCGTTGTCACGCGAAATGTTTCCAATAATCTCAGCCGAATCGATTATCAACAAAGCCCTTTGTGGATTGTAGTCAAAAACATCCATAGCGGCTTTGACTGTGTAAAGCGTGTCGGAAAGATGCGCTTCGCGTTTCAGCGTATGGCTTTCGGTACAGCCAGTCGTCACCAGAGCCAATAATATCAGTAATGTATATAGCAATCTCTTCATAGTCAAATAGTTTTATATTAAAAAACGGTGCAAATTTAAGAAAAAATTGTTTATAAAAACAAAAAAATGTAGGGACGTGGCGTGCGCGTCCCTACCGTTTTTTTTGTACATCCTCAGGGATTCGAACCCTGGACCCATTGATTAAGAGTCAATTGCTCTACCAACTGAGCTAAGGATGCATCTCTTTTTCAGGCTGCAAAAATACTACATATTTTAATACGTACAACATTTTTCTTAAAAATATTTTTCAACACCTATTATCATTAAAAAAATTACTAATTTTGCAAAAAATTTGAAAACAACATTAAAAATAAAAATACTATGGCATTCAACCTCAGAAACAGAAGCTTCTTGAAGCTTTTAGACTTCACTCCAGAAGAGATTAAGTTCTTCCTCACATTGGCAGCTGACCTTAAGCACGCCAAATACACCGGCACCGAGCAGCCACGCTTGAAAGGCAAGAACATCGCCCTCATTTTCGAAAAGACTTCGACACGTACACGCTGCGCTTTCGAAACAGCAGCTTACGACCAGGGCGCTCACGTCACTTACCTCGGCCCAACAGGTTCACAGATTGGTGTTAAGGAGTCAATGAAAGACACAGCACGCGTTCTCGGACGTATGTACGACGGTATCGAATACCGCGGCTTCGCCCAGAAGACAGTGGAAGAACTCGCACAATATGCTGGTGTTCCGGTTTGGAATGGCTTGACCAACGAGTTCCACCCGACACAGATCCTCGCCGACTTCCTCACAATGCAGGAGCATGTCGATAAACCTCTCAACCAGGTTACTTACGCTTACATCGGCGATGCCCGCTTCAACATGGGTAACAGCTTGATGGTCGGTGGCGCAAAGATGGGTATGGACGTCCGTATCGTGGCTCCAAAGGCTCTCCAGCCTTCAAAAGAACTCATCGACACCTGTAAGAAGATCGCTAAAGAGACAGGCGCAAAGGTTACAGTGACCGACGACGTCGCGAAAGGCGTTAAAGGTTGCGACTTCCTCTACACAGACGTGTGGGTATCAATGGGCGAGCCAGCTGAGGTCTGGAAACAGCGTATCGACCTCCTCCGTCCATATCAGGTCAACCAGAAGATGATGGACATGACCGGCAACAAGAACTGCAAGTTCATGCACTGCCTCCCAGCATACCACAACCTCGAGACACAGGTCGGCCGCGATGTTAACAAACAGTTCGGTTTGGACGGCATCGAAGTCACAGAAGAGGTGTTCGAAGGCAAGAACTCAATCGTGTTCGACGAAGCTGAGAACCGTATGCACACTATCAAAGCTGTGATGGTTGCAACACTTGGTGACTAGTTTTTAAATAAATATGTCAGGAAATGCCCTGCCTCGGTGGGGCATTTTTAGTTTGAAGTTTGAAGTTATTATGTACAATTTGTTTACTGGATCAGGCGTCGGTCCCTGCATTTTATACCTTGCATTGTCAATATTTCTTGGCTTGCTGCTTGGTAAGATAAAAATCGCCAACATCTCATTAGGAATAACATGGGTGCTTTTTGTGGGCATCATAATCAGCGCTTTGGGTGTTACGCTCAACGCCCAGATGCTCCACATTATCAAGGAGTTTGGATTGATTTTATTCGTCACAGCCGTCGGATTGCAGGTTGGCCCGGGATTCTTCAAATCATTTAAAAAAGGCGGCCTCGCAATGAACTTGATGGCACTCACCAATGTGGCTTTAGGCGTTTTGATAACCTATATAATAGCTAAGGTAGCCAACGAGAGTTTGACAGATATGGCTGGCGTTTACACCGGTGCTATCACCAACACCCCGGGACTTTCGGCAGCCCAACAGGCTGTTACCGATGCCGGCGACCCAGATGCAGCTAACAGATTGGCTGCAGGCTACGCGGTCGCATATCCATTGGCTGTGGTTGGAATGATTATGACATGCATTGTGCTGCGTCCACTGTGCCGCATCGACATGAAGTCTGAACCAGTGCATGAAGATACTTTGGAGGCTCCGGCACCAAAAACAGCCACTTCCACATCCCAGCGTCATAAGATCAATCTTGTGCCAATCTTCGTTATCATCGCCCTCGGCATAGTTTTAGGCTCAATTCCGATTCCTGTTGGTATGGCAGCCCCTGTTAAACTTGGCTTAGCCGGAGGTCCGCTGGTAGCGGCTCTCATAGGCAGCTGGTTGGGCGTGAAGAAAGGCTGGTTCACCACCGAGTTCACCGACAGCCACGGTGTTTGGATGTTGCGTGAGGTGGGCATTGCGCTCTTCCTCGCAGGCGTGGGACTCGGAGCAGGCGGTGTGTTCGTCGAAACAGTGAAGGTACATTACCTCTGGGTGCTTTACGGTGTAATCATCACCATCGTTCCGCCAATGATTGTTGCAACATTTGGACGTTTGGTGCTGAAAATGAACTATTACACCCTCATGGGATTCATCGGCGGCTCGCATACCGACCCTCCAACATTAGCTTTCGCCAACAACATCGCTCCAGACGGCTGCAAACTGCCTAATACCGGCTATGCAACTGTTTATCCACTGACGATGTTTTTGAGAATATTCACAGCGCAGTTGCTGGTATTGCTGGCGATGTGATCGTTTTTCTCTCGCGAAATAATCGAATATAGCAGAAAAAATTTAAAAAATTATTTCTGCTATATTTTTGTTATCTGATTGATTATTATTATATTTGCATCGTTAAAAACGATATAAACTATGAAAAAACTACTATCCATTATCATTTTCTTTAGTTTGCTAACTTCGTTGACGGCACAAAACGTGTGGCGACCCATTAATCTGGATAATGAGTCAGATTATCTTGGTGTTTGCACCGATGGGACAATTTTCGCATACAACGGCTATTATGGCAGCATTATTCGCTCTCAAGACGAGGGAACCACGTGGGAGACTGTTCTTGACCAAAACGTCGGCTACTTTAGCACGAATCGCTTTACTATCAATAACAACAATCGCATTTTTGCAATAGAAGGCATGAGTAAAATCGTGTATTATTCCGACGATAAAGGTAATAATTGGCAGCAGACGACACCTGTACCGATAGATATTGTTTATGTCCTCAATTTATATTCTCCATCCAACAATGTGCTTTTGGGATGGACTTCTAACGAGATATTCTGGACTACTGATGGTGGCAATACTTGGGATGTCACTGAACTGGATTTCATCAACGAGCCTGGTTCTTTCGGTTATGTCATCGCCAATGAAGAGGGCGATGTTTACGCCAGCGTAACAAACACTGAAATGTATTATAACCGCGGTATCTATCACACCACTCTTTCCGACATGCACAACTGGACCTATGTCGCTTTTGACGGCTGGTCGATATACTACATGACGTTCGACCCCGATAGCAACGTAGTGGCAAGCTCGACAGGGGAAGGTGTTGCAGTAGGTGCCAGTCAAGCAGGCTGTTATGTATTCAATACAAGGGAACTCGCGGTTTCGGATAACGGAATGATTTATAAACTCGGGAATGGTTCGACTGGAAGCACGGTTAAACTGTATTATTCAAAAAATCACAGTTTTAATTTCTATGAAATAGGCGAGGAGATGCCAATAATGCAGATTCCTGTGCCTGGCCCTGCTGACGGCTATCTCTTTAAAGGTCACGACAATCATTTGTATTTCTTTGGCAACGGGCAGTATTACAAGAGCGAACGCAATGCCGATGAAATAGTACCTGGAATTGGCACTTTAGCTAAAATCGACGCGCCTTATTTCGAAAACAATGCAAGCAATTACCGTTTTGCGATAATAAATGAGATTGATACCTGCTATACCATGGCCGACGGTTTATGGCCAAATCCATATTCCGATGAGCTTATTGTGAAATATGATACCATTTCATTAGGCACTGAAATGGATGTGATTGGTGATTATTTCTATCTGGAAGATGATCATGGTAAGTGTTTTCAAGTTGTTGATATTCAGAACTATAATATTTCAATATACAGTTATTTGACCGGTTATCTGCTCAGTTGGAGTATGGGTGAAATTCCACTCATTACAGATGTTTATTCAAATCCGAAGTATTATGTGGCAATCAATGGCGAATTGCAGACTGATTATCCAGTGATTTTCAATGGTTTAACTTTCAATAATGGCAGTGGAATTTATACTTTTGTAGGAATAGCCGAAACCTGGCCAGATTATGATCTTCCTATTTTAAATTTATATGATATTATCACTTATTCTACCGACTTGAATATCAATGGAATTATAACGCCTGATGATTTGTGCATGACTTTGTCTTGCGAAGAAGACAAATACCTTTCATGCAGCGACGGTTCACAAGGGTTTTATCTGACAAGTGGAGGCAAACCTATTGGCAAAAACTGGTACAGTCCTCTTTGGAATGATGACACCAACTCAACAATTGCTGGAATCAGCGGCAGTATCTTTGATTTGTATGGCAATGAGATTCAAACTATTGAAATACGCCAATTGGAAAGTGTGGGCGAAAGAACGCTTAACGGACAGCTCCGTACGGCAACTAACCCACCTGGAGGTGGAATGCCGCCAATTGGTTTAGATGTCGTCATCCATCAGGACATATATAATTATTTTATCGACAATGAACATTCAGATGAGTATGGCGAGTATTGCATAATCGAAAACGACACGTTACCATATTTTCAAGATATAACCGCTACAATATCAAACTCTTACATGTTTATTGACGGTCAAAACAAGAAACGTTTCAGGGTTCATATAGATGATATTTGGGTTAACGACACCACAAATGTGGAAGAAATCGAGGATGAAAACGGATTTGCGGTTTATCCTAATCCATCCCATAATGTCCTATTCGTCCTATCAGACAATATCAATTCAGAATATCGCGTCACCAACCTGATGGGACAAACCCTAATGATTGGCGAAATCACGTCAGAAACCCAGCAAATTGATGCTTCATCTTTGCCAGAAGGTATGTATTTCATCACCATTGGCGGTTCTACAACGAAATTTTTGAAAAAATAAAATTATTTTTCTTATTTTTGCACCTTGAAAATTTTGCGAAAATGGAAAAGAATTTCAAACGTTATCTGATAACTACAGCGCTTCCTTACGCCAATGGCCCAGTGCACATCGGCCACCTCGCCGGCGTTTACGTCCCTGCCGACACCTACGTCCGCTACCTCCGCATGAAAGGCGAAGACGTACTGTTTATTGGCGGTTCCGACGAACACGGAGTGCCTGTCACCATCAAAGCTGAAAAAGAAGGCGTCACACCTCAGGATATAGTTGACCGTTACCACGAGATGATCAAGAAATCGTTCGAGGATTTCGGCATGAGCTATGACATATACTCAAGAACGACCTCGAAGATTCATCACGCAACAGCGGCTGAGTTCTTCGAGAAGCTTTACAAAGAAGGCAAGTTCATCGAGAAGGAGACAGAGCAGTTTTTCGACCCTGAGCGCAACAAGTTCTTGAGCGACCGATACATTATCGGCACCTGCCCGAAATGCGGCAACGACCGAGCTTACGGCGACCAGTGCGAGAAATGCGGCAGCACGCTCAGCCCGGAGGAGCTCATCGACCCGCATTCAGCTATCAGCGGCGCCAAGTTGGTGAAAAAGATAACGAAACACTGGTATCTGCCACTCGAACAGTACGAGACATGGCTCCGCCAGTGGATTCTTGAAGGACATAAAGAGTGGAAGACCAATGTTTACGGTCAGGTGAAGAGCTGGCTCGATGGCGGACTTCAGCCTCGTGCCGTCACCCGCGACCTCGACTGGGGCGTGCCTGTACCTGTTGAAGGTGCTGAAGGTAAGGTGCTCTACGTTTGGTTCGACGCTCCTATCGGATATATCTCAAACACCAAGGAAATCTGCGAGAAACGCGGCGACAACTGGGAGAAATGGTGGAAGTCGGACGACACCAAGATGGTGCATTTCATCGGAAAAGACAACATCGTGTTCCACTGCATCATCTTCCCATGCATGCTCAAAGCTTACGGCGACGGCTACATAGTGCCTGAAAACGTGCCCGCCAACGAGTTCCTGAACCTCGAAAACGACAAGATCTCGACTTCGCGCAACTGGGCTGTTTGGTTACATGAATATCTGCAGGAATTCCCAGGAAAACAAGATATTCTGCGCTACGTGCTGACAGCAAATGCTCCTGAGACGAAGGATAACAACTTCACCTGGAAAGACTATCAGGACAGAAACAACAACGAGCTTCTCGCCATCTTCGGAAACTTCGTCAACCGTATCTTGGTTTTGACGCACAAATATTATGAAGGCGCGGTTCCGGCATTGGAAAACCTCAACGATCGCGACAAAGAAGTCATCGCTGAGATGAACCAATATCCTGAAAAGATTGGCAAACTCATCGAGAACTACAAGTTCCGCGAAGGCGTGAGCGAACTGATGAACCTTGCACGTTTGGGCAACCGTTATCTCACCGAAAACGAGCCTTGGAAGCAGTTCAAGACCGATCCTGAGCGCACCAAGACAGTGATGGCGCTTTCGTTGCAAATAGTAGCAAAACTTGCTATTTTGAGCGAGCCGTTCTTGCCGTTCAGCGCAAAGAAACTCCAAAAGATGATTGGTCTCGAGGTGACAATCTGGAATCAGGCAGACGCTACGATTTTGCTCAACGCAGGTCACGTTATCGGTCAGCCGGAGTTGCTGTTCGAAAAGATTGAAGACAGCGTTGTCGAAGCACAGATTAAGAAGTTGGAAGACACCAAAAAACAGAACGAACTAAACGCTTGGAAACCTAATGAGGTCAAGCCTAACGTGAGTTTCGACGACTTCATGAAGGTCGATATCCGCGTGGGTACCGTTTTGGAATGCACCAAAGTGCCAAAAGCCGACAAACTGCTGCAGTTCCTTATTGACGACGGCATGGAAAAACGCACCATCGTGAGCGGTATTGCCAAGTATTACCCAGATCCGCAGGTTCTTGTCGGAAAACAGGTCTGTTTTATCGCCAACTTCGAGCCACGTAAGCTCAAAGGCGTTGAAAGTCAGGGCATGATACTCTCGGCAGAGGACAAAGACGGCCGTTTGGTCGTGGTCACTCCGAGCCAGATGGTAGCACCAGGCTGTAACGTAGGATAATCTGTTGATTATCTGCGACTTAACATCGGGTAGAACGCATTTTCAATGTGATCTATCCGATGTTCGTTATTTTTATCCACCACGATAGCCACAATATCGAAGCGCACGTCAACATCAAGGTTGTTGCGCTCAACATACGACTCCGCTGCCCAAATCAAAAAACGCTGCTTTAGTTTATCGACAGTCTCTTCGGGCTCGACGAGACACTGTACTCGACGCGTTTTAACTTCCACAATCACAAGTTCTTTGCCATCCATCGCAATAATGTCAATCTCCTTGTGACCGCAGCTCCAGTTCTGTTCCAAAATCTGATAACCTTTCGCTATCAAAAAATCTCTGGCGATTTGCTCGCCTAATCTTCCTAAATCATTGTGTTCAGCCATTTTAGTCTTTAGTTTTTAGTCTTTAGACTTTAGTCGCAGTCCTCCACTAAAGACTAACGACTAAAGACGAAAAACTCTTAATGCGCTTCCAGCCAATTCGTTCCAGTGTTCAGCTCCACAACCACCGGGATATTCAGCGGCAGCGCGTTTACCATTTTATCATTAACTATTTCTTTTAAAATTTCCAATTCATCTAAACAGGCATCAAAAACAAGTTCGTCGTGCACTTGAAGTATCATCTTCGATTGTAACTGCTTGTCGTTCATTGCTTTATAAATATTCGACATTGCAATTTTTATCATGTCGGCTGAACTTCCTTGGATAGGAGCGTTCACTGCGTTGCGTTCGGCAAAGTTGCGCACCACGCTGTTCGAAGCGTTGATATCGCGCAGATAACGGCGCCTTCCAAGCATAGTCTCCACATATCCATGCTCGCGCGCAAACTCGATGTTGTTTTTGATATATTGTTGAATACCAACGTATTCCTTAAAATAATTCTCAATAATCGAAGCAGCTTCCGAGCGCGAAATACCCAGTCGTTCTGCCAATCCGAACGCCGACATTCCATAGATAATGCCAAAGTTCACTGCTTTCGCATGACGACGCATGTCTTTCGTGACTTGGTCAATCGGCACTTTGTAAACACGAGCCGCTGTTGCCGCGTGGATGTCCAAACCCTCACGGAAAGCCTCGCTCATCGCCGGATCGCCACTCAGGTGTGTGATTATTCGAAGCTCTATTTGCGAATAATCAGCTGCCAAAAGGATATGATTTTTATCACGAGGCACAAAAGCCTTACGAATTTCACGACCTTTGTCAGTACGCACCGGAATATTTTGCAAATTCGGATTCGTCGAACTCAAACGTCCTGTAGCTGTAACCGCCTGATTATAAGAAGTATGCACCAATCCGTCTTCTTTGCTAATCAAAGCCGGCAACGCATCAACGTAAGTCGATTTAAGTTTTGTAAGTCCACGATAATCAAGGATTTGTTGAATTATCGGATGCACATTGATAATCTTTTGAAGCACCTCTTCGCCTGTCGGATACTGACCTGTTTTTGTCTTCTTGGCAGGCGCTTTGATCTTCATCTTCTCAAACAAAACCTCACCAAGCTGTTTTGGAGAAGCAATGTTAAACTCAGTTCCAGCCGCTTCAAATATCTGATTTTCAATACCTTTGATCTCTAACGCCTGTTGTTCGCTGATCTGTTTGAGGTTATCGCTGTCGATTTTCACACCGTTAGCCTCCATAGTTGCAAGCACGGGAACCAGCGGCATTTCTATCTCGTTAAACAGCTTATCTAATTGATTTTCAATAAGAATCGGCTTGAATTTTTCATAAAGCTGATAAGCAATATCGGCATTTTCGGCAGAAATATTTGTGACGGTATAATTCAGATACACATCGGCAAGATAATCCATGGTATGCCTCTGCTCCGGTTCAATGAGATAATGCGCAATCATAGTATCGAAAAGCTTGTTTTTCAACTCGATACCATTGCGACGGAGAAGGGAAACTGCCGATTTCAGATTGTGACCGATGATGGTTTTTGAAGAATCAGAAAAGATTTTATCAAATCGTTCGTAGGGACGTGGCGTCGCCGCGTCCCTACAAGGAACGTAAAACGCTTCGTGCGCTTTAACAGAAAACGAAATTCCAGTTGTTTCAATATCAACAGCGTAAACATCTGCCGTTTCAAGCTTTTTCAGCAAATCATCAAGGTCTTTTTCAGTTGAAACTGTTTTATAATCATGCTGCACCGATGATGCGGAATCCTTTGAAGAATACAGCGAGTACTCAGAGTTATCTGCGCTCTCTGATAGCTCCGAAAACAAATCCGGTTCCTTGGGCGCTGCTTCTTTTGCAACAGAAACTTTTTTTGTTTCTAACTTAGTTTCCTGCTCCTTCTTATAGGTCGTATCGGTCTCATAAGACGTATACGCCTTATAATCAACCACAATTCTCTTTGCAAAAGTCCTAAACTCTAATTCCTCAAAAATCTTAAGCAAAGCGGGCAAATTCGGCTGCTTCACCTTCAGTTCCTCGGCATCAAACTCAACAGGCGCCTCAGTGTTTATCGTCGCCAGCATCTTCGACATCCTACCTTGATCAGCAAAATTGATGACGTTTTCCTTCATCTTGCCTTTCAAATCATCGGTATGATCAAGCAAGCCTTCAAGTGAGCCATATTCCTGCACAAACTTCGATGCGGTCTTCTCGCCAATGCCGGGAATTCCAGGGATGTTATCGCTAGCATCACCCCAAAGTCCCAGAATATCAATAAGTTGCGTTGGAGTATTTATGCCATATTTTTCGCAAACCTCCTTCGGTCCCATGATGGTTGCCGGGTCGTTGAACTTGGCTGGCTTGTAAATGAAAATATTGTCGCTCACCAGCTGACCGAAATCCTTATCTGGCGTCATCATGTATGTCAGAAAACCAGTTTTTTCAGCTTTTTTCGCCAAAGTTCCGATCACATCGTCTGCCTCATAGCCTTCAGCGGCATAAATCGGGATATTGAAACCTTTGATAATCTCAATAATATAAGGTATCGAAGCTCTTAAATCTGGCGGCATCTCCTCGCGGTTTGCCTTGTAATCGCAGAAGTTTTCAGTGCGCAGGGTAGGGGCGCCCAAATCAAAAGCAATGCCTATATGCGAAGGTTTCTCGTTCTTCAAAACCTCATACAGCGTGTTCAAAAATCCAATAATCGCCGAAGTATTCAAACCTTTCGATGTCATCCGCGGGTTTTTGTTCAATGCGAAAAACGCTCTGTAAATCAACGCATAAGCATCTAAAAGGAAGACTTTTTCAGTATTTTTTGTTATCATAACTACCAGTATTAATAATGTGTAAAATTAGCAAATTTTTGTCTATAATTCATTAAAAATCTGAAAAATCAGAAATTTTTACAAAAACCTAAATTTTTTCTTCAAAAAAGGCATTTTATAACTTATTATGTCTCAACACATTACGTTTTAAACACCCAAAAAAGACAAATTTTTTGTTGGTCGTTTGAAAAAAAGACTTACCTTTGCAGAAGTTTTTCTTTAGAGCAGAAAAAGATTTATTAATTAAAAATTATTGAAAATGTCAGAAATTAAAGAGAAAGTTGTATCAATCATCGTTGATAAATTAGGTGTTGATCCATCAGAAGTTGTTGAAACAGCAAACTTTACACAAGATTTAGGAGCAGATTCTCTCGACACAGTTGAATTGATCCTCGATTTCGAAAAAGAATTTGGCGTATCAATTCCTGACGATCAGACAGAGAATATCCAGACAGTCGGCGACGCTATCAAATATATCGAAGAACATAAGGCATAATTATGGAATTGAAGCGTGTAGTCATCACAGGCTTAGGAGCTATCACGCCGATAGGCAAAAACGTCCCGGAATACTGGGACAGCCTCTGTAAAGGCGTTAGTGGAGCCGCGATGATAACGCGTTTCGACGCGTCGAAATTCAAGTCACGCATAGCTTGCGAGATTAAAGATTTCGATTCGTTACAATACTTCGATAGAAAAGAAGCACGCAAATTGGATCTTGTCGAACAATACGCCATGATTTCGGCGGACGAGGCGATTCAAGATTCAGGTATCAACAGAGATAACACTGATTTCACTGAAGTCGGTGTTATCTTTGCTTCCGGTATAGGCGGTATTGAAAGCCTTTACTACGAAAATGTGGACTTCGCAAGAGGCGACGGGACACCTCGCGTGAGTCCTTTCACAATCCCAAAACTTCTTCCCGACCTCTCAGCAGGTAATATCTCAATAAAATACGGTTTCCAGGGTCCTAACTACTGCACTGTTTCTGCCTGCGCTTCATCGGCAAACGCCATTATCAACGCTTTCCGTTACATACATTACGGCCGTAACGAAGTGATGGTGGCAGGTGGTGCCGAAGCTCCGATTTGTCCAATCAGCGTTGGTGGTTTCGAGGCGATGAAGGCTCTCTCGACACGCAACGATGACCCGGCGACAGCCTCTCGTCCTTTCGACGCTGACCGCGACGGTTTCGTCATGGGTGAGGGCGGCGGTTGCCTTGTGTTGGAGGAACTCGGGCACGCAATAAAACGCGGAGCAAAGATCTATGGCGAAATAGTAGGTTGCGGCGAATCGGCTGACGCTCACCATATCACCGCTCCACATCCTGAAGGTCAAGGAGCAGCGCTCAGCATGACTCGCGGACTGAAAGAAGCAGGCATCTCGCCTGATGTAATCGACCATATCAACACACACGGAACATCAACACCAGCTGGTGATATCCCTGAGATTCTCGGTATCAGATCGGTGTTCGGTGATCATATTTACGATATGTCGATCAACTCCGGCAAGTCTATGACAGGTCACCTGCTTGGTGGCGCCGGTGCAATAGAAGCGGTTTCAACAGTGCTGGCTTGCAAAAACGACATTGTGCCTCCGACAATCAACCACTTCACCGACGACCCGAATATCGATCCTAAAATCGATTTCACATTCTGGAAACCTAAGAAGAGAACCGTCAATTACGCCATCAGCAACGCATTCGGCTTCGGCGGACACAACGCAAGTATCATCTTCAAGAAATTTTAACGATGTTAAGTCTTTTTCGTTATCACAACAAGGCTGAAAAAGATTTAGCCAAATATATTTTTAATGTTTTTGGATTCTATCCGCACAACATCACGCTGTATCAGCTTGCGTTCACACATAAATCGATGGGAACCAAGAAGTTAAACGGCATAACCATCAGCAACGAGCGTCTAGAATATCTGGGCGACGCTGTTCTCAGCTCGATAGTTGCGGAGTATCTTTTTAAAAAATATCCGACAAAACAAGAGGGATTTCTCACCGAGATGCGTTCCCGTATCGTCAGCCGTGCCTCGTTGAACAAACTCTCAATGAAACTTGGCTTCGACAACATGGTGATGTACGCCAAATCGCACGACAAACACGCCGGATTCCGCTCAATTGGCGGCAATGCTTTCGAGGCGTTCACAGGCGCGCTTTTCCTCGACAGAGGCTACAATTTCACTTATAAAATCATTGTCGACCACATCATCCTGATTCATCTCGACATCGACGATATCGAGAAAAATGACATCAATTACAAGAGCAAGCTTTTGGAATGGTCACAGAAAGAGAAGCATAACGTTGAATTCAAACACATTGGTACTCAAGGAGATAAATTCAACAAGCTGTATATCGTCCAAGTGATGGTCGATGATAAAGAATACGGGAAAGCTTCAGATTTCTCTATAAAAGGAGCCGAGCAACTTGCAGCCGAGAAGACCTGGCACCTTATGGAAGAAGAGTCACAAGACACTGAAAAACAATAAATTATGGTTAAGAAAAAAAGAAAAATTGTCGTCGAGCCTTTCGATGACATAAAAATCATAGGCATCTGCACCCATCTTGAGGATTACAAACTCGCCTGGCACATCAATAAGTTATTGAATATCAATCTTGTAAAGTATTCCGACATTGTCAATGAAGATGGTTTGGAATTCTCTTTTTACCTCTACGACGGAGGCGAAAACTGCAACACTTTCAATCTTGTGGAGATTGTGAATTCCGAAGGCCGATGGGTTAGTTTCACGCCCGCGACCGACTACCTTATAGTTATCCGCAATTTCATCAACGACGATAATCTTGCGAAACTGCTCGAAAAAATCAAGCATATCGAAGGCGTTCAGTTTGCCTATCTCGTTGATTTGGATATGAACAGCAAAATCGACGCCCTCTTGGAAGACATCGAAATGCATGAAATGGAAATCGTAAATAGTTAAGCGTTTTCGAATTGTTTCAAGAATCTTAAATCATTCTCGAAGAACATTCTCAAATCGTTGATTTGATATTTCAACATAGCGATACGCTCGATTCCCATACCGAACGCGAAACCTGTGTATTCTTCAGGGTCGATGTTGCAGGCCTTGAGGATGTTAGGATCGCATATACCGCAGCCCAAAATCTCAACCCAACCTGTATGTTTGCAGATGTTACATCCTTCGCCGCCGCAAATGTTGCATGAGATATCCATCTCAGCCGATGTCTCGGTAAACGGGAAATATGACGGGCGGAAACGCACTTTTGTGCCTTCGCCGAAGTATTCCTGAACGAAGTGATAAAGTGTCTGTTTCAAGTCGGCAAATGACACGTTTTTATCGATATAAAGTCCTTCAATCTGATGGAAGATGCAGTGTGCGCGGGCTGAGATAGCCTCATTACGGAATACGCGACCCGGAGCGATGATGCGGATTGGCAATTTGCCCTGCTCCATCACACGTACCTGAACGCTTGATGTGTGAGTACGAAGCACCACATCAGGTGATTTTGTCACGAAGAAAGTGTCCTGCATATCACGAGCCGGATGGTCAGGCGGGAAGTTCAAAGCCGAGAACACATGAAAATCGTCTTCCACTTCCGGACCTTCAGCCACCACGAAACCGAGGCGTTTGAAGATATCATTGATTTCGTTACGCACTATCGAAAGCGGGTGACGTGAGCCGTTCATGGCATCGACAGGAAGACTGAGGTCGAGATCTGTCTTGCCCTCGCTCTTGGTTTCAAACTGTTTCTGCTGCTCGTCGATGATGTCCTGAATGGTGTTTTTAAGCTCATTTAAGCGCATTCCCATCTCTTTGCGCATCTCTGGAGCCACCTGTTTAAACTCGGTGAAAAGCTCTGTTATAGTGCCTTTTTTGCTAAGATATTGGATACGGAACTGCTCCAGAGCCTCTTTGCTGTCGGCGTGGAATGCTTTGACTTCCGTAAGAATTTGTTCTATTTTTTCTTTCATTTCACAATTTCCATTGATATTATTGTAACAGGATTGACCGGAACATCCATATAGCCTGTCTGTACCGCAGCGATTTTATCGACGATATCAAGACCTTCTGTCACTTCTCCGAAGACGGTGTAGTCGCCATCGAGATGAGGCGTTCCACCAATCGATTGGTAGGTTTGACGCTGTTTCGCGCTGAAGACCTTTCCGTAACGTGTCTCAAACATATTGAGCTGTGTCTCGTTCCAGACTTGTCCCTGCACGATGTAGAACTGCGAACCGCTCGACATCTTTTGAGGGTTCACCTGGTCGGCCTGACGTGCTGCCGCAAGAGCGCCTTTTTTATGAAAATGATTTGATTTTATTTCGGCTGGGATACGATAGCCCGGGTCAACACGACCATCGGCATTCTGTCCGCCCTGAATCATGAAATTTTTGATTACACGGTGGAACGGAGAGCCTGTAAACCAACCCTCATTAACCAGTTTTACAAAATTGTCGCGATGCTGTGGAGTATCGTCATAAAGCATCACCGTGATGTCGCCCATGTTGGTTTTGATCAAGACTTTAGTCTCGTTTTGTGCTTGTGCTGCCATACCTAAAAAAACGCAAAGTATTAATAATAATTTTTTCATTTTCAATCATTTACAAGTGAATAAACAATGTCAAGACGGATTCGTTTGTCGGTGCTGTCGCTCTGCGGACCGTGGAACAACCAGCGATGTGGCGCTACAGAACCCTGATCCACATAGATTAGAATACCGTCGCAACTTGTAGCGTAAGTGCCGTTTTTTATGACATTTTGCAAATATTCGGTGATTCTGAACCACACTGTGCCATCCGATTCATTGAAATTACCGCCAAAATATTCCGCACTGACAAACTGATCAGGAAGAATCATGTAAGTGGTGTCGGTATCGAATTTTGCGCCAGCCGCCACAAGTTTTGAAGGCGGAGCATAATAAATCGTGTCATCAGGCTGCCGCGCGTCGCTTAAAATAAGCTTAGCCTCGTTTATAGTGACGTTGCTGTCAAAGGAATTGGCCCATTCCTGGATGTTTGGGAACTTAACCCAAACTCTGGTTCCGGCTGCACCTTGGACATACAATTTCGAATTGTCGTCTGTATTGTTAAAATCTATTTCCGAATTCGAGTAATCGTGGGTGTAATGGTTAAATCTCACGTCCGACGATGTCACTCCAAAATCATATTTCAGAGTATCTTCATCATTGTGATAATAAACCCTCAGATACGAGTAACTGTGCGCCAAGTTGAACGACACCACCGAAGCCGGGATTTCGTTTTTGTCACAAATCACACGCAAACCGTTGAAAAACTCCTTGAAATCGGTATTTGAGCCAAAATCACCATGTCCGACAAATTTTTCAGCCAACGAAACATCTATCGGGATGCGGAGAACTCCACGGTCAATTGTCGAATCCATAGGTGTCAGCGGACGTGGCACAAATGTAAGGTTAGCCAGCTCTTGCGGCTCGCATTCGAGAACCATATCTGACTTATATGAAGAGTCGGCACTCATAGGTTCGGCTATCTCAAACACTCTGACTGTCAATTGTTTATCGATCGTATCGCCATAATAACCATTGTAGCAGAGGTTTAGCACTACAGAGTCGGCGACGGCATTATCACCCCAGTACAGACTGCTTGTGCGAAGTGAGAATTGTGAGAAGAAATCAAAGTTTGAATTACCGAACACCGGATCATTCATATTGCCAATGAAAGCATAACCTAATTGCTTGGTACTCAAGGCCGGAACGCTGAAAGTGCTTGTCACAACATCGTTATCGTTGTTGAATGACACAGTGATGAGGCTATTCGTAGGCTGCAAGTCACTGCCGATCTTCTCGGGTTTTTTCCTGCAGGAAGAAAAGCCTATCAGAGCAATAAAAAATATCAGTGTTAAAACACGTGTTTTTGTCATAATGCCTTTATCTTATCATAAAAATCGTTATAAGCATCAACGTAATTTTCTTCTCCTTGGTATTCAAGAATCGGTTTATTTAACGATCTTGCGTATTTTTCCACCTCAGGATTAACATGCTGGCTTGCTATAACGATACCGTCCGAAAAATCGAGAGCTGATTTCTGAATGTTAGCATATACTGGGTTTTTAAGCCATTTTATCTCTTTCGAATTGATTCCCGGCATTTTGAGTTTTTTCTCATAGCTGTCGCGGAAAGCGCCTTCGAAATCGTCGTCGTAGATTGAATATATGACCTTTGAGTCGCTGAAGAGCGGATTGTCTTTGAAGGCACGTTTGATGTAAAGCGGCACAAGCGAAGTCATCCAGCCATGGCAATGGATTATGTCAGGCGGCCAGTTGAGTTTTCTTACCGTTTCGATGACGCCACGTGAGAAAAACACCGTACGGTCGTCGTTATCTTCGAAGAAAACACCGTCTTTATCAGCAATTGTCGTTTTTCTTTTGGTGAAGAAATCGTCGTTATCTATGAAATAGATCTGGATTCTGGCCTTCTGGATTGACGCCACTTTGATAATCAAAGGGTGATCCGTGTCGTTGATGATCATGTTCATTCCGGAAAGACGAATCACTTCATGCAGCTGGTTGCGGCGTTCGTTGACGTTTCCGAAACGAGGCATGAAGATACGGATTTCTTTTCCTTTTTCTTGAATCCCCTGCGGTAAGTATCTGCCAATCAAGGACATCGGAGTCTCTTTGAGATACGGCGTGATTTCTTGGTGGATAAATAATACCTTCATTTTTGTAAGTCGAAAATTAACTTACAAAATTAAGCAATTTTTTTTGAATATATCAATTTTTTTTCGAAAAAATTTGTTTTTCGAGCCTTTGATACCAGTTTTCGCCGAATTTTCTGATTAAAGGCTCTTTCAAAAACTTATAAAGCGGAATGCCTTCTTTCTCGCCGAGACGCTTCGCGGGCACGCATACGCTCCACTCGTGGTACATTATATACGTGAATCCGTCTTTTTCGAGCAGCCTGATAGGGTAAAGGTGGCAGCTGATGGGCTTCCAGAAATTGATTTTGCCTTCTTTGTAAGCCTTTTCGATGGCACAGAGCGCTGTCCCGTTTTCATGAAAATAAACGAAAGCACATTCCTCTCCGTTGACGAGTTGTGTGGTGAGACCGCCGAAGTCGTCGTAGTCGTAAACATCGTTTTTCTCAATGGCTTTGATGCCTTCGGGGCGCATGAAAGGCTTTATTTGTTCGATATTTTCCTCGATGATGCCAACTTCATCGGGTTCAAGAGGAGCGCCGGCATCGCCTGCCACGCAGCATTCACCCTTGCAACGCGCCAGCTGGCAGCAGAAACGGGCGTTGAGGAACTCGTCGGTTACTATAACGTTGTCAATTATTATCATGGCGCAAAAATACGAAATTTTATTCAACGTCATTAATCGTCATTATTGAATTGCCACCTTTCTGCGAAAGCTGAAGATTCAATAATTGACGACTAATGACTAAAAACATTGTGATTATAAGGTCTTTGATCATCAATTTTCAAGCCTTCAGCTTTTGAAAAAAGGTGGCAGCTGGAAAATGATGATTAAAGACCGAACACTGTAATCAATTGAAAATCAATACAATTAAAATTTTTTAAAAAATTTATTTCATTTTTAAAATAATAATGTAGTAATTTTGCAGCGCGAAAAAAGAAACATTATGGTAAAAAATCTTGTGATAGTTGAGTCTCCAGCGAAGGCTAAGACAATTGAAGGCTTTTTGGGTAAGGAGTTTACGGTAAAATCGAGTTACGGACATGTAAGGGATTTGAACAAATCGAATTTGAGTTTGGATATGGACCACGGCTTTATGCCGGAATATGAGGTCCCGGACGATAAAAAACATCTTGTTGCGGAACTTAAAAAACTGTCAGCGGGCGCCGATATGGTGTGGCTGGCATCCGATGAGGACCGCGAAGGAGAGTCAATTTCATGGCATTTGTTTGAGACATTGGGCTTGAGCGAAGATAAATACCGCCGTATCGTGTTCCACGAGATCACAAAACCGGCTATCTTGCACGCTATCGACAACCCGCGTAAGATCGACATGGACCTCGTCGCCGCTCAGCAGGCACGCCGCGTCCTCGACCGCCTCGTAGGTTACGAGTTGTCACCACTTCTTTGGAAGAAAGTGAAACCAGCTTTGTCAGCAGGTCGCGTGCAGAGTGTGGCAGTACGTCTTATTGTTGAGCGTGAAGACGAGATCAAAAACTTCGTGAACAGCAGCGCTTACCGCGTGACAGCCAACTTCTCATTTACCATCGACAATCACGAATATCAGCTGTTTGCCGAGCTTCCTACTCGTTTCGAGAAAGAAGAGGAAGCATATAAATTCCTTGAAGACTGCAAGAGCGCAGGATACACCATCAAGGCGGTGGAGAAAAAGCCTGTTTCGAAGTGCCCGGCACCTCCATTCACAACTTCAACACTGCAGCAAGAAGCGGGACGTAAGCTTGGTTTCTCGGTGAGTAACACCATGCGTATCGCCCAGCAGCTCTACGAATCAGGAAAGATCACATACATGCGTACCGATAGCGTGAACTTGTCGACATTCGCTCTTGGTCAGGCCAAGAAAGAAATCGAAAACCTCTATGGCACACAGTATGTAAAGACAAGACAATTCACAACAAAGACCAAGGGCGCACAAGAAGCTCACGAAGCTATACGCCCGACATACCTCGACCAGCAGACCATCAAAGGTACCGCCGACGAACGCAAGCTTTACGAACTCATCTGGAAACGTACCATCGCATCGCAAATGGCTGACGCTCAGATAGAAAAGACACTGGTCAACATCGATGTTTCAAATTCTGACAAAGATTTCGTGGCATCAGGCGAGGTGGTTCTCTTCGACGGATTCCTCAAGGTTTACATCGAGAGCGTAGACGACGAGAACGGTGAAAATATCAACAGCATGCTGCCTCCAATGAGAGTCGGTCAGGTTCTGGATCTCGACAAGATGGAGGCACAGCAGCGTTTCGCACGCAAGCCTTTCAGATATACTGAGGCTTCTCTCGTTAAGAAAATGGAAGAACTCGGCATCGGCCGTCCTTCAACTTACGCGCCTACAATTTCAACCATCCAGAAGAGAGAGTATGTCGAGAAGAAAGACATTGCAGGCGAGACACGCACATACAAGATTTACACCCTGAAAAAGAACAAAATCACCGAGAAGACCGGCAAGGAAAACATCGGTTACGAAAAAGCTAAGCTCGTCCCAACTGACATCGGTGTGCTCGTTAACAAGTTCTTAATCAACTACTTCGAGACTATCGTCGACTATAACTTCACAGCTAATGTTGAGAAGGAATTCGATAAGATTGCCGAGGGTCGTTGCGAGTGGAACAAGATGATTAAAGATTTCTACAAAGATTTCCACAAGACAATTACGGAAACATCAGATAATTCAGGCAAATTCAGCGGCGAAAAGCTCCTTGGTGTTGATCCGGTCTCAGGCAAGAACGTATACGTGAAAATCGGTCGTTTCGGTCCTGTGGCACAGATTGGCGACACCGAATCGGAGGAAAAGCCGAAGTTTGCAGGCTTGCATAAAGACCAGAGCATCGAGACAATCACTTTGGACGAGGTTTTGGATTTGTTTGCATTTCCACGCTCATTGGGCGAGTATGAAGACGCTGAGATTCAGGTTGCCATCGGTCGTTTCGGTCCGTATTTGAAGCACAAAAACGCTTTCTACAGCCTCTCGAAGCTCGACGACCCATCGTTGGTGACATTCCAGCGCGCCATCGAAATCATCGAGAGCAAGCGCAAATCGGATGCCGATAACGTAGTCACAACTTATCCTGAAGACAAAGATATGTTGGTACTCCGTGGCCGCTTCGGAATCTACATCTCATACAAGAAAGCCAACTACAAGATTCCGCGCAGCTACGACGCAAACAACCTGACATATCAGGATTGCTTGGACATCGTGAACAATCCGGATAATGCGTCGAAGAAACGCGGGAAGAAATAATCTGTAGGGATAACGCATGCGTTATCCGTACGGGATGACAAAAAAGGAAACGAAAAGATTCGTTTCCTTTTTTAATTCTGAACAATAATATAATCACAAACCAAGTATCGCAACCATCTCAGCAGGTGTCACCACAAACGGCTTTTTAGGGAAATGCTTGATGTTGCCAGTCACAAGATATGCGTCTTCCTTGCTTAATGCAACTTCGTAAAAAACGACATCTTTTTGATCTGGGAAAATTTCTTCATTGGTTTTTGTTCTATCCATTTTAATTCCGATATGAGTTAGAAGAAGTTCAATATACTGAATATCTTCTTTTGCAAAAGGAAATTTTTTTCGCGATAAAACATCAATATATTCATTTAGTATTTCATCGTTATAAACAGGAATTAATAATCCATCAAGAATAGCTTCATAAACAATGGTAGTGCTAGAATGGCTATTCTTCGAAAGCAGAGCCGATACGATAACATTTGTATCAATAACGGCATAAATCTTATTTTTTGCCATATCTAACTTCATTAATAATTTCATTAATCTCGTCCAATGAAAGGTCTTGTAATCCTGCATCAGCAGCATCCATTCTCATTCTTTCAAAGGCAAGTCTTGCTTTTCTGCGCACTTCCTCCTCGGAATCGGTCCTGATTTCGAAAGGAATACGACATTCCCTAACAACAGTTTTCATAAACACAATCAAAGCTGAAGTGGTATTGAGTCCAACCTCATCGCAGATTGTATCAAAACGCTGTTTCAAGTTGCTGTCAACTCTTATTGACATTGTTGTTTGTGGCATAATACTTTACATTTTATATTATTTGTAATGCAAAAATATATAAAAAATCAATACAACGTATTATTTTTTGTAAAAAAATTTAAAAAATGCTGTGCGGAGCTGCGCTCCACACAGCGAAAAAATGAGAGTTAAATTTATTTAATCATTCTTGTTTTGGAAAGCTCGATTAAAGTGTATTATGCAACCGATCGCGAAGATGATATAAACGACTAATAGAAAATAGTTTTTATTGTCATTTTGCCATTGCGTGTGTATGTTCAATCCAAAATTGACGATAAGGGCTGCGGCACACAACGAACAAATTACGTTCCAAAAAAGCTTAATTTTTTTCTGATTCTCTGCTGAAATCTTACCTGTTTTTAACATTCTGTCGAAAATAAAGCGGCATGCTATTGCAATAATGAAGACCGCAATTGTGATGAATAATACCATTTCCATAATTGTAAATTTTTGTGATAAACATTTATTGATGCAAATTTCAAAATTCAATACGACAAATGGCTGGAATATCACCGGAATTATATTGGAAATTTATTGGAATCATATTTTTGACTTAGATTATGTAGTATTTTTGCAAAAAAATTGATATGAACGACACTATCAAACCAGCTATTGTTTATCATTTACAGGAACCTATTGAGAGTATTACGGCTACAAGAGATACCGTAACAGGAACATTTTATTATCAATTGCAAATTGAAGAGCAGAAAAGCCCCACAACGCAAAAATTATTGGTTAATGGAATAATTGCGCTTGTTATTATTTTGTGCCTGTGGTTATTTACACGAAAGAGATATTCAAAGAAAGCCTCGTCTTATAATCAGTTTAAGCAAACCGACATTTACAAACTGATGCGCGAAAAAGGTTATTATTCGGCGAACAAAAAGCCGGTTTTTGAAGCTGTTAACGAGCAGGAAACCAATGAGTTAAGCGAAACGGTCTTGCAAATTTTCGCTTCATTTTCCGATTTCTTGAAGAAGTCAGATTTAAATGAGAAAGATCTGCGGTTTTGCTGTTTGGTGAAATCTCGCTTAACGACATTGGAATTGTCGGAGATATATTGCGTTTCGCAAAGTGCCATCTTCAAAAGGAAACAGAAAATCAAGGAATTGCTGGGATTTAAGTCTGACAAAAGGACTTTGGATGCGATTTTTGAGGGGTTTTAATGAATTATCTCAATTTCAAATTGATTCCAATCTTGTGTGTTATTCAATAATTCGTTGTAGTGACAGATGTTTTCGGCGGTGATTTTCTCACCATTGACTGACGTGATAATGTCGCCAAATCTCAGAGTGTTTTTATCATCAACGATGCGACTGACAATCATAAGACCGTCGTTTGTAGCGAGAACCCTGTATGGTTGATCTATATTAAACTTGTTTTCTTCGACATCACGAGGTTTATAATACAACACATTTTTTACACAATCATAGAACCAGTCGAATCGTTGAATAAACTGCATACCCATGTTGCCTACCACAATATCAGGAATATACATTACCGTGGCTTTGAAATCTTCGTCGCCGAGAGTAACTGTCTCATCCGGTCTTACAATCATCTCGCCAGCCTCTGCTATTCCGGATGTAGCAACGCCAAATGCGCCTTCCAGAATTATATCGCCATCACGCTTTTGTACTTTTTTGCCTTTGTTTTGTAATAATATGTACTTATTGTTGCCAGTGTCGAAAAGGCATTTGTATTCCACTCCTACAATAATTGGATATACATATAACACGTTTTGCTTCCAAGAATATTCGCATTTCATTGGTTTGTAACCGCTCAAATTAAATGATGTGTCGTCATTGTACTTGTAATAAGATATTTTCTGATCTGTAAAACTCAAACTCATTTTAGAATTCGTGAATTGAAAGGCGAAAATGGCATCGTTTCCAAGTACGGGATAATCGGATATTGCATTTCCGCAAGGGTTGTCGTAATTTACGCAAATGTCGAGTTTTAATGTATTATGGAAATAATAGAATTGAACGTTGACGGTGTCCATTTTTGCATAGACTATGGATTTTTTATGCGCACTTTGTAATTTCAACTTAGAGTAGTCGTCGGTTTTTTTCGAAAGATTATGAAAATATGTCAAACCTTGACTGTCGCCAGTGTCCAGCAAAACAGTATCTGGTTCGCCGTTGATTGTTGCTTGAGCCAACATCCTATTATTTTTTACCACGAAATTTATAGGTTCGTTATTACTTATGGAGCTTGTATAAGTGCTTTTAACCTTTTTAAAGTTTCTCAATTGGAATGACATAGCGCCACAACTTGACAATAATATTGATACTATCAATGCTACTGTTATGATTATCAGATATTTTTTCATAATGTTGAATGTTTTAATTCTTGCTTTCCAAGGCTTCGACAATGATTTTTTCATACATTTCCTCGTGTTGGCTGCTGTATCCGCGTTGATTCATCAGGATATTCCCTTCCCTGTCGAGCAAAAGCAAGGTCGGATATCCTTCAATTCTATAAAAATCTGAAAAATCACGCTCGGCAAAGAGAACGGTGTATGTTATGCCTCGTTTCGCAAGAAAATCTGCCATTTCGTCTTTCACCGGATCGTCGATTGGGTCGATTCCTATCATGATGAAACCTTTATCCTGATAATTCTCGTGAAGACTTTGTAAAAACGGCAAAGCTGCACAGCACGGAGCGCATGATTTGTAAAAGATATCGAGCATGACAACGTTGCCTTTCAAATCCGCAAGATGAACCAAGTCTCCGTCTATTGTCGGCAATGACCAATCGGGTGCTGGAGAGCCTTCAGGAAGAGGTTCCTGAGCTTGATATGGTTCATAATCGCTCAGAACGACATCTTCCGGAACAGATTCCAAAGTCAGATTGTTTTCATCAAAGTATTCAGTGAAATTCAACAGCTTACATTCTTCATATTGGTACATGGTGTCGTTTTGCTGTACCATGTCAAAAGCCACGGAATATTGCAATGGCAAATAATCGTCTTTGTCAATCCAAATGTTTATTTCATATCTGAAAGTTTTTATGCCAAATACTTCTTCATCATCGTCTTCAAGATTATTGGAAAGAATTTTAACAAAATGACAGGGTTTTTCATCAAGACAAGCTTCCGAAAGCTCGTATGAATAGTCCTTGTCAAGTAGTTTAAAATTATTCACGAGCGGATAGCAGTCTTTTCTGACTAAAGGGGTGTAAAAAGTGCGGTTATGCTTACCTCTGTTAATAATATCAGACCAAAGTGCACAAGAAATTACGGTTCCAGCCGTATCGTCATATTGAACGAACTCATCGCCAGTGTAAAGATAATTGACTTTGCTGAAATATTCGTTCCCAGGATATTCGTCGCACGAAGAAAAATAGACGCCATAAATCGTGTCATCGGGCATTTTCTTGAAATCGCAAGTATAGTGAGATATTAGTGTGTCTTTATCAGACATGTATTTCATCTTTCTCGACATCTCATAATGTCCGCTTTTGATTAATTGGCATTTTTTATAGGATTTGCCAATCACTTGTTTGGCAGAAGGTTTGCTATTGCAGCTTGCAAAAGCGATTGCTATGATTAGTGCCAAGAATATAGTTAATGGATTTTTCATGTGCCTTACTTTGTTCTATTTCGTGATAAGTCCTTTATACGTGATAAGTTCTTTATACCAGCCCATACGGATGCTATAAGCACGATTGTCAGGATGGATATGATTTCCAGTAAGACATCGTATTCAACGCTATAATACTTAAGCAATCGGCTGAACAAGAAGCCTACAATAACACCAACACCGCTCATCAGGGCAAATTCAAGATATTTTTTCATAGTTGTAAAATTGTTAATGAATATTGTTTTGCAAAATTAAAAATTTAATACGACAAATGGCGGGAATATCACTGGAATTTTGTTGGAAAAATGCTGTGCGGAGCTGCGCTCCGCACAGCGAAAAATGAGAGTAAAATTGAACCTGTGAAAAATTATTTCACAACAATCTTTTCTGAAAATTCTTTTCCGTCGGACATTCGCAATTTGATTAGGTATAAACCTGAGGTGAGGTTAGCGATGTTTATTGTTTCAAAATTATCATTTTGTGATTTCAATAATCGTCCGTAGATGGAATAGATTGAGATGGATTGGCATTCCATGTTATCCGACAAACTTATGCTGAAAATGTCTTTTGCTGGATTTGGATAAACCACAAATCCATTTCCCGCAATCGTTTCATCGACAGAATGCCATTGATTGTAAACAGCATCGCAGTCGGTGTCGTCTTCTTTATAAAGAAGGATATCATCGTTCCAGTAGCAGCGGATGCCTTCAACTTCGAAATCGCCTTTGTTTTCGAGCAATTGCTCTGGGAAGAAGCTGGTGAGATGTCCTATGCCACATACTACAGTACCACTGAAAACATCATTTGCGTCGCTGATTATCATGGCTTTGAACCAACGAGCATCTTTCACAAGATATCCAACCTCGTCGACATGAACAGTTACGCTGTTATTACCTGCAGTGATGGTCCATTCGTCACCAACATTTGCACCGAAATCGTAAAGAACCGTGAAGTCCTGCAAAGTTTTATTCCACCAATAAACTTTGTTGTTTTCCTCATAGATGTATTCGTGCGTTGTCTGGTCAAAGCGCAAATCGTAGAGCGTGTTAGTTTTTACGATGACTTTAACCTTGTCGTCGTTAATTGTTGAATCGTTTTCATGGACGAGATGCTGATAAGAAACCGTGCCGTTAGAATTGATGATTTCATAATACCATTCATCGCCAACCAATTGATAATCAGGCTCGCCATCCATGTCAATAATCGGATAGCCGTCGTTGATACCTGTCACGTCTTCGAGCCATGTGCACTGTCCTAATGAGCCAGCGTTAAGAGCTTCGAGCAGGTCGGTGGTGCCGTATTGTGGCTCGTTGAGCACCCAGCTTGTTGGTGTGGAGCCTTGAGTGAATGCACATGAGCCTGGAAGATTAGGATGTTCCTGCATCTCTTCATTGCCGCAAGCAGGAAATTCGTTGCCATCGAGCCAGAAACAATTGTAATAGTTTTCATCAGGATGGAATGTATATCCGACGATATTGGCGAAACCATAATCTGTTTCAGGCACACCAGACAAATCGGGAGGTGTGATGTTTCCAGTGCTGTAAACGTTGCATGCGCTTGCAATTGCATTAGGTTCATCCACTCCTGTTATACCGCCAATATACGCCTCTTTAAAATCACAAGTACTATAATCTATTGCTGTTAAATCGCCACGGTTATAGCTGTTTGAAATAACACCACCAGTTCCCGTGATACCTCCGACAAATGCAGCGCCAAAACCCTCATCTCCTTCAAGATTTCCGGTTATAGAGGCGTAATTTGCACATTTGTTGATAATTCCTAAATTTGCACGACCGATGATGCCTCCAGCAGTATTAGCAATAATATTGGCGCCCTCATGGTTCACGCATTCCTCAACATAATTGTGAGATTGAAGACCATAATTCATATTAAATGGTCCGGAATATCCAATGATTCCGCCACAATCGGCTGCACCAGAAATAACACCATAGTTTTCACATTTTTTTACAAACATGTTGCCACCTTTACCTATGATTCCACCGCCCCAAAAACCTGAGATGCTTGCATAGTTGACACAATATTCTATATATGATCCAAAATTAATGGCATTTTCACACATACCAACAATACCTCCAACCGCCGATATATGACCGGAATGTGGATCAGGGGTTTCCACCTCCACCATACCATCAACAGTGCAATTTGAGATATTAATTTTGTTGGCATAACCCACAATAATTCCAATTCTGAAGTCACCATACAAATGTGCATTCGTCATACTTACATTTTTAATTGTGGCATTTTCTGCGCATCCAAATAAACCGATACACTGATTTAATCCTGTGCAATAAAGATTGTCAACAGTATGTCCTCCGCCGTCGAAAATACCAGTAAATGATACATATTGGGTACCATTGACTTTATATCCTATCGGTGTCCAGTTGATATTGTCACCTTCACCATTCAGGCAGATATCTTCGGTAAGGATATAGCATGCGTTGCCGCCAGTGCCGTCGTTGGTCTGTTGCGCGAGAAGCGCCAGCTGTTGCGGTGTCGCAATCTGATAAGGGTTTTCCATTGTGCCGTCGCCACCGTTATATGATTCGGCGACAGTGCCGTCCCAGCAAGGAACCTGAGCTCCGCAAAACATTGCGAAAGCTAATAAAATTGATAATAAGATGTTCTTTTTCATGATATTTAATGTTTAAAATTTATACTGCATTTACTATTTCTTCAAATGTCCGGTTATCGTCAACGAGATTCATTTTCATTTGTTTGATACGCGTTTTGCGTTTGTAATACGAATCGGTTTGCGTGTCTAACAAAATCGATATCACCTGATTAGAGAAGCCGTTTTTCGAGAGGCAGCAGATGCGCACATCCCATTTGCCGAGCTTCTGGTAAAGCGACAGCAATCGTTGCGAGAATCCGTCATAAACCAGGTCGGTAAGGCTGATGAAATCCGCCCAGTCGTCGTCGCTGAGATTGAAGTTCAGCGAGTCGGCTGTGACGTGTTCGCTCAAGCCCTGCGCCGTGACGAAAACCTTGTTTCTCGACATGATTTTGTTGGTCATCAGCAGCTCCTTCTGCGACAGCGTCTGATGGTCGCGGCGCAGTTCATCGTTGGTGCGGATGAGGTTCTCCATGTCGCTCACCAGCTCGTGGATGCGGTTCTGGTCGCGCTCCACCTGGCTCTTGAAACGTTCCATCTCAATTTTGTTGTCGCTGATTCTCTTCCTGACAATCAACAGGATAACGAGTGCGACACTAAGCGTGATAGCGATTATCAGATAGAGTTTGAAACTCTTGGTGCGGTGCAGGGTTTCCATCTCGCTTTTCTGCGCTTTGAGCTCGTATTCCGCTCTGATGCGCAGGATGTTCTCGTTGTTGTTTTCTTTCTCAACGAGTTTCATGTATTCCAGGAAACGCTCCTCATACTTCATCGCCATCTTGATGTTTTTCTCGTTGAGCGCAATGCCGTAAAGCGTCTGATAGACCGACATCTTTATTCCCGCTCTTTCGCTTTGCAGGGCTTTTTCGAGATATGGCTTCGTCTCGTCATTTCTGTTGACATAGTAATAAAGGATTCCCAAAGTCATGTTGGCGATATCAAGGTCGTTACCCTCCAATCCGCCATCCATGGCATGATGAACACATTCAATAGCCTTCGGATAATTCCCGATTTCCATGTAATAGTCTCGCCCGATTTCGAGATACAAGTCGTTAATCATCGCAGTATCTTTTAATAAGGAGGCAACACGGAAAGCCGAGTCGTAATACGCCTTAGTCTGTGCGAACAGTTCCAGTGATTTCGTGGTGCGTCCGCAGTTGCGCCAAGCGGTCATCATTCCAATGGAGTCATTGATTTTTTTGAAGTCAGCGATGGCTGAGCGGTGCATGGCAAGAGCCTCGTCGAACAGCTGGTGTTTGTTGTACATCGCACCGAGGTTGTCTTTGATATTGGCAGTCAATGCGATATCATCGCCACTTTCCGCCAATGGCAGCGCCTGAAGGAAACACTCGGCGGCCTCCTCCGACAGTCGTTCAGCGCGAAGCTGCACACCTCTTTCATAAAGCACGCGAGCCTGCCGCTGACGTTTCGCTTGCGAGTCGCACGAGATTGTCAATCCGCCGAGCACGACCGCAAAAAAGATTAAAAATACAGTTTTTGTTTTCATAAGCATTAATTTTACTTCGCAAAAACATCGATGTTTGACGAAGCAAAATTATGCAAAAACGAAACTTGTCAAGAGGTTTCGGAAGGGACTGGAAATTTTGTCCCTATCATTCGGGGTTTCAATAATTAGTTTTATTGATAATCAATGATTTAAATATAATGACATGGATTTTTTGTCCATACATTAAATTGTCATTTTTTCATTGTTTTTATAAAATCTGTGATTTTTTGGAAGGCTTCTTGTGGCTCATCCACATCCAAACACAATGTTTCCATCGGACATAAACCATCGCCTGTGCGATTGACGATTCTGTCGACTTTTTTATCGTAAAAACAAGGGATATTGTATTTTTCAAACACTTTGATTGCAGGTTCTGAGATTATCAAAGTGTGAACCTCTTTGATTTCACCGAGGGCCATGAGGAGCGCCGCCGCCTTGCCGATGACCTTGTCGGCAACGGAAGCGCCTTTCAGAAAGCCTTTTTTCTCGGTAAGAAGATGCAAAAGGGGCTTCACACCGCGTTCTTGCGAAGTGAAAATATCATCAACTAAAACCACTGCGATAGTGGAATCAGTTGATGATAATAATGTTTTCGCTCGTTCTAAGGGTTCGGTCATTTAATGTATTTCACGAACAAATAACCACCAATCCATTGGATAAGCATTCCCGGGATGCCGAGGCGGAAATCAGCGAAGCCGGCCATGAATGAACCTTCGATGAGCCATTCAACCATGCAGCCGAAGATTTGGTATGCCAAAACTACCAAAAGGATGGTCCAAAGTGACACTTTATTGGTCTTTTCAGCAATCCAAGCCGCCGAAACAGCAAGGAAAATCGACTTGATGAGGATGCTCGGAACCACTGCCGCTGGAGGCATTCCGAAAAGCAAGCTGTTGATAATCGGTGACAAAATTGCAGTCATCAAACCGACTTTCATGCCGTATTTGTACGATGCAATCAGCGTGAAGAAATAGATTGGCAGGAAGATGTGACCGCCGTTGGGGATGAGGTGGCAAAGCTGTGGCAATATAATGTTGCCAGCCACAAACAATGTCGCGAACAAATATGTCTTAACCTGGTCAAAATCAAGGTTATAGAGCTTTACTGATGTTGTTGATGTATTCATAGTGATTATTTATTTAACCATTCTTTAATTTTATCCATTTTCATGTAATCGATGTTATCAACAATCCACTCGCGCATTGCCTTGCCTGGCTCAGTCTGCTGCGGATAGCTGATGTAATCGAGCTCGATGTTGAGAGCCTGCGACACTTTCAATGCCATAACTGACCAGAGCACACCGATATCGCCAACGACCGGGATTGATTTCTCGAGACGTGAGAACGCCGACATCTCCATTCTGAATGGGATTTTCGACATTTTTGTTTTCGGCAAACCTTTGTCGATGGCAGCCTGCACGTCGCCTGATTTCTTATCCAAATCCCAAGCTTTCTTGAGGTTTTCATCGAGGTCGAAACGAATCAAAGTCTTGTCTTTGAGGCTGTATGTAGGATAGCCGTTCCAGCTTGCCCAAATGCCATGACCGGTGTATGTCTCAAATGGACCATCGTGGATTTCCTGTGTCAATGCAACAGCTGATTCAATGATGACATCAGCGCTTCCCAACATTTTTGAGATGCGGAAGGTACGGTCACTCACCGGTATACTGTCGGCTATGCTGATACCAACCTGACCGCCGCCGATAAGCTGAGGAACACTGACGAGTACTGGGACATTATTACGGACACCTGCTCCGAGCATTGTACGCTCATCGCAACCCCAGCCAACAACTTCCTCAAACGGAACGTGCTTGGTGTGCGCAATCTCCATAATGCTTGCGGCAAATGTCTCGTTTCTGAGACCCATCGGGTATGCCATATTAGCAGCCGCCTTGATGATGACGGTGCCTTCTTTTTCGTTGCAACGCTGCACCAAGGCGTCGTCGATAATCATCTCTTTTTTGAGGTCAGCCCATTGAGCATCAGTGAGTTCGGTAAGCTCGAAGATATCGCCGCGAGGCATCTTGTCGAAGTCGAGGAACTCCTCGCCAATGTCGTGGATGTTGATACGTTTCACCTTATCGAGAACGCCACCCATCTCGTGAGAGACGACAGCCGAACTCGTTGTAACTCCGTCGATTAAGCCTTTGTTGATGAACTCGGCAATCAAGGTGGTGACACCTTCGTGGATGTTAGGGCCGGAGCCTGTAACAACGACTACTTTGCCGCCTCTACGCTTGGCTTCGACTATTTTTTCAATGGCGATATCGAGGTAATGTCTTGTCTCTTCCGGCAATGAAGCGTATAAACCTTCAATGAAATCCTTTTCTATTTTCATATTAATTCGTTTTTGACCAGGTATCTTTCAATCCTACGGTTCTGTTAAATACCAAATGATCTGGTGTGCTGTCTTTGTCAACGGTGAAATATCCTATTCTCTGGAACTGGAAATGGTCGAGAGGTTTTGCATCAGCAAGATATTTCTCAACGTAGCATTCTGTTCTGATTTCCAATGAGTTAGGATTCATCATCTTACGCATTGCCTCGATTGGTGTGTTGCCTTCATCCTGCAAGCGTGCCAGTTCGTCGCGTGGGTTTTCAACATTCCACAGGCGGTCGTAAAGTCTCACTTCTGCTTTGATGCAATGCGCTTGACTTACCCAATGGATAGTACCTTTCACCTTACGGTTAGCTTCAGGCATTCCGCTGCGTGTCAACGGGTCGTATTCAGCGTAAACCTCAACAACTTCGCCGTTTTCGTCCTTCTTGCAGCCGGTGCATTTCACGATGTAGGCGTTTTTCAGACGCACTTCCTTGTCCGGAGTGAGGCGGAAATACTTGTTCGGAGGGCATTCCATGAAGTCTTCCTTCTCAATCCACAGCTCGCGGCTGAACTCAATCTTATGGCTGCCTGCCGACTCATCTTCAGGGTTGTTGATAGCCTCAAGTTCCTCGGTCTGACCTTCCGGATAGTTGGTAATCACCAGCTTAACAGGATTTACAACCGCCGCCACACGTGTCGCACGGGCGTTCAAATCTTCACGGATTGAGCTTTCGAGCAACGCAAAGTCGTTCAAAGCGTCGTATGTTGTGTATCCAATCTTATCGATGAATTTATGGATTGACTCAGGAGTGTATCCACGACGACGGAAACCGCAAATCGTAGGCATTCGCGGGTCGTCCCAACCGTTTACCACGCCTTCCTTCACCAAAATCAGCAGGTTACGCTTGCTCATCAGGGTGTAGTTGAGGTTCAGCTTGTTGAACTCAGTCTGACGTGGACGGTTGTCATCCATATTGTCGCCTTCACCGTGGATTTCTTTGAGCCAGTCGACAAACAAATCGTAAAGTGGACGGTGAACGACGAACTCCAACGTGCAAAGTGAATGTGTCACGCCCTCGAAGTAGTCGCTCTGACCGTGAGCGAAGTCGTACATCGGGTAGGCGTTCCATTTGGTACCTGTACGATGATGTGGAGTTTTCACAACTCTATAAATTATCGGATCGCGGAAGTGCATGTTCGGATTGGCCATATCAATCTTTGCGCGAAGAACCATCTTGCCTTCCTCGATTTCACCAGAGTTCATCTTGTTGAAAAGTTCGAGCGACTCCTCAATCGGGCGGTTACGGTACGGACTCTCAGTGCCTGGCTGTGTTGGAGTGCCTTTCTGTGCTGCGATTTCCTCCGACGACTGCTCGTCGATATATGCCTTGCCGCGTTTAATCAGTTCGATTGCAAAATCCCAAAGTTGCTGGAAATAATCTGAAGCGTAATATTCGTTACCCCATTGATAACCAAGCCATTGGATGTCTTCCTTGATAGCATCCACATACTCCATGTTCTCTTTTGTAGGGTTGGTGTCGTCGAAACGCAGGTTGCAAACGCCGCCGTAGTTCTTGGCGATGCCGAAATCCAGGCAGATGGCTTTGGCGTGACCGATGTGGAGGTAGCCGTTCGGCTCCGGAGGGAAACGAGTCTGGATTCGTTTGGCGTTCTTGCCGTTACGTAAATCTTCCTCAACTTTCGCTTCAATGAAATTCAGCGATTTCTTTTCTTCTTTTTCAGCTTCTTCGAGATTCATAATGGTATATTTAAACTGCAAAAATAATTATTTTTATAAAAAATAACATACATTTTTTTCAAAAATTTGTAATTTTACACCCTGAATAATCATTAAAAAACAAAAAAATCATGAACTACTTAGACATTATCATCGGTATCATATTGATAATCTTTGCGTTAAGCGGATTAAAAAACGGCATTATCAGAGAAGCCTTTTCGCTTTTGGCTTTTGTCGTCGGCATTTACGGAGCAATGAAACTTTCGGATTATGTCGGAAAATGGCTCGGAGAGATCATTAATGTCAGTCAGGATTGGATGTCGGTGATTTCATTTATAGTGGTATTTATAGCTTTAGCATTGTTAATCAATTGGTTAGGAAGATTATTAGCCAATCTCGTCGAGTCAATCAGCCTTGGTTTTATTGACAAAATAGGTGGATTTTTATTCGGAATAGCGCAAGGATTTCTGATAATTGGTGTTCTGATTCTGCTGCTCGATTTCTTCGGAATTAAAGACGTTTTGAAAGAAGAAACCTGCGAAAACTCCAAGCTTTACAAGAGTTCAGAGAAAGTAGCGGCTTGGATTTACGAGAATAAGGACGGTTGGATTGAAAAACTCAACATGAAATATGAAGATGTAGAAGAAAAAGTGGAGGATTTATTATGAAAAAAGTAGCGGTAATTCTTGCCGGATGCGGCACAATGGACGGATCGGAAATCAACGAGACGGTGACATTATTATTGGCTCTCGATCAGCATGATATTGAATATCAGGCATTTGCACCAGAAGCATACCAAACTGAGGTGTGGAATCACGCCACAGGAAAACGCGCTGAAGAACGTCGAAATATGCTTGTTGAGGCGGCACGAATTGTTCGCGGCAATATCTTTCCTTTAACCAAATTTAACGCCGATGACTTTGATGCTTTATTCTTCCCTGGCGGCAGTGGAGCGGCGAAAAACATCTTCACTTACGCATACGACGGCATCAATTTCAAGGTGAACAAAGAAGTTGAGAAAGCTATCAAAGATATTCACGCTCAAGGCAAACCAATTGGAGCCATGTGTATTGCACCGCTTATGGTCGCTAAAGTACTTGGAAACGTAAATGTGACCATGGGAAGTGGTCAGTGTCGTCAAGCGCAAGAGCTAGCAATGATCGGCTGCAAACACACCGAGACCACACATGGCGGAGTAGCTATTGACAAGGAAAACAAAGTGTTTTCAACACCGTGCTTCATGTTGGATGCAAGGTTGAAAGATGTTTATCAGGGAGCGTGGAATTTGGTGGAGGAGATGATTAACAATTAAAAATTGTACGGGCGAAACATTTTTCGCCACTACGAATCATTTCCATTTAACATTTGCAAACAATCCTGAAAACGCTGTAAACACTACATAAAACGGATAGATACACTCCAATGGAAACATCCAACGGAGGAGTTTATGTTGTTTCATAAAATGCGTGATTCTCTTTAAAATCGGGAAGTCGATGAGCGTTTTCAAAATTACGTAAAGCACGAAGAAAACCCAAAAAACAGGCATGAAAAAGCCCGCTACAAAGAAGAAAACTATGCTCAGGTTGAACATTAAAACGATGAGGGCCGTAACGATGATTTTCCAGTTGGTGTAAGCTTTTGTCTTTGAAGCCCAACGTCTCCTCTGACGGAAAAACGACCTGAGATTTGGCTTGGTTTCTGTCTTCACAATCGCTTCATTATCAAGGAGAAACTTCACGGATTTGCTTCCGTAATGCTTTATAAACTGCTCCATCAGAAACATGTCGTCACCGGAAGCGATTTTCATGTCGGTGCGATACTTTTCAACATCAAGGGCAGCTTGGCGGTCGTACATCATGTTGGCACCGTTGCACATCACTGGCATACCAATGGCTGTGGAACCCGCTGTACTTGCGATAAGACTCAGATGTTCAAGCACTTGCAACTTTTCAAACAATGTATTTGCAGGCGATAAAAGTACCGGACCAAGCAACATTTTGATGTTGTTTTGCATAAAATAACCAACCATCGACTCTATCCATCGCTCAGGCAACTCACAGTCGGCATCGGTTACCATAACCAATTCATTTTCAGCGGCGTGCAGAGCTTGCGAGATGGCTTGTTTTTTGCCGGAGCCGGTGGCTTTCAATGCTTTCAGGTTCATCTCAGGATGAGATAATCTGAAATTTTCTGAGATCTCAGAGGTATCATCATCAGAATGATCATCAATGATTATTACCTCAAATTTCTCTTTACTAAATGATTGATTATAAAGCGATTGCAATAATTTTTCGATGTTTTTTCCTTCGTTGCGGGCAGCGATTAAAATGGATACGTTACGTTGTAGAGACGCACGACCGTGTGTCTCTACCGCATGGTGTCGGTACAATGACAAACCATACGTGAACGCCCCGATGCAAATCAGATACAACGCGGCGAATATCATTATGACATTCAATATGATATGGATTGTTTCAAGACTCATAGCTGCTCCTTATGAATTTCAGTTTTCTAATGAAAAACAACCCCAAAACCGCCGGAATCGCCAGGTTATACAGCCAAAGCATGGTGCTGGCGGAAAAAACCATCATCGTAAACGATGTGCTTATGCCTTTTATGCTTAGCCACGCCTCAAAAACAGAGATGCAAACGCCTCCTCGAACAGCAATTTCAGTGATTGTTATAAACGGAATCACAGTCATCAAAAGGTACGTAAGCATGATTGGAATCATAGTCTCGAAATAGTTGAGCGGTACGTCGAAAGCCCAAATAAGCAGTACAAATTGGAACGAATACACCGCATATTTTCCAACGGCAATAAGCAAAATAACAGCCAAATCTTTCGTCGAATAACTGCCGAAAATCTCCATATATTTCTCAGCTTGCGGCCTCCATTTCTTCGGAATTAACCGCTGCAGATGCCTTAAAATATGAATATTGAAATAAAGTAAATATCCTAAAACAATGATAATCAATGATAAAACAAGCACATAATAATTCTTTTCCGCAAAGAAAATCCATGCTATGCAACCGAGGCTTACCGTGATAAGCATCTGCGCGATGTTTCCGACAAAAGTTAGCATCGCCGCCTTGATTCTATTGCCTTTTTCGAGTATGAAAATGCGTCCGAGAAAGTCTCCAGTACGGTTCGGAAACATCATTCCTGCTGTGATTCCAGTGAAGATTGCCGTATATGCTTTCCTAAACGGCACTCTTTCAACAGGTTTTATCGATTTTTGCCATTTTCTGGTCTCAAATGCCATGTTGACAGGCATCAAAATGAATGCCAAGACCATCAAAAGCACATTTTTTGTGGACGAGAACGATGTTTTCACCGAATCCGACATCTCCGTAAGGTCTTGATTCTTAATGATTTTCACATAAAGTATCCAGCATCCGGCAAGCACAATGAGAATTTTTATCGCCATTTCAGCGATTTTCATTATTTTTGCATTATGTGAATTGGCACTCATTTCGACTGCAAAGATAGTAAATTTTGAAAACTGACCGAATAATATTAGGTATCGACCCTGGAACCATGGTTATGGGTTACGGCCTCATCCTTCAGAGAGGCAAGGAGCTTAGTATGCTTAGAATGGGTGTTTTGAAGCTGGCAAAGCTTGATAATCAAGCACTTAAGCTTCGAAGAATCTTTGAACGAGTTCTCGAAATCATCGATGAATATCATCCCGATGAGCTCGCAATTGAAGCTCCTTTCTATGGAAAAAACGTGCAGTCGATGTTGAAACTTGGGCGCGCTCAAGGGGTTGCGATGGCAGCGGCTTTATATCGCGACATCCCGATTTTTGAGTATTCTCCGAGAAAAATCAAGCAGTCGATAACAGGAAACGGCGCCGCTTCGAAAGAACAAGTCGCCGCAATGGTGCAGAAACTCTGCAATTTCACTGAACATCCTGACTATCTCGACGCTACCGACGCAATGGCTGCTGCTGTTTGTCACAGCTTCCAAAACCAACTCAACATCGTTGGAGGCACTAGTGAATCAAAACTTCCGAAAATCCCGAAAGGAAAGAAAAGTTTTAACAGTTGGGAGGCGTTTTTGCAACAAAACCCGGATAAAAAATTACATTAACTTCTGATAAAACTGCCACCAGCGATCGGGAAGCTCGTTTCGCATTGCCATATCGTAATCTGATTTAGAACACGGGATGAAATGATCTGAGATTTCCATCCACCATTTTCCGGTTGCTTTATGGCATAAGAAAATGAGTTCGTCGTAATCTTCCAACTTGACGATATATTTTGTGAACTCGTCTCGATTATCATCGGTTGGGAAGTCGTTTTGTCTTAATGAAAAACCTTCCAAGAAGTACCATATCATTTCCGCTAAGTTATTGGCACTCTGATAGTTGACATCAAATTTCGGATTGTAGTTGAAGAACCCTATTGATGTCAATTTCGGGTTCAAACCAGCGTAACGAGTCATCTTGCAGCCGTCCTCGCTGCTAAATCCGTTTGGCGAACTGCGTTTCACACCAGGCATATCAGCAGCACAAAAAGCAGCCGCATCGATAGTGATGATATCAGCGCTACGAAGCAATGGCTCGGAAAGCTCGGCACTATTTTTAATTGTTCCCAAACGATAAATGTCAAACAGCAACTGTTTCATCAGATTAATATTCTCATTATCAATGTAATAAGTCTGATAACCGATGTTTGTGTAATTGAAAAGATAATTCGGCTGATGCAAAATTATATGACTCAAATACGACTCCGAATTGATGCATTCGCCATCCTCGCCAAGGTCGAAACGAGGGTCTATCGCAGTGATATTCACCAACTTACCAGTGTTTTCGTAAACCTGATAAATCGGATATGTCAAATCCTGACTTCCACCTAAAATGACTGGCACGATGTGATACTTCAGAAGCGTCAGAAACACCTCGCTCAACGCATAGTAAGTGTCCTCGACACGCAAGCCCGCTTTCACATTGCCGAGGTCGACGATTTTCAAGTCGGGCCAGTGGTTAAACAAAGGATATAAGGCGTGGCGGATAGCGTCTGGACCAGCCTTACATCCTTCATTATCAACGGCATAGCGTTCTTCTTCAACTCCAAGGATTGCCACCTGAAAACCTTCCAAATTCGGAAAATTTTCTTCATTTTTGAAGATTTCAATCGTGTTGCCAAACTGTTTTTTATGCGTCAGATGGCAGTTTTCGATGACTTCTTCCTTGACTGGATTGAGAAAAGCGCTGATGTCCATTTTTATTTCTTTGGAGAAATTTTCTTTCTGATTATCTCATGCAATTCGTTGACGTTCACGCGGATCTGCTCCATGGTGTCGCGGTCGCGGACGGTCACTGTGTTGTCTTCAAGTGTCTGATTATCAACGGTTACGCAGAGAGGAGTGCCAATAGCATCCTGACGGCGATAACGTTTTCCGATGGAGTCTTTCTCTTCGTACTGGCACATGAAATCGTACTGCAGGCTGTCCATGATTTCGCGAGCCTTCTCCGGAAGTCCGTCTTTTTTCACCAATGGCAAAATAGCCACTTTGTAAGGTGCGAGAATCGGAGGCAGTTTCATCACGACACGCTCGCTGCCGTCTTCGAGTTTCTCCTCTGTATAGGCGTAGCTGAACATCGCGAGGAACATACGGTCCAAACCGATTGATGTCTCGATGACATATGGAGTGTAGCTCTCGTTGGTCTCCGGATCGAAATATTGCAGTTTCTTACCCGAGAACTCGGCGTGACGGCTGAGGTCGTAGTCGGTACGGCTGTGAACGCCTTCCAACTCTTTGAAACCGAATGGGAAGTTAAACTCAATGTCTGTTGCGGCATTGGCATAGTGAGCCAGTTTCTCGTGATCGTGGAAACGATAGTTTTCAGCTGGGATACCCAATGAGAGGTGCCAGTTCAGACGCTCTTCCTTCCATTTTTTAAACCATTCCATCTCGGTGCCAGGGCGCACAAAGAACTGCATCTCCATCTGTTCGAACTCTCTCATTCTAAAGATGAATTGACGGGCAACGATTTCGTTACGGAATGCCTTTCCTGTCTGGGCAATGCCAAACGGAATCTTCATTCTACCTGTTTTCTGAACGTTAAGGTAGTTCACAAAAATACCCTGAGCTGTCTCAGGACGCAGATAAATGGTGTTTGCACCTTCTGCCAGCGAGCCGATCTGTGTAGCAAACATCAAATTGAACTGACGAACATCGGTCCAATTGCGTGTTCCGCTGATTGGGCACACAATTCCGAGATCTTCGATGAGTTTCTTGATGTCGGCAAGATCGTTTTTCTCCATTGCTCCATAAAGACGATGGCTGATGGTCTCAATTTCCTTCTTCCACTCAAGGACGCGGGCGTTTGTGGTGACAAACTGTTCCTTGTTGAAAGCATCGCCGAAACGTTTCTGAGCTTTCTCGACTTCCTTGTTGATTTTTTCCTCGATTTTGGCAATGTAATCCTCGACCAAAACGTCTGCACGGTAACGTTTCTTGCTGTCTTTGTTGTCGATCATCGGGTCGTTGAAAGCGTCAACGTGACCTGAAGCTTTCCACACTGTCGGGTGCATGAAGATTGCAGCGTCGAGACCGACGATGTTTTCGTGCATCTGCACCATCGCTTTCCACCAGTATTCTCTGATGTTTTTCTTCAGTTCGACACCATTCTGGCCGTAATCGTAAACGGCAGCCAGTCCGTCGTAAATATCACTTGAAGGGAAAATAAAACCATACTCTTTGGCATGGGCTGTTATTTTCTTGAAAAATTCTTCTTGATTCATTTCTTTGAGTATTAAAGAATTAACATAGCATCTCCATAGGTGAAGAAATTATATTTTTCCGCAACGGCTTCTTTATAGGCTTTCATTAAGAAATCGTAACCGGCGAATGCGGCGACTTCCATCATCATTGGAGATTTCGGGAGGTGGAAGTTGGTGATGAGTGCGTCGGCGGTGTTGAAATCGTATGGCGGGAAGATGAACTTGTTGGTCCAGCCTTTGAGCGGTTTCAGCTTGCCAGTGATGCTTACCACAGTCTCCATGACCTTCAAAGTGGTGGTTCCCACAGCAAACACTCTATGTTTCGCCTCTTTCGTTGCGTTGATCAGGTCGCAGGTCTCTTGTGAGATGTTAATCTCTTCGGAGTCGGTCTTGTGTTTTGTCAAGTCTTCGACTTCGATGTCGCGGAAGTTACCCATACCTGTGTGGAGTGTCACCTCGGCGAAGTTAACATCCTGAAGCTCCATACGTTTCATCAAAATCTTGCTGAAATGCATGCCAGCTGTAGGAGCGGCTACTGAGCCTTCCTGTGTTGCGTAAACTGTCTGATAGTTAAACTCGTCATCAGGCTCGACAGGACGCTGAATAGTCTTCGGAAGCGGTGTCTCACCAAGTCCCATAATCACTTTTTTGAACTCGTCGTGTGGACCGTCGAAGAGGAAACGCAGTGTACGACCGCGTGATGTGGTGTTGTCGATGACCTCGGCCACGAGCTCGTCGTTTTCGCCGAAATACAGTTTGTTGCCGATACGGATTTTTCGGGCAGGGTCGACGAGGACGTCCCAAAGACGGCTCTCAGGGTCAAGCTCACGAAGCAGCATCACCTCGATTTTCGCACCTGTCTTCTCCTTCTCGCCATAGAGACGGGCAGGAAACACGCGAGAGTTGTTGATGACGAACAAATCGCCTGGCTGACAATATTCGAGGATGTCGCGGAACGTTTTATGCTCAATGGTCTGAGTGTCGCGATGCAAAACCATCATACGGGCGTCTTCGCGCTCTTTCGGCGGATACATAGCGATGAGGTCGTGCGGCAAATTGAACTTAAACTGTGATAGTTTCATTTCAAATATTATTTAAATTACCTATTTTTCAGAAAAGGAATGCAAATATACAACAAAATGAAAATTTTGTCAAGAGAAAAGTTATAACATATTGAAAATCTTTATTTTAACTCTCACAGATTTCACAGATACCCACAGATTTAGACATTTATAAATTTAGTTCGCAAGCGAACAGATTACACTGATTAGTTTCTGTGAAATCAGATTGTTTTAGCAATTAAATAAAAAATGGAAGAATAGAATCCGTGATATCTGTGTAATCTGTGAGAAATTTTTATTCTAATTTTAAATCACCGTCTTTAATCAAGTTGAACTTCCTGAAAATGAATCCGAAGAACCATGTCAGAATTGCTGGAAGCACGAAGCAGATCAAGAGAATTCCAAGCCACATATTGGTGCCTCCGTCAGGCATTGCCGAGATGACGCCGAGAGGTCCCACCAAGCCGCATGTGCCCATGCCAGAGCCGATCGGCACGTTTTCGAGATGGAAAACGCATGTCGCCAAAGGACCAGTGATTGCTGCAGTAAGTGTTGGAGGTATCCACGTCAAAGGATGACGTAAAATATTAGGCATCTGGAGCATCGAGGTGCCGAGACCTTGTGAGATGAGACCGCCCCAACGGTTTTCTTTAAAGCTCATGACCGCGAAACCGACCATCTGAGCGCAACAACCAGCTGTTGCAGCACCTCCGGCGATTCCCGAAAGTCCGATGGCAATACATATTGCGGCACTCGAGATAGGCAGTGTCAGTGCCATTCCGATGCTCACCGAGACTATGATTCCCATCGCAAAAGGATGCAGATTGGTGGCGTACATGATAAAATCGCCGAAAGCAGTCATGAAACGACTGATGCCAGGACCGACAAACATTGCGAGCAATACGCCAGAAATTATTGTAACAGAAGGAGTTACAAGAATATCAACTTGTGTCTCCTTCGACACCATTTTTCCAAGTTCGGTACTGATTACCACTGCCACGAGTACTCCGACAGGACCTCCGAGGGTGTTTCCAGCCACACCGACGGCCACCGCGCTGAACATCACCAAAGCAGGGGCATGAAGAGCGTAAGCTATAGCCACTCCCATAGCCGGTCCTGCAGCGATTTTGCAGTATTTCGCAAACTCAACAAACATCGGGATATTCAAACGGCTTCCGATGGTGTCGAAAATCGTACCTATTAATAATGACGCGAACAAACCGAGCGCCATAGCGCCAAGAGCGTCAAGAAGATATGCCTTCGCCGAAACATCGACGTTTTTTCTTTTCAAAAATGATTTAAAGATGCTCATTTTTTATCCAATTTTTCAATTCTTCAACGCGTTTTTGATATTTCTCCAACTGACTTTCAACGAAATCGTCGCTATATTTTCTATCGCAGAAGCCATTGCCACGGGCGACGTATTCATCATCGTAGAGAGAACCTAATACATCTTCATAGTTCTCAACATATTGTTGATTTTCAGCCAAAAGACGTTTTAAGTCGTCCAAATCAGCTTCAAAAGAATCGCCAGAGGAAAAAATATAGCGTTTTTTCATTAAAAATCACCGTTTTGAGGGCGCAAAATTACAAAATTTTAACCTGATTTTGCTGATATTTTCAATCTTTTTTGAAAAAAATGTAAAATTTTTTTGTCTATATGTAAAATATTCTTTACTTTTGCAGCGTTAAATTTTTGAATTTAATGTTTAACCTTTAAAAATTTAAGTACTATGAAAAAAAACTATTTGTTTCCGAACAGCTTCAAGCTCGTCGGATTGGCTATTACAGCCGTTGCACTTGTTGCATTCATCATTTGGGCATGTTTAGAAAACAGTCCGGAATTCAAAATGCCAGCAGTGATTGAAGGCGTTTTGTTCCGTGATTGCAATTATTTCTGCATGGCAGACTGCGGTCTGCTCACGTTTATCATCCCGGTTCTTATCACCGGACTCGTGTTTATCGGTTTCTCAAAAGAAAAAATCGAAGATGAGTTTGTGAAAAGCATTCGCGAACAGAGTCTCGTGTGGGCGACTTATTTTGCAGCTATCTTATTGGTTATCTTCACATTAACTATTTATAGCTGGTCTTATTTGTATGCCATGTATTCAATTTTCCCATTGTTTTTGATTCTTTTCATCATCAAATTTAGAATTGAGCTTTACAGAGCCAACAAAGAAGGAGGTGCACAATGAAAAACCGTTTGAAAATAGCGCGTGCTGAACTCAACATCACGCAGGAAGAGCTCGCAAAACGCATCGGAGTGAGCCGTCAGACCATCAACGCGGTGGAATCGGGGAAATATGTTCCTTCGACAGTGCTGGCGCTAAAGATGGCGCAGGTGTTTGACAAAAAAGTGGAAGAGATCTTCATTTTGGAAGACGAAGATTGATTTTTGATTTCATTTATAAAACAAGTAGAGACGCCATATTATGACGTCTCTACATAGTGTTTAATAAATGATTGAACGTTTATTTCATTTCAAACCTTACTAATCTCAGCTCATTTTCTGAGCCTTTAACCTTTTGAATTCCGTATACATAGCCGTTATGGATAACAAACTTATTCTTTTTTATTGAAAGGTCGTAATCAGTGCACTGGAATGAGTTTTTAGAGATGGTTTTATTTTGCCCCACTGAATAAGCATGGAATGAGTTTTTACCCGCTTCGTCAATATATTCAAAGAATATGATGTTGTCGCCATTGCCTTTGATTGCTGATGTAAACCACGATACAGTTAACGGCTCTGTGATGTGATTCATGCCGTTTTCAAGCTGTTTGACAAACTGCTGCTGTTTCTCGGCCAGTTTCTCCGGGTTTGGATATTTTTGCCAAATATCGAATTCCTTCTTATACTTTTCGATAGCACCAGACTGCATTTTTTTCTGTTCCTCAACCGACAAAACTTTTGGTTGCCAATCAAGTTTCTTTTCAATCAGGCTGCTTTCAGTGATATTATAAAGTAACAGCTTTCCCGCATCCGGCAAAGCAATTGCCAAAACATTGTCTGAAATCTTAACCATGTCTACTCTGTGGTTTATTAAAGCCTTGGCATAAATCATATATTCGCCACCAATAGAAGTGGTTTCTTCAAAATCATCATATACGATATGATAATCACCGGTGCCAATATCCAAAATAGCAACAAAATAATGCCATTGTGTTTCCCATGAAGTGCCTCCGAAAAGCGCAATCTTATCATTTGCAAGCGGAATCATTTCGTGGCTTGAGAAATCAACAGTTATTTCATTGACAATCAATCCGTTATCATTAAAGAAATAGATAATTCCCTGACTGTTTGTTCCAGTGAAATAGAGGTTGTTGATTTTTCCAAGAACGGGTTGGAGATTGAAAGGCTTTTTCTTTCCGTCTTCGAAGTAAATCTTGATGTCTTTCAATAACTTGCCGTTTTTGTCGAACAGCGAATAACGGTTTTCATTGGTGTGGCTTATCATGGCTGTACCGTCGTCGAAAACAGTCAGTTTTTTTGCATTGTCACATATTTTGGTCCAATCTCCGCCAACAGCGTACGACTCATCTTTTACAAGGTTAATAGTCTGTGCATCAATGATATACGATGCAAACAGAATTGTAATTATTAGAAGCAGTTTTTTCATTGTGTTAAATTTTAAATGTTATTTTCAATATATGTAAACAGCTGTTCAGTCATGGGCTTGTTGGCATCATACTCCTCAATGGTGATGAAGTCGTAGATGTCGTAGTTTTCAGGTTCTTTTTTGAAACCTTTGATGATGAAAAACGCCAACAATATTGCGCAAGCCGTTGAAAGAGAAGAGATTAAGACTATTCTTAAGGTTCTCGTTTTCTTCGGTTGGTATGCAATCTTGAAATCCGGAATCTCAACTTCATTTGGCACGAATGTTTCAATTGATTTCTTTACATTTTCGGCAAAAACACGCTGATTTTCAACTTGTTTGCTGCATTCTTGGCAGTTTTCAAGATGTTTTTCGACCTCGTTTCTCTTTTCCGGAGAAAGCTCGTTGTCGAGGTATTTCTGGATTGTTGTTTCATCAAAGTGTTTCATAATCCCTCCTTAATTTTTCCAAAATTCTTGATAAAGTCTTTCCGACAGAATTGAAATTTATGCCAGTAATTTCAGCTATTTCCTTGTAAGAATAGCCCTCACTGTAAAGCACTACCAGCGATTGGTCTTTGCCGTCGAGTTTTGAAATCAGATTCAATAAACTCATTAAATCTATCTGATTATCAATGTTTTGCGATGTGTTATCTTGTTTTACAAAAGTTTCATCAGAAACGATTTTCTTATTTTTACGCAAAAAATCGACACCTTTATTTATTGTGCATCTGATGAGCCAGTTTTTGGCATCTTTTATGACTTTTTTGTCGTTTTGAACGAAATAATATGCCATAAAAACATCATGAACCACATCGCGAGCGGCGTCAGAATCGCGGAGCATTTTCGCCGTAATCCTGAACAACCGCTGGTAGTTGCTTCGATATATTATTTCAAAATCAGAATTCATATTTCTGTCAAATCTCGTATATAAGACGTTTTAAAATGGTGTTTTGTGACATTGATGCAAAAATAAATAAGATTTTTGTAATTATTTAACTAAAAATGTTACTAATAAGAAATAGAACGGATTTATAAAATCGTTTTAAAAATAGAGACGCCATATTATGACGTCTCTACGTTGTTTTCTGTAATTTCCGGTGCTGTTTCGATGATTTTTTGCTTCAGTTCCATTAAATTCCAGGCGTCTTTTACATCAAAGTCGCCTATTTTTGTACGGCGAAGCGAGATTAAGCAGGCTCCATTACCCAAAGCCTGACCGAAATCGTTGACCAACGAACGGATATATGTTCCTTTGGAACATTTCACCATGAAATCGACTTTCGGAAAATTAGTAGTGTCGATTTGGAAATCTTCAATATGAACAAGGCGTTCTTTCAGCTCGAGCTCCTCGTCGGAACGGGCATAGTCGAATGCGCGCTTACCTTGAATCTTTATTGCCGAAAACTTCGGTGGACGCTGCATAATATCGCCGATGAACTTTTTACGCGCCTCGTCTAACGCCTCGGCGCTTATCCCGTCCGTCGGAAAGAACCCGTTCGGCTCACTCTCAAGGTCAAACGTCGGTGTAGTCTGCCCCAACAGCATTGTGCCGGTATAAACCTTCTCCTGCGCCTGGAAATTGTCGATTTGTTTGGTCATACGACCTGTGCAGAGTATCAACAAACCCGTCGCCAAAGGATCTAAAGTACCTGCATGACCGACTTTCAGTTTCCGAATCTGATGATATTTCTTGATGACAGCACGAATCAGATTGACAACGTCGAACGACGTCCAATCAAGAGGTTTGTCGATTAAAAATACCTCACCTTCCTCAAAATGAAAATCCGTCATTATGCGAAACAAATAGCGAGGATACCAATAATCACGCAGTAAATTGCGAAATAAATGAGTTTGCCTTTTTTCACTATGCTTATCATCCATTTGCAGGCCAGACAGCCTGTGATGAACGCTGCCAAGAAACCTATGATGAGCGCAAACGGCGAAATGCCGGCCATTGCTGCACTCCAACCAACTTCAAGAACATCTTTAAAATCAAGCAAAGCCTCTCCCAAAATCGGAGGAATAACCATCAAAAACGAGAACTGTGCAAGTTTTTCTTTCTTGTTGCCAAGCAACAAACCTGTGGCGATGGTCGTTCCGGAACGCGACAAACCCGGCATAGTGGCACAAGCCTGACCGATACCGATGATGAATGCGTGCAATCCCGAAATCTCCTCACGCTGACGTGGCTTGGCGAAATGCGCGAAGGTCAGCAAAGTGGCGGTAAGCAACAACATTATGCCGACAATCAACAAGCCTGAGCCGAAGATTTCCTCGATAGTGTCTTTGAAAAACACTCCGACGATAAACACAGGAATCATTGAGATAAGGATGTTGATGGCATATTTTGTGCCGTTGTTGAGGTTCTTATAAGAATTCCACTGTTGCTTGGTGAACAGATCTTTGAAAATCCATACAACCTCGCTCCACAATACTACCAAAGTGGCGCAAACCGTAGCTACGTGCAAAACCACATTGAAAGTGAGGTTTTCCTCGCCGCTCAACCCGAAGATATTCGACAAAATTGTGAGGTGTCCGCTGCTCGACACCGGAAGGAACTCCGTCAAACCCTGCAGAATTCCCAGTAAAAGCGCTTGTAGCCAGTCCATTACTCTTTAGGTTTTTTCATTATTGCATAAAACTGTATTCCGAATCCAATCAGAATCAAAATCGGCGATAAAGTAAGTCTTCTGAAGCTGAAAATGCTCTCGTTGAACACATCAGGATTGTCGGAACTACCGCCAATCATCAAAAGAAAACCGACTAAAAGAAATGCCAGTCCGATGAGCACCCACATATAGTTGTCGCGGCCAAAAGGCATCGGTTTTTTGTCTTTTTCTGTAGATTTTACGTCGTTTTTTGTTGCCATATCTGTAAATTTTATTATTCGTAAAGATCATCCATATCAGCGCGAAGGTATTTGCGCATCGCGAAAAATGTTGACAAAGTAGTGAGCAAAACGCCCAAAATCAACACCGATATATAGATTATCGCAAAACTGCCGAAACAGGTCAGACTTGCCAGCTCGGGAACATCTTTCAGCACCTTGAAAAGGAATATCGAAAGCAAAACCAGAGACAGAATTGAGCCTATAACTCCTTGAATGACAAAGTATTTCATAAACGGCTTGATGATGAAGCTCTCTGTCGCACCCACCAGCTGCATACTTCGCACCACGAAGCGTTTTGAGTACACTGAAAGTCGGACGGTGTGGCTGATGAGCGTTACAGCCATAATTAAGAGTACTAGCCCGACAAGAAGCAGTACAGCCGCTATCTTATTGACATTCTTATCGATAGAGTGTATCAGCGACTTTTGAACATACACCTCTTTCACGTTTTTGTTTTTCAAAACCCACTGCTCGATTTTCGCTATGCTGTCGTTGTTGGCATATTCCGACTTAAACCTGACGTCAATCGAAGGCAGAAGCGGATTTTCAACATCACCGAGCCATTGCAAAATATCCTCTCCAAGATCTTCGGTCAAACGTCTGGTAGCCTCCTGCTGTGAGATGTATTCCGTCGATTTCACATAATTCTTTTTATCCAAAATATGTTGAAAATCAATGATATCTTTCTCGCTGACACCTTTTTTCATCACGATTTCAAATCCGACATTTTCCTTGATATACTCGGATATTTTATTCGCAAAAAGCACCAGCGACGAGAAAAGACTAAGCACAAAAAGCACAAGCATAATACTCATCAGAGAGATGAGATATGAACCACGTAAACGGCGTTTCGTTGTCGAATTTTCCTTTTTCATACAGTATTAACTTGCAAAAATAAACAAAATTATCGTAATTTTGCAAAAAAATTATCAACATGGAGAGGTCATTCGTCATATTTTTATCAACAGTTTTGATTCTATTAAGTTTTAAAGCAAAAAGTCAGGTTGAATTTGATAAGTATTTTACAGATAATCAGTTACGTATTGATTATTATCTTTTTGGCAACTCCGACACGGTGTCGTACGCTCTCGACAAACTCGTGAAAGAGCCGAAATGGGGTGGTCCGCGCGCCCAACTCATAGATGACACCAACTACGGAATGTATTTTATTGAAGTGACGCTTCCCGACTCAGATGTTGTGCTTTATTCACACGGCTATTGTCTGCTTTTCGGCGAGTGGCAGACTACCGACGAGGCGACTAAAATCAGCAAAGGTTTTCATGAATCGGTTGTGATACCGTTTCCGAAAGAGCCTGTCGAGGTGACTTTTTACGCCAAAAACGACTATATGGAAATCAACGAACAGATGAAAATCTTCATCGACCCGAACGATTATTTCATCAAGCCTGCACCGAAACTGCCTTACGCCATTTACAATGTTTACGGTGACTATCCTGTTGAAAATGCAGTAGATATCGTGCTTTTGCCTGACGGTTATACAGAAAAGGAGATGGGAAAATTCGTTCAGGACTGCCAGTTTTTTGTGAAGAGTTTGTTCAGCTACGCTCCGTACGACCGCTATCAAGACCGTTTCAATGTGCGAGCTGTGTTGGTACCATCTCAAGATTCCGACATCACCATGCCGGGCGACAAACTTTATCGCAACACCGCTTTGAGCTGCAGTTTCTGGACATTCGACAGCGAGCGTTACTGCATGACATACGATAACAAAACTATGAAAACCTTGGCGGGACAAGTTCCTTACGATCAGATTTACATCCTCGCTAACACCAAGAAATACGGCGGTGGAGGTATCTTTAACTCATATTGCGTGAGCACAACAGGCAACTCATATTCATCGGATGTCATCATCCATGAGTTCGGTCACGGTTTTGCGGGATTGGCCGATGAATATGCTTACGACGGCACTGATAACTACAGCCTTGAGGTTGAGCCTTGGGAGCCGAATATAACCACTTTGGTCGATTTCGATTCAAAATGGAAAGACATGCTTGGAAAGAAAACGCCTGTTCCGACTCCTGTCGACAAGAAATATGAAAAGACGGTCGGTGTGTATGAAGGCGCCGGTTATCAATTACATGGCATCTACCGTCCGATGATGGATTGCCTAATGAATACATTCAATGGCGACAAGTTCTGCCCAGTGTGCGAGCGCGCCATTGAAAGGATGATTAAACATTATACCGAGTAGGGATGCGGCGCGCCACATCCCTACGGGTCGTCATTTATTTTTTATAAACGTCATCTTCTGTCAAAATCCCCAAGAAAATCGCTCTTGCAACCAATGCCGACGCCTTGTTGTCGCCGTTGTTGATGCGATCAGCCAGTGTTCGCTGCAGGTTTTGAATCGATTTTATCTGTGAGTCATCGGCTTTGCCATAGATTCGGTTTGCCACCTGAACCATGGTTTCACCACGCGCAAGACCTATCAGAAGCTCGCGTTCACGCATGGTGACGTCGTAGTGCATGCATTGTTTCAAGCTGTAAAAGTTCTGTTGCACATAGTCGGATGCCGACTCCACAAGCGTTTGCAGCACCGGATGATTGAAATAATAGCGCTCGCCGCGTTCCAGACATGCTATAGCTCGTGTAAAATTCTCAATTTCAAAGCCTTCTGTGGCGTTTTTGCTCACAAAAGCCTTGGCTCCGGCCACCAACGAATCTACAATCACCTTATTAATATCTTTTATCTTCTGGTCACGGTTTATCTCATCTTCTGCAGGAAAATCGAAACGCGAAGTGATGATGACAATCTTTATCTCACCGCCATCCTGATTGGTGTAGCCGCCCTCCAAAATCTCACGAGTCAATGTGATTCCTCCGGTAGGCTCGGCCTGACTTGGAAACTGCATGTCAACCAAAGCGTAGTCAGGCTTTTCGTTTTTAGGATTATCAAGGAAATCAAATAGTTCGGATTTTGTGCCGAAAGTGCCCAAAAGACGGATTTCTTTGGTGTAGTAAGTGTCGTCCTTGGCAGCCACAGTGATTTCCTGCTTATTGTGAGAAAACTCGTAAGCTATTGATTTTCTAATCAATGACTCGTCGTCGATTACAATTATGTTTATATAGTCGCGCATAATATGAAATGTATTTTTGTTCCTTTGTTAACTTCACTTTCGACCCATATTTTACAGCCTCTGCGGGTCTCGTCATCGTGTTTTTTTATGATGTAGGCGCAGAGCATCAGTCCGAAACCGTGATGTCCTGTGCTGTTAGAGTCTTCATTTTCAATAAGTTTGTCTGAACGGAAAAGCTCGTCGAGACGTTCTTTCGGTATGCCGCAGCCTGTGTCCTCAACAGTGATCTGCACAAAATGTTTGTCTTTTTCATATTTTTTGGCGCTCACCTTGACATAACCTTTTGTTGTATACCTTAACGCATTGTTTATCAAGTTTCTAAGCATGATTTCAACCAAGTTTTTATCTCCCCAGACTTCACATGGAGCATTATTGAAAATCAACTTGACTGAATTAGGATTTGTGATGCCTTTAGCAACTGACTCAAATGCGTCGTTGAGCACAAAACCTGTCTTTTTGAATGGCAAACCGTTAGGAGTCGATATGTTAATCCACCGCATTGTGTTATTCAGTGTGACCACCAGCTTCTGTAACGCGTCGTGTTTTATCTCCTCCGGCACGTTTTCACGCTGCAGGAACATGATATACGGCGACATATCGTGACGGAAAATCGACAGACAGGTCTCCACGTTAGCGATACGCTCAAGGTCGAGCTGTTTTTGTTTTTTCAAAAGCCTGTTGTTGCGATGAGCATATCTGAAAAAGATGTAAATAGTTGCAAATGCTATAAAAAGCAATAATATTGATAATGAAAGATATGTCAGTTTTTTTCTGTTTTCATTATTTACAGACCTCAATTCCATGTAGTTAAAGTCATATTTTTCCTTTTCAAAAGCCTTAAACGACTCGCTCTGGTACATTGTAAACCAATTTGTCAAAACCTCAGGATCGTCTGATGATTTGGTTCTTATAAGCCCGATGTAAATACGCTCAGCCATCTTTGAAGTCGTGTTTTTAAATTTATAATTGGCAGGCATATCAGGATCTTCGTTTTCGTTTATCGAATCCATGAAATTTTTCGCAAAAATCAAATAAGGACGCGCTTCAGCCAGTTTTCCATCACGGATATAATAATCTGAAATCATTGATTTTGAAGCTATTATCTGATATGGATTCTTTGTTTCAAGGAAAAGACTGTCAGCATGACGCAAAATATTCATCTTTAAATCACAATCATAAATACCTATGTTTATCGGATAAAAAACACCGAATTTCTTAGCATTATTCTTTATAATCAATAAGATATCATCCAATTCATTTGATACAACATTATAATCGCTGTTTCTGTTGATATCGTTGATAATTCCAGCCAAAGTCTGAAGGTTGTTTGCCAAGTCATAATTACTAACTCGTTGATTATCATTCATTAACTCCAGACTTTTCTTCAAATAATCAACAGACTTTTTAAAATACAAAACATTTTTTTCATATTCATTCTGATAGAAATTTGAAATGTGAGCAAGTATCTGACATGACTCTGTTAAAGCGTAATAAAGCGTGTAAGCTTGAGTCTCGTCAACCATAAGTTGTTGATTTACATTATATTGCTCAATCTCATTCAAAGTCTTGATAAGCTCGTTATATTGATATTTTCCGTCACGATAAAAGCAATTCAGGAACAATTTTGTAACGTAATATTGGCTTTTTGCCCAATGGCACAATAATTCTTTATGTTCATGTTTACATTCCGCTTCTTTTAAAAGCTCATCAGCTTCCCATGAGGCGCGCAAACGCATCATCATTTTGGCATTTATGATATGAGCTATTTCATATTCAACTTCCTTATTCGGATATGACTCCTTAATTTTATATACAAAGTTTAAATTTTCATTGGCTTTTCTGAAATCTGAAAGTAAAAAATTTTCATAAGCCATTGAATTTAAAGCTCTTACAACATTATTATAATAAAAATCAGGATTATTTTCAATAAGATTTATGGAATCAGCATAAAGAAGCAATAAAGCCGAGTCAGCGTAATACAAAGAGAGTTGAGGATTGTACAAACGTTCGTTAAACGCTTGATTATTAAGGTTTTTTATACTATTTTCATAATCAGACAAAGCATAATTATGAGCACATGAAAACAATAAAAATATAGATAAATAGGGTATAAGTTTTTTCATATGATTAATTTTACACCGCAAATTTACAATTTTAATCTTTCAGTGTCAATTCCTAAAACACTAATAATTTGATATTTTAGGAAAAAAGACTAATTTTGTAGCGCAAATTACTATAAAAATGAGTTTTTTAACCATTTTAAGTCTCGCTATCGCTCTTTCAATGGACGCTTTTTCTGTATCCATTTGTAAAGGATTGATAACCAAACAGTTTTCTATAAAAACAGCTGTTTTGTGTGGTTTATGGTTTGGCGGTTTTCAAGCTTTAATGCCTTTGATAGGTTATTATTTGGGTGTTCAGTTTGAAAGTCTCATAACAAGTATCGACCACTGGATTGCCTTTGGATTACTGTTTTTGATTGGCGCAAACATGATCAGAGAAGCTTTTAATGATGAAAATAAAGAAAACTCATCAAAAAACGACGTTAAAACAATGTTTTTGCTTGCCGTTGCCACAAGTATCGACGCATTGGCTGTCGGGGTGACATTCGCTTTTCTTCAAGTCGGAATCTGGAGCGCCATATTAATAATAGGAGTGACAACTTTCATTTTCAGTTTTACCGGTGTAGCCATCGGAAACCTTTTCGGATCAAAATATTCGAAACCGGCAAACATCATTGGAGGCGTTATTTTGATTTTAATTGGAACCAAAATCTTGCTTGAACACTTAGGACTTTTATCTTTCTAATTTGTTTATAATTAATAAAATGAATTAATAAAAAATTAGATAATTAATACTTTGTTGATAACTTCTTAAGTACTTAAAAATCATCATTATAAGTTATTAAAAAGTGTTGATTTCACTGTCAAATTAAAGAAAATAACTTATTAAAACTTTTCAAAAATTTCAGTTTTAAACACCATAAAAATTTTATCATTTTTTATCAAAAATTTATTAACATTTTTATTTGAATTAATGTTGATAAAATTAATAATTTTGATTTTCAATAAGATAGAAATCTGATAAAAATTTTACAATTTTATAACTGATTAAAAATTAACGAAAAAGACATTTCACGTAAGATAATTTTTTTTACTTTTGTAAAAATTTTTCAACATTTGTGATATGAATAAAATTATTCCTATAGCGTCAGACCATGGTGGATTTGCCATGAAACAGTATCTTATTGATAAACTGAAAGATAGCGGTTATGAGGTGAAAGATTATGGTTGTTATTCATCTGAAAGCGTTGATTATCCTGATATGATTCACCCGCTGGCTCAGGATATTCAGGACGGAAAATATCCTTTGGGAATAATTTTGTGCGGCAGCGGTAACGGCGCCCAGATGACTGCAAACCATCATCCGCATGTTCGCGCCGCTCTCTGCTGGAATGTTGAACTCGGAAAACTCGCACGTCAGCATAATGACGCGAATATCTTGGCGTTGCCTGGAAGATTTATCAGCAACGAGATGGCTTGGGATATCGTGAAAGCTTATCTGACAACGGATTTTGAGGGGGGGAGACACGCTAAAAGAATAGCGAAAATTGATATAAAATAAGTGTTTGAGGTATGACAGAGAAAGGTGCGATATTTAGTCAGAATGTGAAGCAAATCGCTTTTAACGAGGAGCATCATAAGAGAATGATGACCCGTTACGATTTCTTTATGTGCTTGGCTGAAGATTGTGCCAGTCATTATGCCAACGTTGATCTTGAGAAAAACCGCGCTTTTAATATAAGAAACAAGGCTTTTAAGTACTATGACAAATATCTTGTAGACTTTGAAACTAACGTTATCAATAATGGTGGAATAGTACGGTGGGCTCGTGACGCTGAAGAAGCCAAATACATGATTTATAATATTTTAAGTGATGAAAAAGCTAAAAATATTGTAAAGACAAAGAGTGTTATAGCTGAAGAGATAGCGCTGATGCCATTTCTTGAGATGAAAAAAATGAATGTTACTGAGACCGATACCGGTGATTTCATTTGTTATCAGGATAACGAACGACCGTCTAATCCTAATCATTCGGCGGCGCATAAATCAAAAGAGGAGATAGCTGAGATTTATTCTGAAAAATTTGGTGTCAGTTATAAACTCAACGCAAAACAGCTGATGACAGTGACGCGTAAAGTGTTGAATGACAAATATCTTAACGCTGACGCCTCTATCACCGGAGCTGATTTCTTTGTGGCCGATACTGGAGATGTCATAATTTCAGAAAATGAGGGAAATGTTTTGAAATCGATAGCAAACACTAATATTCACATTGTTTTAGCAGGTATCGACAAACTCGTTCCGTCTATTGATGATATCAATGTTTTATTGCCGCTGTCATCGTTGTATGAAGTGACAAACATCAGAGCGAAATCATACTACACAATCTTGAGCAAACCGGCTAAGAAACATAAGCTTTATGTGGTTTTGGTTGACAATAACCGATCTAATATTCTTGCAAAAGAACAGCAGCGCCGCATAATGACATGCATCGAATGTGGAGCGTGCCATAGTGTTTGCCCGATTTTCAACACAATAGGCGGACATGTTTACGACAATTCTTTCCCGGGACCTGTAGGCGTGATACAAAGTATAGCCAAAGGATACGAAGAGTCGGCGCATCTTGCCACATTATGCGGATCGTGCCATCAGTGTGAGCAGTATTGTCCGATGAACATTAAAATCAGTGATCTGATATTAAGAAACAGAATAGAAATAGCGCATTCGAACGGTAATCTTTTGGGTGAAAAACGTGTTTTCAACTTTATCATGAAGAGGGTAGAGAATCGCAAAGACATGGATAAAACCAAAGATTTTCTGAACCGTCTCGAGCTGAAGCAACTAATAAAAAAGACATGGGGCGTGCACAGGGAAATGCCGGTGTTTGCGGAAAAATCGTTCTCTGAAACTTGGAAAGAAATGAATGCAATTGAATGAGATTCCTCCCTTCGGAGTTCGGAAACTAATGGAATAGAAACAACCATTAAAAATAAAAAATATGAAAAAGACAATTACATTATTAGCATTATTGTTGGTTGCTGTGTTCGGTTTTTCACAAAGTTTTGTGATGATCAACGTTGACAATCAACAGAAAACAGAAGAATTGTTTAACAATAACAATTTGACGATTCATTATTACAACGACAATTTCGTTTTGGGGACAGCGAAAACTGTTGATGAGAATATGACTGTGTTGGATTCTGAAGCTTTTTCAGGCAATGACGTATATACGTTGATATATTGTCCGCAAGCAGAGCAGCAAAACTATTTAGGTGAAGTAAAAGCGTTATATCAAACAGCCGACTTTGTGCTGGTGAAAGGCGCTGCAATGCCATACAAAAACGATGGTGCTGTAGCTATTTTCAACAAAGAAGCAAAATTACCGGTCGCTCATCGCGATTTTCCAGTTGTTACTTTTGAAAACCCGACTATCCGTGAGATGATGAATCAGGTGAATATGGATTCACTTGAGGCTACAGTGCAGCATTTGCAGGATTATCAGAGCAGAATGTGGAACTCGGATAACGCTTTCGCAGCTTCAGATTGGATTGCCGGTCGCATGGCAGCTTTGGGACTTGAAGTCGAGCAGCAGCCTTTTTATGCCAACACATGGTATGGAAGCGGTCAGGCAGCACCTAATGTCATTGGTATTCAGCGCGGTACGCTATATCCTGATACTTATGTGGTTTGTGGAAGCCATTTCGATTCATTCTCATATAGTGGAAACTGCCCAGGTGCCGACGATAACGCAACAGGTGTGGCAAGCGTTTTGGAAAGTGCCAGAATCATGACACAGTATGAGTTTGAATATTCGATTGTTTACTGCGCATATGGTTGCGAGGAAATGGGACTTTACGGAAGCGAGGCTTACGCATCACGTTGCCAGCAGCAAGGCATGGATATTATTGGATATTTCAACAACGACATGAACGGATATCTCTATGGCGATGCAATTCACATCGACTGTATCTATCCTAATTCAGTGGCTCAGATTGGTGATTATTATATGAATGTGGCAAACATTTATTTCCCTGAAATGCAAGTGCGTCACGTCACTTTATCAGGAGGCGACAGCGACCATACATCATTCAACCAGCACGGCTATATGGGAATTTATCCTTTCGAGGATGTTGATCATTACAGCCCATACATTCACACTTCAAATGATTTGATTGGAAACAGTGTTAACAGTTTCGCAATGTCGCAGCGTTACTGCCAAATGAACATTGGCTGCTTGTCAGAGATTGCAAATCCTGTTGGTTCGCAAGTTTATTGCAATCCAGTTAATGATTTTGCTGTGGAATATCCTTACGTAGCTGATGATTATTCAACACTCAGATTAAGCTGGACTGAGCCTTCAGAGGGTTCAACAGGAACATTAGTTCGTTTCGACGTTTATCGCGACAATGACATGGTTGCAGAAACCACCGAGTATGAGTTTATTGATGAAATTACAGAGAATGTCGATGTTGATTATTATGTGATGGCGGTTTATAGCGACGGTTGTTGGTCAGCTTCAGAGACCATTACAGTGCATAGTGTTTTGGATGTTCCGGAAATCGATGATTTGAATGAGGAAGTTGTCCGTTATGAGGTGTACGACATGATGGGACGCCTCGTTTACAGCGAAAAAACCGTATCGAAAAATATGGAAGAAATCCGTGTAACTAACTTGGAATCAGGAGTTTACATCATTCGACTTTTTGTGCGGAGTGGTGATACAATAAATAAGAAACTATATATAAAATAGTTAGTATATTTAAAATCATTAGTCGTCATTATCGAGCTGCCACCTCGCTGCGCGAGCTGAAGGCTCTCTAATTGACGACTAATGATTTTTATTATCGTTGTTAATCATCATTATCGAGCTACCACCTCTCTTCGCGAGCTAAAGGCTCTCTAGTTGACGACTAATGATTTTTATTATCGTTGTTAATCATCATTATCGAGCTACCACCTCGCTGTGCGAGCTAAAGGCTCTCTAATTGACGACTAATGATTTTTATTATCGTTGTTAATCATCATTATCGAGCTACCACCTCTCTTCGCGAGCTAAAGGCTCTCTAATTGACGACTAATGATTTTTATTATCGTTGTTAGTCATCATTTTCCAGCGCCACCTCTCTTCGAGAGCTGAAGGCTGAAAAATTGATGACTAACAACTTTTGTTATCTGTAAGAATCATTTTTTTCCATTTCAGATAGCCGAAAATAGCTATTATCACATAAAGAGCGTAGAGGCTGGCTTTGAATGGAATATCTTTATAGAAATAAAGTCCGCAGGTGACCACATCGACAGCGATCCAGATGAACCACTGCTCGAGGTATTTGTGCGCCAAAGCCCAAATTCCGATAATGCTCAAGACGGTTGTAAAGCTGTCGGCAATAGGGACATTGCTGTTGGTGAAATTAACGAGAATCAGATATATTGCAAACCAAAAAACGGCAATTATTTCTATCCAAGGCAATATCAATTTTTTGGGAAAATGACGTATTGGAAGTTCTTTTTTCTCGGAAGATCCGTGCACCCATTTCCAATATCCGTAAACAGTCATTGCGAGGTAATAAAACTCCATTCCGCAGTCGGCGTAGAGGCCTTTTTGGTAATAAAGCACGATGCCGAGTGCCTGCATTATGAAGCCGATGAGCCACATCCAGACACTGGCCCGATATTCCAAGAGAATATAGGCGAGTCCAAGGACTGTGGTGACGATATCGAGCCAGTGTTTGGCGATGAATTCCATATTTTTTAGAATATAAGTGTTAAGTTACCCATTACTGTGAAGCCTGCCATCGGCATGTAACCGATCTGATAGTAACGGTTGTCGTTGGTGTGGCCTGCGCTCTCGTAGATTGCCGAGTAGACCCAGCCGCTGGCAGCATAGCGTTTGTTGAAGATATTGTTGAAATTGACCTTGAAAATAGCCTCTTTCACGACTTTTTTCGGCTTCAAAGTGTAGCCAAGACTCACGTTTGAGACAGAATATGCCGGCAACGAGCGGTCTTTGTTTTCTGTGTTGTCGAGATATTGGCGTGAAACGTATCCGGTATGCCATGTCAAAGCTATTCCTTTGTGATGGAATGTCACGAAACCATTAAGTATCGCTGAAGGTGAATATGCCAATGTCGAGTTATCGTAATGGAATGTTTGTGTGCCGTAAGTGTCGAAATCGTCGATAACCTCGTCAAAATCTTTGATTTTGTTTTCGCTCAGAGCGGCATTTGCCTCGATAGTCAACCATCTTGTAGGGTTGACACCAGCCTGCAACTCAACTCCCATTCTATAAGAATCTTTGATGTTGGTGGTCAAAGCTTCTCCAATATCGCTGACGGCGCCAGTTTGCACGAACTGGTCGGTGTAATCCATATAATAGAAGTTGGCACCAGCCTGCCACATTTTGCCGTTATAGTTGTAACCTAATTCATAATCAACGAGTTGCTCAGGCTTCGGGAAAGGATATGAGCCGTTGTTGGTGAAGTTGTTGCGTTCCGGCTCGCGGTGGCTCATAGCCACTGAAGCGTAGGCGTGATGTCTGTCTTTATCAAAAGAAATACCGCCTTTCGGGTTAAAGAAATCGTATTTTTCGTTGATATTGAGTTCATGATTGACGTAGTTTCCATCCGCATTTTTGACAAATCTGTCGTTGATGCCACTTGTCTTATAGTCGACGTGGCGGTACTGCGCGTCGCCGAAAACAGTCCAGTTGTCAGTGATTTTGAAAGCTGCTTTTACGAAAGCGTTTCCGTCGAGTTTGCTGGCGTCGGAATCATAATATTTGTAATCGCCGTTAGCAAGATATTTGTTTGCGACCTCTTCGTTTGCGATGTAAGTCACATAACCGAAATGGTTTCCTTTGAAATTCTGCAAAGAAACGCCGCCGATGACATCCCATCTGTTATTTTTGTAGTTGGCGTTCCAAACCAAGCCGTATGTATCCTGGCGAAGGCCTTTTTTGCGAACCGCGTCCGAAACTATTCTTTCGCCTTCTGAATCGTATTCGTTGATACCGAATTTCTTGGCCAATGTGTTTTGATATCTGAACTCATCGTAATAACCATATCCGTAAGTGTAATGCAGTGATGCTGATGTTGTCCAGTGCTCGTTGATGTCCCAGGCTGCTGAAAGGATGTTGTGATTCTGCCAGAAGTTGTCGGTTGTCTTGTCCCAGTAGCTTCCGTCGTTCATTTTATAGCGTTCGGTGACGTAATTGCCGTTTTCATCTTTCACGAAATCGCTGTACACATTATTAGGATCAACGTGCACAAGGTGTTCGTAAAGAGAGTTGTATTGTTGGAGGCCGACATTATACATGTCTTCGTATGTATGAATACCTGTATGAATACCATAAATACCGTCCATGATGCTCCAATAATCGTCACCTGATGTCACGCCGTTCCATGCCTGGCCGGTTTTTTCGAAGTTACCGATGTTTTTGTAACGAAGCACGAAATTATTATTCATATAAGTAATGCCGCCGTAGTAACTTCCGCTGCGTCCTGAGGTGCCGTGGATAAAACCGTCGGTGCTGGTCTCGTGGTATGCTCCGTCAACGATGAGGTGTTTCCAAAGCAGACCCGTAGAGGCTTTCGCTCCGAAGTTGAGAGTGTTGAAAGAGCCGTAAGAGCCTGATATTTCAGCTGTTGGCGTCACTGATGGCGCTGCTGATGTCATTGCTATCGTACCACCGAAAGCGCCGTCACCGTTGGTTGAGGTGCCTACACCGCGCTGAATCTGCACATTGCCGAGCAATGATCCGTAGCTGTTCATGTTTGCCCAGAAAACGCACTGGTCTTCAGGCGAATTGAGCGGCACTCCGTCGAGTGTCACATTGATTCGTGAGTCGCCGGCGCCACGGATTCTCATGTAGCTTGTGCCAGTTCCTACGCCGTTCTCGCTCCACGATATGATACCTGGAGTTTTGGAAAATAAAAACGGCAGTTCCTGGCCTGTCTTTGAGAATTCGGCAAGCTCGTTTTTCTTGATGTTCGACACTGCGAATGGCGCGTTTTTCTGTACTTTAACGCCGCTGACCACAACTTCCTGAAGCATCTCGAAGTTGGTTGTGTCGAAAACGATTTCATTCTGCGCATTCACATTTGCTGCAAAGAGGAGCGCAGCGATACAAATAAAAATTCTTTTCATTTTTGAACTTTTTATTAATTTGTTAATAAATGTGAAGGGGAAATTTGAAGTATCCATCCCTACGCCGGCATTACCCGGATCAGGTTTTAGGGTATCATCTCAGCCCTCTAAGGAGCACCCCTTGAATTCGACTGCAAAAATACAAATATTTTTATATGCTTGAACAGAATTGTCAAAATTTAAATATATGCAAACAGCAGTCTGGATAAGGTTCGCTTACCACAAGGCCTGCTTTTTTGCACATATTTAAATTTTTAAGAGTCTTTAGTCATCATTTTTCGGCTGCCACCTTCCTGCGGAAGCTGAAGGCCTTCAAAATTGATGACTAAAGACTTTATTGATTGTACGTGTCATTAATCGTCATTATCGAGCTGGCATCTCGCTGCGCTCGCTGAGGCTCTCTAATTAACGATTAATGACACTGTGAAAAGAAAAAAATATTATCTTTGCGGAAACAAATTTTTACTATGAAAAAATTATTTCTCATTGCTTTTTTAAGCTGTATTCTTTGCGTTTCTTGCGGCAAAAAAGAAACCGATCCTGAAGCAATCACTATGCGCGGATTGGTGAATCGTGTGGTTCCGGAATATTCGAAACATATTGTGCTTGAACGACTTGGCGATACAATAGATTGTTTTGAAATAGAGACAATTGGCAAAAATTTGGTGATTCGTGGTAACAACGCCAACAGCATGGCAGTGGGACTGAACCATTACCTTAAATATTATTGCAAAGCGCAATATTCGTGGTTTGAGACCGAAAAACTCGAGATTCCTTCAAAAATGCCAAAAGTTGATGCAAAAGTGCGTTTGAACGCCCGCGTCCCGGACCGTTTCTTCTTGAATTACTGCACCTTCGGCTACACTATGCCGTGGTGGAACTGGTCGCAATGGGAGCATTTCATCGACTGGATGGCGCTCAACGGAATAAATCTGCCGCTGGCAATCACCGGACAGGAGTCGGTTTGGTATGAAGTGTGGCGTGATTTCGGCTTGACCGACGAAGAGATCCGCAGCTATTTCACTGGTCCGGCGCATCTGCCATGGCACCGCATGCAGAATATCGACCGGTGGGGCGGACCGCTGCCGATGGTGTGGCTTGATAATCAAAAAGCGTTGCAGAAACAGATCGTGGCTCGTGAACGCGAACTCAACATGAAGCCGGTTTTGCCAGGTTTTGCAGGCCATGTGCCGCCATGCATCAAACGTTTGTATCCTGATGCGCCGCTGGCATCACTCGGCGACTGGGCTGGCTTCGACAGCACCTGCTGGTGCAAGTTCCTCGATCCGCTTGACCCGCTTTACACTGAGATCCAGAAAAGATTCATTGCAAAACAAACTGAATTTTACGGTACTGACCATATTTATGGCATCGATATCTTCAACGAGCTCATTCCGCCAAGCTGGGAGCCTGAATACCTCGCCCGCGTGAGCCGTCAGGTTTATGAGTCGCTCGAGGCTGCCGACCCTGATGCAAAATGGCTCGAGATGGCTTGGCTTTTCTGGAACGAGCGTCAGTATTGGGAGGTTGATAACCGCATAGAGGCGTACATCACTTCAATGCCGATTGATAGGCACATCATGCTCGATTATTATTGCGAGCGCCAGCCGGTGTGGGAGCGTACTAACGCCTATTATGGCGTGCCATACATATGGTGCTACCTCGGCAATTTCGGCGGAAACTCAATGCTGGCAGGTAATCTCGACACCGTCAATGCACGTATCGAACGCGCTTTCGAGAGAGGCGGCGACAACTTCGTGGGCATAGGCTCGACTTTGGAAGGCTTCGACTGCAACCCATTTATGTATGAATACGTGTTTGAAAAAGCTTGGGATAACCCGCTCACCAACGACGTGGACGCTTGGGTGGAGTGCCTCGCCGACCAACGCGCTGGAAAAGCTGACGAACACATGAGAAAAGCTTGGAAACTTCTAGCCGATGATGTGTATAACAAGGTGTCGTCGCCAGGTCAATGTGTGCGCATCAACCAGCGCCCGACAACCGGAAACATCAAGGAATATCATCAATATTATATAGCGCCGACTTATAAATACAAAAACATAGTTTTGCTTGATGTTTTGGATAATCTTCTGGCTTCGGATTGTAACACCAGAACACGCCATTTCGATATCGTCAACATCACTCGTCAGCTGCTCGGCAATTATTTCAGCGATTTGTACATCGATTATGTAAATGCTTACAAAGACAATGATTTCGCAAAGATGCAGGAGATTGAGAAAACGATGGTTTCTATTCTTGACGACACCGACAGGATTCTTGCCACCGAGCCTGCTTTCCTTGTAGGAAAATGGATAAAAGACGCACGAGCTATAGGAAATACTGATGAAGAGAAAGACTATTTTGAAAGCAATGCCCGTAACATCATTACCACTTGGGGCGAGGAAGACGCTTTGTTGAACGAATACGCCAGCCGCGCCTGGGCAGGACTCACTTCTTCATACTACGCCTATCGCTGGAAGGAGTTCTTCAAAGATATGGACGCTGCCATCGCTGCCGGCACCGACTTCGACGAGGTCGCCTATCACAACCGCATCTGCGCATATGAAGGACAATGGTGGCGTGAACGTCTTGGTGAATTCTCAGCCGAGCCTAAGGGTGACGCCATCGAGATAGCAAAAGATATTGCTGAAAAATATCGCGAAGAATTGGAAAAGAGGTATCGTTAGACTTTCTTTCCAACTAATCTTACAATAACCGCCAGTGCTGTCAATCCTATTAAGAATGCTGTCCATGACGGAAGGCCTAATGAGGTTGGCAGTACTCCTATTAACACCGCTACACAGCCTACTGTGAGTGCATATGGCATTTGGGTGCCGACATGCTGCAGGTGATCGCAGCCTGAAGCCAGCGAGCTCATGATGGTGGTGTCGGAAATAGGTGAGCAGTGGTCACCCATGACAGCGCCAGCTAAAACAGAAGCCACTACATTGTAAAACAACGGCATAGTGGCAGCCACGTTCATCCCATTGTCGATACAAAGCATCCACGAAGCTGGTAAAATCAACGGATAAAGTATAGCCATCGTGCCCCACGAGGTGCCTGTTGAGAAACCTATCAGGGCAGCTAATATAAAGGTCAGCATTGGAATCAACACAGGCGACAACGACCATTGCACCAAAAGCTGAGACACGAACTCAGCGGTGTGCATGTGTTTGGTAATCAACGAGATAGACCATGCCATAGTGAGAATCAAAACGGCATTGAACATCGTCTTGATACCTTCAATCATCTCCTCCATAATCTTTTGAAACTTCATATTCCCACGCCAAAGAGTCATCACGATGGCGGTCAGCAACGACAACAGCGACGACCACAACAATGCCTGAAAAGAGTTGGCATCACCAATGATTGCTGAGAGTTTCGACATGAAGCCGAGATTTGCATCGTGCCATATTTCAGGTTTGTAGCCAGTGGCAAAAAGTCCGATAATTGTACCGAAAATCAAGACCAGCAAAGGTATCAAGGCATCGATGAGATGAGCATCGGATGTCTCATTATCAGCATTTTCCGATGTATTTGACGTCGATTTTCTTGCCTGTCGCTCAGCATGCAGCATCGGACCGTAGTCGCGACCGGAAAAGATTATCATCATGACAAAGCCCAACGTCAGAATCGGGTAAAAGCTATATGCCAACGAGTGGAGGAACACCGTATACGCCGAGGCTTCGAGTCCTATGACATCAAGGCCTTCCTGGATGTAGCTCAGCTCGGCACCGATCCAGGTGGTGACGAATGCTATCGACACAATAGGCGCCGAGGTGGAGTCGACGATATACGACAGCTTCTCGCGTGAAATCTTAAGCTTATCAGCTATCGGCCGCATCGTGTTTCCTACCACGAGAGTGTTAGAATAATCATCGAAAAACACGCATAGATCCATGATAAACGTCATCAGCTGTCCTGAGCGTGCACCTTTGGCGCGTCTTGACAGCCAGTTAACCACACCACGCATGCCTCCGTTGGCTGTGATGAGGCGTACCATGCCACCGATAACCAGCGTGAACACAACGATTTGAATATGCTCGTGTTCGAACAATGCGCCCACGACGTAAGTGTCGACCGTGCGCAACAGTCCGCCACCGAGTGCCTCGACGGGACTGTGTCCGCCATACAGTGCCATGATGAAAGCGCCAACCAGAACACCGAAAAACAGCGACGAAATCACCTCTTTCACCACCAGCGCCATCACTATCGCGATGAGCGGCGGCACTATCGATAGCCAGAGCGGCATATCTCCGGAAACGGGAAAAATATATAGCAAAATCACGACCAACACTATTATTAGCGAAACCGTGAGCCAGAGTCGTTTTTTCATAAGAAATTATTTGAGGCAAAATTAAAAAAATAATTGTATCTTTGCAGTGTTAAAACATAAAAAAATGAAAAAAATCACTCGTACGATTTGGGTTGGAATACTTTCAGCACTGGCTTTTCTGGGTGCCTGCACCTCGAGTAAAGGCTTGACAAAAGCCGAAAGAGAACAGCTTGTCAAAGAACGCGACTCTATTCAAAACATCATCAAAAACAGAGAAGGCTCTTGTGTTTACGGTTCTCCTGAAATCATTGAGGCTTACGGCAAGGAGACACAGCGTCTGCGTCAACAAGTCAAAGAAATAAACGCCCGTCTTGGCGAAGATGAGCCAAAATAATAACAGACTCGGTTTCAACAAACGAGTCAGACTCGAGCTTAATCGTGTAAACCTCCAACGACGTACCGAGGAACACGAGTTACACCAGCTTTTCTGGGAATGCACATTGCGATGCAACCTAAACTGCCGCCATTGTGGCAGCGATTGTCGTATGCTGTCCGAGCAAAACGATATGCCTTTGCCAGATTTTCTTAAGGTTTTGGATGAGATAAGTCTTCATGAGGATCCGTCGAACGTGATGGTTATCACCACTGGAGGCGAGCCCACGATGCGGAACGATATCGCTCAATGCGGACTGGAAATCACGAAGCGTGGCTACGTCTGGGGTATGGTGACAAACGGCATGCTTCTTACCCCCGAAAGACTTAACAAATTTGTCAAAAACGGACTGAAATCAATAGCCGTGAGCTTCGACGGTTTCGAAGAAGATCATAACTGGATGCGCGGTAACTTATTGAGTTACAAGAATGTACTTGTTGCTGTCGAGGCACTCAAACAGCATCCTGATCTGACATGGGATGTCATCACTTGCGTCAACCAACGAACCATAAAATATCTGCCGGAATTTCGCGATTTCTTGATTTCATTGGGAATCAAACGGTGGCGTTTGTTTACGGTGTTTCCTTCTGGCCGCGCTGCCAACGATCCTGATATGCAACTTGCTGATAATCAGTTTGTTGAGATGTTGGAATTTATAAAACAAACACGTCTCGAAGGTAAAATCCGTGCTGATTATGGCTGCGACGGTTTCCTCGGACCATATGAAGGTGAAGTGCGTAACCACTATTATTCATGCAGCGCCGGCATAAACGTGGCTTCTATCCTTGCCGACGGCTCCATATCTGGCTGCCTAAGCATCCGCAGCGATTATCATCAGGGAAATATCTACAAAGACAGCTTCTGGGATGTCTGGCAAAAGCGTTTTGAAAAATATCGCGACCGCCGATGGATGAAAACAGGTAACTGCACTGATTGCAAAATGTGGCGCTACTGCCTCGGCAACGGCTTCCATCTTCGTGATGGCGAAGGAAAACTCCAAGTTTGCCAATATCACAAGATTATTGATTAGCTTTTATGATTCAATAGCAATTCTTTAGTAATCATTTTTCGGCTGCCACCTTCCTACGGAAGCTGAAGGCCTTCAAAATTGATTACCAAAGAATTGTTTTGTTATGTCAAAATTTTTAGTATTTTTGCAAAAATTAAAATTATGGCCAAAGTTAAAACAGTATTTTTTTGCAAAGAATGTGGCAATGAATCGCCAAAATGGATGGGCCATTGCCCTGCGTGTGGTGCATGGAATAGCTATGTTGAGGAGACGGTTGTGACAGGAAAAGACAGTAAAGCCGTTTCAAAAGATGTTGATTTTCAGAACTTTAAGAATAAGCCGATACCTGTTCGTGAAGTTACAAGCGCTCAAGAGGAGCGTATCGATATGGGATATGACGAGCTGAATCGGGTGCTTGGCGGCGGACTTGTTCCCGGTTCTCTGGTGCTTCTTGGTGGCGAGCCTGGCATAGGAAAATCAACTTTGTTGTTGCAAATGGCACTGCGAATTAACAAAAATGTGCTTTATGTGTCGGGTGAAGAAAGTCAGCAGCAGATCAAGATGCGTGCCGACAGAATTGGAATTAAAAACGATAACTGCCTGATACTCAATGAAACTGATACTCAAAATATTCTGAAGCACGTCAAAGATGTGCAGCCTGACATCATTATTATCGACTCGATTCAGACTCTGGAATCATCTTCTGTAGAGGCGACGGCAGGAAGTATAAGTCAGATTCGTGAGACGGCGGCGGAGATGAACAAAATAGCGAAATCGTTCCATATTCCGGTGTTTCTGATCGGTCACATTACTAAGGACGGCACCATCGCAGGACCTAAGATTTTGGAGCATATTGTTGATACTGTGCTGCAATTTGAAGGCGACCGCCATTATGGTTTCAGGATTTTGAGAACTGTGAAAAACCGTTTCGGCTCCTCGTCAGAACTCGGTATTTTCGAGATGAATGCCGAAGGTTTGCGTGAAGTCAAAAACCCAAGCGAAATCTTGCTTTCACAGCGTGAGACGGCTGTCAGTGGCATCGCCATTGCCGCAATGGTTGAAGGTCTACGCCCAATGCTTGTGGAAACGCAGGCTCTGGTGAGCTCTGCGGCCTACGGAACGCCTCAAAGGTCGAGCACAGGTTTCGACATCAGAAGATTAAACATGCTTCTGGCAGTTCTTGAAAAACGTGCCGGCTTCCGTCTCGGTGCCAAAGACGTGTTCCTGAATATCGCAGGCGGCTTGCGTGTCGATGACCCGGCAATGGATTTGGCAGTTGTGGCGGCAGTGTTGTCGTCAAGTGAAGATGTCGCTATTGATGGCAGGTGCGCTTTTGCAGCTGAAGTCGGACTTTCAGGCGAGGTTCGTGCTGTCAACCGTGTTGAAGCTCGTATCGCCGAGGCTGACAAACTCGGTTTCGACAAGATTTTCGTCTCGAAATACAGCGTAAAAGGCCTCGACACCAGCAAATACAAGATAAAAGTGATGCCGATTGCAACAATTGGACAATTATTTAAGGAATTATTTTAACCAAAAATTATTGCGCGATTATCATCAATATGTCCTGCCGGAACATCCCAAATTACAGGATATCCGTATTCTTTCACTTTTTCGTGGATGATTTCCTTGGCTGTCATGCCAAACGGAATCGTATTGTCATGCATATCGGTGAATGCTCCGACTAGTAAAGCCTTCAAATTTGCAAGTTTTCCAGCGCGTTTCAGTCCCATCATCATGCGGTCGATGTGATAAAGATATTCGTCCAAATCCTCGATAAACAATATTTTTCCGTCCGTTTCCGGAAACAGGTCGGAACCCAACATCGAATACAAGACAGAAAGGTTTCCGCCAACAATCGGAATGTTGTCGAACGATTGTAGAGACGTGCCATAGCGCGTCTCTATGGCATTCCATTTTCCGGTCAATGCATCAAATAACGATTCCAGCGCCTCCTTTGTATTTTTCTCGAAATTTATCGCCATCGTCCCATGAATGCTTTGATAGCCAAGCTGTTGCATCTTGGCATGCAGCACTGTCACGTCGCTATATCCGACAATCCATTTTGGATGTTTTTCAAACTTCGTGAAGTCTAGTTTGTCGACAATTCTTATTGTTCCGTAGCCGCCTCGGACACACAAAATCGCGTCGATATCATCTCTGTCGAGATAATCTTGCAGCACGTTGGCACGAAAGTCGTCATCGCCTGCAAGTTGGTGATATTCAGCGAATAAGCGGTCGTCGTAAACAGCTTCAAAGCCTTTTTCTTCAATCCATTTCACGGCAGCAGCGATCTCTTCGCGGCTGATCTTTCTTGCCGGCGCCACGAGCGCAATCTTCGAGCCTTTTTTAAGATAATTAGGAGTTTTCATAGATGCAAAGATACTGATTTTTTCTTTTTCTCACACAGATTTCACAGAAATACCATTCGAAAATTTGAATATGTGCTAAAAAGCAGGCCTTGCGGTATGCGAAGCATATCCAGACTGCTGTTAGCGCATGTTCAAATTTTGAAAATTCTTTTCCTAACATTAAAGAAAATTTCGTATTTTTGCAGATTAATTAAACGAATAAAATTAAAAACTGCATATTATGTCAAAAAATGAAAAATTTGTCGAAGAAGGCTTGACTTACGACGACGTTTTATTGATCCCCGCTTATAGCGACATCATCCCTCGCGACGCCGATTTGAGAACCAATTTCTCACGCCGCATCAGGCTGAATATCCCAATCGTCACTGCCGGTATGGACACCGTCACCGAGGCCCCGATGGCTATCGCTATCGCACAGGAAGGCGGCATCGGCGTGCTCCACAAAAACATGACAATTGAGCAGCAGGCCGCCGAGGTCACCAAGGTGAAACGCGCTGAAAACGGCATGATCATCAACCCGGTAACCATCAAAGAAGGCGCTCTCGTCCGCGACGCTCTCAAAATCATGAACGACTATCATATCGGTGGTATCCCGGTAGTCAACGATGACAACAAACTCGTTGGTATCGTCACTAACCGCGATCTCCGCTTCGAGCGCAAGACCGACCGTCCGATTTCGGAAGTGATGACAAAAGACAACCTCATCACAACAACAGAGTTCACAGATTTTGCCACAGCAGCCGACATCCTTCAGGAACATAAAATCGAGAAGCTGCCCGTCGTCGACAAACATAACCACCTCATCGGACTAATCACTTACAAAGATATCATCAAAATAAAGGCTCGCCCTAACGCTTCGAAAGACGAGCACGGCCGCTTGAGAGTAGCTGCCGCTGTGGGTATCACCTACAACACCATGGAACGCGCTCAAGCCCTCGTCGATGCAGGCGTTGACGCTATCGTTGTCGACACGGCACACGGTCACTCAAAGAACGTGTTCAATGTCACAAAAGAGTTGCGTAAGGCGTTCCCTAACATCGACCTCGTAATCGGTAACATCGCAACAGCCGAGGCTGCTAAAGACTTGGCAAAACTCGACGTCGACGCTATCAAAGTCGGTATCGGACCTGGCTCAATCTGCACCACTCGTATCATTGCGGGTATTGGCGTTCCGCAATTGACAGCTGTTTACAACGTCTCCGAAGCTCTCAAAGGCAGCGGAATCCCTGTCATCGCTGACGGCGGCATCCGTTACACAGGCGACATCGTGAAAGCTATCGCAGCAGGCGCTTCAACCATCATGGCTGGCTCGCTGTTCGCAGGTGTCAACGAGTCACCAGGCGACACCATCATCTTCGAAGGCCGTAAATACAAGACATACCGCGGAATGGGATCACTCGAGGCTATGCAGCACGGCTCGAAAGACCGTTACTTCCAGGATATGGAAGACGACATCAAGAAACTCGTTCCGGAAGGCATCGTCGGCCGTGTGCCTTACAAAGGAAGCCTCTCGGAAGTGGTTTATCAGATGGTTGGCGGTCTCCGCGCAGGTATGGGCTACACAGGCTCGCACACCATCGAGGAGCTTCACAACGCCCGCTTCATCAAGATCACCGCATCGGGCATGAACGAGAGTCATCCGCACGACATCACAATCACACAGGAATCACCGAATTATAGTAGGAAAGCATAATAAAATGCAAGTTGTTCAGTTATTCAGTTAACTGAACAACTGATTAACTGAATAACTAAGATTAAATTGAAAATGAAAAAAGTATTAGTTCTTTTAGCAGTAATGATGCCAGCCATGCTTTTTGCACAGGGTTGGAAATCAAAAACTTTGATATCTCTTGGAGATCAAAACATCTCAGCAGGGGAGTTCATGGATGTTTACGAGAAAAACAACGTTAAGAGCGAGGTTATCGACAAGAAAAGCGTTGACGAATATCTCGATATGTTTATCAATTTCAAATTGAAAGTTATTGAGGCTGAGAGTCTTAAGATGGATACACTTCCTAAATTCATCAAGGAATATGAAGGTTATCGCAAACAGCTTGCCAAGCCGTATTTCTCAAATGACGCTGCAACCGAGCATCTTGTCGAAGAGGCTTACGAACGTATGCAATGGGATGTGAATGCTTCGCATATCCTTATCAAATGCGATATTCACGCTGTTCCGGCCGACACACTCAAGGCTTACAACAAGGCTCTCGAGCTTCGCAAACGTATTTTGAACGGTGAGGACTTCGGCGATGTGGCTGTAGAGGCATCAGACGACCCTTCGGCACGCGATATGGAGGCTATTCCGGGCAAACAGCGCGCTTATAAAGGAAACCGCGGAAATCTCGGTTATTTCTCGGCTTTCGACATGGTTTATCCTTTCGAATCTGGCGTGTATAACACCAAAGTTGGCGATATCTCAATGCCGATACGTTCCGACTACGGATACCACATCATCAGAGTCAACTCGAAGACTCCGGCTTGCGGCACTATCAAAGCGGCGCATATCTTCCTGATTGTCGACGAGAAAGACCCGATGAAGACCGACTCCGTGATCAGAATTAAAGCTGAAAACATCTATAAAGAGATCGATCCTGATGGTAAAAACTGGGATCTCATAGTTAAGAAATACTCTGACGATAAAGGCAGCGTGCCTCATGGCGGCGTCCTTTCACCTTTCAAAGTGAACCAGATTGTGCCAGAATTCATCACAGCTATTAAAGAATTGAATGTAGGCGAGTTTTCAAAACCAGTGAAGACAAACTACGGCTATCATATCGTAAAATTAGTTTCGGTATCTGGCATCAAAAGTCTTGATGCTGAAAAAGAAAACATCACAAAACGTGTTGAAAAAGATATGCGCGCCAAAGTTAGCGAAGAAGTGGTGCTGAAACGTATCTTGAAGTCGAATAAATTCAAGGAATATACAAAGGAAAAAGACGCTTTCATCGCTACTATAGACAGCACGCTTAAAGAAGGCAAATATGTTGTCGCGCCTGACGTTGACGTGAATAAGACCCTATTCAAGCTGATGAAACAGGAATACAAGGTGTCTGATTTCATCAATTATATCGAGAATCATCAGGCACAGCAACCTTTCATGTCGGAGGCTTCGTATGCTTACAAGCTTTATGACGAGTTCTTGAAAGAGTCAGCATTTGCTTTTGAAGACGCTCATCTTGAAGAGAAATATCCTGAATTCAAACTTCTCGTCCAGGAGTATCATGACGGCATCCTTCTCTTTGATCTGATGGACAAGGAAGTCTGGAAAAAAGCAGAGAAAGACACCCTCGGAATCAAGGAGTTTTATGAGGAAAACAAGAATAACTATATGTGGGGTGAACGCGTGAAAACCATTGTTATCACTGTTCATAACGAAGATAATCTCGTCAGAGCCGAAGAACTCATCCGTCAGGATTTGAGCTACGATAGTATCAAATCTATCATCAAAGCCGAAGGTCTGAAAGGCGTGATTGCCAAGACCCCATACTTCCAGCACGGTGACAATGTCGATATTGATGAGACAGAATGGACCGCAGGTACAATTCGCGTGGTTCCTTCAACGGTAGACAAATCAACTAAAATCATTAAGATTTTGGAGGTTCGCCAGCCTGAACCCAAAACTTACAAAGAGGCCAGAGGCGTGATCATCTCGGCATATCAGACAAAACTCGAAGAGGATTGGCTCGCGGCATTGAAGGCTAAATATCCTGTGACCGTGAACGGAAAAATCCTTGAAAAGGTTAGAAAATACTATAAATGACAAGGTTTGCAATCGGATTAGCGTGTCTTCTGGCATTTGCATCATGTCAGAATTCGAAAAACGGCAGCGATGATAAGGTCGTGGCTACCGTTTATGATAAGACTTTATACCAATCTGATTTGCAAAGCATTCTGTATGAAGGCATTAGCTATAACGACAGTCTTGTAGCGACGAAAGCGTTTGTTGAAAACTGGATACGTCGCCAGCTGATGATTCATTATGCTGAAAATAATATCGACAAGGCGGAACTGGACTTTTCGAAACAAATGGAAGATTATCGTAACTCGTTGATAATCTATAAGTTTGAGACAATGTTGTATGAGCAGAAACTCGATACTGTGGTGACCGAAGAAGATATTGAGAAGTATCTTAAGGAAAACACCACTATTGACATGGAAAAAGAAGCTGTTCGGTATATCATATTGAATATGAGAAAGAAAGAGCTTGTCGACAAGATGTATACCAGTCTTTACAACAAGGCTGTGAAAGAACGTGTTTTTGAAATTTATTAATATTTGATTATGAAGCTAAGACGGATTTTTGCTTTAATCGTTATTTTAACTGGTTGTATATCAACGATATATGCGCAGCAATCTCAAGTAATTGACAAGGTTGTGGCAGTGGTCGGAAAGAATATCATCATGCAGTCGGATATTGAGGAGCAGTATATGCAATACAGACTTCAGGGCGGTATCAAAGGCAGCGCTTCGTCTATCCGTTGCGAGATTCTTGAGGATATGCTGTTCCGTAAGTTGATGTTGAATCAGGCCGAACTTGACAGTATCGAGGTTACTGATGAGCAGGTGGAACAGGAGGTGGAATACCGTATACGTTATTATGTCAACCAGCTGGGTTCGCAGGAAAAGCTTGAGAAATATTACAATAAGACGATGCGCGAGATCCGTGATGAGCTCATTTCGATTCTCAAAGATCAGAAACTCATAGAAGAGGTTCAGCGTAAGATTGTTGATGGTATAGCAGCCACTCCGAGCGATGTGCGAGATTTTTACAACAGCATCCCAAGCGATTCAATCCCTATGGTCAATGCACAGTTTGAGATAGCGCAGCTGGTGAAGAAGCCGCCAATCACCCTTGACGAGAAACTTGCGGTGAAAGACCGTCTGTATCAACTTCGCAGCCGTATCTTGAAGGGAGAGCGTTTCTCCACTTTGGCTTTGTTGTATTCCGAAGACCCTGGTTCAGCCAAGAAAGGCGGCGAGCTCGGTTTCCATGGCAGAGGCGAGTTTGCTCCGGAATTTGAAGCCGCGGCGTTCGCCTTGAAAGACGGCGAGATTTCGGAGGTTGTAGAGACAGAGTATGGATTCCATATACTTCAGCTTATTGAACGCCGCGGAGATTACGTCAACGTGCGTCATATTCTGCTGACAGTCAAGGTGTCGCCTGAGGCGTTGCAGCAGGCTTATAACGAGTTGGATTCCATAGCAAACCTCATAAGAAACGACAGCCTGACATTTGAGGAGGCTGTGGTGAAATTCAGCGACGAGGACGATAAAGTGAACGGCGGATATCTCGTGAATCCTAACAACGGCAGCACTTTGTTCGCCGCTGAAGATCTCGACCAACAAGTTTCGGTGGTTGTCAACAGACTACAGGTTGGCGAGGTGAGCAACCCTGTCCCGATGAAGACTAAAAACGATAAAGATGCATATAGATTATTGATAATCAAGAAGAAAACAACTCCGCACAAGGCGAATTTGAAAGACGATTACGCTTTGATTCAACAATGGACGATGCAGCGGTTGCGTCAGGATGCCATTAACAAATGGATTGACGCCAAGTCAAGCAAAGCTTATGTAAAGATCTGTGACGACTACTGCGGATGCGATTTTCAATTTGACTGGAAAATTCAGAAATAAAGATGTACACGAACGACGTTGAAGGCGCAAAAGCCCTTGTAAATAAATACGAATCACTGAAAAATGAGATCGGAAAGGTCATCATCGGTCAGAACGAGGTGATTCACGATACCATTTTGTCGATTTTCTGTCAGGGCCACGTGCTTCTGGTTGGTGTTCCCGGACTTGCTAAGACATTGTTAATCAATACAATAGGACAGGCTCTGGGCTTGACTTTCAATCGTATACAGTTCACTCCGGATTTGATGCCGAGCGACATCGTCGGTACTGAGATTTTGGACGAATCGCGTCAGTTCAAATTTGTGAAAGGTCCGGTGTTTGCTAATATTATCCTCGCTGACGAGATTAACCGTACGCCTCCAAAAACTCAGGCTGCTTTGCTTGAGGCGATGCAGGAGAAAAACGTCACCGTTTCGGGTAAGACATACAAGCTGAGCGAGCCGTTCTTTGTGCTTGCCACACAGAATCCTATCGAACAGGAAGGTACATATCCGCTTCCTGAGGCACAGCTCGACCGTTTTATGTTCAATCTTTTGCTCGACTATCCATCTTATGAAGAGGAAATAGCGGTTGTGAAAAACACTACAGCGGCTGCAAACACTAAGGTAGAGGCTGTGATGAATGATGACGAGATCCTTTATTTCCAGCAACTGGTTCGTCGCGTGCCGGTGTCTGACAACGTCTACGAATATGCGGTCAACCTCGTCTCAAAGACCCGTCCGAACACTGAGCGTGGCAGCGAGTTGGCAAATAAATACTTGAGCTGGGGAGCGGGTCCTCGTGCTTCGCAATATCTCATCATCGGCGCCAAAGCCAATGCCCTGATGAGCGGCAAGTTCTCACCTGATATCGAAGACGTGAAAAAAGTAGCGGTGCCTGTTTTGAGACACCGCCTTGTTCGTAACTACACCGCTCAAGCTGAAGGTATCACTATAGATGATATCATCAATCAGTTAGCCAGCTAGTCAGTTGAAGTTAACTGAACAACTAACTAACTGAACAACTGATTAACTTATTAATAAACTTTCAGTTTGTCTCCCGTCTGGTCGATAATCGCCTTGTAAAATTCATCGCTGTATTTAGGCTGTTCCACTTTTGGAGCGTAGTATTTGTAACCATCAGGAATTGCACGGGCTGTCTTGACGTTGCCGTCCATATATTTCACAAAGAGATACTGATAAAACATCTTCCAGTCGGCGCAGAGTTTTGTAGCCTCTGTGTTTGAATACTTTGTAAGGAATGCCACTGCTTCAGCAGGATCTTTTGCGTAGATTTCAGCAGCCTTGGCGTAGATATCTTTAACCGCTTTCACCCAGCCTTGCTCATATTCTGCCTGTTTTGCCTCGATTTCAGGATGGATGTAGTCGTATTTTGTATAAGCCCAGTTCGAAACCTGGCTGAAGATCCAGAAACCTGCTGTTTCCGAGAACTCCATCATCGAGCCATTGCCAACACGATAGCAGAGTGGAATCTCTGTCATGCATGTGTACATTGGACAATACACCGTGCTTGCAGCGTCATCGACGCCCCACCAGATGATACCGCCAATCTCAGGGATGCTGTTTGCGTTGCACTGTGCGACAAACGAGAAGCCGGTCTGCTGAGTTGCTGTTGTTCTCTCGTGCATATATTCCACGCCGTCTACTTCAAAACCCATTGGGCGCCAACGATATGGGCAGTGGAAAGGACCTGCTCCGAGGTCTTTTGCCATATCAAGTTCAGTACCCTCGAGGTGGTCGCGCATGAAACTCATCATGTCAAGAACCGACACCTTATTATTTGGTTTAACCCAGAGAGGCATTCTGTTGCTCGGGAAGTTCTCTACAGTCTGTGGCTGACCTTTCACATAAGGTTTAGCACGTTTGATGTCGCGGCCTGTGGCATAGTCGAAATATGCGTCCATACCGTCATTCACCTTGTTGAACATAGCCCACACGCGCATATCGCAGCCACGTGCGCCGCTGAAGTCGACAGGAGCGTAAACGTCTGAGAATGAGAAGTCTTCGTCTTTGCCAACGTAGAAATTATTCTTTTTTGCGAATGAAATGACATCTTCTGAATAAATGCAGTCGATGTTCTTGTCCTTAATGAATTTCTTGAAATCTTTTGAAGTGACAGATGTCTTATTCTTTTTTGCAAGCGGGAACTGCTGGATACGTGCCTGATTTGCGTGACCGCTGACATATCCGTCAGGAATGCGGCGTGCTACCCAAACCATGCCTTTTTCAAACTTGCCCTTGCCAATCATTTCCATGATCCAAACCTCTTCGGTGTCGGCAATTGAGAATGACTCGCCTTCGCTGATATAGCCATATTTTGATGTGAGTTCGGCGATATTCTTGATAGCCTCTCGAGCTGTCTTGCAACGCTGTAAAGAGATGTAAATCAAGGTGCCGTAGTCCATCAAACCTTCGCCTTCCCAAAGTTCCTCTAGACCGCCGTAAGTCGTTTCTCCGATGGCAAGCTGCCACTCGTTCATGTTGCCTACAACGTTATAAGTGTGGCTAACCTCTGGAATCTGTCCTAGAAAACGGCCGCTATCCCAATCATAAAGGTCACGCATTGCTCCCTCCGGATAATCGGCTGCCGGATAATGATACAATTCACCATAAAGTACATGAGAATCAGCGGCATACGAAATCATATTTGAGCCGTCGACTGATGCTCCCTTGGTTACCAGGAAGTTGGTGCATGCACTCGCCTTCGTCATTCCAAGAAGGCAGATAATTGCCAATAAAGTTAAGATTTTCTTCATACTATTTGATTTAAAATGTTTATAATATATAATTTATCCTTATCTATTTGATTCTTTAACGCTTCAGTGTTGTCAAATGTTATGTCGTCTCGGACAAAATCCACAAAACGCAGCTTAATTTCTTTATCATAAAGATCTTTGTCGAAATTAATGATATGACTTTCGATGCTTTGCGGTCTGTTGTCATGCATTGTTGGGCGTTTCCCGATGTAAGTCATGGCAGGAAAGGAGTCACCGTCAAAATCCACGAAAGTGGCATAAACACCGGGTTTTTCTATGAGTTGATATTTCTGAGCCACTTCGATATTTGCCGTAGGATAGCCCATTTTATGTCCAACTCGTTGACCGTGAATCACTTTGCCAGTATATGAAAACTCGTATCCAAGAAGTTTATTGGCGTTTTTGACATCTCCAACTTCTAGGCAATGACGAATTTTTGTTGAGCTAACTGCCACATTATCAACATCTTGTTCTTGAATCTTCTCAACTCTGAAATCATAATCGCGGCCTAGTTTGTAAAGCATATCGAAATCTCCAGTGCGGCCTTTGCCGAAATGATGGTCATAGCCGATGATTAGCACCGCCGGATGAATATATTTTAATATGAAATTCTTGATAAAATCTTCAGACGAATTAGCCGCAAACTCTTTGGTGAATTTTATAATGATAAGATTATCAATGCCTAACGCTTCGAGATGACTGATTTTTTCTTCTTGGGTAGATATAAAACGAATATCAGAATCGTGACTTAAAACCTGACGCGGATGGGGATAAAATGTCACCACGACGCTCTCGCCAACGATCTCTTTAGCGCGATTCACCATGTTTCTCAGTATTTCCTGATGTCCACGATGCACCCCGTCGAACGTGCCGATGGTAACAACAGCGTTTGTTACAGGTTTAAAATTTTCTATATCGTAATATATCTTCATTTTTTTAATATGTCACATTTAATTTTATACAACACGATGTGTGATTAAATACTCTGCAATTTCCACAGCATTCGTTGCCGCTCCCTTTCTGATGTTATCTGAAACAACCCAGAAATTGAAACCGTTTTCTATGCTGCTGTCACGCCTCATTCTGCCGACAAAAACCTCGTCTCTGTCGTATGCCATGATTGGAGTCGGATACAAATTTTGACTCGGATCATCAGCAACTATAACGCCCGGAGTTTCTTCCAAAACTCGCTTAATCTCTTTAATATCATAAGGTTGTGAGAACTCTACATTCACTGATTCGGAATGTCCGCCATAAACAGGCACTCTTGCCACTGTTGCCGAGACGGCAATATTTGAATGTAAAATCTTATTTGTCTCAAATATGAGTTTATCTTCCTCGGTAGTATTGCCATCTTCAAGGAAATTTCCACCATGAGGGATGATATTTTCGTGAATCTGATGCGGATATGCGGGGTTTTCGGCTTTCTCGCCGCGTTGCTCGCAATGCAACTGATTCAATCCTTTTATTCCACTGCCGCTCACCGACTGATATGTCGATACCACTATACGTTTTATTCCGTAGCGACGGTGCATGGGAGCCAGAGCCATCACCAAGCCGATCGTTGAGCAATTCGGGTTAGCGATGATATGGGTGTCTGCGGTTATGTCACTTGCGTTTATCTCAGGAACAACCAATGGTATTCCGACTTTTTTACGCCAGGCGGAGCTGTTGTCGACAACGTAAGTGCCTTTTTCGGCGAACATTGGAGCGTATTTCAGCGAAGCGTCGGCGCCAGCTGAGAAAATAGCGATATCCGGACGCTTTTCTATAGCGTCTTCAACAGAAATCAAATTGTATTCCTTGCCTTTAAAAAGCGTCTTTTTTCCTATGGAACGCTCTGATGCCGCTACAATTAGCTCATCAATAAGAAGGTTTCTTTCCGCCAAAACCTGAAGCATCTTTTGTCCGACGAGTCCTGTTGCTCCAATAACCGCTATTCTCATGTTTTTACCTCCAGAAATGTTAATTTTTTTTAACAATTAAACGTTTTTTGTTAAAATTTATTAAGATTCGTCCCATATTTATGCAATTTGAGTTAAATTGTGTTAAAAACGAATCCCGTTAAATTTTTTTGTTATACTTTTGCGCAAAAGTACATAAAAAAACGCAAACATTTTCAGTTATGGATGCAAAAATGTTTAGGTTGTTGGCTTACCTATTATTAATAATGCCTCATCAGTGCCTCGCGCAAGTCTCCGATGACTTTTCGGACGGTGATTTTACTGCCAATCCTACATGGGTTGGTGACGAGACTCTTTTTGTGGTCAACAGTAATTGTCAGCTGCAACTTAATGCCGAAGCTGCCGGTGATGCCAGTCTGTTTTGCGATGTTGACGTTTCAAGCGACGTTCATGACGGTGAATACGAATGGCGCTTTTGGTTGAAAGAAGCTTTTGCTCCATCTGGCAATAATTTTTGCGATGTGTTTCTTTGTAGTAATTATTTTGTTAGATTTGGAGAGGCGGGGAGTAACGATGTCGTTGATTTACAACGTGTTGACGGGACAGAAACCACGAGCGTATGCCGAGGCACGGATACATTCATAGCATCGTCTTTCTCCGCTTTCTTCAAGGTGACGCGTGATGCGTATGGTAATTGGAAAATTTTTGTCGACAAAACGGGCTCAGGTGATTATTTCATTGAGGCTCAAGGTGTTGATGACACATATTTGCCATCCGGTAACTTCGGAATAGTCACAAAATTTAGTGCAAGCAACGCCAAAAAGATCTATCTCGACGATGTGTACGCCGGTCCGCTTATTGTAGATCTCGAGCCACCACATCTTGAAGATGTTATAGTATTGAGATTTAACAAGTTAGAATTGGATTTTAGTGAAGCCGTTGATGAGGCTTATGCGCTTGTTGCCAACAATTATCTGCTTGATAATCAAGTGGGCAACCCGATGTATGCCGAATTTAATGGAGACAGCCGCTCCTCAGTGATATTGTCTTTTTCAAACACCATTGCTGAAGGTGTGTCTTATACATTGACAATCAATAATATACATGATTTATCTGGTAATGTGGCTGAAATTATGGAATATACCTTTATTCATTATAATCTCCATGAAAATGATGTGGTTTTGAATGAGATTATGGCTGATCCCGAGCCTTGTGTGGGGTTGCCACCATATGAATACGTGGAGCTGTATAACACCACAGACCATGAGATAAATATAAAGGATTGGACTTTTATAATTGGAAACAGCGAGAAAATAATAACCGAAGATATATCCATTTGTTCAAAAGGTTTCATAATTTTGTGTAAGGAGGACGCTGTTCCTTCCTTATCCGAGTATGGTGATTGTGTGGGTTTTACATCGTTTACGATACCTAACTCTGGTACGACATTCGCTTTAATTGGGTTAAATGGTTTTAATGTTTTTAATTCTGGTTTTTACATCTCTTGGTATCGTGATGTTAACAAATCCGATGGCGGCTGGTCATTGGAGAAAATCGACCCACACTCACCATGTTTGGAGGCTGAAAACTGGCGTGCCAGCTGTAACGGTAAAGGAGGTACTCCCGGAAGCGTCAACTCCGTAATTGACGAGATGATCGTCGCTCCCGACATTGATTATGTGGGCGTGTTGTCAACCAACAGCATCGAAGTGGTGTTTAATCAGGTAATGGATACATTATCATTAGCAAATACTGATAATTACACAATTATAGAATTTAATTCACATCCATATTTTGCACAACCATCCAAAGACAAAAAAAGCGTGACTTTGTTCTTTCAACAGGAATTCATATTTCAAAGATTTCATAAAATTTTGGTTTTTGGTTCAAATTGTGCCGGAATGCCGGTCTTGGACGGTTGCAGTTACACTTTTGGTATTCCGAATGATGCGGTGGGCGGAGATGTGGTCATTAATGAAATACTTTTTGACCCCATCAGCCCCGCCGCTGATTATGTCGAGATTTATAATAAATCAGATAAAGTATTGAATATCAATAAATTAAAATTGGGTGTTGTAAAAACGTCATTCCCCAACCCACCGGATACCATAATAAAAGAGATATGCTCGGAGGGTCGCCAGCTGATGCCGCATTCTTATCTGTTGCTGACAACTACGCCTGAAGTTATTGCCAATCAGTATGAATGCCACACAAAGAATTTCATTGCGATGCAAAGTTTTCCATCATATCCGAATTCCGGAGCGACTGCTGTTTTGTATTATGATGACAAAATAATTGATTTCATGAGTTATTCCGAAGATTCGCATTATCCTTTGCTGACCGAGACAAAGGGTGTCTCACTCGAACGCATAAGTTTTGATTTGCCTTCTGTGGATACTGAAAACTGGCATTCAGCAGCTGCTCCATTGTATGGTACTCCGGGTTATCAAAATTCTGTTTTCATCGAAGACAATGATGCGGACGCTGATGTTGAGATAGTGCCTCCGGTTTTTTCGCCCGACGGTGACGGATTTGACGATATCACAACAATAAATATGTCGTGTTTTAAATACGATTATACGGCTCGGATCAGCGTTTTTAACTCTAATGGAGTGTTTGTAAGAAACCTTATAAACTGTCAAAGTATTGCTAATCAAAGCAGTTTTGTATGGAATGGCCTTGATGATAATGGAAAAATAGTTCCTCCGGGTATTTATGTTATTTTTATCGAAGTGTTTGATACTCAAGGAGATATAAAAAGATTCAAAAGGGCGGTGGTGGTGGCGAGCAAATAAATAGAAAGAAAAATACATCATGTTTGAAAAAAACTTTGTACTTTTGTCTTTTTAAGTAAAGTACATAAGTTATGGTGTTTTTTCACGGCGCATTGATGGGTCTGACTCTAGCGACAATCTTCGGATTCGGCCCGGCGTTCTTCTTACTGATCCAAACCAGTATCAGCAAGGGTTTTAAAACAGCCCTGCTCTTCGATTTGGGCGTGTTGTTGAGCGATATCATCGTTGTTGCCTTGATGATGATGACATCGATACAGCTCACCTTGGACGACAAAGGCAATATGGTTGTTGCCGGAATCACCGCGGGCTTGATTATCATAGGTTTCGGCATCTTTACTTATTACAGCAAACCTGAAAAAATCGTCGCTCGCTCCGAGAAAAAGAGCGCCGAACTCGCCGAAGTCGAGAAAAAATTTGAGAAAATAGACCAGCGTCTTGATAAAATAGACGAAAAACTTGATATCAAACGTGATGGCCCAAGATGGTATGTTTACTTGTCCAAAGGCTTCATAATGAATGTGTTCAACCCGTTTATATGGGTTTTTTGGATGACATCCGTGGCAACAGTGTCGGGTTCTGAAATCTATAATGGCAACGAAAGTCTCGTGGCGTTGTTTTTCATAGGAACTTTCGCCACAGTGTTCGGTATCGATATCTTGAAAATCGTCGGCGCTTATTCCTTGAAACGCTTCTTCACCGAAAAACGCATGAAAATACTCAACCAAGGAACGGGAATCGTCCTTGCGCTTTGCGGTCTTTTCTTAATCATTAGAGTGATTTTCTTCAGATAGTTAATCAGTTGTTCAGTTAATCAGTTTTAACTGGTTAACTTAAAACTTGATATCCTTAACATTGAGTTGCAGAGTGGTTTTTCCCTGCCAGAAATTCTCCTCAATATAATAGCACATTGTGAACGGCTCCTTGTCGTGGATGCGTTCATATAAATCACCTTTCTGGAATGCGATGCCCGAGAACACGAAGTCGGTGTTACCTTGCTGCATCACGCTGAGTTTCAGATGTTTACGGTTGCCAACAGCACGTGAGAAGCCTGCGTCGACAACATTTCTTGTGAGGAATACAGGCGAAAGGTTGCCTGGTCCGAATGGCGCGAATTGCTTGAGGATGCGCACGAACTTTGGCGTGATATTGGTGAAGTCCATCTCGATGTCGACATTGAGTTCCGGTGTCAGATCGTCTTCTTCGAGGTGTTCGGACACATATTTCTCGAATCTACTGGCGAATTCCTCAAGATTTTCAGGTTTAAGCGACAATCCCGCCGCATATTTGTGACCCCCGAAGTGTTCAAGCAGATCCGAACAATCGTCTATTGCGTCGTAAATATCGAAATTCTTGATTGAACGCGCCGAGCCAGTAATCAAATTGCCTGAACGTGTAAGCACTATGGTCGGGCGGTAATACGAGTCGGTGAGTCGTGAAGCCACGATGCCGATGACGCCTTTGTGCCAGTTTTCATTGAATATTACAGTACTCTTGGCGTTACGCAGTTTTTCGTCAGCGTCAATCATCTGGAGAGCCTCCTCGGTGATTGCGTTGTCAAATTCACGGCGTTTCGAGTTGAGGTCGTTGATACTTGACGCGAGTTTCTCCGCATGGTCGTACTTCGTCGCAAGCAGCAGTCTCACCGAGTCGCTGGCCTTCTCGAGACGTCCCGCTGCGTTGATGCGAGGACCAATCAGGAACACCAAGTCGCTGATAGTCATCTCTCTTTCGAGAGCATTCTCTTCTTCTTTTTCGGTAGTAGGCGCTTCTTTACGACGGCCGATATTAGCCTGACGCAACACTGCTTCGATACCCGGACGAGGATTTTTATTCAGTTGTTTCAGTCCGAAATATGCCAAGACACGGTTTTCGCCAGTTATCGGAACTATGTCCGCGGCGATGCTAACCGCAACATAATCAAGGAGTTCATAAACTTCTTCGATAGGTCTTCCAAGGCGCGTCGACAATGCGGTGATGAGCTTGAATCCAACGCCGCAGCCCGACAGTTCTTTGTAAGGATACTCGCAGTCAGGACGTTTGGAATCGAGCACTGCTACGGCGTTCGGGATGATCTCGTCCGGACGGTGATGGTCGCAGATGATAAAATCGACGCCGCGCTGGTTGGCATATTCTATCTTTTCGACAGCCTTGATGCCGCAGTCGAGTACAATCACCAGACCGAAGCCATTGTCGGCGGCATAGTCGATGCCTTTATATGAAATTCCATATCCCTCTTCGTAACGGTCCGGGATGTAGAACTCTATTTTCTTTTTGTTGACAAAATTCTTCAAATACGTGTAAATCAAGGCAACGGCAGTGGTTCCGTCTACATCGTAGTCGCCGTAAATCAAGATTTTCTCACCATCGCTCATGGCTTTCTGAAGACGGTCGACAGCTTTGTCCATGTCCTTCATCAAAAACGGGTCATGAAGCTGTGAAAGCGAAGGTCTGAAGAAATTTTTTGCCTCTTCGAAGTTGGTTATGCCACGCTGAACAAGCAATATAGCCAGAATCTCGTCGATGCCCAGCGACTCCGACAAGCTTTTAACTAATTGTTTATCTACATCTTGTGCTATTATCCAGCGCGTTTCCAAAATAAAAAATTTTTAACTCGCAAAATTACAAAATAAAAATTAAAATTCCAAGAAAAAAATTAAAAAAATAAATCTTTCATATTAGCATATAATACTACGAACTTTTTATTATATTTGCGCTTTAAAAGATTAACAGAAAATGTCGTCCAAAAAAATCACAAGTGCTTTAATATCAGTATTTTATAAGACTGACCTCGATAAAATAACCGCTCTTTTGAAAAAGAACGGCGTTCAGATTTATGCAACAGGCGGAACCTTGGATTTTATCAAGAAAATTGATGATAGTGTGCGTTCCGTTGAGTCTCTCACGGGTTATCCGTCGATACTCGGTGGCCGTGTAAAAACATTGCATCCGAAAGTGTTCGGCGGCATCCTCGGTCGCCTCGACAACGATTCAGACATAGCCGAGATGAAACAATACGAGATTCCGGCTATCGACCTCGTGATCGTTGACCTTTATCCGTTTGAAGAGACAGTCAGAAATACAGACGACGAAGCGCAAATCATAGAAAAGATTGACATTGGCGGCATCTCGCTCATCCGCGCGGGAGCGAAAAACTTCAAAGACTGCCTCATCGTGCCATCTTCAAATTACTACAAGGAATTTATGGAGATGTACGAAAAACAAGGCGGTTGCACCACTTTGGATGACAGAAAACGCTTCGCGAAATATGCATTCGCAACGAGTTCGCATTACGATACAGCCATTTTCAACTGGTTCTCAGGCGAGAAAGTCACTCCGCTGAGATATGGCGAAAATCCTCACCAACAGGCCGTTTTCAATGGAAATCTTGACGATGTTTTCGAAAAATTGCATGGAAAAGACCTGTCGTACAACAACTTGCTCGATCTCGACGCCGGTTTGAACCTCATCCGTGAGTTCGATGAGCCTACATTCGCGATTTTAAAGCATAACAACCCTTGTGGAATTGCATCAAGACCTTCAATATCAGAGGCTTACGACGCTGCTTTGGCTGGTGATCCGGTCTCGGCTTTCGGCGGAGTGTTTGTCAGCAACCGTCCTATCGACGTGAAGACTGCCGAAGATATGAACAAGATGTTTTTTGAGGTTTGTGTGGCGCCTGAATATGAAGACGGCGTGCTCGACATACTATTCTCGAAGAAAAACCGTATCGTGCTCAAGCTTAAGGCGAACAAATTCCCGACAAAGATTTATAAGTCAGCACTAAACGGTATACTGGAACAGGATCGCGACCTTCATATCGAGACAAAAGACGATTTCAAGCCAGTTACCGATAAACTGATTGATAATCTGGATGTTGACGATTTGATTTTCGCAAATAAGATAGTGAAACACAGCCGTTCAAACGCTATCGTATTGGCAAAGAACAAGCAGCTTTACGCTTCAGGAATAGGCCAGACCTCACGTGTTGACTCGTTGCGTCAAGCGATTGCAAAAGCAAAAAGTTTCAACTTCGACCTCAATGGTGCCGTATTGGCATCAGACGCTTTCTTCCCGTTCTCCGACTGCGTGGAGATTGCAAGCGAAGCAGGCATAAAATCAATAATTCAACCTGGCGGCTCGGTGCGCGACCAAGAGTCGATAGACGCTTGCAACAAGCTCGGAATAGCTATGGTTTTCACAGGATTCAGACATTTTAAACATTAAAAGATATGGGATTATTCACATTATTTGATAAAGAATTGGCAATTGACCTCGGTACAGCCAACACCATCATCATGTACAACGACAAAGTGGTGGTCGACGAGCCTTCAATCGTTGCCATTAAACGAGATACACAACAAATTATGGCAGTGGGTAAACGTGCTATGATGATGCATGGTAAAACTCACGATAATATCAAGACTATCAGACCTTTACGTGATGGTGTCATCGCCGACTTCCAGGCAGCTGAATATATGTTGAGAGAGATGATCAAGATGATCAATTTCCATCATTCATTGTTCCCGCCTGCGTTGAAGATGGTCATCTGCATCCCTTCCGGTATCACCGAGGTGGAGGAGAGAGCCGTTAAAGACAGCGCTGAACAGGCCGGTGCTAAAGAAGTGAGACTTATTCACGAGCCTATGGCTGCCGCAATCGGTATCGGTATCGACGTTCTCGAGCCTATGGGCAACATGATCGTTGACATCGGAGGCGGTACCTCTGAAATCGCTGTCATCGCTCTTGGCGGTATCGTGACAAACAAGTCCATCCGTATCGCCGGTGACGATTTCACTGACGAAATCGTGGAATATATGCGCAAGGAACACAACCTTAACGTTGGTGAACGCACCGCTGAACTTATCAAAATCGAAGTGGGTGCCGCTATTACGGATCTTGACAACCCGCCAGAGGACTATGCGGTGCACGGTCGCGATATGCTTACCGGTATCCCTAAGGAAATCAGCGTGAACTATAAAGAAATCGCACATTGTCTTGACAAGAGCGTGTCGAAAATCGAAACAGCTGTTTTGAACACTCTCGAGACAACACCTCCTGAGCTTTCGGCTGATATCTACAGAACCGGTATCTATCTGACAGGTGGCGGCGCATTGTTGAGGGGTCTCGACAAACGTCTGCACGACAGAACACAGTTACCGATTCATGTCGCCGACGACCCACTGCGCGCTGTGGCACGCGGTACCGGCATCGCACTTAAAAACTTCGACGGCTTCCCATTCCTGATAAAGTAATCGGGAGATGTATAACTTATTCATTTTCATAAAGAAATACAATGCAGTAATACTTTTTATTCTGCTTGAGGCGCTGTGCTTTGTTATGATTGTGCAAAGCCTTCCTTATCAGAATAGAAAGATGGTGAACATGTCAAACAATATAGCCGGAGGTATAAGTAAAACGACTTCCAACTGGTACGATTATCTGCATCTTAAAAGTGAAAATGAAGAGCTTGTAGAACAAAATGCATTGTTACTCAGCAGGTTAGGTTGTGATGAAGTGGAAACCGACACCGTCTACTACGATGATATTTTCACTTATATCCCGGCTCATGTCATAAACAACAGCATCTATGAGATGAACAACTTCATTCTCATCGACAAAGGCCGTGTTGACGGTATCGAGCCTGATATGGGTGTGATTTGCAGCAATGGCGTGGTCGGGAAGGTGCTAAACGTGAGCAATCACTACGCTTCAGTGATGAGTATGCTGAATTCGTATGCGGTGATAAGCTGTAGATTCGTTGAAAATCAATATGTTGCGAATGTGATTTGGGATAATGAAAGCTACAAATACGGCATAGTCAAGGATATCCCTTCACACCTTATTATAAATATAGGCGACACTCTGGTTACGAGCGGATTCTCCAATTCTTTCCCGGCCGACATCATGGTTGGAATCATTGAAGACAATACCGACAACGCTAAAGGGATGTTCAGCACTGCAAAACTGAAGTTTTCGACTAATTTCAGTACACTGCGGCATGTTTATGTTGTGAAAAACAATTTTAGGGCAGAAATCGATTCATTATGTATAACACATTGATACGCAATATAATACGGTTTATAGTCCTTGTTGTGATGCAGGTGCTGGTTTTCGACAATATGCGCTTCGGAAACTATATCCATCCGTGTGTTTACGTGCTTTTCCTGATGATTCTGCCTTTCGACACCACGAAGTGGAGCTTGTTGATAAACGGTTTTGTGTTGGGAATGGCTGTCGATATCTTCAGCGGAACACCTGGATTGAATGCCGCTGCTACGGTCTTCATGGCGTTCATCCGACCGTTCGTCATTAACATTATGACAAGAAAAAGCGATTTGGAAGGCAAAAACGAGCCTACAATTACAGATATGGGGTCGCAATGGTTTATAGTTTACGGATTGCTGTTGCTACTGCTGCACAATCTGATGTTATTCTGGCTTGAAGCATTCAGTATTAAGCTGTTAGGTTTGATTTTACTTGAAACAATATTGAGTGCGCCAATCTCGTTATTGATTATAATTTTAATAATTTACGTTTTTAAACCGGTTAAAAAATAAGTACTATGAAAAAATTATTGATTGCAGTTTTGGTTATGCTAGGAATGGCATCATGCAACACATTCAAAATCAAAGTAAATCTGGAAAATTCAAACGGAAAGACCGTTTATCTCCAAAGATATGACGGCCTCGATATGAAAACTCTTGACTCTGTGGTTGTTAAAGGCGATAATGCGGTTTTTAAAGTCAAACAAAATGAAAACACTGACGCATATAATATCATGATTGACGGTTGGAGACGACCGTTGACGTTCTTCGCTGACAATCAGGATGTTACAATTACAGGAGACTATCAGAATTATAACGGAATCAATGTTTTGGCTTCAGAAAGTCAGGAAAAACTTAACAAATTTATGACAGAAGTCAATAGTATTGAAAACGAGCAGGAAATTTACTATTATGTTCTTGATTTCACGAAGCAAAACATTGAAAATCCGTTGGCCCCTTACGCGCTTTACCGTTACAAATGGGCTTTCTCGCTTAATGATTTGGAAAATCTTTACGATGCGATGCCTTCAGATATGCATAGCGCCTATAAATATCTTGTCGTGGAGTATATCAAAGGCCTCAAACTTACAGAAATCGGTATGCCTTACCTCGATTTTACTCAGAAAGACGTGAATGGTGAGGATTTCACCTTGTCGAGCGTCATAGGTAAGTCAAAAGTCGTCATTTTAGACTTCTGGGCCTCGTGGTGTCCTGATTGCCGTAAAGAGAATCCCGGTCTTGTGGCGATATATAACGAATTCAAAGACAAGGGCTTGGATATTGTCAGCGTGTCGTTAGACTTGAACGAGGCCGCTTGGAAAAAGGCCATTGCTGACGATAATCTCTCATGGAAAAACCACGTGTCAGATCTCAAAGGATGGGGCAACGCCGCCGCAGATATGTACACTATAGCCTATATTCCGCAAAACATTATCTTGGACGAGAACGGAATTATCGTCAAAAAGAACGTGCCAGCTGAGAGAATGAAAGAATTTCTCGACTCATTTTTAAAATAAAAATCGCTGCTGATGCAGCAAAATAAGGTAAAAAGACGTTATTAAAACGTCATGTCAAAAAAATTTAAAAAAATTCTTGACATTATAATTTTTTTACTATTTTTGCAGTGTCTTAGATACGTAGTACACTATGATAAAACTTGAAAATATCAACAAGACTTACTTTGGAGCGCAGCCTTTGCACGTGTTGAAGGGCATCAACCTCAACGTGGAAGAGGGTGAGCTGGTGTCGATCATGGGTGCGTCAGGATCCGGGAAGTCCACCTTATTAAATATAATAGGTATACTCGACAACTACGATGAAGGCGATTATTATCTTGCGGGTAAGCTGGTGAAAAACCTTTCGGAGAACCAGGCTGCGGAGTTCAGAAATAAGCTGATCGGCTTCATTTTCCAGTCGTTTAACCTGATTCCGTTCAAAACAGCTCTCGAAAATGTGGCGCTGCCGCTGTTTTATCAAGGTGTGAACCGCAAGAAACGCAATATGATGGCGATGGAGTATCTCGAGCGTTTTGGTTTGAAAGACTGGGCGGATCATTATCCGAACGAGCTTTCGGGTGGACAGAAACAACGTGTGTCAATTGCCCGCGCGCTTGTAACTTCACCGAAAATAATCCTTGCCGACGAGCCGACCGGTGCTTTGGACAGCAAGACATCGGCCGAGGTGATGCAGATTCTGCGAGAAGTCAACGCCACAGGAATCACAATGGTGATTGTCACTCACGAACGCGGAATCGCCAACCTCACAAGGAAAATCGTGCATCTGAAAGACGGTCTCATCGAGTCGATAGAGGAGAATGACCCTGATAAAATGGATTTCACAAAAGAGATAAAATAATGTTCAACAGAGATTTTTGGTCGGAGATTTTCATGGCTCTCAAACGTAACAAGCTGAGAACCATACTCACCGGATTCGCAATCTCGTGGGGTATCTTCATGCTGATTATCCTGCTTTCGGCCGGCAACGGACTGAAAAACGGCGTCACAAGCAACTTCGCCGACCGAATTACAAACACCTACACAATTTGGTCAAGCTCAACAGAGCTTCCTTACAAAGGACACAAGGCCGGACGCTTTATCATGATGAATAACAAGGACATACAGCTTCTAGAGTCGTTGCATCAGGTTGAAGAAGTGTCGCCGACAATGTCAAAAGGCGGTAACCTGATATTCGGCGAAAAGTCGAGAACAATAGGCTTGGAAGGTATAAAGCCAATTTATAAAAATATTCATGGAATTAATGTGTTGGAAGGCCGTTTTATCAGCGAAAACGATATGAAAACCAAGTCAAAAGTGGTGGTGATAGATGTGGATTCAAAAGATGAGCTTCTACGCAACACAGAAGAGACCACTTTGATAGGTAAAACAGTGTTTATCAATGGTTTAAGTTTTACAGTGGTGGGAGTTTGCAAAGCTAACATGTGGGGCGAACGCGGCATGGGTTATGCTCCGTATTCTACATTGCAGGCTCTCTACAATGATAACGACTGCTACCAAATTGTCTTCACTACAAAAGGCCTTGATACTAAAGAAGATAACGAAGCTTTCAAAACAGAGTTGAAGCGAAAAATCGCGGCTTTGCATGAATTTTCACCCGACGACAAACGTGGCGTTTGGATTGACAGCCAGATGATTGACTCGTTGGAAACCATGAGAATTTTCAACACTATCAATATCTTTATCTGGGTTATCGGTATCGCGATGTTGATTTCAGGTGTGGTCGGTGTGAGCAACATCATGAGAATAACAGTTAAGGAAAGAACAAACGAGATAGGAATTCGTAAGGCGCTTGGTGCAAAACCTAGTTCAATTCTTCTCTCAATAGTAATGGAATCATTAGTAATCACTACTATTTTCGGATATATCGGTATGGTGTGCGGAATCGGAGTGACGGAAATCATCAGTTCGGTTATGGAATCGGCAGGAGGTTTGAGCGACGGCAACGGAATGTCGGTGTTTGTCGATCCGACTGTTGATATCAGCATTGTGATTTCAGCAACATTAGTATTGATTATCAGCGGTGTGGCAGCAGGTTTCGCTCCAGCCTGGAATAGTGTTAAAGTAAAACCAATCGAGGCAATGAATTATCGATAATATGTTTGACGTAGATAATATAAACGAAATTTGGCAGACCATAGCCCGCAATAAAACAAGGAGTTTGTTGACGGCATTCGGTGTGTTCTGGGGAATTTTCATTCTGGTGATTCTGCTGGCTTGCGGCAACGGTTTCGACAACGGAATGCGCAGTAATATTGAAGGTTTCTCAACAAATTCTACATTTTTAATTCCTAGTAACACTACCGAGGCTTACAAAGGCTACCAAAAGGGACGTGATTGGGATTTCACCATGTCTGATATGGAAGCTATCAAAAAGAAAATCAAAGGGATAGATATGGTTTCGCCTATATCGAGCGTGTATACATACGATGGCGAGAATACTGTGTTTTACGGCACAAAAGGCGGCAATTTCGGCATGAAAGGAGTGCAGCCGAACTATAACGATATCGACCGCGGCAAGATAATTTACGGACGTTTCATCAACGAAACTGACATAAATGAGGCTAGAAAGGTTTGTGTTTTGGGTAAAAAAGTTTATGAAGACGTTATCGGCGCCGACAAGGATCCTATCGGCAAGATGATAAAGGCTAACGGCATTTATTATCAAGTGGTTGGAGTGATTGAGGCTTACAACAGCAGCATCAGTGTGGGCGGCACTGTGGATGAATCGGTGATGTTGCCTTTGTCGACCATGCAAATTGCCTACCACCGGGGTGACAAGTTCGATTTCTTGGTGTTTACAACGGCAAGAGGCTATAAAACAAAGGATCTTCAGGTTGAAGTCAAGAACTTGCTGCGCGAGCGTCACGACATAGCTCCTGATGACGAAGGCGCCTTTATGTGCTTCGATTTCGAGCAGCTGTTCATGGTGTTTGAATACCTGTTCTTGGGAATTAAGATTTTGGTTTGGATTGTCGGTATCGGCACCCTACTTTCGGGCGTGGTCGGAGTGAGCAACATCATGCTGGTGACAATCAAAGAGAGAACGCGCGAAATAGGTGTGCGTCGTGCTCTTGGCGCGAAACCGGCTTTGATTATCCGTCAGGTGGTGGCGGAGAGCCTGCTGCTGACGATTTTAGCGGGTATTGTGGGACTTGTGACAGGAGTTGCGATAATGGCGGTAGTGTCAGGATTTGTTGGCAAAACGCCTTCAGAACACGTGATGTTCCTCGACCCGCAGATCGGTTTCGGAGCGGCAATCGCGGCAACGATAATCATAGTGCTGTCGGGCTTGCTGGCGGGAGTGCTGCCTGCAACAAGGGCGATACAGATTAAAGCTATTGATGCAATTAGGGAGGAGTAGAGACGATGTGCACATCGTCTCATAGTTTAGAGTTGAGAGTGTAGAGTTTAGAGTAGTTTTAAAGTTGAAAGTATAAAGTTGAAAGTTAAATAATTAGTAATATGAAAAAAGTATTTAAAGCATTGTTTTTCATTGCGTTAGGCGCAGCAGTGATTTGGACATTCAGCTATCTGTTCAAGAAATCACAGCCAAAGGAAAAAGTATATGAGACGGTGGAAGCCACCATCGGAACGATTCAGAAAAAGACCGTCATCACCGGACAGATCAACCCGAGAGACGAGGTCTCCATCAAGCCACAGGTATCTGGAATCATCAGTAAAATATACAAAGAAGCCGGACAGATGGTTAAGAAGGATGACGTCATCGCAGTGGTGAAAATCATCCCTGACGTGGCAAACCTCACCGCTGCGGAATCGCAGGTGAAGCTCGCAAAACTCAACCTCGACAACGTGGAGAAGACATATAACCGTCAGGAAGCGCTGAAAGACAAAGGACTTATAGCTACCGAAGAATTTGAGAAATCGCAGCTTGAATACGAGCAGGCAAAGGAGAACTACAACAACTCTCTCGACCAGCTCAACATCGTTAAGGAAGGTATCTCGAAAAACGCTTCAGAATATACGAATACCTCAATAAAATCTACTATTGACGGTATGATTCTCGACATCCCGGTTAAGGTTGGTAACAGCGTCATCAACTCTAATACATTCAACGATGGAACTACAATCGCGACGGTAGCCGACATGCGCGACATGATTTTCGAAGGCAAGATGGACGAGACCGAGGTCGGACGTATCAGCGAGGGCATGCCGATGGAAATCACCATTGGCGCCATGAACGACAGAAAGTTCGACGCAGTGCTGGAATATATAGCTCCTAAAGGCACTTCCGAGAGCGGAGCGGTGTTCTTCCAGATGAAGGCGCGACTTATCATTCCTGAAGAAGTGACCCTTAGAGCTGGTTACAGTGCCAACGGTGAAATCATCATCGAGCAGGCTGTCGACGCCGTTACAGTGCCTGAGAGCTGCATCATTTACGCCAACGACAGCACCTTTGTTTACAAAGACAATGTGAAGGTGCCGGTCACAACCGGACTTTCGGACGGTGTAAATATTGTTATAACAGAGGGACTTAGTGCTGGAGATGTTGTTAGAGGAAATGAAATATTCAAATAGTATATGAAAAAGCTGTTTCTTATAATTTCAATAATAACGCTGTCTTTTGCAAGTCAAGCGCAGAAGGTCTGGACGCTTGAAGAGTGTGTGGACTACGCTATGGAGCATAACGTGACGATAATACAAAACGTTCTTAGCCGGAAAAATGCCGAATTCCAATATAAAATGGCGAAAAACGCATGGCTGCCGACAGTTAGCGCCGACGCCAGCGAGAGCTTCGGTTTCGGACAGTCGCCGTCGGCATACGGTGTCTACGTCTCCGACAATTCATCGTCAACATCGTTCGGAATATCAGTGGGAATGCCGCTTTTCAACGGATTGAGCCTTTATCGTCAGACAAAAGCCAGCAGCTTGGAGCTGAGCGCGGCGAAAAAAGACTTGGAGGCTGCCAAATACGATGTTCATCTGCTGATCATGTCATATTATATGCAAGTCGTTTATAATAAGGAACTTAAGACGATAGCTGAGAAACAGCTCGCACTCACCGAAGAACAGCACGAGAAGACAAAGCAACTCTACGAATTGGGCAAGGTGCCAGAGTCGGATGTGTACGAGAGCGCGGCACAGGTGGCGACAGCTAAATCGTCGCTTGTGCAGGCAGATAACAACTTGATGCTCAGTATTTTAGACATTGTACAGGCTCTTGAGCTCGAGACCGTTGAAGGCTTCGATGTGGTGTCGCCTGAGATTTTCACACCTGTCGATTCGCAGCAGCTGCCGTCGCAGGAGTCAACATATGAATTCGCCTTGCAGCACCAGCCCAGAATGGAGGCCGCCAACCTGCGTCTTGAGAAGTCGTACGTCGACGTAAAAGCTTCAAAATCATCGTGGTATCCGTCGCTCAGTCTCTTTGCGGGCTACTCTAACGGTTATTACAATTATTTCTCTCAGGATTACAACCAGCCGTTCAGCGATCAGATCAAAAACAACGGCAGAACCAGCTTCGGCGTCAGGTTGAATATACCTATTTTCAATGCGATGCAGACCAAATATCGTGTCGAGCAGACTAAATTATCGATTGAAAATCAAGAACTTGCGATTAACACTACCAAGAAGGAGCTGAAAAAAGAGATACAGCAGGCTTTTTACAGCGCGCTTGCCGCAGAGCAGAAATACAAGGCCGCCGACGAGACTTTCCAGGCTGCCAATATCGCTTACAGTTACTCAAAAGAGAGTTTCTCGGCCGGAAAAGCCACTCTGCTCGAGCTAAACGAGAGCAAAAACCGCCTGTTCAAGTCGGAGAGCGAGAAGCTTCAAGCCAAATATGAGTACCTCTACAGGGTTAAAGTATTGAATTTTTATAATCAATAATAATGTTAATATTGGATTATGTAATTCAATAATGACAAAAAAGGAAACTTTTTTTAAAACTATGCAGCAAAATTACTAATTTTGCGTTCGATTAATGTTAAAACTTTAAAAAATATGAAGAGACTTACATTATTATCAGTTTTTTTGTTGTTAGCCACAGCAGGTGTTTTCGCGCAGTCGGAGGTGACAACGGTTACAATCACCAAAGATAACGGCAATGGTGAGAAAGAAACCAAGACTTTTGTTGAAAGATTGATTAACGACCAGCTCTACGACCCTCTTCCGGATCTTTACTATTCATATCTCGATATGAGAGACGGCGCTTTCGGACAGCAAGCCAACGTGCCTTTGCGTTCATCTTCGTTCGAATGGGGTTTTTATAGCATGGATCAGATTTTCTGCACCGAAAACGGCCGTTTCGGAATGACTTCGGGTTTGGGTCTCAGCAACAGCTACAACTATTTCACTCATGACCAGGTGTTGAAATTAAACGAAGACGGCGTGGCCTGTTTCCAGAATCTTTTGGATTATTCGCAGGAAGACGGCAACGGACCTGTCTCGGGCTCGGCATACAGAACATTCCTCCGTTATTGGAGTTTCCGTCTGCCTATGATGTTCCAGTTCCAGTGGATAGTCGGCAACAAACCGGTGTCGTTGGCGCTCGGTGCTGAGTTTGAATTGCGTTTCGGAGTGCGCTCGTTCGCAAGATACGGCGGCTCAAAGCACACCATTTCAAGTAATTTGAATTATGAACCGGTAGGATTCAACGCATTGGCTTCGTTCCGCGCCGATAACGCTATAGTATTCGTCAGATTCGGCCTGACCGACATGTTGAGCATCATCGACACCAACGGAAACAAGATAGACGCTTGCCAGATGGCTATCGGTTTCGGATTTAATCTTGATTAAAAATTGTTTGTCGTGACGAAAAAATGTTTATTTTTGCCACATGGTAGAAAATGAACATTTTGAGAATCAACAGCACGAATGGGAATCGGCATTGCAGGTGACAGGTTCTGACACGCCTGCAGTGCAGGTCAACCCAAAGGCACTGGAACGCCTGATGCTCAGCCGTCAGAAACTGCTTCCATTGAAAGATTACGTCGACGGCATTTTAGCTGGCGACATCACCATATTGAGCAAGGCTATCACATTGATAGAGAGCTCGTTGCCTGTGCATCAGAAACTTGCGCAGGAGATCATCGCGGAGTGCATTCCTCACAGTGGGAAGGCGCTTCGTCTTGGCATCACAGGCGTGCCTGGAGCCGGAAAAAGCACCTTCATCGAGGCGTTGGGCATGGAGCTGTGCCGTCAAAATAAACGAATCGCCGTGCTTGCCATCGACCCGAGCTCGCAACGTTCCAAAGGCTCTATTTTGGGCGACAAAACCCGCATGGAAGAACTTTCACAGCAACGTAATGCGTATATCAGACCGTCAGCGTCTGCTGGCACTTTAGGCGGTGTGGCACGCAAAACTCGTGAGGCTATCATCCTTTGCGAGGCTGCCGGATTCGACACTATTATCGTCGAGACCGTCGGTGTCGGACAAAGTGAAACCGCTGTTTATTCCATGGTCGATTACTTCCTTTTGGTGCTCATCGGAGGCGCGGGCGACGAGCTTCAGGGCATCAAACGAGGCATCATGGAGATGGCCGACGGCATAGTTGTCAACAAAGCGGACGGTGACAACGTCGCCCGCGCCAACCGGGCCGCAGCCGAAATCCGTAACGCCGTGCATCTGTTCCCGCCATCAGAGTCGGGGCAGCCTGTCAATGTGACCACATGCTCCGCCATGACGCATTTCAACGTGCCGGAAGTGTGGAATATGGTGCTCGAACACGTCGAAAACATCCGCAAATCGGGCTATCTCGATGAGAAACGCGCCCGACAGGACGTTCAGATGATGCTTGACACCATCGAGAGCACGCTGAAATCGAACTTCTACGAGAACGAAAAAATCAAAAATTGGCTTGGAATCGTTGAGAAAAACGTTCAAGACAAACAGATTAGCGCCTACGAAGGAGCAAGGAGATTATTAGAACTTTATGAGGTTCCTCAATCTACTTCAGAATCAAGAGAGAGATTTTTTAAATAATCTTTAATCTCTCGCAGATTTCGCTGATTTCGCAGATTGGACTGTGGAAGGCTAATTCTGCTTTATCTGCGGTATCTGCGAGAGAAAAACAAGAAAAATCAAATGTTGATAAAATGTTGAAAAAAATGTTTTTCGTATAGTTTTTTGCCGTATCTTTGCAAGTCCAACTACATTGTAAATTTTAAAAATATTTTTACATAATCATGGATGCAAGAATTCAAATGAACCCCAACCTGCTGGTGAGCTATCTGCAGAAACCGGCAGCTGAATTTACTAAGCTGGACATTATCCGCTATTGCGAGGAAAACAACGTGGAATTCATCAATTTCCACTATTGCGGATGGGACGGCCGTCTTAAAACCCTCAATTTTGTAATCCACAGCTACGAACATCTCGACAACATTCTGTCGGCAGGTGAGCGTGTCGACGGATCAAGCTTGTTCCCGTTTATCGAGGCAGGAAAATCAGACCTTTACGTGATGCCGAAGTTCAGAACGGCATTCCGCAACCCGTTCACTGAGATTCCGACAGTCGATATCCTCTGTTCGTTCTACAACCGTGACGGAGAACCGTTCGAGAGTTCGCCGGAGTATATCCTCCACAAGGCTCACCAGGTGTTCCAGAAGACCACAGGTCTCAAGATGGAGACCATGGGTGAACTCGAATACTACATCATAGCCGACGATGAGGAAACTTACGAAGTGCCTGACCAGAAAGGCTATCACGAGAGCGCTCCGTTCAACAAGTTCACCGATTACCGTGTGGAGGCGATGCGCCTTATAGCACAGGCCGGAGGACTCATCAAGTATGGCCATTCGGAGGTCGGAAACTTTACCAAAGACGGTAAGATTTATGAGCAGAATGAGATAGAATTTTTACCTACCAACATCGAAGACGCGGCCGACCAACTCGTTGTGGCCAAATGGATTATGCGTCAGTTGGCATACCAATACGGCGTAACTATCACCTTCGCTCCGAAGATCACTGTGGGCAAGGCCGGAAGCGGTCTGCACGTGCACTGTAAGTTCACCAAGAACGGCAAGTCTGTCATGGTGAAGAACGGTGAGCTCACCGACTATGCGAAGAAGGCTATCGCCGGCTATATGATGGCAGGCACCTCATTGCCGGCATTCGGCAATCCTAACCCATTGTCATTCATGCGTTTAGTGCCACATCAGGAGGCTCCTACATCGCTCTGCTGGTCGTTCTCGAACCGCAGCGCCTTGGTACGTGTTCCGCTCGGCTGGATCAACAACGGAAAAGACATGCTCGCCGACGCCAACCCGGTTGAGAAACCGTCGAACCGCGACTTTAGCGACAAACAGACTTTCGAGTGGCGTGCCTCCGACGGATGCGCTGACCTTTACCTTTTGATGGCGGCTTTGTGCGCAGCTGCGCGTTATGGCATGGAACACCCCGACGCACTCAAGGTTGCGGAGAAAACTTATGTCGGTTTGGGCGTGAATATCCACGACGACAAAAACAAGGCCGTTGCCGAAGCTCTCGAACAGCTTCCTGACTCATGCGTCAGAGCCGCCGACGAGCTCGAGAAAGACCGCGCCATCTACACGGCAAAGGGCGTATTTTCTGATAATATCATCGATTACCTCATCAAATATCTGAGGAATTTCAACGACGCCAATTTGCGTGCCGAACTCGGAAATGACGAGGAAAAAATCATGAAACTTGTGAAAGAAAATATCCACGTCGGATAAAAAATTTGCAGGTCTGTTGATAAAAAAATGAAAAAAACACGCACGCGTATTAAAAAAGTCCGTATATTTGCGAGTTAAAATTGTGAAAAATAAGGTTTAAAAAACTTAAAAATAGAAGACAATTAACAAATTTTATTAACAAAATCATTAAATTATGAGTAAAAAACTTATTCTCTTTTTGATGGTGCTCTTGTTCGGAAGCACAAGCTTCTTAAGAGCAGATGAGGTCACAATCGGTGATCCTACATCAACAACAACGAGTAGTTATTTACCAACTTATTCGTTGTACAACTACTCATTGACACAGCAGATTTACACTGCTGATGAAATTGGTATGGCCGGTACCATCAGTGACGTAGCAATGTGGCTGAAGAACAGCTCAAGCTATGCTCGTGACCTCAACATCTACATGAAGGAAGTGAGCGAAAGCACTTTTGCAAACAACAGCGCTTGGGTGAGCATGACAGATGCCGACTTGGTTGCCACTTACACTTTGGCAAATGGCATTTCAGACCCTGTCGAGACAATGTTTGTCTTGGACACTCCTTTCGAGTATTCAGGTAATGGTAACCTGGTTATTTGCGTACAGGATGTGACAGGTTCATGGAGCAGCGGTGCAGCTAGTGTCGTTATGACTGCTACCGACCAAGCTATCTATGCTTATCGTGACGCTTCATTGTATGATCCATCAAATCCTGGTGTGACAGGTTATCTTTCAACTAACAAAAGCGTTGTGAGACTTCACATCGACACAGCTCCAGTTCCTCCAACACCAACAGGAGAACTTACTATCACTCCTAATCCATTCGAAATGGGTGACAGACCAAACAACGGTTGGATGGAACCATACGCGGTTAGAATCGTGAACGGTGGTGCAGAGACAACAATCGAAGGTTCAATGAGCAACACTTCAGGTGACGCTCCATTCGCATTGAGCACAGACGTTAACACAACTCTCGCAACAGGCGAAGAGTTTGATTTTGTTGTTGAATACAATAACTCAGTTACCGGCGAATATACAGAAGAATTCACACTCTTCTACACAGGCGGTGAAAAGAGCATTGTAACAATCCCTGTGACAGCTAACATTTATGCAGCAGGTGAAGCTGATATCGTTGAGACAGCAAAGACATTATCATTGTCATACACTAGCGGTGTCGCTAACTTCTCACACACACCAGCTAATCTTCACGCCAACTACCTCCTCCAAGGTATGACAGCGATGACAAATGATGCTGTTTACAAAGTGACTATTGCTAAAGACGCTAAGGTTACTGTTAACAACAATGTTGTTTACTACAATTATGTTTCAGGTCTCCATCTTTCACCAGCTGTTGAACCAGCTTTCACAGCAGAAGCTAACGAAGAAATTACAGTTCTCGCAGGTACATACTACATGGTCGTAACAGACTATGTTGATGGTGCTGTTGAAGGTACAGTTGAGCAGTTCCCTGCTCCAACAGCTCTTACAGCTCTTGCTCCAGCTGACGGCGCAACAGAAGTTGAAAGCCCAGTGACACTCACATGGACAGGTGGCGAGAATGCTACACAGTATCAGGTTCTCTTCGGAACATCTCCAGTGAACATGCCAGCAGTTTTGGATTGGACAATGGTTGACGACAACTATGGCTCATACACTGTTACAAGCTTACAGGCTAACACACAGTATTTCTGGCAGATCAAAGCTAAGAACAGCAATGGTACAGTCCAGACAGTTCGTCGTGGTTTCACAACAACTTTGACAGCTCCTAACACAGTGACAGCTACACCTGAAGAGATCTTCGTTGACGAAAGCACATTGATCAAGTGGAAACACAGCTCAGGCTTAATGAGCGATCTCCCGGAGACACAGATCGGTTCAGGTACAGGCACAAGCAACTACCTCCCGACATACAACCTCTATAACTACTCACTCACAGAGCAGATCTACACAAGCGATGAACTCGGCGGAACAGCAGGTTACATCAACAGCATTTCATTCCATCCAGTTGGAGATATCACACGTAACCTCAAGGTTTATCTTGCAAATACAGAAAAGGAAACCTTCACAGGCGAAAGCGACTGGGTTGCAATGACAGAAGAAAACCTCATGTTCGAAGGCAATGTCGCTATGGTTGCAAACACATGGGTGACAATTAACTTCGCCGAACCATTCGAGTATGAAGGCGGCAACCTTATCCTTGCTGTTACAGACCATACAGGTACATGGACATCATCTATCTACTACAGCACCTTCGACGCAACAGCTCAGGCTCTCAACGTCTATCAGGATTCAGGCGCTTACAGTGCAATAACACCAAGCGGTAGTGGTACAGTTAGAAACTTCAAGAACCAGATCATCATCAACAAGGATGGCGCTAAGGAAGTTGCAGGTAACCGTACATTCCAGTCATACAATGTTTACTACGGTGACAATAAGGCCAACACAGAGCCTATCACAGAGAAACAGTACTTACTCAGCAACCTCCCATACAACATGGAAGGTTGGGATATCAACGTCACAGCAGTTTATGACGAAGGTGAATCAGGTCACTCAACACCAATCGTTACAGTGAAGGTTTCTGGTTATGCGACATTGGCAGGTCACGTCAGCGAACTCATCAGCGGCGCTCCAGTTGCTGGCGCAACAGTGACATTTGACGGTAAAGACGAATTCAACAACGACGTCACATTCTCAACAACAACCAACAACGCTGGTAACTACACAGTGACAGTGAAAGCCGGTACATATAATAGAGGTGTGGCAACACTCGACGGTATGGAACCATCTTACATGGCAGAAGCTGTGACAGTGGCTTACAATACAACAGAAATAGTTGACTTCATTATCCACGAGGAATACAAACCAGTTTTGAGCGTTTACGCAGAAGAACTCGAACCATCAACAGCTAAGGTTCAGTGGTCAATCAACACTATGATCAGTGGCGGTGGCACTGGCGGCGGTGGTAACGCTTCAACATTCACAGAAGGCTTCGAAGGCGGCATGCCGGAAGGCTGGACAGTGATCGACGGTAACAACGACGGTTACACATGGTGCTTGACAAGCGCTATCCCATCAACTTGGACATACTATGCAAGCATGACACTCGACTGGTACAGAACAGGTACAAACGCTATCTGCAGCGGCTCATATATTAATGGTGTGGGCGCTCTCACACCAAACGAGTACCTCGTAATGGGTCAGCAGAACCTTGTTAACGGTTCAACACTGTCATTCTGGGCAGCAGCAACCGATGCAAGCTATCCGGCTGATCACTTCGGAGTAGCAGTGTCAGACAACGGAACAGACTGGACAATGGTTCAGGAATGGACATTGACAGGCAAGAAGGGTGCTAACGGTGGTAAAGCATCACGCGACGGCAATGGTGCTAAACTCGGCACATGGTACAACTACAATGTCGACCTCAGCGCATACGCTGGCCAGAAGTACATCGCTCTCCGTCACTTCAACTGCAACGACCAGTACATCATGTGCGTTGACGATATCGAACTCTCAACAGGCAGAGGCCGCATGGTCCAAGAATACGCACTTTACAGAAAGGCTATCTTGAAAGAGAACGAACTCGTTCCTGCTGACTCAGTTTGGTTCGGCAACATCACAGATACAATCTACGCTGACTTTGACTGGAATAACGTTGAACCAGGTCTCTATCAGTATGGTGTTTCAGCTATCTATCCTTCACCAGCTAAGGGTGGCAACCGCGATAACGAACTCACAGTTAACGACGGTGGAGCAACCAATAGCTATGTACCATGCTATGGTTTCTACGCAGACGCTTATCTGAAGTGCGAAATGGTTTATCCAGCTGAAGAATTAGCAGCAATGGCAGGTGCTTCAATCAGCAGCCTTACATTCTATGCAACATCTCCAGCAACTGACCCATGGACAGGCACATGGCAAGTGTTCGTTAACGAAGTCGCTAATTCAACAATCTCTGATTTCGCAGGTCCTGGCACAGTGGTTTACGAAGGTCTCCTCGATGGTACACAGGAAACAATGACGGTTAACTTCGATACACCTTATACATATAATGGCGGCAACTTGTTGGTTGGTGTTTATCTTACAGAAACAGGTAACTACAAGTCAATTACATGGGCTGGTGAGGCAGTTACAGGCGCATCAGTACAAGGTTACAACTACAGCAGTCTTGCAGGCGTTACAGCTTCACAGCGTAACTTCTTGCCTAAGACAACCTTCTCATATGCAGGTGGCGGCGGCGGTGGCAACGACGATCCTGTGACACCTATCACATGGTCAAACATCCTTCCAAAGGATATGGAGACAACCGTTACTGTTAACGCTCTCATGGCAGCAGGTACACCAGAAGGCGCAACATTGACAATGGTTAACACATTCGATGAAAGCATCCGTTATGACGCTGTATTCGATGAAACAGGTACAATCGTATTAGATGAAGACTTCTACAAAGGCAACTACATCGTGACAGTTGACCTCGTTGGTTACGTATCAAGCATCGTTGGTGAAGAAATCAGCATCTGGGAAGATACAGAAATCAACGCTGTATTGGAAGAGATCTACAAACCGGTTGACGTTATCACAGTGTCAGTGACAGGTTACGCATTATGGACAGAAATCGTTCCTAGCGACAGATTGCCAGAGAAATACTTCGTACAACTCGACGGTGTATACTATGGTGAGACAACAGAAAACCACATCATATTTGAAGGTCTTGAAGAGAACCATTCATATGAGGCTGGTGTCGCTGTCATCTACTCAACAGGTATGAGTTCTTACGTTACAACTAACTTCACATACCTCGGCTGCGAGGGCGTTGCAACACAGGTCGAAGACCTTCACGTTGACGAAGACGCTAGCACAGGCATGGATGTCGTTCTCGTATGGAACGGTGGCTCACCAACTCCTCCAACACCTCCAACACCTCCAACAGGTGGTTGGACAGAAGGTTTCGAGAGCGGTATGCCAGCAGGTTGGAACGTCATCGACGGTAACAACGACGGTTGGACATGGTGCATGACAAGCGCTATCCCATCAACTTGGTCATACTATGCAAGCTTGACACTCGACTGGTACAGAACAGGTACAAACGCTATCTGCAGCGGTTCATACATCAACGGTGTTGGTGCTCTCACACCAGACGAGTACCTCGTTACACCACAGGTTACAATTGTTGCAGGTTCAACATTCTCATTCTGGGCAGCAGCAACAGATGCCAGCTATCCGGCTGACCACTTCGGAGTGTTTGTTTCAGACAATGGAACAAGCAACTGGACATCAGTTCAGGAATGGACATTGACCGGTAAGGGTGGTGCTAACGGCGGTCGCGCTTCACGCGATGGCGACGGCGCTAAACTCGGTACATGGTACAACTACAGCGTTGACCTCAGCGCATACGCTGGCCAGAAGTACATCGCTATCCGTCACTTCAACTGCACCGACCAGTACATCATGTGTGTTGACGATATCGAATTCACAACAAGCGCTAAGTTAGGCGGCACACTCGCAGCAGCTGGCAAGGGCTACGGCGAAGCAGCTAACCAGATGACACGTGACTGGTACTACTATGACAACGGTTCAAACGAAGACGCTATCGGTACAGGTGGTGGTAACTTCTGGTGGGGCATCATGATTCCTGCTGGCAGCTACGATGGCAACAGCCTCACAAAGGTCGCAGCTTACGACTACATGGCTATGACAGGTACAGCATCTATCTACCAGGGTGGTACAACAGCTCCGGCTGGCGCGGCACTCGGCACAGTGAACGTTACAATGACAGGTTCAGAAAACTTCGTTGAATACGAATTCGCCACACCAGTTGAACTCGATCCTGCACAGAACGTTTGGGTTATCTTCTACAACGGCAGCGGTGCAACATATCCTGCAGCAGTCTGCGCTAACACAGGCGACGCTAACGGTCGTTGGGTGTCACTCGACGGTTCAACATGGGAAGACCTCGCTGGTTACGGCTTAGACTACACATTCATGGTCCGCGCATTCATCGAGGCTGGTGGTCCGTCTCCTGTAACTCCAACAGGCTCACTCACACCTAACGCATTCAACATCGCTGTTGACAATCTCAATAACATCGTTGGTGCAACAACATCAAACTCAGCAGTTGTAATAGCTGAAGACTTTGAAGAACATACATACTATGTGTTCTACGTCGACAATCTGTACGGTATTTCATGCCCGGCAGAGATTACATACGCAGTACAGCCATCATCAGTTGATGAGCAAGAAGTTGTCAACTCAATCTATCCTAACCCGACAAGCGGCGATCTCCACATCAACGCTGAAGCAATGACACACATCAGCATTGTCAACGCAATGGGTCAGGTGGTTTACAGCCAGGATGTCAACGCTGACGAGACAGTTATCGATATGGCTAAGTTCGAGTCAGGTGTTTACATGGTCAACATCATTACTGAGAACGGTACAAGTGTCAAACGCGTTACTGTTACCAAGTAATTGAACACCTATTAATATAATAAGGAACGTCACCCTAAAAAGTGACGCTCCTTATTGGAGTTAAAAATGAAAAATTGAGAAATTAACAATATTATTAACTAAATTTTTCTATCATGAAAAAAGTATTTCTATTACTAACGATGCTCTTGTTCGCTTTCACAGGCGTGACGAGAGCTAACGTCCAGCAAAATCGCGACGACCAGGTAATCGAACAGGGTTTCGAGGATGGCTTGGGCGACTGGACAATGAACCATTGCCATTCCTCATCAGGTCCAACAAGCTCATACGGGGGAAATACTGGTAATTATGCTTTCAGATTCTATTACACAGCAAATTATCCTCAGTACCTCATTTCACCTGAGTTGGATGACAACGACGGTGTTAATTTCACTTTCTATGCCGCAAGGTATAGTAGCAGCTATCCTGAAACATTCAAGGTCGGTTATTCATCAACCACAAATGAACCAACAGAATTCACATGGGATAGCGAAGTGACTTGCACAACTATGTACGGAGCTGGAGCATATCAAGAATACAGCTATGACTTTCCAGCCGGCACAAAGTATGTTTCTATCGCTTGCACATCAAACGACCAGTTCTATATGTTCGTTGACGATATCACAGTGACAGCAACAGAACCAGCACCAGCACCAACTCCTGGTGAAATCGTTGAAGTGACCATTGGTGATGGTACGGGTACAACGTACTATTTCCCAATAGATAATTTCTTCAACTACTCCTGCACAGAGCAGGTTTATTTAGCTGAAGAGATTGGAATTGCTGGAACAATCAATTCTATCAGTTTTTATTACGACTACGGTACGGCCTACACAGCCAGCAATGTGACGATGTACATGAAGAACGTCTCACGTTCAGTATTTGCATCAACTGCCGACTGTGAGCCTCTCGCACCAAGCGACGTGGTTTGGACCGGTAATATCGCTCCGACAGAAGCTGGTTGGTACACCTTTACCCTCGACACTCCATTTGAATACGATGGCACAAGCAACCTGCTGGTCGCTTTCTATGATGGTACATCAGGGTATCCGGGAACTAGCTATACTTGGAGACAGACTGCAACTCCTGGTGAAGCTTATATGGCTCTGCGTTACTATAGCGACAGCTCTAACCCGAATCCGTATGACCTCGCTTCATACGGCGGTTCAAAGACCTGGTACACCTACCGTTCAAATGTTCAATTAAGCATCACGACTGGTGGTGACGAACCAAAGGCATTCGCAACAACTCCTAGTGTTCTCGACCTCGGTTATCGTCCAAACGGCGCTTGGATGGCTCCATACACATTTGCTATCAAGAGCAATATTGGTGCAGCAACAATCAACGCCTTGGATTTCAGCGGCAATTACTTCACATACAACGCTGAATTGCCGGCTACTGTTAGCGGAAATAATCCTCTCAATGTTGAACTTACAACAGGTACAGCAGCAGAAGGTCTTGTGGAAAGCACAATGACAATTATGTACAGCGGCAACAGAGACGTTGAACAATTCCCTGTTACAGCTTACGCTTACGACCCAGTTAACGGTGACGTTTGGGAAAATGCAATAAATGTTACTTCATTCCCATATGCAGGCAATGCTCCAGCGGGTATCTACAAGAACTATGAACTTCCAGAGGAGACAGAAGGTGCTGACGCTATGTACAAAGTTGTATTCAACAATGATGTAATGTTCAGCGCAGGTACTGCAGGTGAAAACGCTGTTACAGCCATCTATCCTGAAGGCTTCAACGGCCAGCCTGGTCCTATGATTGACAACAACTATGTTTACAATGGTCCTACTATCAACCCAGGCCCAATGAGCATGTGGTTCAGCTATGACTACACAGGCAGCAACACATTCTACGGCTCATCAGCAGGTGGCGGAACGATTTTCGGTTACAGAATCACTCCTGCACAGCTTCAGGAACTCGGCCTTGGCAACTGCGCCATCACCACTGTTGAAGCAGCAGCACGTGAAGGTTCATACTATGACCTTATGATTTTGAAGGGCGGTGACACACCAGACCTTGACAACATGGTTTACTATCAGTCATTTGATAACTATGAGCCATTCTATTTCTTCGATGTCAATCTCGATGAACCACAGTTCTTAGGTGATGACGAGAATATCTGGGTTATGTTCTATTCAGATTCTCCATATGCAGCATACTGCGGCAGATATCCAGTTGATGCCAACAATGGTAAGATTTGGTACACAACCAACCTTACAAACTGGTACAGCAGCACAACTTACACTCCTGTGATCTACACTCGTTTCTTAGAGTTGCCTACAGGTCGTGAAGTTACAGTTAACCTCGCTGACATGAAGATTAGAGAGAGCAAGCCGGCAGAAGGCCAGATGCTTGCAATGGCTGGCAAAGCAATGGGTACTCCAAAAGCACAGATTGCAAAAGCTAACCGTGGCAACCGCGAAACTCAAACTCTCCTTGAACAAGGTTTCGAAGATGGAATGGGTGACTGGACAATGTATAACTGCTATAGCAGTACAGGTATTTTTAATAGTGACGCAAATACCGGCGATTACAGCTTCGGTTTCTATTATACCACCAGCACTCCTCAATATCTCATTTCACCTGAGTTGGATGACAACAATGGCGGTACAATGACATTCTATGCCAAACAGTACTCAAGCAATTATCCAGAGAGTTATAAACTTGGTTATTCAACCACAACCAATGATGTAAGCGCATTTACATTTGGAGCAGAAGTAACAGACCTTACTTTACTCTATGCTGAAAAGTCATTTGATTTCCCGGCAGGTACCAAGTATGTCTGCATTGCTTGCACATCATACGATAAGTTCTACATGTTTGTTGATGACATCACAATTACCGCTGACATCACAACAGGCGGTGGCACTCCAGAGCCTCCAACAGCAACATATCAGATTGCTGACTTGTATGTCCCAGCAGGTACATACTATGTAGCAGTTGCTTCAACAACTGAAGAATTCAATGTTGACATGGCTGTGGCAGAGGTTCCTTATCCAGAACAGGCATATATCATTTCTCCATACGATGGTGAGACCAACGTTGAGGCTCCATATCTCGCAGAGTGGGTTCTTGGTGACTACACAGAAGAGATGCAGGTTATCCTCGGTACACAGTATCCTCCACAAACAGTTATGATCGACTGGACAGACTATCTCGTTGAGTCAGCATTCATTACCGACCTCGAGCCTAACCAGTCATACTTCATGCAGGTTAACGAGCGTAACGCCGCTGGTACAACCTACGGTGAAATCATTGCTTTCACAACACCTATCGACGGCGTTGAAGGCTTCGAAGTTGAAAACGATGAACTCTATCCTGGCGACGCGGCTGTGTTCTCATGGAACGCCAACCGTTCATTCAAGGGTTACAATATGTACATGAATGGTGAAAAGATCAACCCATCTCTCATCACCGACCACACCTACACCGTTGAAGGTCTTGAATACAACATGGAAGGCTATGACTTCCAGGTTACAGCTGTTTACGACGCTGGTGAATCAGAATTGTCAGATGTCGTTACAGTTTACATGACAGGTTTCGGTTCAGTTAGCGGTCATGTTTATGACACAGACGTTGAGCATCCAATCGCTAATGCCACTATCATAGCTATTGGTGTTGATGAATACGAAAACATTCAGGAGTTTGAATTCACAACAGATGAGACCGGTTTGTATGAAGGCGAAATCCTCGCTGGTGAATATGTTATCGGTATCGTTACAGAAGGTTATGAGAACGAAGCTGTCGCTATTGAAGTTTTCTACAATCAGTTGACAGAAGCTGATGACATCATCACACACGAATTCTACTATCCACTTGGTCAGATCACAGCTACCGAGCAGGTTGCAGAAAACAACGTGTTGGTTGAATGGTCATGGGATCCGGCAGAGTTGCTCGTCGACTTCGAAACAGGCGACTTCTCACAGGCAGAGTTCACATTGCCGGCACAGTATCCATGGGCTATCACAACAACCAACCCATACGAAGGCACATATTGCATGAAGTCAACATGCGAAGGCCAGGCAAGCGCATCATCAATCATCGAGGCAACAGTTGATGTTCCATTCGACGCCAAGATGGGATTCTATGTAAGAACATCTTCAGAAAGCAACTACGACAAGTTCCACTTCTACATTGACGGTGTTGAGCAAGGTTCAGCATTAAGCGGCCAGAACCCATACACATATAAAGAGTACAGCGTATCAGAAGGTACACATACTTACAAGTGGGAATACACCAAGGATTCATCAGTCAACAGCAACGACGACTGTATCTATGTTGACAACATCACAATGTACAGAAAAGATGAACCTCTCCCACCAACTCCAGGCGGACAGACATTCAACTTCGATGACAGCACTCTCCAGGGCTGGACAACAATTGATAATGACGGTGACGGTTACACATGGTCTGTCGCATCAGACATCATGAGCGCAGGCTATGGCCACAACGCTTCAACAGACTGCGTCTTGTCACAGTCATACGACAACAACTACGGTGCATTGACACCAGATAACTACCTCGTATCTCCAAGCGCAATCGCAGCACAGGATGGCGCAGCCATCAGCTTCTGGGCATGTGCACAGGATGCTTCATGGGCAAGCGAGCACTTTGGTGTCGCAGTTTCAACAACAGGTAACACAAGCGCTTCGGCATTCACAACAATCCAGGAATGGACAATGACATCAAAAGGTGCTGCCACAGCAGAAAATTCTAAGTATCTCCGCGGTACAAGAGAACAGGGTACATGGTATCAGTACACAGTTGACCTCAGCAGCTATGCTGGCCAGAACATCTACGTCGCTATCCGTCACTTCAACTGCACAGACATGTTCTACATTGATGTTGACGATATCACATTGGCAGATGGTTCAGAATTAGTTGCTCCACGCGGCAACCGTGAGTTCGTAAGCTTCAACCTCTATCGCCGCAACAACGTTGGTGACGCAACACCAGAGTTGATTGCTGAAGGTATTGATGGTGAAACATTCGAATACACAGACGAAGCATGGGCAACATTGTCATACGGTGAATATCAGTGGGGTATCTCAGCCACATACGACGGCTACTCACCATTGACAGACCGCAACCGCGAGACAGCTACATTCGGCTTCGAAAACGGTAGCTTGGAAGGCTGGACAGGCATCGTCGTCAACACAGACGGTGGCGAGTGGATCCACAGCAATAACAACCTCGGTGGTTATGACTACACAGAGCTCGCACACACTGGCACAGGCTTCGCAATGTGCTACTCATATGTTGACTATGATGGTCCATATGATACAGATGCATATCTCGTATCACCTCAGAAGTACGCAGTTGACGCTAACTCATCAATCGCATTCTGGGCAGACAACGCTAACGACTCATATCCTGAGGACTTCTCAGTATGTGTTTCAACAGCAGCTACCCCAACAGCAGCAAGCTTCGTAGAGGTTTGGAACGGTGGCGCTAAGGGCACAGTCAGCGATGGCGCAATCAACCGTCGTTCAGAAAACCGTTATGAGAACTGGCGTTCACACGAGATCAGCTTGGCAGCATACGCAGGCCAGGAGATCTGGATTGCATTCCACGATGTGAACTATGATATGTATGAGATCTGGATTGATGACGTAACAATCACTTACGCAGGTTCAGCTCCAGTTCCTCCAACACCAGGTCCAACAGGCGAAGGTGAGTCAGAGATCCTCTGGTCAAATGTGATCGAGAAGGATATGGAAGCTACAGTGACATTCAATGTGTCATTGAACAATGGTCAGTCACCAGAGGGTGCAACAATTGATATCATTGGTGCAAACAATGTATATGCAGCTACAGTTGATGCTGAAGGCGCAGCAGAAGTTGTTGTCCGCAAGGGCGATGATTATGTTATCCAAGTTTCATTGGATGGCTATTTAGGCTATTCAGAGTTATGGGCTGCTGATGAGGACACACACGAAGTCACAGTAGTTCTTTATGAGTTTGTCGGTCCAGCTGAAGGCTTCTACGTATCACCAACAGGTTGGGCAATGTGGGAAGGCGCAACAGGTGGTGTTACACCAACACCTCCAACACCTCCAACAGGAATCTTGTTTGAAGACGACTTTGAAGATGGCGCTATCTCTAACTGGACAACAGTTGACGCTGATGGCGACGGTGACACATGGCAGAACGCTACACCAGCTTCATACGGCATTGGTGATGCTCACAGCGGTACAAACTGCGCAAGCTCATGGTCATGGAACAGCTACACAATGTATCCAGACAACTGGATGATATCTCCAATGGTTGAAGGTGCAACAATCATCCAGTACTATGTTGCTACAAATACCGCATACCCGGATCACTATGGTATTTATGCTTCATCAACAGGCACAAATACAAGCGATTTCACAATGGTATTTGAAGAGACAGCCGGTTCAAAGGGTGGCAATGGTGTTAAGAGTTCAATGACTCAGGGCAGCTCACGTGAAATGAGTGCTTGGGTTGAGAAGAACATCGAACTCCCAGCAGGTACTAAGTATGTTGCATTCCGTCACTGGAACAGCGACGACATGAACTACTTGTTCATTGACGATGTTACAATCTCAGCTGGTAACAGAGGCGATCGCGCTCCATTGAGCTACAAGCTTATGCTTGACGGTGAATACATTGGTGAGACCTACTATCCATTCTATCAATTTGATGTTGAAGGTATGGAAGAAGGTGAAACACACATTGGTGGTGTCGCTCCTCTCTATGCTTCAGGTATGGGTGATTGGACATACTACACATGGACATACAAACCATGCGATGGTTTCAACAATGTTACAGCATTTGAAGGTACAGTCAACAACAATACAGTCACATTGAACTGGACATTGCCAGGTGGCGCACCACAACCTCCAACACCAGGTACAGGTGAGTGGTACTACTATGACAATGGTAATAACGAAGACGCTATCGGTACAGGTGGCGGTAACTTCTGGTGGGGCGTTATGTTCCCAGCCGGTTCATACACTGGTAACATGGTTACAAAGGTTGCTGCATACGACTACATGGCTATGACAGGTAATGTCACTATCTACAACGATGGCGCAACAATTCCTGCATCATCAGTCGGTACAATGAACGTCACAATGACAGGTTCAGAAACAATGGTTGAATACGAATTCGCAGAACCAGTTGTTATCGATCCATCGAAGAACGTTTGGGTTGTGTTCTACAACGGCAGCGGCGCAACATATCCTGCAGCAGTCTGCGCTAACACAGGCGACGCTAACGGTCGTTGGGTGTCACTCGATGGTTCAACATGGGAAGACCTCGCTGGTTACGGCTTAGACTACACATTCATGGTTCGCGCTTACATCGCACAGGGTGCTAAGGGTGAAGTCGTTGAGATTTCAGCTCCACAGGGCACAGGCAGCAACGGTACATTGGCTAACGCCGGTGTCGCCAAGGCTAATAGAAGCAACCGCAACATGTGGGATCTCCAATTCGAATTTGACGCTACTTCAGGCTATCAGTACGGTGTCGCTTCAGACGGCGAATACATCTACACAAGCTCATGGAGCTCAAGTTCAACTTCAATGTTCTACAAGTATGACATGGAAGGCAACTTCATTGAAGAATTCAACATCAGCGGTTGCGGTCAGCTCCGCGGTATGACCTATGACGGCGAATACTTCTACGGCGTTGCTAACAGCAGCACAATCTACTGCGTTGACCTTGCTAACCACACATTGGTTGGTCAGACCAACTCAGCATACGGTGCAATGCGTGGTATCACATACGATCCAGTACGTGACGGCTTCTGGGTAATTGGTAACTGGTCAGGCAACTTGACATTAGTTGACCGTACAGGTGCTATCGTTACAACAGGTGCAACTCCAACAAGCGCATCAGACCTTGCATACTATGCAGATCCAGACGGTGTTGAGCACGTGTACTGCTTGAACAATGGTACAAACGATGTTGACGATTACAACATTGCAACCAACACTATTACATCAGCAGTGTTCAACTTCAATGCTAACCCACTCGTAACAGGTAGCACTGGTGGTTGCTTCGTTGGTGCATACGACGGCAAGACTTGCTTGTTCGGTGACATCCAGCAGAGCCCACAACACATTGTTATCTACGAACTCGATGGTAACGCTCCAGTACCTCCAACACCAGTTGAGGGCGTTCTCGGCGCTATCCTCTATCGTGACGGTGAATTTGTTGATATCTTCGATTACAACACAACAAGCTTCACAGAAGAGTTAGAGCCAGGTGATTACACCTACACAATCAGAGTTATCTACGACGGTGAACCAGATGTAACATACTGGGCAATGTCATGCGGTACAGACGAGACCGTGACAGTTCTTCCATTATCAGTGGATGAGAAAGAAGTTGTCAACTCAATCTATCCTAACCCAACAAGCGGCGAACTCTACATCAATGCTACATCAATGCAGCATGTGACAGTGTTCAACACAATGGGTCAGGTTGTGATGAGCCAGGATGTCGACACAGACGCAATCGTCCTCAACATGGGACAGTTCGAGTCAGGTGTTTACATGGTTAAGGTTGACACAGTCGACGGCAGCAGTGTGAAACGCATCACAGTTGTGAAATAAATAACGATTAACGTTATATAGGTAATGTAGGGGCGAATGATAATTCGCCCTTACATTTTTTATTGGTTATCAATCAGTTATGAATATTTAAGATTTTTGTGGTTTAAATAATTGATAATAAATAATTTACGCTGAATTGTTAAAATTTATTAACATTTCAGAAGGGCAGAAACGTTTGTTAGTCGCTACGTAAAATGTTGATAATCAGCAGTATGGGTGTCTGTTGAAAAATAAATCATTTTTCGTACGACTAATTTTTTTGGTGTGTTGTAAATTTGCAATGCAAACATTACAACATTTATTAACTAAAAACATTCAAGTATGGGAACCTTAAGAAATTCAGTTCATTTGATCGGTCGCCCGGGCATGGATCCGGAGGTAAAGACTTTTGGAGAGAAAAAGACGGCAAGATTCACCCTGGCCACCAACGACAAGCATTACAACGACAAAATGGAGCTTATTACGGACACGCAGTGGCACAATATTGTCGCGTGGGGTAAGACAGCCGACGCTGTTGAGAAAATCGTCAGAAAAGGGCGTTTAATGGCCGTAGACGGCAAATTGCAGACCAGGACGTACGAAGACAGGGACAAAAAGAAAAGATTCATTACAGAGATTCTGGTGGACGAATTCATGCTCATCGACAAGATCAGCAATGATGAGGAGCAGAAGGGAGAAGAGGAATAGAGTTCATGGGAGGGGACCTTCCGCTATGGGACACCTGTCTCATTATCATAATATCTTGTTTTACGATGCTCATAAGTTTTGATCTCATCTTCAGGTCGGATGGGTCCCCACATGAAAAAAAAGACTATCTTTGCAGTTTAAAACAAACTTTAAATTATGAAGATAGTCTTTTTGGAGCCGTTGGGACTCACTGTTGAAGCCGTTGAGAAGGCTTGTGAAAATTTGAAGAAACAGGGTCATGAGGTTGTGGTGTATCCTGACCGCAGACCTGAGTTGAATATTGAGCGCGCCGCTGGCGCCGACATCGTTCTTGAGAGCAATATGCCGTTGCGCAAGGACTTTCTGGACGCATGTCCGAACCTGAAAATGCTCTCAATAGCGTTTACCGGGCTCGACCATATCGACATGGACGAGTGCAAGCGCCGTGGCATTGTGGTGATGAACGCGGCTGGTTATTCTACCGAAGCGGTGGCGGAAGAGACCATCTGCATGATGATAGGGCTGTATCGTCATGTGATTGAGAATGACAGGATCACACGCAGCTGCAAAGGGTCTTCTATTGCTCCCGGACGCGAGATAGCAGGCAAAACGGTCGGTATTATCGGCATGGGAGCCATTGGCCAGAGGACGGCGGCGTTGGCGCAGGCTTTCGGATGCAAAGTCATCGCTTGGAACCGCACACCGAAGCAGGTGGCAGGAGTGACGTTTGTCGACAAAGAGACGTTGCTTAAGGAATCTGACATCGTGGCATTGCATATCGCTTTGAACAATGAAACGCGCAACTTCCTGACAGCCAAGGATTTCGCTTTGATGAAACCTTCGGCGGTGATTGTCAACGCTGCTAGAGGACCAGTGGTGAACACCGCTGACCTTGCCGAGGCGCTGAAAACCGGCGTGATTGCAGGTGCAGCGCTTGATGTTTACGACGGAGAGCCGCCACTGGGCAGCGATAATCCGATTTTGAGCGCTCCGAATACCTTTTTGTTACCGCATATTGGTTTCTCAACGAAGGAGGCATTCGAAGCGAGACTCATAATAGTTGTTAATAACGTAGAAAAGTTTATTTCGTAATCACTATTCCGAGGTCGCGATTAATTCTTTTTCGGATATCGTCGAGTTTTTTCTTCTTTTGAAGGAGGATGAGCTGATCATCGAGGTCGGTGCAGGATTGGAGTTCCTTTACGATGGCTGAGCGGCGGTCTTCGATAACCATGTCTTTGAAGCGTAAAATTGACGTGAGGACGGTCTTTCTGAGAACATCGTCCTCGGTGTGGACATATATGCGGTGACGTTGCCAGTCATCGAGCTTATACTGTGTGCTGAGCAGGTTGGCGGCAAGAACAGCCACGTCTTGATCTTCGTTTGAGACGAAATCTTGCGCTGTCGGGATATGGTCGCTGTCGAGACCGTGGTCGAAAGCGTCGAAAATCTTCTGGTGAGTAGGATCACGGAAGAGAAGGCCGTCGTTTTTGAGGTCGTCGATGATGAGCGAGGCGATAGATGTGATGTAGCCGTCATCCAACTCAATGGCTTCGCTGCCGTGAGCGAGAAGGAGTTTCACGAGTTCCTGCTCTTGGAAGAAGCCGATCGGAGTGGTGTCTTTCGGCTCGAGTTGTTGCTGATTTTGAGATGAATAAGTCTGATAGGTCTGATAGGACAAATAAGACTGGTTAGAGTCTTGTTTTGGGTCGAAGCCGAGTTGCTTGCGATATTTGGCACGGAGGATTTTGTTAACCTCGTTTGTGAGGGTCTGCTCGGGCATCTCGAGGGTGCGGCTGCACTCTTTGATGTATGTGGTCCGATAGATAGGATCCGGGATGACAGATATCGTTTCGACAATGTCTTTGATGACAGCCGCGCGTTTGATAGGATCGTTTTGAGCATCCTTAAGCAGGAGGTTCGTCTTGAAACCGATGAAGTCTTTAGCGTTGTCTGTCAGGTACTTAGTGACGTACTCGATAGGATTGTTCTGCACGAAGGTATCGGGATCGTCTTCAGGCGGCAGAACGACTATTCGGACATTCATGCCTTCCTCGAGTATCATGTTGGTACCGCGCAGCGCGGCGTGAATTCCGGCAGCGTCGCCGTCGTAGAGCATTGTGACGTTTTTGGTGTAACGGCTTATCATGCGGATCTGCTCGGTGGTCAGGGATGTGCCTGAACTTGCCACCACGTTTTCGATTCCAGCCTGATGCATTGAGAGCACGTCGGCGTAACCTTCGACTAGGATGCAGTTGTCTAATCTTGATATCTCATTACGGGCGAAAAAGATGCCGTATAGTGTCTGACTTTTATTGTAAATCTCTGATTCAGGGGAATTTACGTATTTTGCCTTGGTCTTTTCCTTGGTGAGGATACGTCCGCCGAATCCGATGACTTTTCCGGTGAGGTTGTGAATCGGGAAAATGACACGGCCTTGATAGCGGTCGTAAAGACGATTCTCGTAGCTTCCGGTGAGACCGACTTTAATCAAGAGATCCTTGTCATAGCCATGCTGCATCGCATAATCAGTGAACGCCGAGCCGCTGTTAGGGCAGTAGCCGAGTTGGAAACGGTTGATGATGGCGTCGCGGAAACCACGTTCGTGGAAGTAGGCTAAACCCACCGACTGACCTTCGTCGGAGGTCATCATTATGTTGGAGAAATAATCTTGCGCGAAGCTGTTGATGTTGAACATACGCTCGCGTTCGTTCTGAGCCGCCAGTTCTTCAGGCGTCTGCTCGCGTTCCTCAATCTTGATGCCATATTTCTTGGCGAGATAGCGGAGCGCCTCTTGGAACGAATAATGCTCGTGTTCCATGATGAAACGCACCGAATCGCCAGCTTTGCCGCAACCGAAGCATTTGAATATGTTTCGTGCAGGATTCACGTTGAATGACGGTGTCTTCTCCTTGTGGAAAGGGCATATTCCAATGAGGTTGGAGCCTCGTTTGCGGAGCGTGACGAATTCACCAACCACGTCTTCGATACGCGCTGTCTCCATGATCTGATTTATAGTCTCGCGTGGAATCATATTGCCCAGATTAGAAGTCCGCTGATTATGATGATACCTGAAACCACAAGGTCGATGAGGCAGAAGCCCATGATATCCTTGGCGTTAAGCTTGGCGATGGCCAGAGCCGGAAGTGCCCAGAAAGGCTGGATGAGGTTGGTCCAGGCGTCGCCCCAAGCTATCGCCATTCCAGTGAGGCCGTGATTTACGTTTAATGCCTCGCCGGCAGCGAACATGATAGGGGCTTGGATCGCCCAGTGGCCGCCGCCTGATGGCACGAACATATTCAAAATGGCCGCACAAAGGAATGTATATATCGGATAAGTTGTTGATGTTGAGATGTTTACAAACGCTTCGCTCACCACTGTGCCGAGACAGATGCCAGATTCACCGACACCGGTGATGATACCCATGATGCCCGCATAGAACGGAAACTGAAGAAGAATTCCAGCCGCTCCGCTGACAGATTTTGCAAAGGAACGGACGTAGGCGATAGGTGTTTTATGCAGAATGATGCCAATGAACAGGAACAGCAGAATTACTGAACCGAGATCGAAGGATTTTCCTTTAATAAACAGGCTGATAATCAAGAATGATAGGCCTAATAGCGCTAATAAGGCGGATAGGAGGCGGCTGTTTTCCAATTTTGCTGCCGGGGTAACGGGCGCATTATCGGGCGAATGATGATTCGCCCCAACGGAATCATCATCGTTGAGGATGGCAGGGTCTATGGCGACGATGCCGGTTTTCGGGTGCATTGCCGAATTTATTGCAACCAATGCGACGGTGACGATTACCACCATGATGATGTTATGCCAGTCGAGAATGGTGCTTCCGATAGGAATAACTGAGGTTATGACGCCGTTGGTGTCTTTCACCAGCTCGTTGATATCGGATGCCATTTTCAACGGGATTGAGCCTGAGATGCCGGCGTGCCACACCACGAAACCGCTGTAAGCCGAGGCTATTAGCAGACGGTAATCGACACCTTTGAGTTTTTTGGCGATCTCTTTGGCGAAGATGGCGCCCACGATGAGGCCGAAGCCCCAGTTGAGCCAGCATGCCACGGCGGAGATGCCTGTGACTAGAGCTATAGCTCCTGCTGGTGTTTTAGGCAACGATGCCAGTTTGCTTATGCCTTTTTTTATGGTCGGAGCAGCTGCCAGCGTAGCGCCTGTGACGAGCACAAGAGCCATCTGCATGGAGAATCCGAGGAGGTTCCACACACCGCCGCCCCAGTTGGTGACAACTTCGACTATGCTTTGGTGGCATACATGCATGGCGACCAGAATTGCCACAAATGTGAGAATTATTGCGAAAATGAACGGCTCAGGCAGGTATTTCCGCATGAAACCGACGCAACCATCGATTATTTTATGGAAGATTTTCATTCTACAATAACTTTTGTCGTTTCAGTGATGCCATCAACATTTGTGATCTTCAGGAAATAAAGGCCTTTCTGGAGATTATTGACAGGAATGACGTGCTCGCTGAGGCAGTCGTTCACATAAACATCCTCTGAATAGACGATTTGTCCTAAAGTATTGAATAACAATATATTAGCTTTCCCTAAATTATCCTGGTAAAATCTTATGTTGATTTTATCGTTAGCAGGATTCGGGAAGATATCGTAACTTAACTTATTGGCATTCAATTCGTTGACATCATAGTTAAAAGTCACGTCAAGTTGCATGGTGACCGGAATATGGTCGGAATTGTTGAACAGGGCGTTGGCTACCGCCACTGAAACCGATTGGTTTGTAGGGTTGTTGATGCTTTTGTTAAAACGGTTGCCGTCGTTGCCGAGCGCATTGTAGCTTCCGCCTACGTAGTGTATGCCTTCTCTGCCACCGTAGATGTTTTCAGACATCAGGATGAAGTCGAAACGGTCGTCCATGCCGCCATATGAGTGACAGTCGCTGTCGTTGTCCTTATGAGTGGATTGTGTGTGATAATTCTTGTAAACGCTGTTGTTGTTCCATTCGCCGACGCCATATGGATAAAGCGGGTCGATGAAATAGGCGTAAGGGAACGATGTCTCGTCTGTTAAGGCTTGGTAGGCCGGTTCTTCGGATGTATACAGATTGAAATCACCCATGATGAGGACGTTGCTTTCGCGGTAGTTACTTTCGAGATAACCCATGGTGTTGAGAGCCATGATCCGGCGCTTGTCTTCGTTGTCAGAGCCTGTGCCGGCTTTAAGATGAGCGATGACGCAAGTGAGGATTATCTTGTCGGACGGGTCGTTTTTGAACTTGAAATCGTAGACGTCGACGTCGCGGGTGAAGGTTTGTGCCGTGTGATGCCCTTCAAGTGTAAGCTTTGAAGAGTTGTAGAAGATACAGTTGGTGAGCGAGGAGTTTGTGATGTTTGATCCTGGGCTCGTCATCCAATAGTCTATACCGTTGATATTCAAATTGTTATCGACGAAATCATAAGGAAGGGCGTTTAGTCTTCCCATCTCGCAGACGGTGAGAATATCGGGATAATAGGCGGTCAGGATGGTACGGATGTAACCGTTTTTATCGTCAATGTTGTTGTTTGAGGTGTTGCAATATCCGGTGTTGTTGCCATAATTCAGAAGGTTATATTGCATCACTTTCAGAGTCTCGGTTTGAGCGATGGCTGAAGTGACGAATCCTAGAAATAGGATGAATGTGATAAATATTTTATTTATTTTCATTGCGGTATAATATACTTTCGGTATAACGATGGCAACAATTTTATGGGCGAAACATGTTTCGCCCATACATTATTCGATTCGTTTGAGCATTGAGATTTCCGCGCTGGTGAGGAAACGCCAGTGTCCGCGTGGCAGATTCTGTTTGGTGAGGCCTGCGAGCATGACACGGTCGAGCTTAATCACTTCGTAGCCGAGGCTTTCGAAGATACGGCGCACGATGTGGTTACGCCCCGAGTGGATTTCCACGCCGACTTCACGCATGGTAGGGTCGTCGGTGACGTAGTCGATCTTGTCGACCTCGATAGGACCGTCTTCGAGCATGAGACCTTTCTGGATTTGTTCGAAATCGGCGGCTGTCAGAGGCTTGTTGAGCGTGACGTGATACAATTTCTTCACTTCGTGGCTCGGGTGTGTGAGAGTTTTGGCAAGTTCGCCGTCGTTGGTGAGCAGCAGCAAACCGATGGTGTTACGGTCGAGGCGGCCGACAGGGTAGATACGCTCCTGGCACGCGCCTTCGACGAGGTCCATGACTGTATGGCGCTCGTAAGGATCGTCGGAGGTTGTGATGACGCCTTTTGGTTTGTTTAACAAGACATAACGAAGCTTTTCACGGTTGAGGGTCTGTCCGCCGTACACCACTTTGTCGGTGGTCTTCACTTTGGTGCCGAGTTCTGTCACCACTTCGCCGTTCACTGTCACAGCACCTGCGAGGATGAGGTCGTCGGCTTCGCGGCGTGAGCAGATGCCAGAGTCGGCGAGGTATTTGTTGAGACGGATTTCGCCTGTAGCGCGTGGACGGTCGAACTCAGGGTCTTTCTCGCGGCGATAGCCACGGCGGCCGCCATGTTCTCTTTTTTCATAACGTTCTCTTTTTTCATAACGTTCTGACGTACTATCAGAATTACGGCCGAAACTGCGTTTTTCGCCGAAAGGCTTTCTTTCGCCTCTTTTTTCATAACGTTCTGATTTTTTTTCATAACGTTCTGACGTATTATCGGTTTTACGACCGAATGATCTTTTTTCGCTTCTCTCGTCATCACGACGACTGAAGCTGCGTCTTTCGCCGAAAGGTTTTCTTTCGTGGCGTTCTTCATCGCCCTCACGGCGAGCTTTCTCTTTTGCGAACTGCTCTAATCTCTCGTCACTGAATCTTCTGACTTCGGCAGTTTTTCTTCTGGCAACGTGTTGGCGTTTGCCGTTTCTTTCTTCGTTATTCATTGTTAAAAAATAATTATTAAATATTTGGGCTGCAAAATTACAAAATTTTAAGGCACACAGTATTAAAAAATTAACAAGTTATCAACAATTTACCGCTAAGATTTTTACGGTATAACGGGATAAGGGTATTACGGTATTATTTTTTTTGTATTTTTGCAAAATCAAATTAAAAAATATGAAAAAATTATCATTATTACTGATTATGCTTGTGTCTGCGATGATTATGCAGGCGCAGATTGCCACTAACATTTATTGGGTGAAATTCACTGACAAGGCTAATTCACCTTATTCAATTGACAATCCGAGTGAATTTTTAAGCCAACGCGCTTTGGACAGAAGAGCTCGTCTCGGCATTGAGATCGACGAATATGACATCCCGGTGAATCCTCAGTATTTGCAGGCTGTCGCGGATTGTGGAGCACAGCTTTTGAACACTTCGAAATGGTTGAATGGAGTGTCGGTTTACACGACGAGTCAGAGTGTGGTGGACGCCATCAACGCTTTGGAGTTTGTTGAGGTTGTGCGCAGTTGTCCGAATTATTCTGAAGCTCAGCGTGACAAGGAGATTTGGCTCGCCAACGAGATGAGAAAATCGGGCAATCCGGTTGTTTCAAGAGGTTATTACGGTGGAGCACAGACACAGGTTTATCAGTTGAATGTCAATCAGTTACATGATATGGGATATGACGGAACCGGTGTGGTGATTGCTGTTTTGGACGGTGGTTTTGTCGGCACTGAAGAGCATTCCACTTTTGACAATATGCGCGCTGAAGGCCGTTTGCTTGGCGTGAAAGACTTTGTGTTCGGCTCTACTTCGGTTTATTCGCAGAGCACACACGGAACATCGTGCTTGAGCACCATGGCCGCTTACGAGCCTAACGACATGGTTGGAACAGCACCGAAAGCATCGTATTATCTGTTCCATACCGAAGACGGTGACGGTGAGAATATAGTTGAGGAATACAACTGGGTGTCTGGCGCTGAACTCGCTGATTCTCTTGGTGTTGACGTTTGCTCGACATCGTTGGGATATATAGATTTCGATATGCCTCAGTGGGATCATTATTTTCCGGATTATGACGGCCATACCGCTCCGATGAGCATTGGTGCCGAGATAGCTGCAAGCCGTGGAATCATCTGCATGAACTCGGCAGGCAACGAAGGCGAGGGCACATGCACTTTGGGAATCCCTGCAGACGCCGAGCATATCATCACTGTTGGCGCTGTCGACGGAGATGGATATCGCGCATATTTCAGCTCTTGCGGTCCTACATACGACGGCCGTATCAAGCCTGATGTGATGGCTATGGGACAAGACACTTACGTGGCATCAGGTTGGGGCGGATATTACAATGGCAGTGGCACATCGTTTTCGTGCCCTGTGTTGGCCGGTGCGGTGGCTTGTCTGCGTCAGGCATTCCCTGAGACTAGCGTGCAGCAGATTTGCGATGTTCTGAGAGCGGTAGGCAATAACGCCAACACTCCTAACAACTACAACGGCTATGGCATCCCGGACTTCAAAGCTGCATACGACATGCTGGTGAGCGGCGTTGGAGAGGTTATGGCTGAAAATGAGATTATCAGCGTGTTCCCAAATCCAAGCAATGGCAATGTGAAAGTGACGATAAAAGAGGGTTATGATAAGACTAATATGACAGTATACGACAATATAGGGCGTGTAGTTGCTAATACAAGCAATATCAATGAGTTGGAGACTGTTTTAAATAATTTGGATTCGGGAGTTTATAGTGTTAATGTGATTTCGGAAAACGGCAGCCAGACGATAAAGGTTGTTTTGACGAAATAATTTTTTCAGAAAAGGCTTGATTTTTCAAAAAAACTCTTATCTTTGTAGATTGAAATTTTAAAATTATGAATCTGAACACATCATATCTTGGATTAAAGCTTAAAAATCCTATCATTGTTGGAAGTTCTACTTTTACGGGAACCGTTGACGGTATTGTGAAATGCGCGAAGGCCGGCGCCGGAGCGGTGGTGTTGAAGTCGCTCTTCGAGGAGCAGATTTTGTCGGATATAAAGAAAGAGGAAGGCTACACAGACATTTATCTTTCGAATGTTGACGCGGATCTTTATATGAAAACTTTCCTCCGTGGAAACGAGATCGCGCTCTATGTAAACCTTATCCGTGAGGCTAAGAAAAGCGTTGATATCCCGATTATCGCTAGCATCAACTGTGCCGACAAAGGCGAGTGGACAAGCTTCGCCAAAGAACTTCAGAACGCCGGTGCAGACGCGTTGGAACTGAACATCGCAGTGTCGCCATTCGACAAGGATATCGCATCGAAAGATATTGAGGATGAAGTTGTTAGCATATTCAATGAAGTGAAAAAGACCGTCACTATTCCTGTGTCGGTGAAGCTCGGCGACCATTTCACAAACATAGGCAACCTGGCATTCAGATTGAGTATGGCCGGTGCGGCAGGTTTGGTGCTTTTCAACCGTTTCTACAACCCGACCATCGATATCGAAAACATGAAGGTGGTTCCCGGTTCGGCTCTTTCAGTGGAAGAAGAAAACGGCAACACCTTAAGATGGATATCTTTGCTCTCAGCTCAAGGCATTCCATGCAGTTTGTCGGCTTCAACAGGTGTTCACACGGCTGAAGACGTTGTGCGTCAGATACTTGCTGGCGCAAGCTCGGTGCAGGTGTGCAGCGCCTTGTATCGCAAGGGAGTGGACTTTGTCGCTACTATGCTTGAAGGTATGGAAAGCTGGATGAAGAATCATAACTTCAATAGTATCAGCGACTTCAAAGGAAAATGCAGCGCATCGGCCGACGTGAAAGTCTTCGAGAGACTGCAATATTTAAGAAGAAACAACGATTTAAATTAACATAAAAACTTTAGAACTATGGCAAAATACGTTTGTGACGTCTGCGGTTATGTTTATGACCCGGAAGTAGGCGATCCTGACAACGGCATCGCTCCAGGAACACCATTCGACAAATTACCGGAAAGCTGGTCATGCCCACTTTGCGGCGTTGGCAAAGAACACTTCGGACTTGAATAGTTGTTCAGTTGAATAGTTGTTCAGTTATTCAGTTAGAAGTTTGAACTTATGGACACAAAAGCGTTATCAAAGATTGGATACGGTCTTTATGTCCTGACAACGAACTACGATAACATCGACAATGGCTGCATCATCAACACGGTGCAGCAGGTTACGAGTGAACCTTTGCGCCTGTCGATAGTTGTCAACAAAAACAACTACACGCACGATCTCATTTTGGACTCGTGCGTGTTCAATATCAACGTGTTGACAACGGAGACGCCGTTTAAGGTGTTTGAACATTTCGGGTTTCAGTCGGGAAGGAACGTGAACAAATTCGCGGACTGCGAGCAGGAGTTGCGCGCTGTGAACCATGTGCTGTATCTGCCAAAGCATATCAACGCTTATTTTGCCTGCCGTGTGGTGAAGTCAATCGACCTCGGCACTCACACCATGTTTATCGCAGACGTGCTCGACGCGGTGAAGGTAAACGACAAAGACTCAGTGACTTACGATTATTACCAGAAAAACATCAAGCCGCAAAAAAAGGTGACGAAAGGCTGCTGGGTGTGCAAGGTGTGCGGCTGGGTTTATGAAGGAGAGCAGTTGCCGGATGATATTGTGTGTCCGCTGTGCAAGCACGGGAAGGAAGAGTTTGAGTATGTGGAGCCGACGTGAAGGGAAGAGTTAGAAGTTAATCAGTTAGTCAGTTGTTCAGTTAATCAGTTAAATAGTTTTAATATGAAAATACAGTTAGCAGAAAATATTTATTATGTGGGCGTTAACGATCGTAAGACGGAGATGTTTGAAAACCACATGGAATTGCCGAATGGCGTTTCGTATAACTCGTATCTTATTGTAGATGAACATGTTGCGTTGATTGACCCGGTGGAGCCGGAGTTTATGGCGCAGTATTTGTTCCAGATCAAGCGCATCTTGGGCGACAGAAAAGTCGATTATCTCATTGTGAACCACGACGAGCCGGATCATAGCGGATCGGTGGGCGCAGTTTTGAGGGAATGGCCTGAGGTGACAGTGGTCGGCAACGCAAAGACTTTTGCGCCTTTGGAGAACTTTTACGGTGCAATTGCAAACAAGAAAATCGTGGCTGAAGGCGAGACGTTGAGCCTCGGCGCGCATACGCTTCAGTTCTTCATGGCTCCGATGTGTCACTGGCCGGAGTCGATGGTGACATACGAGCAGACCTCGAAAATAATCTTCACCAACGACGCATTCGGAGGCTTCGGCGCTTTGAACGGCGGCATCTTTGACGATGAGGTGAACCTTGACTATTATGAGGATGACATGCGTCGTTACTATGCCAATATTGTCGGCAAAGTGGCGATGATGGCGCTGAAGACCATTCAGAAGGCACAAACACTCGATATCAAGATGATTGCGCCGTCGCATGGTTTGATTTGGAGAAGCAACCTGCAGTGGGTCATTGAGCGTTACACCAACTGGAGCCAGCATAAGGGCGAAGAAGGTGTTGTCATAGTTTACGGATCGATGTACGGCAACACAGGCAGAATGGCTGATATAGTGGCAAGAGGCGTTGCAGACGCGGGTGTGAAGGAGATTAAGGTGTACGACGTGTCGAAGACGGAAACATCGTTTATTTTCAGCGACATCTGGAGATACAAGGGTGTTGTTTTAGGCGCCTGCTCGCACTACGGAAGCATCTTCCCGAACATGACAGGATTGCTTCACGAGATTGGTGAATACAAGCCACAAAACAAGGTGTTCGGACTTTTTGGCGGCGCCTCGTGGAGCGGCGGCGGACTCAAGACGTTAAAAGAGAACGCTGAAAATTGTAAATGGAATATTGTGAGCGAGCCTGTGGAGGTGAAGGGGGCTCCGATAAGAGAAGAAGATATCGAAAAGTTGTATAATCTTGGTCTTGAAATCGGAAAAGCGATAGTTTAAGACGTAAAACTATGCAAATAATTACGCCTGTGAGACCTCAAGGGCTCACTTGAAGTAATAATTGCATAGTTTGGAGTTAATTAATGAGGTTTCTCGCCCCTGAATGGGCTCGGAATGACAAATAAAATTATAATTAAAAAGTAAGATTATGATTGAATTACCGAAATTACCGTATGAGATGAATGCGCTGGAGCCGCATATCTCACAGAAGACACTGGAGTTTCACTATGGCAAGCATCACAACGCTTATGTGAACAATTTGAACAAACTCATTGCAGGCACCCCGTTTGAGAATAAGAGCCTTGAGGAGATTGTGAAGACATCGCAGGGCGGAATGTTCAACAACGCGGCACAGGTGTGGAACCACACTTTCTACTGGAACTGCATGACACCGAATCCGAAAAAGACAGCTCCTGAAGGCAAGCTAATGGAAGCCATCGCGCGTGACTTCGGCAGCTTTGAGGCATTCAAGGAGAAGTTTGTCAACGCATGCGTGACATTGTTCGGCTCAGGCTGGGCATGGCTAGTGGCAAATAAAGACGGCAAGCTCTCGATAATGCAGACTTCAAACGCACAGACACCATTGACAGAAGGCCTGAAACCTCTGCTCGTATGCGATGTTTGGGAACATGCCTATTATCTTGATTACCAGAATCTTAGAGCAAATTATGTTAATGAGTTCTGGAGTTTGATAAACTGGGAGTTCGTTGAGATTAATTATTAGTTGTTCAGTTAATCTCAACTGAACAACTGACTAACTGATTATCGACTTTATATTGTTTCCAACTCTTTATAATATATCTGCGGTATCACATCTTTGTAATCCTTGCTGTAATAATCGGCAGGATTGATGAGTTTTCCGAATGCGAAATCCTGGATGAGCACAAACTCATTGCCCTCGCTGAGAAGCGCGTATTTGTGGTCGGGATCGGTGAGCATATCGTGAAAATCCTTCATGTCTTCCTCGCTATAGTTGTAGATGTCGGAGTTAGGGCGCAGGCTGTATGTTGTGACGCTTCTGCTCTTGCCGTCGCTGGTTGTAAGTGTCAGTCTTTCAAGGAAAGGCGAGTTGATGATGGAGTCGCGGCGAGCTGGCTCGATATCGTTGAGGAAAGCCTCAAAACGCACGTCTTTGAACGCCAGCATGAGCGTAAGAACCTTGTTGTCGCTGAAGTCGACAGCCTCACCGTCAAGTCGGTTCATGGTATATTGAGCGCGACTTATCTTGTTGATTATAAAGCTGTTATGTAAGTCGCCGTTGATTTCGAGTTTCACTGACTCGATGTTATCCATAGGTTCGGCAAAGATGGTATGGTTACGCCAGTCGATAGGACTTGCGGTGAAACGCGAGCTGATGAAGCCTCTAAAGCCGTGAAGATGAACGATATACACCTTGTCGCCGCCTTCTTTCAGGACGTAAGTGCCTTGGTTGTCTTGAGTAACGTCGCCTATGTAAAATACCTTGCTGCGGGTTTCATGATAGAACATCTTCACCTTGTTGAACAGGTTGATGCGCGGGAGCATCTGGTAGACCTCGACCTTGGTGTTGGTGCCCGACATTCGTGTCACTATATTGTCGCTTTTCTTAATAGACACTGGCATTTTGATGCGCATACGGTTGAGAGTGTAAAGCATCTCGTTGACCATGGTCTGGTTGGCGATGAACTCGTCATTGACCATCCATGCCGTGCCGTGGCGCTCGAGCAAAACCTTGTTGCCGCTCTTATCCGCGAAGAAGAGCTTGGTGATTGATGCGGTGTCGTAGACCGTGAAATCTGAAGCCTCGCTGCGAAGTGAACTGAGGTAGCGGTTGTTGCCGATGAGAACGCCGGCGATGACGATCAAAACCGCGACGATTACTATTGAAATTATGTTTTTCTTTTTCATTTATTATATTTTCTTTTTCTTAATATTGCCAAAACTATTCCAAGTAAAATCATGATGGCTGATGGCAGTACCACGTTGATGAACTGCCATTTTATCTGACTGCCGTTGATCTTGTTCATGTCGAGGAGACGAATCTTCAGTTCACGTGATCTGATACTGATAAGTCCTTCACCTTCAAGGAGATAAGCGACGGCGTTCTCGATAAACTGTTTGTTGCCATAAGTGATATTTGTGTATTGATCGTAGCCAAGAGGCAGTGGCGAGCCTATACGTTTGTTGTTTTTCTTAGCGTAGTCGAGTTGCGCCAGCTGGTTGCGTATGATGTCGCCGTCAGCGATGACAATCATGGAGGTAGGCTCGCCTTCGACTTTAAAACCTATCTCAGACGACTCCATGATAGATGACGGCATTCGGTTTTCGTATAGAGAGCTGAACTTTCCGTTGAGGAGATATGCCACCGTCATGCCTTTTTGCGGGAACATATTCGTACTCGGACGTTGGTTCAGGATATCAAGTGAGATGTAGACCGGTGCGCTCGACACTTTGGTGTAATCTGAAGTCTTGAGAAGTGGAATTTTCTGAATCTCAGGCGATGAAGTGGTTGATTCCAAAGAACTTACGAAATCGGCTTTCACAGCCTCGATGTTTCTCACGATAGGATGCTCTGACGCTGGGCTGAGCAATGGGAAATAATACCAAGGCAGCAGTGTGCTCTGCAGGTTGTTGCCTTGTCCGGTGACCAGTCCTATCTGCGCGCAAGGATAGGCGAGTAGAAGATTGCGGTTCATTTTGACACCGTATTTGAACAGCTGGTCGTCGAGGTTGAGGTTGAGTGCGAGACCCATAGTAGATTCGGCGTTTTGCAGGCTGTCCATAGAGGCGTTGACGGCGTCGAGAAGCCACATCACCTTGCCGCCGTACATGATATATTGGTCGATGATGAACTTATCCTTTTCTGAGAACGGCTCGACAGGTTTTGCTATCACGATGGCGTCGTAAGCCGGCTTGATGACGATGTTGCTGTCTCGATCGAAGTCTCTCTTCATCAATGAGTTAAGCTGTTCGTTCAGTGTTGCTCTCTTGATGAGATATTTCTTTGCGAGAGTGTTGGCGATGTCGTAAACCTCGAGGTCGGCAAGTTCACCGTGGCCGTCGACGAAAGCGATTGTAGGTTTGTTGGTGGTCGAGATCTCTTTGATGGCGCTGATTAGCTTATACTCAAGATCTTGCGCAGAATTGTTAAGCACAGTTTCCTGGCTCTGTCCCGACTGTCCTGAGAGCAGGTCGATGGCGAGCTCGTTTTCACGATAACTCATGATGATGCCGGGCCAAATCATGATCTGCTGCATTCCGGTATTGGTCTGTACCGTCTCGGTATAGTAGTTCAATCCGCTCTGCCACAAAATCTTATAAGTTTCCTGACGTTCCGACGCATCGTTGCTTTCCGAAGGGTTAATGAATTCATAATCAATGAATTTGGAGTAGGCTCGGAACTCGTCGAGCATCTCTTTAGTTTCTTTGCGGAGCTTTTTGAAGCCTGCCGGGAATTCTCCTTCGAGATAGACACGGAAATAGACGTAGTCGTCGAGGTTTTTGAGGATGTCTTTAGAGGTGTCGGAGATGGTGTAACGTTTCTCGGAAGTGAGGTCAAAACGTGTATAAACGAATGCCCCGATTATATTCGTCAACACTATGATTATCAATGTGATAACCAAGGATGTGATCTCGTTGCGCTTGATGTTTTTTCTCTTGTTTTCCATATCGCCTCCTACCATTTTCTGCTCGACAAAGTCAGTTTTGTCAGGCTTAAGAATAAAACAATAACGCTGAGAAAATATATCAGGTCGCGGGTGTCGATGACGCCACGGCTCATGGAGCTGTAGTGCGCCGACATTCCCAGTTGCTGGATGAAAAGATCGACTTTTCCGAACAATGAAAGGGAATAAATCAGGTCAAAGCCGATGTAGAGAAATCCGCAAAGGAACACCGAGAGGATGAACGCAAGTATTTGATTGTTAGTCACTGAGCTGCAGAAAACGCCTATCGAGACGAAGGCTGCGCTGAGGAAAAACAGTCCGATGTACGAGCCCCAGATGCCGCCGTGGTCGACGTTGCCGACCGGCATGGCGAGGCGTGAGACTGAGATGTAATAAATGAGTGTCGGGATGAGTGCTAGGAGCACCAGGGCGACGCCGGCGAGGTATTTAGCGCCCACAATCTGCCAATCGGACAGAGGCTTGGTGAGCAGCATCTCGATGGTGCCGGTGCGTTTTTCCTCAGCGAAGAAACGCATGGTGACGGCAGGCACGAGGAACAGAAACACCCACGGAGCGAGGATGAACAGGCTGTCGAGGCTGGCGTAGCCGTACGACATGATGTTGAAGTCGCTGTTGAACACCCACAGGAACAGTCCGGTGATGAGTAGGAAAACCACCACCACCATGATCCCGATGAGGGAGCTTAAAAAATTGTTTATTTCTTTCTTAAAAAGCGCGTACATTATTATTCTCCTTCAAATGATATTGAACTGAAGACTGGGAATTCGGTCAGACGCTTACGTCCTTTCAGGTCAACAAGCTCGATAAGTACGCTGATGCCAGCCACCACGCCGCCTGCCTTGTTCACCAGTTGTGTTATTGCCTTGGTGGTGCCCCCGGTAGCCAGCAGGTCGTCGACGATAAGCACTTTTGCGCCTGGTTTGAAGCTGTCAACATGCATCTCCAAAGTGCCTGTGCCGTACTCAAGTTCATATTCCTGTGTGATGACTCTGGTTGGCAATTTCCCTTTTTTACGAATCAGAACAAGAGGTTTGTGCATCTTATAAGCCATGGCGGCGCCAAAGATGAATCCGCGGGCTTCAGCACCTGCAATGACATCAAAATCAATGTCTTTCACCTTTTCGCACATGTCGTCTATAGCTTGATTGAAGCCATCCGCGTCGTTGATCAAGGTGGTTATATCACGGAAAATAATTCCTGGTTTAGGAAAACCTGGTATAGAACGTACGTAATCTTTTAAATCTTTCATACCTTATTTTTTAGAAAGCAAAAATACTAATAAATTTAATGTGAAATCATATATTTTTTTTTATAAATTTGCGATGATAATAAATGTTTTGCTGGTTATGGCTAAAAAACATCATATTTTTTTGCTGTTTTGTCTGATTCTGACCTGTTTTTTGAACGCTCAGGAGACGAAGAGACACAGCATCTCGGCCGATTTCATGGCGCTTGGTGTGGCAGGTTACAGCAACACCTACAAATGGTACGGCGGCGCAGACCTCAAATGCTGCTTACACGTTGACAACACTGATATTTCCGTGAATTTGGAAGCCTTGACGCCGAAGACGTTTTCGATGGGTTTGACCGTAAGTCCTTCGTTTCAGGTGTGCCGCAACGGCTATGTTTTTGTAGACGGTACGCTGCATTCGAGGATATTCGCGCAATATAAGTCGTATGAATTTGTTTATGCCGGCAGCGCGGGGTTCAAAATGCGTCATTTTTTAGTTCAGGTGGGCGTTTTTTCAAAGACGATTGACGCTTTGGGAAGAGAATGGCATTCGTTGGACAACTATGTCACAGAGCCATTTAACGTGCTTTATAAACTTACTGTCAGCATTATGGGATTCGACAATAATTGGGATGTGTATCTTACGGGCAGCAATTTCAACGATTATGAATACGAACGTGTTAGGGAACCTATCTGCAGCCTTGGCGGACGATGGGATTTCAAAGACAAATGGAGCGCTGTGGCCGAGGGAACGCTGCAAGCGGCGGGAATGTTTCACGGTACGGTGAAGTTTTATGAGGCGGTAATGAGAATAGGAGTGAGGTATAAGCTATGAAAAGAGACAGAAACAGTTTAACGAGGTTCCTCGCAGCGGGGCGACTTGGAATGACGGTGATTGTGGGGTGTTTGGTGCTTTTGATCAATTCCTGTGGGAAAAATATTGATTATTTGGGGATTTTGATGACGTTTAACGAGTCGCCGGATGAGCGTTTCGCGCAGTCGATGGAGTACAACAACCAGCATGGCTACGACAAGATTACCGATGTGCCTGACGATTACCGTGTTTACGTTATGAGCGATATTCATGTTGACTTTTCGACAGACAATCTTGACAGATATGTTTCTGATTATCTTGCAGATACAGAAGCGGCACCGTTTTCGTTATGTCTCGGCGACCTTATCAACGCGACAGGGCATTTTGACTATTTCGCGGAGCATGTGAAGCCTGTGAGCGATGCGGGACGCAAGATATACTACACCACAGGCAACCACGATATTTATTTTGACCAGTGGCCTGAATATTTCAAGAGATTCGGCTCGTCGACGTATTGGTTTGAGGTTCAGACAGTCAGCGGATACAAAGATCTTTATGTCGCCATCGAATCGGCAAGTGGAACGCTTGGTGCAGATCAGCGTGAATGGCTCGAGAACGCCTTGAAAGACAAGCAAAATCATGGTTTCAGGCATATCATTGTGTTCACGCACACACATTTCTTCAAGAAAGACACCTCGCAGGGTCACACCAGCAATTTCAATATGGAAGAGACCTACGATTTGCTCGATTTGTTCGACAGATACGACGTTTCGATGGTTTTGCAGGGGCATTCGCATTCGCGGGATCTGACGATGTTCAAGGATGTGGTTTATTTGAGGGTTGACGCACTGGAAGACCATTATCCGGATGCGTTTTACACGATTTTGAAAATTGGAAGAAATATAAATTATGAATTTATAAAAGTTAATTAATTATGAAATCAAATGGCAATTACGATTGGAAGTTTTCGACCGTCGGTGGTGTCACTAGAGTGAACATCGAGTCGGGACAGGACATCCTGCACTTGGATGAGCTTGACAGAAAACTATGGACGGCCTTGAGCTGCCCGCTGAAAGGCATGGAAATCGATGAGAAGACCATGACGATGCTCGACACCAACGGTGACGGCAAAATTCACATTGAAGAAGTCGTGGCAGCCTCGAAATGGCTTACAAAAGTCATCAACGACCCGGAACTTTTGTTGAAACGCGAGGCTTTCATCCCGTTCACGGCATTCAACACCGCTAACGAAGAAGGTCTTCATCTGCATGATACTTCGAAGCAAATCCTCGAGAATCTGGGACTTGAGAAGGATAATATTTCTATTGCCGATGTGTCGGACAGCATAGCGATTTTCGCAAAGACACGTTTCAACGGCGACGGCATCATCACCGAAAACTCAGCTGACGACGAGGCTGTAAAGGCGCTCATCAAGAATGTGATCGACAGCATGGGCGGCGTGACTGACCGTAGCGGCGACCCGGGCATCGACAACGACAAGATAGAGACTTTCTATACCGCTTTGGCTGATTACACAGCATGGAAAGACGCCGGCGACGCTGATAAAGCCAACATTTTCCCTTATGGCGACGACACAGCGAACGCTCTGGCGGCATGCATGGCAGTGAAAGACAAGATCGACGACTTCTTCATGCGTTGCAAACTCGCTTCTTTCAACACCGACAGCGCTTCGGTTTTGGATGTATCGTCAGCGAAAATCGGCGAAATCAGCGGCAACAATCTCGCTGCAAGCACCGCCGAGATAGCCACATATCCGTTGGCGCGTGTCAACGCCGAGCACAAGCTTCCACTTGGCAAGGAAATCAACCCGGCATGGGCTGGCGCTATGGCTGCGTTGAAGGCTTCGGTTATCGATAAAGAATATCCTAATGCAGAATATCTCACTGAGGAACAATGGGTTAGCATCTTGACCAAGTTCAACGCATACAACGCTTGGATGGGTGCGAAGAAAGGCGTCGAAGTTGAAGGTTTGGGCTACGACACAGCTAAAAACATCCTTGCTGAGAACAAGAAAGAAACACTGCTCGACCTTATTGCACAAGATAAAGCTCTCGAGAGCAAATCGAACGCCATCGACCAGGTAGACAAGCTGCTGCATCTTTACAGAGACTTCTTCACCTTGCTGACTAACTTCGTGACATTCAGCGATTTTTATAGTCCTGAGAAAAAAGCCATCTTCCAGGCCGGTACTTTGTACATCGACGAGCGCGCCTGCGACCTCTGCATCAAGGTGAGCGATATGGGCGCACAAGGCGCTATGGCACCGTTGAGCAATATGTACATCTTGTATTGCGACTGCACATGCAAGAGCAAGCCGGGCACCATGACAATCGCCGCTGTCGTCACCGATGGTGAGGCTGGTTCCATCATGGTGGGCAAAAACGCCGTGTTCTATGACCGCGACGGTCTCGGCTGGAACGCCACAGTGACTAAGATCATTGAAAATCCTATCAGCATCCGTCAAGCCTTCTGGTCACCTTACCGCAAGATGGCTAAGTCGGTGGAAGACATGATCAACAAACGCGCCGCCGAGAAGGACGCCAAGGTTATGGCTGATGCCAACGCGAAGATTGACAACGCCAACATCCCTGCTGACGGTAATAAACCAGAGGTGAAGCCACCGTTCGACATCGCCAAGTTCGCCGGTATCTTTGCTGCCATAGGTTTGGCATTAGGCTTGGTGGCATCTGCTATAGGCGGATTGTTTGAATGGCTTGGAGCACATTGGTACAACATCGTGATTTTCTTCTTGATAATCATTGCGATAATCTCCGGTCCGAGCATGATTATGGCTTGGCTGAAGCTGAGAAAACGCAACCTCGCGCCTATTTTGAATGCCAACGGCTGGGCTTTGAACCAGAGAATTTTGGTCAACACCAAGTTCGGTGCCACATTGACAGGCATTGCGAAATATCCTATCGTGAAGACAAAAGACCCGTTCACCACAAAAGCTCCTTTGTGGAGACGCATTTTGAATTGGTTCATCTTCGCGGTCTGTCTCTGCGTGGCGGTTTATTTCATCTTGCCGAAGGACATGAGACCGTTCAAGAGTTGCTGCCAGAAGGCTGCAGTGGAAATTGTTGAGGAGACAGCGGAATAGTTTAGTAGCTAATAGCTAAATAGCTTAATGGAAAAATGCCGCGGGCGCGCCCGCGGCATTTTTTGTGTCGCCTGACGGCGAGAAATCTTGATAAAATCTTATTAAAAATCTAAAAAAAGCTTGCCTGTTAAGGAAAAAATGATTATCTTTGCAATAGTTTTTTAGTTTATGGATGGCTTGTTTTTATGAACGAATGCCAAAATTTATTAAATATGAAAAGACAATATGATAAAAGATGCGAAAGCATTGAGCAAAGAGCTTACGAGGCTATAGCTTTAGCTTATAATGAATTTAAAGAGAAAGGATATATAACATCATATCCAATTCTCGTTGGTATTGTTGATGATGCGGTTGCTTGTCATGCACAAGAATTAGGTACACCAATTATAAACAGGGCGATTTATTTCAAAAATGATGATTTGGAACATATATGGAGAGATTCTAAAGTAAGTTCGGGTATTGCAGTTAGTAAAGAAGATGTACAAAACTTTCCTTTTACGAAATCATACATGTCTATTTATTATGATTCTGAAACTAAAAGATATACTTATACCGATATGCAGAACAAATTTGTTCTTGAAACCAATGTTAAAATAAAGCTTGACAATGGCAAAAAAGAAGTTGTAACTTTAGTAACTGCTTCTAAATTAAGGGGAGTTGATGAATTTGAAATGCGAAAATATACAAAAATAAAATAAAGGACTGTCGGTGGGGTCGAACCACTCAACACGCGCATAGCGCCTGCCACCGTTCCGCGAATCATGGCTCTGGCAGCCCTTTATTTTACACTGCAAATATACTACTTTTTTTGAAAGTTGCAGCTACTTTTTCAAAATTATTTTTGATTTCTATGAAAATACAAGTATCTTTGCATCATTAAATTATATAAAATTGACATATGAGAAAAGTTTTCATTTTATTATTTGGCATTTTCTTCTCATTTGACATGATGGCGCAATTAGAAGTTAAAGAAGGATCGTTTAAGGAAGTCAAAGGCTTTGTTAATATAAATCCAGACCAGAATTATCAAACCGATGACAACGATTTGCCTTTTTCGGTTATTAAAGTGAGAACCGAAAATATAACCGATAAACAGAGACGTGAATTAAAATTCAATGGCAATGCCGGAACTTTCATTATGCTTGAATATAAAGACGGTGAAGTTTGGGTATATTTAACTGCACAATATGCCAGTTACTTGAAAATTTCACATCATGATTTCAGTTCAGTGGAGTTTACATTACCTTTTGACTTAACCCCAAAACAAGGCTATGAGATGACCCTTGTAAATAAATCACCCAAATTAGACAAGAATAATTATTTGATTATTAAAGTTGACCAAACAGACGCAAAGATTTATATTGATGATGAATTTATCGGTACAGGATATGCAAGTAAAATAGTATCAATCGCAGAAGAGCATAGGTATAAAGTAGTTTGCGATGATTATTTTCCGAAAGAAGGGTTGGTGTATTTTGATAAATTGGAAGATAAGGAAATCAAGGTTGTTCTTGAACCTAATTTTGGATATATTACAATTAATAGTGAACCAAACGGTGCTGAGGTTTATATTGATGAGAATAAAGTTGGCATTACTCCATATAAAGTAAAAAAAATAAAACCGGGTCAACATTCAATAGAATTAAGGAAATATGGTTATGTATCTCTAGTTGATATTATTACAATAAAAACAGGTGATCACAATAAGCGATTTGAAAATGTTAAGCTAGAGGAAGATATAAACATAAATAAACAGACGCTGTATCCAATTAATAATGAAGAGTATGCAAAACCGACAGTTTCAATAGCAAATAATGGCAATAAAATATTTACGGTGAACGGTGTGTCATTTGAGATGGTATATGTTAAAGGAGGTATGTTTACTATGGGTTGTACTTCCGAGCAGGGGAATAGATGTAATGATAATGAGAAACCAACACATAATGTAATATTAGGAAACTATTATATTGGAAAATTTGAGGTTACACAAGATTTATGGAAAGCAGTTATGGGTAATAACCCAAGTTTTTTCAAAGGTGATAATCTCCCTGTTGATTGTGTTAATTGGAATAATTGTCAAGAGTTTATTCGAAAGCTAAATCAACTTACAGGCCTAAAATTTCATTTACCTACCGAGGCTGAATGGGAATATGCAGCGAGAGGAGGAATCAATAGCAATGGATATAAATATAGCGGAAGTAATAATATCGATGATGTTGCATGGTATTATGAAAATGGTGGAAATACCACACATCCTGTGGGAATGAAAAAACCTAATGAATTGAATATTTATGACATGACTGGCAATGTTTTAGAGTGGTGTCTTGACTGGCAAGATGATTATAAAGCCGAAGACCAATTAAATCCACAAGGTTCGTCTTCTGGAATATATAAAATCCATCGTGGCGGTAGTTGGGGATATAAGGAGTTGTTTTGCCGTATTGCAAAGCGAGGTATAGAGATGCCTAATTATTATGATAATTATTTTGGTTTCCGTCTTGCTCTTGAACCTTAAACCTATTAACAATTAGGGAATCCTCAGCATTTTATGCGATTTTGCAAATTCAAACAATTCCACCGGCAAATGACAATACCCGTCAGGGTTCTTTTCGAGATAATCCTGATGGTAGTCTTCGGCGGTGTAGAAATTCTGCAGAGGCATTACTTCGACGGCGATCTTGCCTGAGATTTTTGCTTGCTGTTCCGCCATTACCTTGTTAATTATAGGTAAATCATTAGAATCGGTGTAGTAAATGCCTGTGCGGTACTGCAATCCGACGTCGTGGCCTTGCTGGTTGACGCTGGTCGGGTCGATGGCATGGAAATACATATTGAGCAGGAACTCGAGGCTGATTTTTGAAGGATCGTATTCCACTTTGACGGTTTCGGCAGCCTTTGTCTCGCCGCTGCACACCTCTTTATACGTGGGGTTTTCCTTGATGCTGTTGGCATAGCCGACCTTTGTCCCGACCACGCCGTCGATCATTTTGAAATAATGTTCGGTGCCCCAGAAGCAACCGCCCGCCAGAAATATTTGTTTTGTCATCGTCATATTTTTTCGCAAATGTACAGCTTTTTTCTTTACTTTTGTGCATCGAAAATTTAATCGCTATGAAAAAATATTTGACCCTTATTTTATCTTTGGTTCTGCCAATTTTTATGATTGCGCAGAATAACGATTACACTAAGTTTGTCAATCCTTTCATCGGGACGCAGACCGACGAGACGGGCGCATTGAGCGGAAGCACATTCCCGGGTGTGACGCTGCCTCAAGGAATGGTGCAGCTCAGTCCCGAAACCGAACAGATGGTCACTTGGGATCCTTGTTCTGGCTACGACTACAACAAAGACACCATTTTCGGCTTTACACACACTCATCTCAGCGGAACTGGTTGCACTGACCTAATCGACGTGAGTCTGATGCCTGTGTCTTACGAAGTGACACCAGAACAGCTAAAAAAAGCCTATTTCTGTCAACGTTACAGTCATGAGAATGAGTCGGCAACACCAGGATATTATCAGGTTTTGCTGGAAGACAGCGGCGTTAATGTGGAAGTTTCGGCCACTGTCAGAACCGGTATCACAAAATATACTTTCCCGGCAGGAAAACCACAAACTGTGATTCTCGACATGGATCGCGGCGTTTATCGCAAAGACGCCTATTATTCCGGCCGTCGTTTTTATGACATCATTCAAGGTCAGATAAGAATTGTCGATGACCACACTGTTGAAGGCTATCGCGTGGTTTGCGGATGGGCAAAGCTTCGTAAGATTTACTTCAGAGCCGAGTTTTCAAAGCCAATCAGCAAACACATTTTAATGAATGGCGGTTTGAATGTGGGCAACAGCGACGTGGTGAATGGTCGCACACCTCGCGCTGCCCTGACCTTCGATCCAAATGATAGTCAGGAACTTATAGTTAAAGTGGCGATATCGCCTGTCGATAACGATGGGGCGCGTAAAAACATGCTTGCTGAGGCTCAGAGCTGGAATTTTGATGAATATGTGCAAAATGCGCATGACGTTTGGCAAAAAGAACTTGCTCGCATCGACGTTGAAGGCACCGACGAGCAGAAAACCATATTCTACACTGGACTTTATCACGTTTTGATGCAGCCGAACACCATGAGCGACGTCGATGGCCGCTACATGGACACGAATTTCGAGATCAAGCAGATGCCTGAAGGACAGACATATCACAGCACTTTCAGTCTGTGGGACACTTTCCGCGCCGCACATCCGCTGTATACGCTCATCGATTCTAAAAACGCCGCACAGTTTGTCAACGACATGGTTTTGCATCATAAAACATACGGCTATCTGCCGATTTGGGATCTCTGGGGACAGGACAACTACTGCATGATTGGCAACCACGCCATTCCGGTTTTAGCGGACGCGATTTTGGCTGAAATTCCCGGCATTGACGTGGAAGAGGCTTATCAGGCTATGGTTGAGAGCAGCACAAGAAGCCATTACAACTCGCCATTCGAAATTTGGGAGAAATATGAATATCTGCCGCAGACACTGCAGGACGAGAGCGTGAGTATCACCATGGAGCAGGCTTTCGACGACGCTTGCGTGGCTTTGGTTGCGAAAAAGCTAGGAAAGACTGAAGATTACGAGCGTTTCTACCGTCGCAGCATGTTTTATAAGAACCTCTTCGACCCTGAAACAGGATTCTTCCGTCCGAAAGACGAAAACGGAAACTGGATTGAGGGTTTCGACCCGCTCAGCTACGAACAACCGTGCTTTGTCGAGGGCAACGCATGGCAATATATGTGGTTTGTGCCGCAAGATCCGCAAGGTTTGATCAACCTCTTCGGCAGCAAGAAAGCGTTTTTGAAGAAACTTGACGAAAACTTCAGTCTGACCGCCACTTCGGGCAATGTAGACGGTAATGCCAGCGGCTTTATCGGTCAGTACGCGCACGGCAATGAGCCAAGTCATCACACTGTTTATCTTTATAATTTCGCAGGAAAACCTGATAGAACGCAGGAATTGGTGGAGCAGGTTCGCTCAGAATTTTACCGTGCCACTCCATGCGGCTACGCCGGCAACGACGACTGCGGACAGATGTCGGCTTGGTACATCTTCTCCAGCCTCGGATTCTATCCGTTCCACGCGGGCTCAGCGGAATATGTCATCGGCACGCCATTATTTAAAAAAGCGGTTTTGCATCTTGAAAACGGCAACGATTTCGTGATTTCAGCACCGAACAAGACGGCTGAAAAGATTCATGTCAAGAGTGTGAAACTGAACGGAAAATCGATAAAAGACTACACCATCACACATAAACAGATTTTGGATGGTGGAACGTTGGAGTTTATTCTTTTTTAATGTCAGGCATCAGCCGTTGCACGATTTTTTTGTCGTAGAAGAAACGGCCTGCGATGACGCGAATCACTGTGTATGCTGGGATTGCAGCGAGCATGCCTAAGATGCCTGCGATGTGTCCTGCCAGGAGCATCACGATGAAAATCTCGAGCGGTGTCGCCTGGATACTGGTCGAGTAGATAATCGGCTGCAGCAGGAAGTTATCGACGAGCTGAACTGTCAGCATTATCGCAATGATAATCAATGCGAAAATCCAGATGTTGACGTCCAAGCCGACGTTGGCGCCGTAGTGGAGCACCATGCCGAGGAGCGCGCCGAGGATCTCACCGATGATAGGTCCAACATAAGGAAGGATATTGAGGATTCCCGCGATAAATGCGATGCCGAGAGCATAAGTGACGCTGATGCGTGCGATGAGCCACAACCCAAGGAAATTAAGGAGAGCGACGCTGAGCATCTCAACGATAATACCAACAAAATAACGTGAAAGCAAGCGCTGGATATCGTGGATTGACTCGGTCACTGAGGCTTCGATGCGGTCAGGGACCAGGGCGGCGACAATCTTAGAGAATAATTTTTCGTCTTTTACGAAGAAGAAAGAGATGAAAACCACTGCGAACAGTCCTATGGCAAGGTCGATAACGATGGAGCCTACCGAGCCGATGAGACCCGTGATGTTGAAGTCAGACAACAGACCTTTCAGGTAGTTGAGCAGCGTTCCTATGGCGTCGAAATCCTCGCCGAGGCTTGGGAATATGCCGATTATCCAGTCGTTGATGGTATCGCCCAGATGTCCGTCAGAGGTGTTGATATTGCTGAACAGCGAAGCGTCATTGATGATGTTGGTAATCACTGGAATCACCAGCAGGACCACCATAAGCAGGATAGCGATGACAAGGATGATTGACAGTATCGACAGAAGCCATTCGGGTGCGCTTTTTCCTTTGATGCGGATTTTTCCAATGAGGCGTGCCAGAGGTCGGCTGATGAGTGACACCACGAACGCCAAAACGATATAAATCAGCACGGTGCTGAAGTACCAGCACACCGAGAACACAACAGCTATAATACCCACAAAAATCAGGTATTTCGCCAGTTTATCAACGTTGCTAAGCTTTTCCATATAGAGATGTTTTTGCAAAAATAGTAAAAATTAGTTAGAAAAATGATACTTTCCGCTGCCGAAATTCTTTACTTTATAGCCTTTAGAAGTCGGAAACCAAACCTCGGCTTCGGTGTTGGCAGGAATCACAATGTCCCACTCGAAACGCTTGTCATTGCGTTTCCAGTTGCTCTCGATGCGACCGCTGACGGAGTTGTAGGAGCAGTTCACAAAGTCAAGACCGTCAATAGGGTAGGGCTTCAGCTGAATCTTTTTGTAGCCTGGCTCAAGGGCGCGGATGCCACCGAGATATTCGTATTCCCAGAGAATGAGGTCGCCGAGGAGCATTACATGGTTGCCGGAGTTCATCGAAGGGTCAGCGGTGTTGCCGTTCCAGAGTTCCCAAATGGTGGTTGCGCCGTTGCGGACCATGTAACCCCAGCTTGGATAGGTGTCGTTGGTGGCAATCTGCAGTGCTAGGTCGCCGCGACCGTATTCAGTGAGCGTTCGCATCAAAAATTGGATGCCGACAACGCCTGTCGAAACGTGATTATCGTGCAGGTCTTCGGTGCGGTCAACGATGTTTTCTAAAACGTCGGTTTCGTGACCTTTCGGAACCATCCCGAAAAACAATGGCAGGATGTTGGCAGTCACGGTGTTGTTGTCGTAACGCCATATTTGCTGATTCAAATATTTTGAATTGTAAGACTCAGTCGTGGCGGAAACTTCGTTCCGATAATATTCTACATCATCAGTAAAACCTAATATTTCAGCGAATTTTGCTATTTTATTTGAAAGATAACAGTAGTACGGCGTCGCAATTATCATCGAACGTGTCCGGCGGTCTCTGTCGTGCGAATGAATCAACTCTGGCGATTCCGGCGGCATACACCAGTCACCATATTGATCGCGTTTCATGATGCCATCGAACATGTATCTGGTTTTCATGAAGTTAAGCCATTTTTTCATTGCCTGATAATGCTCACGGATAGGCTTTTCGTCGCCAAAACGGGTGTAAATCATGTCGGCCACTGTGATTAAAGCGCCAGGCCACGTCATGCTGTTGGTGTAGTTGCGCCAATAGGGAGGAAACACGTCGGAAATGGAGCCGTTTTCGAGCTGGCAGTCTTCGCCGTCGTCGAGCCATTTTGCGTAAAGCTGATGATTATCAAATATATACGATTCACCATAGCAGCCTGTAGCTCTGTCGCCAGTCCAGCCCATGCGCTCGTCACGCTGCGGACAGTCGGTAGGCATTGAACGGTAGTTTCCACGGATTCCCCAGAAAGCGTTGCGATAAACGGCGTTCAAAATCTCGTTTGAGGTCTCGATAGAGCCTGTTGTCTGCATCTCATCGTAAAAGACAAGCCCAAGAAAATCAGATGTTTTCGGATGTTCTCGGAGGCCTTCGATTTCAACGTAACGGAAGCCGTGATACGTAAACAATGGTTTCCACCGTAGAGACGTGCCATGGCGCGTCTCTACATTTGATAAAATATATCTGTCTATCGCCTCCGCTGAGCGCAGATTTCTAACATCAATGGTGTTGTCGGGATAAATATTTTCAGCAAACCGCATAGTAATGGTATCGCCTGGTTTTTGTCCTGAAATGTTCATCTCCAACACCCCGACCATGTTCTGTCCCATGTCGAGAATCCATTTGTCGCCTTTCTTGAAAATGGCAGCAGGCGTTAGCAAATCCTGAATTTTAATGTTTGGATTCATTTGCGGTTTTAGCTCGCCTTTCGGGGCTTCGACAAGTTCTGCTTTTAACCAGGAAGTATCATCGTAATTTGGCAAAGTCCAATCGCCAAGGTCGTAATTTTCATCGTAAGTCTCGCCGTCGTATTCGTTGGAAGTCCGAATCGGTCCTTTGTTGGTGATTCTCCATGATTCATCACTGACAATCAACGACTTGCTGCCGTCTTCATATATTATTTCGAGCTGTAAAATCATGCGTGGCGTGCCGAAATGCAGCACATTGTCGGTGAAGTCGAAATCAGGATTTTGGGCGTTATAACGCATAGCTGTGAAACGACCTCCAGCAAGAGTCACACCGATGGCGTTGTCGCCGTTTTTAAGCAAATCGGTGACATCGAAAGTGTTGAAATACACTCGTTTACGGTAATCAGATAATGCCGGCTTCAGCAACTCGTCGGGTGCGATTTCAACTCCATTGATGTAAGCGCTGCATTGCCCGAGTCCGCTGACATAGAGCCGCGCCTCGGCGATGTTTTCATCCAAATGAAACTCTTTTCGAAGGTATCTTGCCGCCAACCGTGTCTTCCCGACAAGCACATCGTCGTCAAACTCGTGTCCAATCCATTTTGCCTGCCAATCGCTTGATTCTAAGAGACTTATCTCAAATGCTTTGACGTCGCTTTCAACAGAAACGGTCTTGTTTTTATCGTAAGATAAGGTTGCAAAAACCTTCCAAAACGCCTTGTCGCGACTTTGCAGAGGCTTGCCTTTGTAAGGAATGTAAAGCATTCTGTCAGAATAGATTACGCCTGAATCCCAAAGATCTCCCACACCTCGTAGAGCTCCGTCCAAAGTTGAAGCCACAATAATCCTGTAGCTCGTCTGCTTCACATTCTTCGCATCCGACTCAAAATTCCAACTGAACCTAGGCTCATTTGTGTAATGGGTTTTTATTTCGAAATGCGAGGTTTTGCTGCAGGAGACAAGAACGGTGACAAGGATTATAATTTGATAAAGGCGCTTCATGTTTTTCTTTTTTAAGACAGGATTAACAAGATTGACATGATGTTTTTTTGACAGGATTTACAAGATTTTATCATCAGAATTTGATAGTCCTAATCTTGTAAATCTTGTCTAATAATAACATGTTAATCCTGTCTTATTTCTCTGATTGAAACAGCAAACCCTCCGCACGGTGCCATCTTCATCTTCAACACGCTTTTTGATGTGACAGTCTTCTTTGTTATCGTGTACGCCTGCGGGTTGTAGCCGTCGCCAGGGATTCCGCTAGCGTCTTTGGCATCGGAATAAATGATCGCCTCGTATTTCACGCCGTGTTTCAAAAAATCCAGTTTCACCTTGAATTCACGGGCGTTCTCATCAGTGATGCCGCCAACATACCACACATCCCGCGGTTCGGCGTTTTTCAAATCATCGGCGGTGGCATCGTCAGGCAGGGCGTAAACAAAACGTGTCACGCTGTTAATCACACCTTTCTTGCCGTCTGCCAATTCTCCCACGCCGTCAGCCGCTTTGTTCAATGTCGAAATCTTCGGATGACGAGCTGTCACAATATATGCGCCAGGTTCGGCATACAGATAAATTGATTTGTCCCAATCCACCGCCACGTCTTTGATAAATTGGAACGCGTCCATAAACTGGGAGTAATGCTCAGGGAAATCGGCAGCCATCTGCAAAGGCGAGTAGAACGTCACATACAATCCCAGCTGGTTGCAGATTGTGTGCTGCATCAGGTCTCCTTTGTCCCATGCCACAATCTTGCCCATATCGGTCTCGAAAATGCCCGGTGTGTAGTCCATCGGGCCGCCTTGAAGCCTAGTGAACGGCAAAATGGTAGTGTGTCCGGGGTGAATTCTGCCCCTGAACTCGGTTCCCATGGCGCTTTCGTTACCAATCATGTTAGGCCATGTGCGGCACAAACCTGTCGGGCGTACCGCTTCATGCGAGTTGACCATTATATGATGTTTTGCCGCTTCGGTGATGCAATAATGATAGTGGTTATTGATAGGCTGGCTGTAATGCCCCTCGCCAAACGGGATGATGGTGCCCACATAGCCGCCTTTCACGGCATCGTAACCGTATTGGTTCATCAAAGTGTAGGCCTTCTCCATCCAACGCTCGTAATTGACAGTGGATGCTGAGCTTTCGTGATGCATTATGAGCCTGATGCCTTTCTCATGGGCGTATTTGTTCAAAGCTGGCATATCGAAATCAGGATATGGAGTGATGAAGTCGAAAACAAAGTCTTTCTGTTTGGCGTACCAGTCTTCCCAGCCGATGTTCCAGCCCTCAATCAACAAAGCGTCGAAGCCGTTTTCAGCCGCGAAATCAATATATCGGCGCACGTTTTCGTTGTTGGCGCCGTGTCTGCCGTTAGGTGTGGCGTGTTCATAATCAGTCTGGCCGAGCTTCACCGAAGGAAAGTCATCGGTATAGTTCCAGGTGCTCTTGCCTGATATCATCTCCCACCAAACGCCCATGTATTTCACGGGATGAATCCAACTCACATCGTCCAAAACGCAAGGATCATTGAGATTCAGAATCAGTCGGGATGCCAACACGTCGGTGGCTTTCTCGCAAACCATCACGGTGCGCCAAGGCGTCACGCAAGGCGTCTGGATGCGGCCCTTGTAGCCGGTTGCATCTGGGCTTAAGAATGCTCTGAACACCATGGTTGTGTCGTTCAAATCAAGATGCATGGTCGGGAAATCCAAGGTCGCCGCCTCGTGGATGTTCAGATACAATCCGTCGTCGGTCTTCATCTGAAGTGCCGTCTGCACTCCTGTTTTCGAGAACGCTGTCCACGGCCAGCCGCCATTTTTGTGACCGGCATCCCATAAGTCGCGAATCTCGCACAGCCTCGACTCGGTGTAGTTAAACTCCTGAGTGTCAAGGTCGCCCGGAATCCACCATGCGGTGTGGTCGCCAGCCATGGCAAACTCGGTGAGTTCCTCCTTGATCCAGAAATATGCGAGAGAATTGTCCATCGGAAACTCATATCTGAAGCCCAAACCGTCGTCGTAAAGCCTGAAACGAATCTGCATCACTGTGGCTTTCCTCTCCGTCGAATGATCCATGCTCTCAACAGAACCTACAGGCTGCTCGAGCGTTACCAGCATCTCGTTATAATGGTTGCGAATCTGCGCTTCCTCACCCCAAACAGGCTCCCAAGTCTCGTCGAAAGTGTCGAATTTCACATCTTTCAGCACAAATGCATGAGCCAAATCGTCGCGCCATTCAAGGGTGAAGCCCATCTTCGAAGGCAGCACCACCGGCTTCCCATCGCGTTTCAAAGCATAATACGGCACGCCGTCGATCACTTCAAACTGAAGCTCCATCTTCCCGTCAGGACTGGTAACTTTTTCCTGTCCCATGGCAGTCTGCCAACCGAAAGCAAACAAAGCAACAATCGCAAAAAGTGTAATTTTAAACTGTCTCATAGCATGAAATATTTTTATGCAAAGATAAAAAAACTTTTAAACTGTAAACCTATAAACTTTTAAACAAATAGCATTTTAGCTCCTAAATTATTATTCTTTTTTCTTGAAATTTTGCCGTTCGAAAAATTAACTATTAAATATTATTACATCCTATGAAAAAACTATTATTATCAATCGTGGCGGCATTGCTTATTTTTAGCGGCTGCAACAAATCCAACCAGTTTAAGGTAAAATTAAACCTTGACAATTCAGACGGACAGACTGCTTATCTCATCAAGACTTTGGACGGCAAAAAACCGATTGTCATGGATACGATAGTGTTTGCTGACAATAAAGCTGAGGTAACTCTTGACTACGACGACCCGCAGGCCATGTATATACTGTTCTTCAAAGAGACAAGAGAAAACATGACATTATTCCCTGAAAACCCTGTCGTTAAAGCGGCATACGAGAAATATCATGCCAAAGGTTTTGAAGTGATTGGTATCAGCGTCGACAGAAATGAAGCAAAATGGCTCGAAGCCGTTGAAGAAGATGCACTTCCATACATCCAAGTGCGCGATGTTGAAGGCAATGTCAGTGATGACTACGCAATAGTCTCCATCCCGAGCAACTTCCTCTACGACCAGAATGGCATCATGGTTGCCAAAGGCTTAAGAGGCGAAGAGCTCGAAACTAAGCTGGCTGAATTATTGAAATAATCACCATTCCATCTCTTTTATTTCTCCTTCAGGAGAGCGGAAGATATATCGTAGGGGCGAATCATTATTCGCCCTTACATTGTTTTTAAGATTTAAATAAGTGCAATAATCAGTGATTTCAACGTCGTTGATGCGTATCAGATAGTCGTCGTTGCGGATGCCTTTGCGGTAAGCGTCGCCGTCTTTGCGCACCACCGCTTTAATCACGCCGAGGGTATCGTTTTTGTCGGCAAGGAGAAACTTCACGCCTCTTTTATCCTCGTTTCCGTAATACTGCACTGTGTTGCCGTCGTGAGGAAGCAAGACCAACTTACGTTTATGTCCGTCGATGATAAGGGAATTCTTTTTCAATATGGCTGAGCCCACCTTGCCGGTGCGATTGTCGGTCGACACCCACACGTCGGTGAATGTGATGCCGCCCATATCCACCTCGGGACAATGAAAAATCCTGTATGGAACCGTGTCGTTAAGACGACCGAATAATCCGGCGGTATGGTAAACTGTAGTGTCTCTCACCACCGTGTATTCATCCATTTTCTGTCCCAACTCAGGATAATTATTAGCCCAAATACTCATTATATACTCCGGCAAATCGAAATCACCGCCTATAGCTCCGGAGTCAAACAATAACTTTATGCGATGGAAAGGAAAATTCACCCAAACTTGCGGGTTTGTCTTATGATACCTCTTATATTTAAGTGTAGGCTGGCCTTTTTCTTCCTTTGAGAAAAATCCTTTGCGGTCGGTCACAATCATCAGGCTGTCTTTGGTGTCGAATTTGAATGAGAGGCCGCGAACCACAAGGTCGTAGCCGAAAGCGCCGTCAATCTTGTCGCAAACGTAATCCTCCAAACCGTTGTCAGCCACCACTTTATAGTTTTCGATAGTGATGTTGCCCATCTTGACAGGCGGCAATTTCATAACAGCCTTTTTTTGGCGTGTTTTTTGGGAATCTACAAAAGTTATAGTGTTGCCAGACGGTGTCATCCAATCCTCCTCCTCGCCAATCCAGAAACCCATTTCAGCACCGGTGTCGAACATCAGATTTTTCGTTTCCCCGTTGATTTCCACTGGGATAATGATTGCTCCGTCCCAAATCTTGATTTTCAATGTGTCGACGAAATTATGACGTGAAAACTCAATGCCGTTATAAGGCTTTTTCTGCGCCGATGCCTGCAAAAACATCATAAATACAAACAAAATGGCAATAATAATCGCTTTAATATGATTTTTCATAGTATTAATTTTATAATGGAAACGCAAAAATACGGATTATGCTGCATGAAAAATAAAAAGGGGACAAATTTTTGCCCCCTCCCCATAAAAATCACAGGTATAAGTTTTAAATGAGATACTCTTTCAATGAGTTGACGTAGTTTTCGAAGGCGTTGAGCCCTGCCTTGGTTATTTTGCATGTCGTGCAAGGCACCTTCCCCTTGAAGCCTTTCTCGACAGTGATATAACCGGCCGCGCTGAGCTTGTCGATCTGCACGCTGAGGTTGCCTGACGTGGCGCCGGTCTGCTGCTTGATGTAGCTGAACTCGGCTCCGTCAACTCCAGCCAGAATCGACATCACCGCCAGCCGCAGCTCGGAATGAAGTAGTGGGTCAAGTTTCGGAAACATGGCTATTTGTATTGAGATTTAACAATCAAGCCTGTTACCATAATGACCAATCCGCCGATGGTGAACATCAACAGCTGCTCTGCTGACTGTATCAAAGTCGCAGCAAAAGATCCACCAACACCAAGAATGAATCCGCTGATGATAATTGTCCAGTTTTTCAGCATGATCCCAGAGATGCATTCCGTGAAACCGAGTAACAGCACGATGATGAGCGAGAGATTCATCTGCATTGGTTTTAAGAAAAATACTGATGCCACAAAGATTACCATCACAAAGGCGCAGTAGGCTAGCCACAAAC